>Ga0075428_100005846_pt1 | contig 13667 bp, 8 predicted proteins | sample RhiMetdeltSRZDD2_FD_75291 | JGI IMG/M metagenome (GOLD analysis project Ga0075428, IMG submission 75291) | Populus rhizosphere microbial communities from Tennessee, USA - Rhizosphere MetaG P. deltoides SRZDD2 | ecosystem: Host-associated > Plants > Roots > Rhizosphere > Soil | place: USA...
GCCCGAGACTGCCACATCATTGGCGGAATTAGTGGACGTGGAAGTCATCCCTCGTACGACCGGAGCAGCTGGGTTCGAGACGTCGACTCCATAGAGACCGCTTTGGCCGACGAGGACATACGCAACATTTCCCGAAACCACCATCGCCCTAGGCCCAAGCGCTGGCCACGGGTTATTCAGGGTGCTCACGATCGTCGGAGACGTGGGGTTTGATACGTCGATCACACGAAATAGGTAGTCGTTCGCGACATAGACGTAAGAGCCTGAAATTGCGAGGGCTCTCGACGGGGTATCAACGCTGCCGACGATCTGGGGAGAAGCTGGATTGGATACGTCGATCACCTTTAGGCCACTGACATATACGTAGTTTCCCGAGACGGCAAGTGCGATTTGCGTAAACGGCACGACGGGCAACTGCAGCGACCCAAGGGCCAGAGGAGAGGATGAATTTCCAAGGTAGAAGACATGAAAGCCTTGGTTTCGTGGCCCCACGACATAGGCATGGTCGCCGGACACAGCGGTTTCTCCGTGGGGACCCATTACCTTTCCCACGATCACCGGAGATGCCGGATTGGAAATGTCGATCGCCTCGAACGCGTCACCCACCGAGGTCAGGCCGTCGATGATAGTGCCAACATAGGCGTGCGTTCCGGAAACGGTAACCGAGTACACAGTGCCTCCGGTTGCAACACTCCCCACGATCACGGGCGAAGCCGGATTGGAGACATCGATCACCTGCAAGGCACAGTAACCGGCGACGCACGCGTAGGAACCGGAGACATCCAGGTCATTGGCTTGGCAGGTGGCGATTCCTCCGACCTTGGCAATTGAAAGCGGATTCGAGATGTCGATGACGTTGAAGCCAGCGCCATTGAGTACATACGCGTATGTTCCGGAGATGGGGACTGCCAATGCTTGTCCGCTCCAGCTTGTAACGAAGGTGGGGCTGGCCGGAACCGACACATCGATCACCTGAAGAGATGCATTGTCCGCCACATACGCATAGGAACCGGAGATGTTCACATCGAGGGCGGAACCCGGGGTATCGATGCTCCCCACAATAACCGGGGCGCTCGGATTGGAAACGTTGATCACCTGCAAACCCGACGCCCCATCCGCTATGTAGGCATACGAACCCGCAATCGAAACTCCCTGGGCGTCGGAGGGCGTATCCACACTACCCACGAGAACGGGAAGGTCAGGATCAGTAAGGTCGAACACCTGCAGCCCCGCGGTTCTCGCGGCGACATAGGCGCGGGACCCGTAGACCGCGACCTTCTGTCCATAAAAGCCTGGGAGGGCCACCGTCGAGACCCAATGCAGATAATTTGTGTAGTCGATACAGTCAGCGTCCGCAGTGTGCGCGAAAATCATGTTGAGCGATAAGGAGAACCAGCTCAGGTGCACCAGCACCGATGTTCGCTTCATGCTCGCCCTCAAAAGTTGACACCCAAAAGGCGATTCACTCGGCCTAAGATGAGTGGAGCCATTGCCGGGCCGAGGTTGCGGAGCCCTGAGATTTGGACGGCTCTCTTCTACCCTCGTTACGGGAGCATCGAATCTTTCGCGCGCTCGGCGGTTCCTTGACCCCAACCGTGAGTAGACGGATTCATACCCCACTTTACGGCTCCCAGAACCAACTGTCTTGGTCAGCAGCCGGCTACTTGAAGTGCTAGCATTCACTTAGTAGACATTCGCTGGAGGGGCTCGATGAGTTTTCGGTTGGAAAAGGACTCCATGGGCGAGGTGAAGGTTCCCGCGGGGGCCTATTGGGGCGCGCAGACGCAACGCGCGATCGAGAATTTCCAGATTTCCGGCTTGCTGCCTGATCCAGTATTCGTGCGGGCGTACGCAGAGCAAAAACGCGCGTCGGCTTTGGTGAACGAGGAATTGGGACTTCTCGAGCCGAAACTGGCCCAGGCCATCGTGCGCGCGGCCGACGAAATTCTTCAGGGAAAACTGCTCGATCAATTCGTCGTCGATCCCTTTCAAGCCGGCGCGGGCACGAGTCATCACATGAATGTGAACGAGGTGCTGGCTAATCGCGCCAACGAAATCCTGGGCGGCCAGCTGGGGACCTACGTTCCGGTGAACCCCAACGATCAGGTGAACCTGGGTCAGTCCACCAACGATACGTTCCCCACCGCGATGCGGCTGGCCATTCTGCTCCGGCATCCCGAGCTCGAGGCGCGACTCAAGGAGACCGCGGACGCCTTTGCCGCCAAGGCCGAGGCATTCAAGGACGTGGTGACGGCGGGCCGCACGCATCTGCAGGATGCCACGCCGATCACGATCGGGCAGGTGATGGGTGGATACGCAGGGATGATCGCCCGCGTTCTCTACACGCTGCACGAGGCGACAGAGCCCTTGTGCGAGCTGGGGATCGGTGGCACGGCGGTCGGCACCGGCGTGAACCGCCACCTCGATTACCCGCGGCGCGTGTGCGACAAGCTGGAAGACGCACTAGCGTTGCCGTTCGTTCCCGCGGGGAATCCCATCGCCCACCACGCCAGCACCCAGGATTTCGTGCGCTACATGAGCGCGGTGAAGGGCGCCGCACTCGAGCTCTCGCGTATCGCCAACGATTTGCGCCTCATGTCTTCGGGCCCGACAAGCGGAATTGGGGAGATTGATTTACCCCCGGTCCAGCCAGGCTCTTCGATCATGCCCGGCAAGGTGAATCCGGTCATGGCGGAAAACCTGAACATGGTGTGCTTCCAAGTCATCGGGTCGGAATCGACGGTGGCCATGGCCAGTGAGGCGGGTCAGTTTCAGCTCAACGTCATGATGCCGGTCATCATCTACGAGATCCTGTTCTCGATGACCATTCTGAGCCGCGCGCTCGGTGTGTTCCGCGAACGTTGCGTGGTCGGCATCACCGTACACGCCGATCGGGCCCGAAGCTATGCCGAGCGAACGGTGTCGCTGGCGACGATGCTCACCCCGTTGGTGGGTTACGCCCGCGCGGCCGAGATCGTGAAACGCGCGGTCGCCGAGGAGCGGAGTATCGTGGACGTCGCGGCGGAAGAGCTGGGCGAGGACAAGGAAAAGATCAGGAAGGCTCTCGACCCGCGTCGCTGGACAGAACCCGGGATCCTCGAAGAAAAGCCGAAGGGTCACCAGCCAAAATCTTAGTTGCGAATTATTACCGTTTGATATAAAGTACCAACAATATGCTCAAGCAGGATTTCGAGCAGCGTTGCCGTGAGCGGGGTGTTCCCGTAACTTGGCAACGGAGTGCGGTTTACGAGGCGCTATGGGCCCGGGAAGACCATCCGACCGCGGACGACCTCTATGAGGAGCTCGCTCCGAAGCTGCCCGGGCTCTCGCGGGCCACGGTCTACCGGGTTCTGGAAACGTTGGTTGGCCTGGGGTTAGCCAGCCGAGTGGCGCATCCCGGAGCGGCCGCTCGCTTCGACGCCGAGACCGGGAATCATCACCACCTCCTTTGCTCGAGTTGCGGCCGGTTGATCGACCTCGAGGCCGTTCTTCCCATCCCGGTCCCATCCGCATTGCCCGAAGCCTTCGATATTCAAGACGCATCGGTTTACTTCCGGGGAACCTGCGCGCTGTGCCGCGAAACACGCGCGCCGGATCCCCGCTCTACATCGAAAAGGAGATAGAAATCATGAGCACGAAGACGCACAACGCACCGACGACTCGCACCAATGGTCCGCGCCGGAAAGACATGCACTCGACTCGCATCGATCTGTCGCCCGATGTTCGGATGGAGATGATCGAGTTATTGAATGCGCGGCTCGCCGACGCGACCGATTACTTGCTCTCGATCAAGCAGGCCCACTGGAACGTGAAAGGCCGGGAATTCATCGCCCTTCATGAAATGCTGGATGACATGTTTTCCCAGGCGGTGGAGTACGCGGATCTCATGGCCGAGCGCGCGGTGGCGCTGGGCGGCCAAGCACGGGGCACCCTCCAGGCGGCCGCCCTAGGAACGACGCTGGCCGCGTTTCCGCTCGAGTCCAATTCGGTGACCGAGCTACTCACTGCGCTTGCCGTCAGCTGCGCCAAGTTTGTAAAGGCCATCCGGGCCGCGGCAGAACACGCGACGAACGAAGAAGACCTCGGCACGGCGGATTTGTTCACCGAAGTCTCGCGCGGTCTCGACAAGCAGCTCTGGTATTTCGAAGCGCACCTGGCTGCCTAACTGCGACTACTTGCACGCTCCCTGCGCGTAGAGGATGCGGCTGTCGAGCCATACCAGGAGGTCGCTGGCCGCATCCTTGAACTCGGGATCCTGGAGATAGGCCTCGATCCGGGTGCGGGTCCCTTTCCACAGCGTGACCGCGTCGTCGCACTTCTTGTCCTCGATGAGCTTCACGCCTTGCTCGATATCTTTCTGCAGCCCGATCTTCTCCTTGAGGATGTCCTCCTGGGTCAGCTGGACCGGACCTTGGAGGAGGGGCTGCTCCTTGAGCGCGATACGCTTCTGTGCCTCCGCTTCCTCCAACCGATTGAGTTTTTTGAGGACAGCGATGTACGTCATCCGCTCCTCGAATCGAGGATCTTTCTGGAGAAGCTCGCCTAGTGCCTGGCCCGCCTTTTCCCAATCGCGGGCGTTGAAGGTGGCGATCGCGTAACCACGCAGGAATTCGACCCTGCCCGGGCTCTTCTTCAACATCGACTCGTAGAGCGCCACGACTTCCCCGTAGCTCTTGCGAGTGTCCATGACCGCGGCCAGCATCTCCACCGGCTCGATGCTATCGGGACAGAGCGCCATGGCCTTGCGGGCGGACTTCTCCGCCTCATCGAGTTCCGCCATCGCAGCATCACGACCCTCGGTCTCCTGAACCTGAAGACCCTTCATGCGCTGGGAGTTGGCCAGCATGACCATGTAACTGCAGCTCTCGGGAAAATCTACGGTGAGCTTCTGATAAATCGCGACCGCATTGTCCACGTTCCACTGGGCCAGAGCTAGATCGGCAATTCCCTTTCGATACCCAGTGTCGTTCCTGCCCTTCATCGAGGCCACTCGGGCATAAGTAGACTCGGCCTTGCTGAAGTACACCTGGTAGGACTGGCCCATCTGGGTGTAAGCGCTGCCGAGTTTGAGATAGGCATCGATGTTCGAGGGATCCGTCTCGACCGCGCGCTGATACTGAAAGGCGGCGCCCAGATAATTACCTTGCTTCATGCGCTCGTCGCCGATCTCTATGGACTGGCGCGCCGTCGGCCCCACCTCCACCGGCGTGGTCATCGCCGTGCTATCAGGCGACGCGGCCCAAGCCGGCAGGGCGGCCAGCAAGAACCCCCAGAAGACCACCTGCGTCATCGCAATTCTTTCGCCTCGCAACATCAAAGCTCGATCCTCTCTTCGGCCAGAAGCCGGTAGTAGTTCTTGGCGTCTCTCCGCGAGATCTGGCCCAACGGGACGTCCAGAACCTCCAGCTCCACTATGCGGATCCCCAGATCGCACCGGATCCGATCGCCGGCATGCACCTCATGCGATCCCTTGATCCGGGCGCCGTTCAACGTCACCTTACCCCGCTCGCATGCTTCTTTCGCCAGGGTTCGGCTCTTCAAAATGCAAATTCGGTGGAGGTACATGTCCACGCGCACGATGGATCAGCGGGACCAGGTCTTGATTTCGACGTACGCGGAATCGCGAATCCCCTTCATCCACGTGTCATAGGCTTTCTCGAGCTGTTGCTGCTCGAGGTACACCCGGAGTCGCTCCTTGACCTCGTCGTAGGTGTAATCATCGCCGGTACGGCGGTTTAGCACCTTGAACACGTGGAAGCCCTTGACCGATCGCACGACCGGGCTCAGCTCGCCCACCTTGAGGCTGTCGATGAGTCCGGCCACTTCGGGCAAGAGAAGCTGAGGGGAGATCCAGCCCAGGTTCCCGCCCTGGTTCTTGGTTTCGGGATCTTCGCTGGCTTCCTTCACCACCGCTTCGAAGGGCTCCCCGGCCACGATCCGGGCCCGAGCCGCCTCCGCTCGATCATGCGCGGCCTGAATCTGATCGGGTTTCGGCTCGACCAGAGCAAGAATGTGGCGGACCCTGAAGCGTGCTCCATCCCGTTCCAACACCTCGATCAAGTGATACCCGAATGCGCTTCGCACGGGACCCGAAAGCTCGCCCACCTTGAGGCTTTCCGCCGCGGCTTCGAAGGCCGGATCGAGATCGCCCTTTTGAAACCATCCCAAGAGCCCGCCCCGGCCGCGACTGGGATCGTCCGACGCCTGGGCCGCGACATCCTCGAACTTCTCGCCGCCGACGATGCGCTCCCGAGCCTTGTCGATCTTGTCCTTGGCCACCGCTTCCACCGACGCATCGACCGGTCGGGCGAGGAAGTGAGCCAGCTCCACCTCGGCAGGTTTGCGGGGCAACTGGTCCTTGTTCTCTTTGTAATATTTCTCCACGTCGTCGCTCGAAACCTCGACCTTGCTCCGCACTTCCTTGCTCACGATGCGCTGGCCGAGCACCTCCTGTTCGATGTCGTTTTGGTAGCGCTCGCGCAACATGTTTTCGGTGATGCCCTCTTGAGCGAGGGCCTGACGAAACGCTTCGGGGTTGGGGAACTGAGCGCGCACCTTATCCATGGCGTCATCGACCCGTTTTTGCACATCGGTGGCTTCGGCGTTCAAGTCCTGGCTCTTGGCGCGCTGCACGACCAACCGTTCCTCGATGAGCCGATCGAGGATTTCCTTGCGCATTTCGGCGACTTGCGTGGAATCACGGCCTTTGAGCTGGCCCTGCGCGTCGAGAAGAAAGAGCTTCTCTTCGACTTCCGAGACGAGAATGATGTCGTCGTTCACGACCGCGGCAATGCGGTCGACGACCTGGCCACCGGTCAGGGAGAGAAGAGCGATTAGGAAGAAAGTGATTCGCTTCATGAAGTCCTTGGGGCGGGGGTCTCCGCCAGAGCGGCTAGGAGCCCCGCAGCTTCGGGGAGGGACCCTTTTGCCTTGATCACGAACCGGCCGGAAGTCGCGAATTCTACCGGAATTGGGAACCGCTTCATCCACCCCCGGAGGGTGTCGGAGGTGGGGGCGTTGGCCATCTCCACCTCGATCCTCCCCCGCCGGATTGCGATCGAGACCGCACCCACATCCCGGCCCCGGAGGCGAAGTTCCCTCAGGTCGAAGAGAGCGGCCGCGGGCCCGGCCAGGCGGCCGAACCGATCCAGAAGCTCCTGGCGCAGGCTCTCGACTTCGGTGACCTCGGACGCCTCGGCGAGGCGCTTGTAGAAGGCGACTTTTTCTTCGGCGTCGTTGACGTAGTCGTCGGGGAGGAAGGCGTCGAGATCGGTGGACATCCGGGGCTCGGGGCGATCGACCAAGGGCATTCCCTTGAGCTCCCGCACCGCTTCATCCACCAGCCGGCAGTACATTTCGAACCCCACCGAAATCACATGGCCCGACTGCTCGGCGCCGAGGATGTTTCCCGCACCGCGAATCTCCAGATCCCGCATCGCCAGCGCGAACCCGCTCCCCAGTTCGTCGAATTCGGCGATGGCGCGGAGACGTTTCATGGCGGTTTCGGTGAGCGCTTTTTGCGACGGCACGAGGAAATAGCAAAACGCTTTTTCCGTGCTTCGTCCCACGCGTCCCCGAAGCTGATAGAGCTGGGAGAGTCCGAACGCGTCGGCGCGATTCACGATCATCGTGTTCACCGAAGGAATATCGAGGCCGTTCTCGATGATCATGGTCGAGACGAGCACATCGAGACGCCTTTCCGTGAAGTCGTGCATGACGCTTTCCAGAGCGTGTTCCGGGAGTTGACCGTGCGCAATGCCGACGCGCACCTGCGGGCAGAGCTTCTGTACATAGTTGGCCATCGACTGGATCGAGGCGACGCGGTTATGCACGAAGAACGACTGACCCCCACGGTCAGCTTCGCGAAGGAGCGCCTCCCGTATCAGCTCGCGCTCGAACTCCACGATTTCCGTTTGCACCGACATGCGCCCGGCGGGGGCAGTCTGGATGACGGTGATGTCGCGCACGCCCAGGAGCGACATGTTGAGCGTGCGCGGAATGGGCGTGGCGGTAAGGGTGAGCACGTCCACGTTGGCGCGCAGCTGCTTGATCTTCTCCTTGTGACCCACCCCGAACCGCTGCTCTTCGTCCACGATCAAAAGTCCGAGATTCTTGAAGCGAACACGTTTGCCGAGAAGAGCATGGGTGCCGATCACCATGTCGAGGCGGCCATCTTGAAGCGCGGCCAAGAGCGCAGTTTGTTCTTTGGGAGATCGGAACCTGGAGAGCATGTCCACCTTGACCGGGAATCCGGAGAACCGCTCATTGAAGGTCTGATAGTGCTGCTCGGCCAAAATCGTGGTCGGAACGAGCATGGCCGCTTGCTTTCCGTCCTGAATAGCCTTCATGGCTGCGCGCACGGCGACCTCGGTCTTGCCGTACCCCACGTCGCCGCAGATGAGGCGATCCATGGGCGAGGCCGCTTCCATGTCCGCCTTCACCTCGTCCACGGCTCGTTGTTGATCGGGCGTTTCCTCGAAGGGGAACGACCCTTCGAGCTCGCGTTGCCAGGGCGTGTCGGCCGGAAACGCATGCCCGGGGTTCGCTTTGCGCAGCGCGTACAGACGAATGAGCTCGCCCGCCATTTCACGGATGGCTTTCTTCGCCTTGCTGCGCGTCTTTTCCCATGCCGTGCCGCCAAGACGTGAGAGGGCCGGGGTGCGCCCTTCTTCGCTGGAGTACTTCTGAAGTAGATCGAGCTGATCGACCGGGACGTACAGCTTGTCGCCGGCCCCGTACTCCACCTGAAGCACATCGGTCATGTGACCGTTGGCTTCCAAGCGCTTGAGTCCCATGTAGCGCCCGATGCCATGCTCGATATGCACCACGTACGCGCCGATCTTGAGGGAACGCAATTCCTTGAGCCCGAACCCGGAACGGAACCGCTTGCGAATGGTGCGCCGGCGCGGCCGTCCGAAGAATTCGTGGTCGGTGAGGATCGCCAGCCCGGCTTCCTCCAGGATGAAACCGCCGGAGAGGACGCCCAGGGCAAGGTCAACCAGGATGCCTTCTTCGACCAAGAGTTCGTGAAGACGGGTGCGTTGCCCTTCGTTGTCACACACGATCGTGACGTGGAGGCCTTTGTCGAGAAGATCCTGGAGATACGTGCGCCAGAGATCGATCTTGCGCCCGAACGATTCCGGGGGGGAGGAGCGGAACGAGATGAGCTGGCCCGGGCCGGGGTCGGAACTGAGATCGGACAACCGAAGCGCGGTGAATCGGTTGAGCTCATGGGATAGCGTGGCCGGGTCGAGATAGAGATCTTGCGGATCGCTGATGAATGGAAAGTCGCTTCGTACCGACGCGTGCGCTTCAAGAACGTTCGTCCACGCTGTTTCGAGACGTGACGCGAGGAGCCCCGGCTCCTCGATGAAGACCAGTGTGTTCTCGGGTAAGTAACGCGTCATGGGGCCCAGGTCCTGGCCCAGCCGCGCGGCGATACGTTCAATCCCCGACGGGTGCGCTTCGGACTCGAACGCTTCCCAAAGCTCCTGACCGGCCTTGGCATCTTGACGGCTTAGTTCCGTCACCGCCTTTTCGATCCGTTCGGGATCGAGAATCAGTTCATGTCTCGGGAGAATGGACGCGGATTCGAGATTGCGAATCGAGCGTTGGGTATGCACGTCGAACTCGCGGATCGAGGCCACCTCGCCGTACTCGATCTCCACGCGAATCGGGTTCTCGCCGCCAAGGGAATAGACGTCCAGGATGCCGCCCCGAACCGTGACGTCCCCCACCTCCAGCACCGCTTGCTCGCGTTGATAACCGAGGTGGATCAACCTGGGGAGCACGGCTTCGAGGTCGACGCTTTCTCCAACCTTGATCGTGACCATGCCGGAGGCCAACAACTCCGGGCCAACCACTTGTTCCATGAGCGAGCCGGCCGTGGCCACCACCACGCCATCCTGGTGCTCGGCAAGATGGGCCAGCGTTTCCAGGCGTGCCGCCGTTACGTCGGTGTGGGGCTGTTTCACGTCGTAAGGGCGGGTTGGATGGATCGGAAAATGGAGAACCGGCTCGTTCAGGAAATGAACGAGGTCGACTCGAAACGCTTCAGAACTTTCATCGGTCAGGGAAACGACGAGCACTGGACGGCCGGTCTCACGGCGCAAATGCGAAATGAGGAGCGCCTTGGATGCCCCGACCAGCTTGTGGATGTGGAAAACGGACGGCTTGGGAGCCCGCAGCGCCTCGATCAAGGCGCGCACGCCCTCGAGCCTTTCCAAGCGCTCGGGGGGGACCGATATCGTGGAGGATCTGGACGGAGTGGTGAGAAGACTCATGCGATCGAAAAGGCTACCACGTTGGGAGCGGCGGCATCCCAACTTGCCGCGGCTGATCCGAGGCTAACGCTTATTGCCCCGAGAGAAGAATCATCCGGGTCACGGCGGTTTGGGCACCAACTTCGAGCCGGCCAAAATAAATACCGGCCCCGGTTCGCTGGCTCCGATCGTCGAGCCCATTCCAACGGACACGGTAGTTGCCGCTTCGCAGGTCCTCGTCGAGTACCCGCCGCACGAGGCGTCCCTGGGCGTCGTAGATGCGGAGAGTGGCCTTGCCTGGCATGGACACTCCAAAGCTCAGGAGGACCCCGCCTGCTTCAGGCGCCGAGGTGAGCTGGATGTCGGGATTCCGAAGCCGAGCCGGCAGCTGGAGATGATGCATGTGAGGTGATTCTTCAACCACCGCCGGGCCGGGTGGATACATCTTCCCCTCCGTGTCGGCCAGATATGCGTGAGCCCACTCGGGAGCCACCGGGGGCGATTGCTTAACGGTGGTTTTCCATTCGTCATCGGTCAATCGCTTGAATCCAACCGTCACGTATTCATGGAACGAGGCCACCGCCCCCGCATAGGCAATCGGAACACCTCCGGGCAGCGTGGCCAAGAAGATGCCGAGCTTGGGCTTGCTCGTTCCAACGTGGAGCACGTGTCCCACCATGTTTCCCGAGGCGTCCGTGGGAGCGGTGTGAACATCGGCCACGACGAGATTCTGCTCCAACGTTGGGTAATCCCCCGTATCGAAATACAGGTCCCTGTACCAACCGTCTTCAATATTCGTGCAACCCCCGCTACCGAGACAAAGGACCGAACTCAGGAGGCTTTGTTCCTCGGACGTGAACGGGACACCGTCCAGCTCTTTTCGAGCAATGGCCTCCAGCTTTCCCATGACGTCAGCCATGCGGTCGAAGTACGTCACGACCTTGCGGTGGTAGTAGTCCGACAGGGGCACGCTGCCCAAAATCGGACCCGCGGTCTGAGCAAATTCGTGAAGGCGCGCATAGAACTCCGGAATGGGCTCCAGATAAACGGAGGGATAGCTGCACGTGTACCCCCCCGTGTACGACTGTTTCCCATAGAGCAGGTTGTCGTGGCGCAGCTCCGCCCACGAGGCGAGTTGGGTGACCATCTTTTCCTGCTGCCACGCCCCCGTCTTCATGAACGCAGGCACGCCTTCCGCGCGCCCCGATTGAGAGAGGGTGCGAATCGCGGCCAACCATACGTTGTAGAGACTCCCCTTCCAGAAGGAGGGGTCATAGCCATCGACCAGGTAGCGGAGGGCTTCGAGATTGGTCGCGTAGTGGTAGGTGTCGAGCTCGGATCGCAAGAGGGGCAGCACGTCATCATTCCCCAACGCGTAGAGCACATCGAGCGGAGACGGAAGCTCACGGAAAGGTCGTTGGCCTTCAAAAGCGATTCGGTCGAATACCACCTGACCCATGACGTAGGAGTCGAGAAGGTATCGCTGGCCCATGAGAAGAAAGGCATAGGGCGGATTCAACGCTTCGGGATGAAACGGATCCTGGATGAGAATTTGCGAGAGGATGCTCTGGGCGGAGTAATTGCCGGTGGCCAGCTCCGTTTTGACCTGCTGCATGATCACCGGATCGAGCAGTTGATCCGACGATTGCACCTGGGCCGCCGTTTTGAGCCGCGCCATCTCGGGAAGCGTCACATTGTCTGAAGGGCCGATCAACGATTCGATGACGTCATCAATGCCGGCCAAGCGCGACTCGGCAGGATTTCCGGCCAGGAGCTCGTTCAACAGGAACGCGTCAATGATCTCTCGATCAACACTCGTGGGCGCAGGATCTCCAGGAGGAATGGTCAGGCGAAATTCTGTGCGGCCGAGCCACATCATGGCCCTGAAGTATTGGGACAAAGTCGCTGACTCAGTGTAGTGGCCGCGCGGTTGGAACTGGCTCCAGTCGACGAACCGAGGCGTCTCGTTGAATAAGGGATAAAGATCCGGTTGTAGAGCAGTGACGCGAGTCAGAATGTCGCTCACCGTTCCATTGTTTCCGCCCAGGCTAGGTACCGTCGTCCCGCTAAGCAGGCTTCTCGCCACGGTCAAATACACATCGAGATCGTTGATGGGTACGGCCATTTCCGGGACCGCGGCATATCGGGTGTTGAGGGATGGCCAAGCGGTGTGCAATTCGGATAGCGCCGCGGACAGCTCGTCGACGATGTATTCGTACTCCACCAAAATAAGAAGGTTGTCGTAGGAACGGTGGAGAGCGTGGAGTATGGCATCGGTGGTCACAAACAGGGGCATGTCGTGCCGCCACAGAAAGTGGAACGACGCTCCATAGGAATCGAAAGTTTTTCGTTCCGTGACCAAGAAGCCATGCTGGAGGAGGAGATCGCGTTCGTCCGGGGTCACCGCGAAGAGGACGGTCAGACTATCCAAGTACTGTGCAGGTAGGGGGGTAGCTACGTTCCCCGTGTATGGCCCAAAGGGAGCGTGCGCTTGCAACAACGATTCCGTGGTCAGATTTTGGTGGGCGTTGAGAAAGTCCCGGTAGGCCGCGGGGTCGAAGGCAAATGCGGCTGGAGCAAGAACGACCAGAAGAAACGAAAACAGGAGCGGACGCACGGTCGCAACCATAACAGCCTCCGGGTTGGAGAAGCCCGATGCTTCAATATAGGCCGGATTTGCCTATACGACCATGATTAGACGGCAATGTGTCCGGGATAACCGGTAAATCGCGGCGACTTTGCAAATCCAACACATTCTGTCGCCGATCTGGAACCCGGCATGCGCGTCTAAGCGACCGTGACGTCCTTCGACAAATACACGTCCTGGATCGCGTTCAAGAGCGCCACCCCGTCCTTCATCGGCTTCTGGAATGCCTTGCGGCCGGAGATGAGACCCATGCCGCCCGCGCGCTTGTTGATGATGGCCGTCTTCACCGCATCAGCCAGATCATTGTCGCCTGCAGCGCCGCCGGAGTTGATGAGCCCGGAGCGTCCCATGAAGCAATTCACGACCTGATACCGGGTGAGATCGATGGGGTGATCGGTGGTGAGGTTCTCGTAAACCTTCTTGCTCGTCTTCCCGAACTTGAGCGCGTTATAGCCGCCGTTATTCTCGGGCAGCTTTTGTTTGACGATGTCGGCTTCGATCGTCACTCCAAGGTGATTGGCTTGGCCGGTAAGATCGGCCGCCACGTGATAATCCTTGTCGGCGGTCTTGAACGCGCTGTTTCGCAAATAGCACCAGAGAATGGTCATCATGCCGAGCTGGTGAGCGTGCGAGAACGCTTGGCTCACTTCCCAGATCTGACGGCGGGATTCCTCGGAGCCAAAGTAAATCGTCGCCCCCACCGCGACCGCGCCCATGTCGAAGGCCTGCTCCACGCCGGCAAACATCGACTGATCGTA
>Ga0075428_100005847_pt1 | contig 13667 bp, 10 predicted proteins | sample RhiMetdeltSRZDD2_FD_75291 | JGI IMG/M metagenome (GOLD analysis project Ga0075428, IMG submission 75291) | Populus rhizosphere microbial communities from Tennessee, USA - Rhizosphere MetaG P. deltoides SRZDD2 | ecosystem: Host-associated > Plants > Roots > Rhizosphere > Soil | place: USA...
CTGGGCGACAAAGACGTCCTGTGCGGCGGCAAGCAGTTGCTTACGCCGTGCAGACCGCGGTAGTCGCGTCGGCCGGCCCGTCGCGCTGGATGCGGCGGTCATGCGCTCTCCTCCGTAGCTGCTCGTAGCTCCTCCGGGGACGGATCTTGCTAACTGGCCCGTCGTTGCAACTTATCGTCATTCACCGTTCACGGTAGCCTCAGCATGGGGCGACTGAGGAGCGCACGGTGGATGGTCTGGGACAAACGAGTGTTGGCCGGTCAGGTGACCACGAGGAAAACGGCGTGGTCAATGGGCACTCCGCATCCTGGTCCAGGCAAAAATGGTCGAGCGCGGGAGCGGCCCTCGAGCCGTCCCCGGAGTCTCTGCCCACCTTCGGCGACCGCCGCGGGATCGACGCCCTGACCGGCGCCAAACCCGAAGCCAACAACGCGGTCAACAAAGCGGTCAACGCCGCGAGCACCGCTAACCCGGCGACCCCGCTGGACGCGCCGCCCCATTTCGTCCCCTTCGGCATGATCGAGGACCCCTACGCCGATGAGCTGGCCCAGCGTTCCGCCGAGTTCGCCCGGCACGCCGCCTTCGACGACCCCACCCCGCCCCAGGGGCTACCGGTCTGGAACCCGTCCCCACCGTTCGTCCCCGCGGCGGCGCCGGTTTCCCCGGCGTCCGCGCCCCCTGAGCAGGTGGCGCCGGAGCCTGAGGTGACCCCTTCAGCGGACCCGCCGCTGGCCGCGCAGCTGTCCCTCGGTCAGCGGTTCGAGCTGGCCTTCGCCGAGCTCGAAAGCGAGACCGATGGGTTTGGTGGGATTGATGCGGCCAGAGGTGCCGATGATGGCGCTGACTCCGCGGATGCCGTTGACACGGGTGATACCGGTGATCTGTTGGCGGAGCTCGAAGCGGATCCGATGGACGCCACCCTCGAGATCCCGGGGGACCAGACGTCGGGGCTCGGACCGCGGTTCGAGCCGCTGCCGCCCGTGACGCTGCCACCTCTGAGCGAGCAACCCACGCCGCCGCCGCAGTTTCACCCGCAGGTGGTCACCGATCCGGCCGCACCCGCCGACCCTATGGATCACTCGATAAGCCCGATAAGCCCGGTCTCGCCGGCCGGACCGCACGGCCGGCCGCGTCTGGCGGCGGTCCCGGATCCGCAGGGTCACCAGCGTTTCCGCCCGGCGGAGCAGCCGTTCCCGGCGCAAGACCCGCCGGGCTGGGCCCGGGAGAGGCAAACGCCGCAGGTCGGGCCCCAGATTGGGCCGGTGACCGAACCGCCGGTGGCTGATGCGCATGGTGGAGCGCGCCTTGGCCCGGTTGGCGAGCAGCAAAGCCAGGCGCACCTTGGCCCCGTGGCCGAACCGCAGGGCGGGCCGCACGTTAGGCCGATAGCGGATCCGCAAGCCCTGCCGCACCTTGGGCCGGTGGCTGATGCGCATGGTGGAGCGCGTCTTGGACCAGCGCCGGAATCGTGGGCCCCCCCGTTCGCCGGACCGGCGACCGACCCCCCGGGGACGCCGCGCGCCGGGCTGGGTTCGGATCCGCTGGGCAGGCGGCACCTCGCGCCCGTGGCCGACCGCGCCGCCGAGCCATCTCGGCCGCATGAGTTACGCGGCCAGACGCCATCCACGACATCCAGGGAGGACCAGGGATTGGGTTCGGAGCCCGGAGATGAGCTGCCGCAGCGCGTCCCCTCCCATCCCGACGTTCCCGCGACCGTCGAACCGGCCGACGACGCCCACCAGCCCGCCGACCCCCAGCTGAGCCGGATGCTGGAGGGCCTGCGGCAGGTCGATGCCCCTCCCGCGGAGCGCCCGGTGGGCTTCGACACCGAGGCGGTCCTCGCGGCCGTGCGATCGGTGGCGGGGGTCCGGCAGGCGACCATCCGCACCACGGTGACCGGCGGGCATCACCTCCGGCTGGAGCTCGCCGAGGGCGCCGACCCCTCCACGATCAGCCGCATGGTGGCCAGGATGCTTCAGGAACAGATGGGCCTTGACGCGGCGCTCACCGGACCGCCACCCGGGCGCCCCGAGGAGCCCGGGCCGCCGAAACCCAGGATCCCCGGGCGGCACGATCCGGGTGGCCAGACCGGCCAGCCGCCGTTCACCCTTCCCGGGCCGCGAGTGGGGGCCGGCGCCACGCCGCCGAGCACGTTCGATGATGTGCCGCCATCGCGCGAGCCGCGCCGGCGCCATCCGGTCAGTGTGCCTCGGCGCCAGCCCAGCGACATGCGACCGCCGGCGGAGTTCCGCTCGCCCACCGACTTCCGTTCCCCGACCGACTTCCGGCCGCCCGGCGCGGCCCGCCCACCCGCCGACAAGCGTGCCGTGGGCGAGTCCCGCGCGCCGGCGGACATCCGCTTCGGCGGCGACCCGCGTGCGCAGGGGGAGCCGCGCTCACCGGCTGATATCCGCTTCGGCGCCGACGTGCGGCAGCCGGAGCGGACGCCGCCGGCGTGGCGGTCGAGCGCCGAGACCGAGCATCCTGCGCCCGGCGTGCCCCCGGCCGTGCCCACCGATCGCGATCAGGGGCCGCGTGCGGTCATCGAGCACGTCCAGACCAGCACCTACGGGCTTGACGCCACGGTCGAGGTGCGGTTGACCACCGACGGGCGCGAGGCGCGGGGGGTCGCCAGCGGCCCGGCGGTCGACGCCTATGTGCTGCGGCTTTGCGCGGCGGCGACGGCCAAGGCCGTCGACGAGCTGCTCAAGCGCGGGACGACGACCGGTGAGGCGGGGCGCTGCTTCGTCGAGCATGCGGCGATCGTTCCGATGGGCGGCTGCGATGTCGCGGTGGTCGTGGTGCTGCTGGTCTGCGGGGGCTGGGTGGAGCAGCTGGCCGGGTCGGCGCTGGTCTCCGGCGATCCGCGGCACGCGGTCGTGCGGGCCACGCTCGGCGCGGTGAACCGCCGCCTCGCCGCGCTCCTGCTGTAAGGAGCGCTCCAAAAGGCGGTTAAGTCCTGATTTTTCGGGCCGGCATGGCAGCATGAGCGGGTGAGCGGCAACCGTGGGGGCCGTTGGGCGAGTCTGCCGCTGATCATCGTGGTGGTGCTGGTGGCGATCGCGATCATCCTCGATCGCGAGCCGGATTGGCCGTGGTCATCGCCGGCCGGCTCACCCGAGGCCGGGCCTGACCCGCGCGAGGACGAGCTTCCCAGCTCGGGGCCGGGCACGTTTCTCTACGACAACACGACCGGGCCGGAGCTGGGCGGTGGCGGGCCGGTCAAGCGGTTCAGCCTGGCCGTGGAGTCCAATGTGGAAGTGGACTTGGGCGAGTTCAGCCGGCTGACCGATGCGACCCTCGCCGACCGGCGTGGCTGGGCTTTTGAGAAAAAGCAAGGATTTCAGCGGGTACCAGATGAAGCTCCTTCTGATTTCACCATCGCCCTCGCCACCCGCGAGACCGCTTTCCGGTTGTGCGCCAAAGCGGGACTGGACATCCGTGACGGCGGGATCCCCTACACGTCGTGCCAGGCCGGCGGGTGGGTCGTCATCAACCTGGATCGCTGGCGACTGTCCACTCCGGACTATGTGCGCTCCGGGACCCCGCTGCTGACCTACCGGCAGTACGTCATCAACCATGAGGTGGGACATCAGCTCGGCCACGGGCACGAGGACTGCCCGGGGGAGGGGCAGCCGGCGCCGATCATGCAGCAGCAGACACTCGGCCTGCAGGGCTGCCTGGCCAACCCCTGGCCGCACCCCACGCCGTGACGTAGCTCGCACCGGGCGGCTCGTAATCCCAAGCCGCCCGAGGGAGAATATGACAATGTCGTTGCCGCCGCTCGTAGAGCCCGCCGAATCGCTGTCGGTGGACGAGGTCCGCCGCTACAGCCGCCACCTGATCATCCCTGACGTCGGCGTCACGGGGCAGAAGAGGCTGAAAAACGCCAAGGTGCTGTGCGTCGGAGCGGGTGGCCTCGGTTCTCCGGCTCTGATGTATCTCGCCGCGGCGGGTGTGGGCACGCTGGGCATCGTCGAGTTCGACACGGTCGACGAGTCCAACCTCCAGCGCCAGATCATCCACGGCCAGTCCGACATCGGACGGCCCAAGTCCGAGTCCGCCGCCGCCTCGATCCGCGAGATCAACCCCTATGTCAATGTGGTCATCCACGACGTCGCGCTCGATCGTGACAACGTCAAGGAGATCTTCGCCCAGTACGACCTGATCGTCGACGGCACGGACAACTTCGCCACCCGCTATCTCGTCAATGACGCGGCGGTACTGCTGAAAAAGCCCTACGTCTGGGGATCGATCTATCGGTTCGACGGGCAGGCCAGCGTCTTCTGGGCCGAGCACGGCCCCTGCTACCGCTGCCTGTACCCGGAGCCCCCGCCGCCCGGCATGGTGCCCAGCTGCGCCGAGGGCGGCGTGCTCGGCGTGCTGTGCGCCAGCATCGGTTCCATCCAGGTCACCGAGGCGATCAAGCTCCTCACCGGCGTGGGCGAGCCGCTCGTGGGCGGCCTGATGGTCTATGACGCGCTAGAGATGACCTACCGCAAAATCAAGGTGCGCAAGGATCCCCAGTGCGCCCTCTGCGGGGAGAACCCGACCGTCACCGACCTGCTCGAGGATTACGAGGACTTCTGCGGCAACGTCTCCGACGAGGCCGCCTCGGCGGTGATCGGCTCCACCATCACCGCGGCCGAGCTGAAGGAGTGGCAGGACGCGGGCAAGGACATCTTCGTCGTCGACGTCCGCGAGCCGGCCGAGTTCGAGATCGTGCGGATCCCTGGCAGCGTGCTGATTCCCAAGGGCGACATCATCTCCGGCGAAGCGCTGGCTCAGCTGCCGCAGGACAGGCAGATCGTGCTGCACTGCAAGTCCGGTGTGCGCAGCGCCGAAGCGCTTGCCGCGCTGAAGGCGGCGGGCTTCAAGGACGCGGTTCACGTTCAGGGCGGCGTGCTCGGTTGGATCAAGACGGTCGATCCTTCGCTTCCCGTCTACTGAAACGATGGAAGGGGCGTCGTGACAACGGTGCCCCTTTGGCACCAGAATCGTCTCTGGACCATTCTGGCAGTTGACCTTGGTCGACCTGGTGAGGTCGGTTCAGGGCAAGGCGGCTTTCATCCCGCCCACCATCCCCCCAACCCACAACCCACAACCCCTATAGGCTCTCCAACGTGGTGGATCTGGACGCGGCCATCGGCTTCGTGGTGGCGAAGGGCGACTCTGTGGATCGGGCTCGCTTGTCATTTCTGCGCACCGGAAACTCGCCCGGCGAGGATCTCCTGCACGGTTGTGAGGCGGGGCAGACCCTCGGTGGCGGCTGGCCGGCGTTCTACAGCGGGCGGGTTCCGTCCATCGACGCCACCTGTTTCCGCTTGGCACAGCTTGATGATCTGGGTGCGCTGGCCCGGCGACCGGCACGCAGCGCGTTGCACTGGCTGGCTTCGCGCCAGCGGCTCGACGGGACGTGGCAGGAAGATGAGACCCTGGCCGCCGCCGCCCCGCCTTGGGCGCGGCCCGGCGATCCGGAGGCGACGCTGTACCTGACCGCCAACGCCGGTTTCTGGCTCGCGGTCTCCGACGACTACCCGGACAACACCCAGCGGGCGGCCGAGGTGATCCGCGACAGCCTCAACAATGACGGCAGCTGGCCGTCGTTCCTGGTGACCGGCTGGCTCGGCGCCGCCGTACTCTACAAGCAGCAGATGTTCTACGAGGCGGCGCGGATGGAGACGGTGCTCACCGAGCGCATGTCCGAGCTGTCCGGGGCGGACGCGGCCTGGCTCGCCGCGTCGTTGCGCCGGGTGGGAGTGTCCGATGACGACTGGGCACTGATCGCCGCGCGCCGCCGGCTGGGCCAGACGCAGCGCTCCGACGGGGGCTGGTCCTCCGACGACGGTGAGGCATTCGACGTAAACGTTGCGCTGCAAGCGATTCGGGCCTGCCGGTAACGGGTTGGACAATCATGCTTCACGAGGGCTGCAACTTGCGTCAATGCCTTCTACACTCACTCCATGGATTCCTTCGGTGACGGATTGCTGAACGGCGCCCAGGTGGGCGCCGACCTTATCAGCGAGCTTGTCAGTGAGAAGGAGCTTGACCGCCGCGAGCAGCTCGCGCAGGGGTGGATGCTGCTCGCCGACGGCAAGGTCGCGACGGCGCGTCGCATGTTCGCCGACATCGCCAACGAGTTCTGGGCGCGCTTCGGCCTGGCCGAGGCGACGATGGCCGCCGGCCACCCGGAGAGCGCGGTGCCGGTCTTCGTCGAGGCCGAGGAGCTGCTGCGGGGCGATGCTCCGGGCGCCCTGGGGCGCCGCGCCGCGGCGATAGCCCGGCGGGTGGTGGCGCTGGCCCGAGCGGGCGAGCCGCAGTATGCGGCGTATCTGTGCGAGTCGACGCTCAAAGAGCACACCGATCCGACCGCCGTGCTCTGGCTCTCCTGTGCCGGTGTGGAGGTGTGGCCCCGCGAGCGCCGGATTGAGGCGGCGCATGGAGCCCTCGCCCTCGCCGAGTCGATCGACTTCCGCAAGGCGGCCGACCTCTACCACCAGCTGGCGGCGACGCTTCGCCGCACCGGGCACATCTCCGACGCCGCCTGCGCCCTTGACCGGTCCGTGGACTTGTTGGCGCGCACCAGGTTGGGCCCGGGTCTCGGGCTGAGCCACCTCGCCCGGGCCGAGGAGCTGGCCTCGGCGGGCGCCCTGGCCGAGGCGATCGACCATGCCCAGCGGGCGCAGCCGCTGTGCACCGACCGGCCGCTCGAGGCGATGTGCGTGCTGGCCGACCTTTACCGCCGGGCGATGCGTTTCGACGAGTCGCGGCGCCTCGCCAAGCGGGCCTACGACGCGTCGAAGAACAATGCCGACCTCGGGCGGGCGGCAAGGGTGTTGGGCCAGATCTCCGCGTCGGCGAGCACCCCGGAGGCGGAGGAGTACTTCCGGGTGTCGGCCGACGCGTATGCGCGGGCGGGCAAACCGCTGGAGGTGGCCGAGACCTTCCGCGTGCTGGGTCACTTCCTGGCCGAGCGGGGCCAGCTGATGGAGGCGGTGAGCTGCTTCGATCAGGCTTGCGCCACGGTGCTCGCCCCGCGCAGCCCCAGGTCATAGACCTCGACGGCCTCGACGAGGCGGCCCTGGGCGGTGAGCAGGCGGCCCCACTCCCGGCATGTCTCGACGAGGTCGATCTGGCCGCCCTGCTCCTTGAAGAGGTCGGCCGAGCGGCGCAGGTGCCGCTCCGCGTCGACCGGGTCGGGCGCGGACATGCCGGCTACCCGGTGCAGGTACCCGTCCGTCCACGGATCGTTGTTGTCGAGCAGGTCTCGCGTCAGTTCCCACGCGTCGTCGGTCCGCCCTTGGGCGACAAGCACTCCGGCCAGAACGGCGGTGGCCCGCGCGGCGTAGAGGCGCGCATGTGTGTGCTCAAATATCTCGATGGCGATGGCCAGCTCGGCCGCGGCCTCGGTCAGCCGCTCGGCGTCCTTGAGCGCCGACGCCCGCGCCAGGTGGCACAGGCCGACGTCGTTGGTCGCCCCAAGCTCCTCGCACAGCCGCAACGCCTCGGCGGCGTGCATGAGCGCGTCGCTGAACCGCTTCTGCTCAATGTAGGCGTGGGTGACCGCGCGGTGGACATAGCCCAGCAGCTCGCGATCGTCCAAACGCGACGACAGGTGCAACGCCTGCTTCGCCGCCTCCGACACCCGGCCGAACGCGCCGATCTGGGTGTACGGCATGATCAGCGCCGCGTGCAGGCGCGCGAGGTAGGCGTGGTCGCCCCGGTCGGCCTCGCCGATCGCCGCCTCGCCTAGCGCCACCGCCCCGACCGGGTCCCCGCACAGAGCCAGGCTGGTCACCTCGCGGCACACATCCGCGGCCTCATGAAAAAGCCTTGCCGCCGTAGCGAGTTCACCCGCCTGGATGGCCACCTCGCCCTGCCCGCACAGCGCCGCCCGCTCCCACTCGTCGAGCGCGAAGGTCCTGGCATCCACGGCTACCTCCTCGAACGCCAGCTGGGCGCGGTCGAGCTCGCCGTCGTGGCGGGCCCGGTGCGCCAGCTCCAGCGCGGTCCGCAGGGTGTCGCCGAGGCTGAGCCGATCGGCGAAGTGGCGCAACGCCTTTTCCGAGGGGATGGCCTTGCCGGCCTCGATCATCGAGAGGTACGAACGGGTGTAGGAGGGCTCGGCCAGGCCGCGCTGGCTCAGGCCCTGGGCCAGCCTCAGCTCTCTGAGCCGCTCGCCGAGCCTTTCGCCTAATGCGAATCCTCCGGCCACCAGGATGCCTCCGCCATGAGAACCCTGTCCCCCCTGAACCGCACCCCCTCGACCATGAGCAGCTCGCGAGCGCGGGTCTCGTGCCCCGGTACCAGCCGGCCCGTGGCGTTGACGACCCGGTGCCAGGGCACGCCCCCGCCGTGACGCGCCATGATCGTGCCGACAAGCCGCGCGGATCCGCGACCGGAGCTTTCATATAGGTACTCCGCTATGGCGCCGTAGGACATCACCCGGCCGGGCGGAATCTGCTCCACAAGGGTCAAAACCGCCTCGACATATTCCTCCGGAGTCACGGCAACATTGTGCGCGACTACCCTAGTGCCATGCGGGTGGAGGTCACCGGTGCCAAGCGCATCGTGGTGAAGGTGGGGTCGTCATCGCTGACGACCGCGGCCGGCGGGCTGGATCCGGCCCGGCTGTCGGCTCTGGTCGGCGCGCTCGCCGCCGGCCGGGCCGAGATCGTGCTCGTCTCCAGCGGCGCCATCGCCGCCGGCCTTTCCCCGCTCGGGCTCAAGCGCCGACCGCGGGATCTCGCCACGCAGCAGGCGGCGGCGAGCGTCGGGCAGGGTCGCCTGATCCACGCCTACACCGAGGAGTTCTCCAAGCACGGGCGCGTGGTCGGGCAGGTGCTGCTCACCCTCGACGACGTCACCCGGCGCGCACACTATCGCAACGCCTTTCGCACCCTGCGCAAGCTGCTCGACCTCGGCACCGTGCCGGTGATCAACGAGAACGACACGGTGGCGACCGAGGAGATCCGCTTCGGCGACAACGACCGCCTGGCCGCGCTCGTGGCCGCTCTCGTCCAGGCCGACCTGCTCGTACTGCTGTCCGATGTGGACGCCCTTTACACCGGCAACCCGGCGCTGCCCACCTCGCGGCGGGTCGAGGTCGTGGGCCCCTCCGACGAGATCAGCGGGATCGACATCGGCGGGGCCGGAAAAGCCGGCGTGGGCACGGGAGGCATGGTGACGAAGGTGGAGGCGGCCAGGATCGCCACCGCCGCCGGCATTCCGGTCATCCTGACCGCCGCGTCGCTTGCGGCCGCGGCTCTGTGCGGCGACGACGTGGGCACTCTTTTTCAAGCGGGGGTACCGGGGGCAGCGCGCCTGCACTGGCTGGCGCACGCCACGACGCCGCGCGGCCGCCTGCACCTGGATCCCGGAGCCGTCACCGCCGTGGTCTCCCGCCGCGCCTCGCTGCTGCCGGCGGGCATCACCAAAGTGGACGGTGCGTTCACCGCCGGGGATCCGGTCGACCTGCTCGACGTCGCGGGACGTGCGGTGGCGCGCGGATTGGTGAATTACGATGCTCTCGAGATCCCGGCACTGATCGGCCGCTCGACGACGGAGCTTGCGGCCGCCCTGGGCCCGGCTTACGAACGCGAGGTCATCCACCGCGACGACCTTGTCCTACTGGGGTGAAGGAGCGAGAGGCATGAGCATGTATCAGCGCAGCCGTGCGGCAGCGATCCTTCTCGCCGCGGCGTCGCGGGCCAGGAAGGACGCCGGGCTGCTTTCCATGGCCGACGCGCTTGTCGCGGGTACCAAGGAAATCTTGGAATCGAACGAAGTCGACGTTGCGGCCGCGCGCAAGGACGGCGTCCCGGAGTCCACTGTGGACAGGTTGCGCCTCAACGAGCAGCGGGTGCGAGCGATGGCCGAGAGTCTGCGCCAGATCGCGCAAATGCCCGACCCGGTGGGGGAAGTGGTGCGCGGCAATGTGTTGCCCAACGGGTTGCAGGTGCGGCAGATCCGCGTGCCGTTCGGTGTGGTCGGGATGATCTACGAGGGGCGGCCCAACGTGACCGCCGACGCGGCGGGGCTCACGCTCAAGTCCGGAAACGCCGTGCTGCTAAGGGGTTCCAACTCGGCCGTCTACTCCAACGAGGCGATCGTCGCCGTGCTGCGCAGCGCGCTGGTCGACGTCGGTCTGCCCGCCGACGCGGTGCAGCTGGTCGACTCGTCCACCCGCGAGACCGTCAAGGAGCTGATGCGCGCCCGCGGGCTGGTGGATGTGCTGATCCCGCGGGGCGGGGCATCGCTGATCCGCACCGTGGTCGAGGAGTCCTCGGTTCCGGTGATCGAGACCGGTGTGGGCAACTGCCACATCTTCGTCGACGAGTCGGCCGACCTCGACATGGCGCTGCGGATCCTGCTCAACGCCAAGGTGCAGCGGCCCTCGGTGTGCAACGCCGCCGAGTCACTGCTGGTCCACGCTTCCATCGCCGACGAGTTCCTGCCCCGGGCGCTGGACATGCTCGCCGATGCCGGGGTGACCGTGCACGGCTCACCGGCGGTCGCCGCCTACGACCCGGCCGTGGTGCTTGCCACGGAAGAGGATTGGGGCACCGAGTACCTGTCGCTGGACATCTCCGCGGCGATCGCGCCCAACCTGGAGGCCGCGATCGACCACATCCGTCGCTACGGCACGGGGCACTCCGAGGCGATCGTGACCTGCTCGCTCCAGTCGGCGATGCGCTTCACCGAGGCCATCGACGCCGCGGCGGTGCTGGTCAACGCGTCCACCCGGTTCGTCGACGGTGGCGAGCTCGGCTACGGCGCCGAGATCGGCATCTCGACGCAGAAGCTGCACGCCCGCGGCCCGATGGGCCTGCCCGAGCTGACCGCCACCAAATACGTGATCACCGGCGACGGTCAGATCCGGCTGTAATACTGGCGCGTGCGAAGCAACGCGCGGCATTTCCGCCGTGGGAGCCACCGATCGTGACCTGATCATTTGGCAAACGGAAGAGCGTGTTTGCCAAATGATCGGTCCCGAACGGCGGCGGCGGAAATGCGTTTACAGCAGCGCGGCCGCGCCGTCGCGGCGCGGGTCGGCGCCGCAGCCGGAGGAGCCGACGGCCGAGACGCCGCCGAAATAATGGTGGTGGCGGTGGGTCCAGCGTTTGACCTCGAACCCGGCGTCGGCGATGGCCTGCGTCTGCTCTTGCGGGAAGCCCGGCTCGATGTGCACGAGCCCGTCCACCGCGTGCAGCCTTGGCGCGTGCACCGCCTCGCGCACCGGCATCTTGTCCACCACCACATGGATAAGCGTCTGCATCAACGCCGAGCGGATGCGTGAGGCCCCGGCCGAGCCGAGCGCCAGCCGCAGCGCCCCGTCGGAGTCGAGCACCACCAGCGGGCACATCATCGACCCGATGCGCTCCCCGGCCACGGGCTCGGCCACGTTCAGCTCGCCCTCACCGAGCATCGAGTTGAGGTGCACGCCGTAGCCGGGCAGCCACACCCCCGCGCCCAGCCCGAGCGTCGTCGTGATCACGCAGGCATTGCCGTCGGCGTCGACCGCGGTCACGTTGGTGGTGTCGCCCAGGCCATCCGGCGCGCCGCCACTGATCGTCTTGACCAGCTGCACCGCCCGCTCGTCAAGCGGCATCAACGGGAACGACTCGGGCAGGGAACCGATGGTGGCGACGGTCTGGTTGAGATCGTGGCGGCCGAAGACCATCAGGTCGCTGAACTCGGCGTGGACCACCTTGCGCTCGATCACGCGGTAGCTCGCGAGATCGGTCATGCTCATCGCGCCGCCGTCGGCCCGCACCGCATGGATCATGAGGCTGCCCAGCTCGCCCTCGTACAAAGTGGACGGTCCGTGCTTGGCGAGCAGCTCAAGCGCGCCGGCCAGCCCTTGATGGAACAGGCGCTCGCCGCCGGCCAGCAGAGCGCCGCCGGGCGCGTAGGCAACGGTGCCCTGGTCGAGCAGCATCGCCTCGACGAGCATCGGCAGACAGCGCGCCTGCGCGTCGGGTATCGGCACCCCGTCACGCGCCAAGCCCTTCGCCGGGCCCACCACATCGGTCCAGGGCAGGCGGCCCCAGCGCTGGTGTATCTCGCCGCATCCGGCCGTCAGGCCCGGCACGGCCACACTTGCCCCACCGATCTCGTAGGGGATGGGTACCTCGCCGAAGCGCACCGCGATCGGATGCATCGGCCCCGCCAGTTCCCCGTCGAGCCCCGGCACCGCGCAGAAGAAGTCCAGGCAGGTCACCTCGCCGGTGGAGGCGTCGTAGTAGGTGGCGAACCCGCCACCGGTCAGCCCGGTGAAGATTGTCTCCGCGGCACAGGCCGCGAATGTCGCGGCAACGGCCGCGTCGGCAGCCGTTCCGCCCATGCGCAGCACCTGAATGCCCACATCAGTGGTGGCCGGATGGCCCGCTGCCACTCCTGGTGGCACCAGCATTCACTCACCTCCCGTACGATCCGCAGCATATGAACTCTCCCACGCGCGTCACCCCTCCGCCCTCCGTGCCCGCCCTGTCGGCGGTGGGCCCGGCGGTCCTGTCCACACGCGTGCGGATCGGTTACGCCCTTGGATCCCTGGTGACCGGGGCTTTTGGCACGGTCCCTGGGCTTTTGCTGCTGCCCTACCTGACCAACACTCTCGGGGTCGCGGCTGGAGCGGCGGCACTCCTGGTGCTATTGCCCAAAGCATGGGATGTCATGCTCAATCCTCTTGTCGGCCGGATATCTGACCGGACCCAGACAAGATGGGGCGCACGGCGACCCTACCTCCTTTTCGCCGGGCTCGGGCTCACAGCTCTGTTCATCGGCATCTTCGCTGCCCCATTCGGGGTAAACGACGGGGCCGGGATCTATGTGGCGGGGATGTTCCTGCTCAGTGCCACGGCGTTCGCGTTCTTCCAGGTGCCGTACGGGGCGATGCCCGCGGAGATGACAGATTCGTACTCCGAGCGGACCCGCATGATGACGTGGCGGGTGACCATGCTCGCCACCGCGATCCTGGTGTCCGGGGCCGGGGCGCCCTTCATCCTCGACCGGATGGGGGCCGGGGTCAACGGGCACCGGTGGATGGCGCTGTTCGTCGGCGCGATCATGCTGCTGGGTACCCTCATAGTCTTTTACAGCACCGCCCAAGCCCCCACCGGTGTGATCACCCAGGCCGAGCCCTCGCTGCGCGCGCAGCTGAAGGTGGCGATGGAGAACAGACCGTTCCGGCTGTTGGTGGTGTGCTTCGTGGCGCAGTCGACCGGTGTGGCGGCGATGCTGGCGGGGGTGCGCTACTTCGCGAACTACGTGATGGACGACCTGAACACCACGACCTGGCTTTTCCTCGCGGTGGTGAGCCCAGCCCTGTTCACCACGCCCATCTGGCGGCGGCTGGGGGAGCGGGCGGGCAAGCTCAAGGGGTACGTCATCGCCTCGATCACCCTCACCGTGGCGACTTTCGCGTTGACGGCCGCGCCCTGGTTGCCGCCTGTCGCGGTCTACGCGGTGATCATGGTGATGGGCTTCGGGTACGCGGGGCAGCAGCTGTTCGGCTTGGCGATGCTGCCCGACTGCATCGCCTATGACGAGAAGCGCACCGGCAAGCGGCAGGGCGGCGTCTTCACCGGGGTGTGGACCGCGGGCGAGACTTTGGGTCTGGCCCTGGGGCCCGGCATCTACGCCTTCGTCCTGGAGCTGTTCAACTA
>Ga0075428_100005850_pt1 | contig 13664 bp, 9 predicted proteins | sample RhiMetdeltSRZDD2_FD_75291 | JGI IMG/M metagenome (GOLD analysis project Ga0075428, IMG submission 75291) | Populus rhizosphere microbial communities from Tennessee, USA - Rhizosphere MetaG P. deltoides SRZDD2 | ecosystem: Host-associated > Plants > Roots > Rhizosphere > Soil | place: USA...
AGCCCCAATGACCAATGCTGAATGCTCCCATTGGTCATTGGGATTTGGTCATTGGTCATTTGCAACCGCTTGATCACCGGAGGACCACCGATGACCGCGCCAACCCACACGCCCCCACGAGCAAGCTCGCGCTGGCTGGACCGCGTGCTCGCAGCGATGTTTCTGCTTTCGCTGGCCGTCGTGTGCTTTGTCGGCGGCGCGTACGTGGCCGAGTTCGAAGTCCCCTGGTACCAGCGCGTGCTACAGCCGTCGTTCCGCGGACTGCGTGCCGCGGCCGAGCAGAGCGTGCTCTTGAAGGATCAAAAATCGATCGACTGGGATCTGGCGCGGGAGGAAAAACCGGGGGTCACCATTTACCGGCCAGAACTCGCCTATGACGGCCTGACGATGTACGTTTCGTTCGGCGAAACGCCCAGCGCCAGCCTGATTTCGATGACCGGCGACGTCGTGCATCGGTGGCACCTCCCCTTTGGAAAGGTCTGGCCAAATCCCCCCCATGTGAAGCAGCCCCCGCCGGAAGAATTCATTCACTGGCATACGGCCCGCATGTTCAAAAACGGGGACTTGATTGCCAACTACTGCACCGCCTCCGACACCCCCTACGGATACGGCCTGGTGAAGATGGACAAGGATTCGAAGGTCCTCTGGCGGTACTCCGAATGCGCCCATCACGATTTTGACGTCGATGAAACCGGAAAGATCTACGCGCTGCGGCAATCGATTCACGACGAAGCGGTGGATGGTGCGCCGCAGCTCAGTACACCGGTTCTGCAAGATTTCGTCGTCGTCCTTTCGCCTGAAGGGAAGGAACTGGAGCGGATCGCGCTGTACGAGGCCTTTGCCAAATCGAAGTTCCGTCACTATCTGGAGGCAATCCCCTCCGATCCCAAAGGAGACCACACCCACTCCAACGGGATCGACGTGATTTCCAAGGACTTCGCGGAGAAGCACGGCATTTGTGCTCCCGGCGACGTGATGATCTCGATTCGCAACGCGTGCTGGTTGGCGATCCTGAACCTGAAGCGGCGGGAAATCGTGTGGGTCGCCCGCGGCGTGTGGCTGTGGCAGCACGATCCCGACCCCCTGGCGAACGGGAACATCCTCTTGTTCGACAATTGCGGCAAGCGCACCGCCGGCGGCGAGTCGCGGATTCTGGAATGGAACCCGGTCAGCGGCGCCATCGAATGGAGCTTTCGCGGCACGGACGAAAGGAAGTTTGAGAGTTTGTCGCGTGGCTGCCAGCAGTTGCTCCCCAACGGGAATGTGCTGATCACCGAGTCGAACAACGGCCGGCTCCTGGAAGTCACTCGCGACGGCCAGGTGGCTTGGGAGTTCAACAATCCGCACCGCTACGAAGAAACGAACAAGTACGTGGCCGTCGTGACGAGCGCGCAGCGGCTGGCTGCTAGCGAGTTGACTTTCTTGAAACCTGCCAGCGCGGCGGAATCGAATCCAAGCAGGTCCCAAGCGGCCGCCGATAAAGCCAAGAACGCCGTGCGGTGAGCGCCGCTAGCGGTGCGGTCCCACCGGCTCGAAGGTGACCACCGCACTTTCGGATAGGCGGCCGCCATCCACGACCTGGCAGGGAGCTTAGGTTATGCCAGCCGGAATCCCGGAGTTGCTCGGGGGCCAACTTTTTTCGCTGGTTGCGTACATTGGTCCTGGAGCGGACCTGGCGCTGATCAGTAGCGCCATCGGTCTCATCGCCACGATGGGCGCGTCGCTCACCTTTCTGGTGCTGTGGCCCTTCCGCCTGCTATGGCGTCGCTTGTCCGCGCTGACCAAGCCGGCCAAGGACGATGCGGCAGCCGGATCGTAGTGGCAGTGGAGTAGGCGTCATCGGACTCCTGCGCTCGCTAGCGGTGATTACCGTTTCCGAGCGTAGTCGGTGCTCCCAATCGCCGGAGGCGATCTGCCGCCGTCAATTCCCAAACGGGCCGTTCAGCACCTTGACGACATTGATGTCGCCGGATTCACTCTTGAGCACGCCCTTTTTGCCGTCAATGACGACGACCGTCATTTTGGACGGATCGGGCACGTATTGCTTGACGAGCGCGTCCGTGCTTTTTTGATCGAGCACCGGTCCGCGGTACTCGCTCGCGTCTTTGCCACCCACGATTTCGATCACCTTCAACTCGATCTCATGGGCCAGGCGGTCGACCTTCCGCCAATCGTTGAGGAATTGCTTGTAGGACGGGTGATCGGCGGACGGAGTGGCGACGATCAGGAGACCCTTCCCCTTGTAGTGTTCGAGATTAACTTGCGCCCGTTCTTTGGGAGGAGATGCCGCAGGCACTTTCGCCGTCACCGTGCCTTCCCTGCTTTCTCTCTTGAAGACCATCAGGGTGACTCCGTCTTCTCCCGCCTTGGTGACAAATTCCGCTGGGCGATCCCCTCTTTCTCCGCCCATTCTCCAGCAGAGCTTGAGCGTATCACCGCCGAGCTGATAGATGCCGGGAATGGTTCCTTCCGTTGATTCCAGGTCGATTGACTTTGGGTTCGTGGCCGTCTGGAGCTTGAACCTGGCGGCCATGGCCGGCCTTTTGCCCTCCTTGATTTCGAGCGTGTCATCGTGGACGACGAGCAGCAGGCCTTTTGGATCAGGATGGGCTTTCCCCGCCGACTCGATCTGTTCCGCCTTCCAGGTTCCTCGCAGATCGACGGCATCGTTGGCGCCTGCAGCACAACCTGCCGTCAAAAGCAGTCCAACCACCAACCAACGGTGCACGCGCATGGTGAGTTCCTCGTCAAAGATTCAACCGGAAACAAAGCAGAAACGCTCATTGAGGCGCCGGTCTTTTTCCCGCCATCAGAAATCACTTCACGGCTTGGCTACCGTGATCTTCACCGGCGCGCTGGCGTACGTCGCCTTCATTACAAAGTTCAGCGACACGTTCGCCATCACCACGCACTGCTGGGCCTCGCACGGCGGTGCGTCCGCGGCACACTTGAGCGTCAGGTGGCCGGTGGAATCGGCGCCAGCGAGCAGCGATTTGACATCCTTGTCGTCGAGCGTGACCCCCTTGGGGAGCGAGTTGCCAAAGACGTTGCCCAAATGTTGAAAGAGCATGTCGAGGGTGACGTTCTTGTCGAAGCCGGGGCTGCGGTCGATGGTAATGGCGATTTTCTTCGTTTCGCCGGCCTTCAGCGTGATGTCGTAGTCGGAAAGATCGACGCGGCGGACGTCGCCGTAGCCGGTGACCGCGACGGCGTGCGTATTCACCTGCCAGTGGCCGCGACCGCCGCCGGGGAAATAGACCTCCTGGCAGGGGACATTCGTGGCAGACAAGGACAACGCCTGGCCGTCGGGCGTGGGGTGTGACGCGGTGCCGGTGATGACCACGTTGGAAACGTTTGGCGGCGCATCGTGGTCGGATGCGAGCACGATGCAGCCGTCCTGGCCGTCGGCCCGGATTTTGCCGCAGCTTGCCGTCACGCCCTGCGGCAGACCGTCGATCGCAAGCTGCACTTCGCCGGCAAAGCCGTTTTTCCGCTCGCAGCGGACGAAGATGACGCCGCTGCCGCCGGGAGAAAGCTGCGTCTTGTCGCTGTCGCTGTAAAGTTCGAAATAGGGCTGGCTGCGTTCGATCTTGAGCAGGTAAGGGAACTGTGCCCCGCCGCGGAGATGGACGTCGCGGACCTCGACAATGAATTTGCCGTCGGCAGGCGGGGCCCAGAATTCCTGCCACGAGTCGGCGTGGTTGCGTTTGCCTTGCCGCAAGTCGTCGTTGACGGCAAGCTGCTGCCCCTTTTCGTCCAGGATGCGAAGGTACGAATCGACCGATGACTGCACGCGGCGGGCGACGATCTCGAAGGACCACCGCTCTCCTTTCTTGGCCTCGAAGGCGTAGCAATCGACGTCGGCCTCGGTTTCCAGGCGGCCGTTGACTCCCGTGGGCACGGTCACCGCCTGCGCCTTGTCCGGCGTGTTGTTCTCCTGGCTCGTTTCGTTCATCAGCGGCAGGTCGGTGACGACCAGCGGCACTGGCGCGGTAATCTCGGAGCCAATGGACAGCGGAAGGAAGTGGATTCCCGGCGCAAGTTCAGCCGCCGGCGACACGGTAGCGGCGGGTGGGGAAGGCAATTGAAAGCCGACCAGTTCCAGGGAGCTTGCCTGTCCGCGGACAACGGCGAGAGGGAAAGTGGTTTCGATCATCGGACGCGAGCTGGCCTCAACGACGTATTCCCAGTACTGGTTCCCCTCGTAGCGGACGTCGCGGATTTCGACCAAATAGTCGCCGGCCGCCTCGAACTTATGAGCGATCACCGGGTCCGCAAAGAAGAAGTTGTCGCTGGTGGCAAGGACGGCGCCGGTCGGGCTGCGGAGGGTGAGGATTGGATCAACGTGGTTCTGAAGGTCGTGGATCGAATCTTCCAGACGCGCGGCACGGACTTGGAAGGCAAACGATTGGCCGGCCTCGGCGTGGAACTTCCAGTAATCGACGTCTTCGGCCTTTTCGACGCAGCCGCAGAGGGACGCTGGCAGGGACACTTGCTGGGCGTCCTCCGGCTTGTCGTTTTTCGCAGCCTCAGCGATGACCGGGTCGCGGACGACGACCAGCTGCCCGACCGTGCTCACGCCTTGCGGCGTGGCGATCCGAATATCGCGGACGCCGGGGAGCGCGTCGGCCGCCGCCGTGAAGCGGACCTTTATCTGCGTCAGCTCGGGCTTCTTCTGCGCGTCCTCAGGTTTGGCCGGCGGCGGCAGCACTTCGCCCGTGACGCCGTTGCCCGTGACTAGCACCTGGTAGGCCCCGTGCAATGTGTACCGCGAATTGACGGTGCATTCGCCGCTCGTTCCGACCTGAATGGCGACCGGCCTTGCGCTCATGAGCATGGGGTAGGCCGTTTGAGCGGACGCACTGACTGGCAGGCCAAGAATTCCGGTTGCCAGAAGCAGCCAGCAGCCCTTTTCGAAATCCCTCATGGCAAATCCCTACCTCACAAACAAAAACTGCTTGCTGTTCACCAGCGCCCACAGTAAATCCTGATAACACTCGGCGGCACTGGGGCTTTCGTCCAAAAACACCACGCTTTCAGCCAGTTCTTCGGCACTCGGCGGCCGGCAGAGCGTCAGCAAATACAAGTGCCGCACGATCTCCTCGTGCGACTTGCCCTCCTTGAGGAGTTTGGCGACCGTACCGTTACCGTCGGCAATTTTGCCGGCCAGGATGTCGCCATTGAGCGTGTGCAGCGCCTGCGACAGGTTCTCGTCGGGCGAGCGCTCGCACTCGCAGACGCTGGCCCGCCGCGGCTTGGCAAACGTATTCAGAAAATAGTCGGGGTACTCTGCGTCGGGCAGCTCGATCGCCCGCGTCCCCAGCGGCATGCTCTTGTACTTCGTTTGCGTGCCGGTCACCCGGTCGATGGCGTCGAGCAGCGGCTCCGCTTTCAGGCGCTTGACGTAGTAATGGCTGTAAAACTTCTCGTCGCTGGCATTAGCCGCAGTTGGCTGCGAATCGAGCTGATACAGCCGGCTGTTCATGATCGTCCGCATAAGCTGCTTGACGTTGAACTTGCTTTCGACGAAATGCTTCACCAGGGCGGCCATTAGTGCCGGGTTCGTCGGGGGATTGGTCGAGCGCAAATCATCGATCGGCTCGACTAGTCCGCGGCCCAGCAGATAGCCGACGTAGCGGTTGACGATGTTCCTGGCAAAAAATGGGTTGTCCGGCGCGGTCATCCAGGCGGCCAGCGGTATCCGGCGATCCAGCTCATTCGTGGCCGCCGCTCCTTCCAGTGGCTTGGGCTCCATCCGCTTGCCGGTCCGGGGATGATTGACCTCGCCGCTATCGCGAACCATCACCACCTGCTCGCGGCCAAACAAACCAAACTCCTGGCTGTTCTTGTTGCCGACGCGGGCAAAGAATGCCGCCAGCGAGTAGTAGTCATCCTGGCTGTACTTCTCAAACGGATGGTGATGGCACTTGGCGCATTCCAGGCGAATGCCGAGCAGCGTTTGCGAGACTGCCTCGGTAATCTCCGGCGGTCCGTTATTGACGCGGTAGAAGTTCGCCGGGCCGGTCGTGTAGATCGAACCTTTGGCGGTGATCAGCTCGCGCACGAACTGGTCGAGCGGCTTATTGCCGCGGAACGAATCCTTGATCCAGTTGTGCAGAGCCCACATTCCCTGGTCCCCCAGCTCGCGGCTGGAGTTCCGCAAGAGGTCCGACCACTTGAGCGACCAGTGGGCCGCGTACCATTCGTTGTAAATGTCCTGGGCGGGGTCACCGGTCAGGCCGAGCAGCCGGTCGATCAATTTGACGCGCTTCTGCGGATCGGTGGACGCCAGAAAGGCTTGCGTCTCTTCCGGCGTTGGCAGCGTGCCGATGGAATCGAGAAATGCGCGGCGGATAAACGTCGCATCGTCAGCCAGCGGCGACGCCTCGATGCCCAACTCGCGGAACTTGGCTGCCGCCAACTCGTCCAGGAAATTGTTGTTCTGCCAGCCCGTCAACTCCACTTTCTCGGCATGTGGCACGACGAACAGCGAAATGTCCGCCTGACCTTCGTAGCGGATCATCACGGCCGCCTGCCCCTTGCCGACCGTTTTCACCATGCCATCCGCGGCGACCGAGAGCACGCCGTCATCCATCGAATCGAAGCGCGCAAGGGGCGTCACGTCGCGCTTCCGCCCATCGCCGTATTCGGCCTCGACTCGAATTTGCTGTGTCAGACCGACCTGTCGCAGGCGTTCCTTGGGAAACACGTGTAACTTCGTCACGATCGGATCGGTCTCTTTCGGCGCAGGCGCGCCGCCGCGAATCCAAGACAGGATCGTCTGGTATTCGACCGAATCCTTCACCAGCCGCCGGCCACCGCCGTGCGGCATACCCATCGTCGGCTTGAGCAGCACCAGGCTTTTTTCGGGCTGCACGAAATCGATCCGCCGTTGGATCGAATCTCGGACCATCGCCCGCTGGTCGTTCGCCGGCTCCGAAGCAAATACCGACAGCTTGAATCCCCCTTTGCCGTGCTGCGACGCGTGGCAGGCCGCCATGGCGCAGCCGGCCTTGGTCAGGATCGGCGTGATGTGCTCGCTGAAGCTCACGACCGGCCTGTCGGTGATGCCGCTGACAGTCACCGGCACTTCGCGGCTGTTCTGCCCGACGGTCACAGTCACCTTCGCTTGCCCGTCCTTTACAGCCAGCAACAAGCCGCGCTCGTTGACGGTGACGATGCTGGGGTCCGAGGAGACGTAACTGGCCTCCGCTGTCAGATCAGCGCTGCGGTCGTTGATCTGATCGGCCGCCGCTGCCTGCACTACCACGAGCTGCGCTCGCGCGAAATTCCCCTCCAGCTTGACTTCCGCGGGCACGACGACGATGGATTCCTGCGCTGTGGCAATGCCGCCACTAGCCAATGCAAGCACAGCCGCTGCGACGAGGCCAAACCTCATGGCGGACTTCTCCTAGCGGGCGGGATTCGATCCGGCGGGTGGGCGAGTCACGATCCGTGCGGCTCCTCCCGGGCGGGAGGGCTCACCCAACGATCAAGTATTACCGATATGTTCTGGTAATGCCAGCCAAAGCACGGCAAAATAGGTGTGCCGTCCTGCGGCAAACGGTTCGGTTCCCATGGCGGCTGGACCCACTTTCCAAGAGCGCGTTATTTCATGCTGACCATTGCTGGCAGACGACAGCACTTCTGCGACCGCATTGGCCGTCGCGATTTTCTCCGCGCAGGTGCGCTCGGCATCGGCGGATTGACGCTTGCCGATCTCCTTCGGCAACAAGCCGGCGCGGAAAGCAGCGGCCGGAAGAAGTCGGTCATTTACATCGTCCTCGGTGGCGGTCCATCGCACATCGACATGTGGGACCTCAAGCCCGAGGCTCCCATTGAATACCGCGGCCCCTTCCATCCCCTCTCTACCAAATTGCCGGGCGTGCAGATTTGCGAGCATATGCCGCTGCAAGCGGAGATGATGGATCGCATCGCGCTGATTCGCGGCATTCGCTCGGTCGAGAACGACCACTTCCTGAGCGAGGTTTACACGGGGCTGCCTCGCACCGCTGGCAAGCGGCCGGCGTTTGGCTCCGTGGCGAGCAAAGTAGTAGGCACACTCCGTGTGTCGTCGCCGGGCAACGGCACACGGAGTGTGCCTACTACAGCCCTTCCGCCGTACGTCAGCCTGGATGAAGCGACCACCGACCAATTCGAATTCGAGCTGCCGCAGTACGCCGGCGCCGGCAACGCCCCGTTCCGTCCGTTTGCTGAATCGATCGGCGATCTGACGCCGGTCAAGGACCTCGATCAGCTTCAGAATCGCAAGGCCCTGCTGAGGGCCTTCGACAATCTTCACCGCGGACTTAAGCAACAAGATCGTTTTGCCGGCCTGGATCGCTTCCAGTCGCAGGCGCTGGAAATGATCACGTCGCCGCAGGTACGTGACGCCTTCGATCTCACTAAGGAGTCGGAAGAGACGCTCCAGCGCTACGGCCACAAAGCAGGCAAGTACCCTCACCAGACGGTAAAGACAATTCTTTACGACTGGGACGCGCGGCCGTTCGTGCTGGCGCGGCGACTGGTTGAGGCGGGAGTTCGCGTGGTCACGCTGCGGGTCGGTTCGTGGGACCACCACAGCGGCCCGGAGGCGGATATTTTCTTCGCCCTCAAGTGCCTCATGCCTGTGCTCGATCAGAGCATCGCCGCGCTGGCAAGCGATCTGACGGATCGCGGCCTGGCCGACGATGTGCTCGTTGTGGTGCTGGGGGAGTTTGGTCGCACGCCGAAGATCACGCCGCTGGGGCCCGGCCGCGAGCATTGGGCCGATGCGGGCTGTGCTCTCTTCCTGGGCGGCGGGCTTAAGATGGGCCAGGTCATCGGCGAAACCGATTCCCGGGCCGAGCGTGCCAAGAGCGGCTCGATTACCTTTCAGAACCTGATTGCCACGATCTATCACGTGCTGGGCATCGATCCGCACGCCACGATTCCCGATTTCAACGGCCGGCCGCAGTATCTGCTGGAAGATCCGACTCCCGTGCGCGAACTGATGGGCTAACTGACATATCGGTATGGATCCGTCATTCTGGGAGGTCGATCTCGGCCATGGACTGGGTCCGCTCGTGCTGGGAACGGAGCGCGACACGGTCATCGTGCGGCTGGAGGAAGCGAAGATCAATGTCGAACCGGACGACGACGATCCCGCGTGGCTCTATGTGCCGGAAATGGAAGCCGAGCTGACCTTCAGCCGGGACGAACCGCGGCGTCTTGTGCAAATCGTCGTGGAAGACGAGCGGCTCCATTTCGGCACGCTGCCCGTGCTGGGCAAGCGGGTGCACGAAATCGTCGAGCTGCTGAATGTCCCCGAAGCGGAAACACTGTGGCGGCCTGGCGAAGATCCGGCCTTGAGCTTGCCTGATCGCGACGAGCAGCCACCCGAGCCGGCCAGCGATGAGGAATTGCTCGACGCCGGTACGCTGTGGATCACCACCCTCGGCCTGGGTCTTGGTTTGTGGCACGGCGAGATCATTGCCGTCTACCTCCGCCAGCCACACAATTCGCCGCGCCGCGGCATGGGCCAATTTCTGCCGCGGCATGCGGAGCTGTCCCGCAGTCCCGATCTTCGGCAGCGACTGACAAAGCCAGTCTTGCGCGCCGCGGGGCCGCCCAACTGGTTCGGGCGGCTGGCCGGCCTGGCGTTCGTCGCGGCCGTGGCGATCCTGATTTGGCGAGCTGTAGCGTATCAGCAGCAGTGGAATTCCGCGCCGCGGGTGGAAGGGCAGATCGTCGCGGTCAAGCCGCCGCCCCCCGACCCGTTTCCGACGGAGTTCACGGTTGCCTATCAGGATCAGACGGGCCAACCGCACCAGATCGTTTTTGACCTGCCCAATGTCAATGATGCACGCCATATCGGCGACAAAGTCGATCTATGCTATTTGCGCGATGATCCCAGGCAGGCGATGGGCTTCGCCGCCTCGCGCGACGCGGCCATCGAAAAGTTTCTCCCCTGGGGAATCGGCATTATCGTCGCGTTCATCGCGGTGCTATTCGTGTCGGCGATCTGGGACTTGGTGAAACGGAAGCGATGAAGCGGCCGGCAATTGCCACGAGCTAAGTTCCGTTCAACTGGAGTTTTTCTTGCGAACAGCCGCAGATTGCCAGACAGACTTCTTAAGAAAGGGATAGCAAACCGTGATTGAAAAACGGTGCTCTGGATCAACAACAGTTGCTTGCCCGGCCGATTTCTGTTAAATAAACAGAAGTGGATGGAAGCGCTCGGCGCGGGTCTCCCGACCCCGCCGAGGCTGGGTCTCCGGACGAGCGATGTCGGGAGACCTGCGGTCAACGAGGGGGCGGGGTCAGGAGACCCGCGCCCAACCAGGGGTCAGGAGGCCTGCGCCCAACCACTGCCCATCCCCCCGCCTGAATCGTCCCACCTTTGGAGGCCCCGCCATGCTTAACCTCCTTTCTGGCACGACGCGCGACTGCGAGCGCGTCACAAGGCGCAGTTTTCTCCAGGTTGGCACGCTCGCCGGCATCGGTTTGTCGCTGCCGCTCGCCCTGGCCGCGAAGCGGCAGGCTCTGGCGGCCGGCAAGTCGTCGAGCGACGTAAATTGCATCCTGATCTGGGCCCAGGGTGGCACGAGCCATCACGACACGTTCGATCCCAAGCCCAACGCGCCCGTTTCGGTCAAAGGCGAGTTCAGCGTCATCGACACAGCGATTCCCGGCGTCAATTTTACCGAGGTCTGCCCCACGTTTGCCAAGGAAGCCAAGCGGTTCGCCGTCCTCCGCGGCTGGAACCCGCAGAACGGCAGTCACGGCACGGCCGACCAGTACGTGATGTCGGGCCGCAAGTTCAATCAGGCGATTCATTATCCTTGCTACGGGTCGGTGGTCAGCTTCCATCACGGCTTCAAGTCGGCAATGCCGCCGTTCATCCAACTCGGCACCAGCGTCGATCATCGCTTCGGCGGCGGCATGGCAGGCGTGCTCGGCCTGGCTAACAATCCATTCGAGATCACCAGCGACCCGAATGCCGACAAATTCACGGTTCGTGATATTTCGCCTCCTAGCGGCATCACGGCCGAGCGAATCGACCGCCGCAAGCGGATGCTTTCGCGCGTCGATGAGCTACAGCGGCGAATCGACCTACAGCCGGCCGCCTACGAAGCGCTCGACGAAAGCTACAAGACGGCGCTGAACATGATCACCGCCCCTGAAACGAAGGGCGCCTTTGAGCTGGAAAAGGAGCCCAAGGAGCTGCGGGAATCGTACGGCCGCAACCGCCTGGGGCAGGGTCTGCTCCTGGCGCGGCGACTCATCGAAGCGGGCGTGCGATTCGTCACGGTGACCGACGGCGGCTGGGACACGCATGCCGACAACTTCAAGTCACTGAAGAATTCGCGAATGCCGCCGATCGACAAGGGTTTGCCGCAACTGCTCATCGACCTGGAGCAGCGGGGGCTGCTCGCAAACACGCTCGTCATGTGGCTGACCGATTTTGGCCGCACGCCGAAGATCAATTCAGCCAGCGGCCGCGACCACTGGGCTTCCACCGGCTTTGCGCTCTTCGCCGGCGCGGGAATTCCCGGCGGGCACATCCTTGGCGCGACGGACGATGAAGGTGGTTTCGTCACCAAGGACGAGTATCATTCCGAGAACATCGCCGCTACGGTGTACCACAAGCTGGGCATTCCGCTGGACCTGATCGCCTACTCGCAGGATGGTCGCCCGATCCAGCTGATCGAGGGGGAGCCGATCAAGGAGTGGGTGTAAATCCTGCTCTTCGCCGGAGGCTAACAGCCTCCGGAGATCGTTCGGCCAATCGTGAGCGACTGGGACCGCCACGCCGCATTCCGGAGGACGTTGTCCTCCGGCTAAGAAAATTCTCACGGCAGCCGCTCGATCACATCCTCGTGCTTGAACCGCACTTTCGGCATGGCGGCATACTTGTCGTCCGCCGCGCGGTAGCCGGCGACGCAGACGACCACCGTCGCATAGCCTTTGGCCGGCAAGCCCAATAGCTCGTCGTATTTCGCCGCCTCGATCCCTTCCATCGGGCAGGTGTCAATGCCCAGCACTGCGGCACTGGTCATGAAGTTGCCCAGGGCGATATAGTCTTGCAGCGACGCCCATTGATTGACGTCAAATTTCTCGGGCGGGGGCGAGAAACTGCTCATCAGCATCTTGCGGAATCCGGCCAGCTTTTCCACCGGCGTTCCCTGGACCTCCGTCACGCGGGCCAGGTAGCGGTCGATGTCCGCCGCCGCGAGGTCTTTCTTGATGGCAAAGACGACGACGTGCGAGCAGTCCGCCAATTGCCGCTGGTTCCAGGAGATGGGGACCAGCTTGTCCTTCAGGGCCTGGTCGCTGATGACGAAGAATTTCCAGGGCTGGAGGCCCCAGGACGAGGGCGTGAGCACCAGGGCCTCTTCGAGCGCTTGCCACTGGTCGGCGGGGATTTTTCGCGCGGGGTCGAATTTCTTAACGGCGTAGCGCCAGCGGAGCTGGGCGATCAGGGACTGGGGCTTCATCGAAGTCATGGAAAGCTAACGTCGTCACGCGAGGATTTCTCGGATCACATGCCCGTGCACGTCCGTCAGCCGCATGTCGCGGCCGGAGAAGCGAAAGGTGACGCGGGTGTGGTCGAGACCAAGCAGGTGCAGCATCGTCGCGTGCAGGTCGTAGATTTCTGCCTTGTTCTCGACGACCTTGTAACCGTATTCGTCGGTCTGGCCATAGATCGTCCCTCCTTTGACGCCGCCGCCGGCCAGCCACAGCGAGAAACCAAACGGGTTGTGGTCGCGGCCGTCGGACCCTTGCGCGAACGGCGTGCGGCCGAACTCGCCAGACCAGACGACGAGCGTCTCATTGAGCAGGCCCCGCTGCTTCAGATCAGCGAGCAGGCCCGCGATCGGCTGGTCGACGGCCCGGGCATTGTCCTCGTGCCCCTTGGCCAGTCCGCTGTGCTGGTCCCAGCGGTCGTGGCCGACGCTCGGGCAGGTCAACTCGATGAACCGCACGCCGCGCTCGACCAGCCGCCGCGCGAGCAAACACTGCCGGCCGAAGGATGCTGTCTGAGCGTACGACGCATCGAGGCCATACAGCCGCTGCGTCGCTTCGGTTTCGTCTTTGAGGTCCGTGAGTTCCGGCACAACCGCTTGCATCCGATACGCCAGCTCGTAGTTGGCGATTGCCGATTCGATGGCGTCGTTTTTGCCGGCCAGCGCCAGCCGCTGCTCGTCGAGCTGCTTAAGGAGCGCGAGCTTGTTCTGCTGGAGCTTGTCGGTCGCTTCGGTCCGGACGACATTGGCCACCGGCGGATCATTCGCCGCAAATATCGACCCTTGGTAGCTGGCTGGCAGAAAGCCGCTGCCAAAGTTGTCCAGGCCGCCGGGCGGTATCAGCCCACCGTTAATGACGACGAATCCCGGCAGGTCGCGACACTCGCTCCCCAGGCCGTAGCCAAACCAGGCCCCCATGCTCGGCCGACCTTGAATGCCGGTCCCGGTGTGCAGGAAGTAATTGGCCGAAGTGTGCTCGGGAAACTCGCTGGTCATGCTGCGGATCACGGCCAGGTCATCGACATGTTTGGCGACGTTCGGGAACAGATCGCTGACCGGAATGCCGCTGTTGCCGTATTGCTGGAATTTCCACGGGCAGCCGAACGTATTGCCGTTATTGTTGAACTGCGTCGGCTCGATCTTCATGGCGAACGG
>Ga0075428_100005852_pt1 | contig 13663 bp, 13 predicted proteins | sample RhiMetdeltSRZDD2_FD_75291 | JGI IMG/M metagenome (GOLD analysis project Ga0075428, IMG submission 75291) | Populus rhizosphere microbial communities from Tennessee, USA - Rhizosphere MetaG P. deltoides SRZDD2 | ecosystem: Host-associated > Plants > Roots > Rhizosphere > Soil | place: USA...
TCCTCTGATGGGCGGCGGACCTGATGCCGCCGTCGAGGTCGAAGGTAAGCCGTTGAACCTGAACACAGCGCCAAGCCCATTGATCCGACTGGTTACGGAGGATTACATCGAGTCCATCGGCATGCCTGTCGTGCGGGGCCGCGCGTTGAAGGCGTCCGACATGGCGCCTGGCGCTTCACCTGCGGTGATGATCAATGAGCGCCTGGCCAGCCTCGCGTTTCCGGGCGAAGACCCGATCGGAAAGCGGCTCTCGACCTGGACGCGTGAGGTTGGGAAGCCCGAGTGGCGTGAAGTCGTCGGCGTGCTCGGCGACGTACGAAGCTTTGGCCCTGACACGCCGCCGCGCCCAGAACTGTTTCTGCCGTTCACGCAACCACCGCCATTGGCATGGAATGCCTTCCAGCGCAGCATGGCGCTGGTCGCGCGCACGTCTACCGATCCAGCCGCCCACGCGCCGGCGGTGCGCCGCGTTCTACAGTCGATCGACGCTTCTCTTCCGTTGTACGACGTCACGACGATGGATGAAGCACTCGGCGCCGACGGAGCCGGCCCGCGATTCAACACGTGGCTGCTGTCACTCCTCGCCGCTGCGGGCCTGGTGCTCGCGGCAGTCGGCATCTACGGCGTGATCGCCTATTTCGTCACGCAGCGCACATCAGAGATTGGGTTGCGGCTGGCGCTCGGTGCTACTCCTGTCTCGGTGCTCCTGATGGTCGTGCGCCGTGGCGCGACGCTGGCGCTGGCCGGTATCACCGTCGGCCTCGTCGCCGCGCTTGGCGCGACGCGGATGGTGACAGCGTTGCTGTTCGAGACCACGCCGAACGATCTTCCGACGTATGTCGCGGGCGGCATTGGACTGATGACCGTCGCTCTTCTGGCGTGTGCTGTACCAGCATTCCGAGCGGTCCGAATCAGTCCGATGCAGTCACTGGCCGAGTCGTGATTACCGCCGTCCCATTGCCCCTAACGCCCACGCGGCCTGTCGACGGACTTTAGGGCTGGTGTCTTTGAGCGTCGCCGCCAGCGCGTCGCTCGCGCGGCCGTCGCCAATTGCGCCGAGGGCCCACGCGGCTTGCGAACGCACGGTTTCGTCCTGATCCCTCAACGCCTTGATCAGGCCGTCCACGGCTCGGCGATCGCCAATCGCCCCGAGTGCCCATGCGACCTGCGATCGCACGCCGGCGTCGGTGTCACTGAGCGCGTCGACGAGCGCAGTCACCGCCACGTCGGCGTCGAGCGCGCCGAGCGCCCACGCGGCCACACGCCGCACCGGCGGCTCGCGATCCGCCATCGCCGCCAGCGCCGGCGCCACGCCACGCGCATCGTCCAACGCGCCGAGCGCCCACACCGCGTTGCGTCGCGCGACCCACTGCGGCGCGCGTGATGCTTCAATGAGCGACGGCAGCGACTCGGTGCCGATCGCGACGAGGGCAGCCGCGGCTTCTTCCCCTGGCGTGGTCTGATGGTCAATGTCTTTCCACCAGTAGTGACGATCCTCGCCGCAGACCTTCGGATCGACCGGTGACGCATCGGAGAGTCGCTCGACGAGTGCCGCGATGGCGCCTCGCGACGCCGTTCCCATGCGCTGCAGATCGCATGCGGCGATCGTCCGCGTGCGCGGGTCCGCATCGCGCAGACGCGCCGCAAGATCCGCCGTGTCCTGCCCGACCACGTAGGAGATCAGCGCGACAGCCGGCGACGAGGACACGGACTGCGGCTGTCCTGGTGTGGGGTGGACGAGCGAGGCGACGAGTGTCATCGCCGCGCTAACCAGCGCCAGCAGCGCGTCAACGGTCGTTTTGAAGAAGTCCACGCAGAAGGGCATGACCGGCTCCATGCTAAGAAATCAGCACATTGGGGCGAGCCGCATCCGGCCGGTCCAAAAGGACCGGCCCTACGAAGGATGCGGCTCGAGTGTTAGCGGATCTGGCCGAGCGCGAAGACGGCTTGCTGTCGCACTTCGGAGTTGGAGTCTTTCAATGCGGCGATCAGCGCGTCGGTCGCGCGCGCGTCGCGGATCATGCCGAGACCGTGTGCCGCTTGCTGTCGCACTTCGGGATCGCCGTCCTTGAGCGCTGCGATGAGCGGATCCACTGCGCGAGCATCGCGCATCTGGCCCAGGGCGAACGCGGCCTGCTGGCGCACTTCAGTATCGGAGTCCTTGAGTGCCTCGGTCAGGAGGCTCATGTTCTTCGGGTCACGCTGCCGGCCGAGCGCGAAGATGGCCTGCTGCCGTACCTCCGACGACTTGTCCTTCAGCATCGCTGCAATGACGTCCGCCGGAAGCGCCGCGCCCATCCGCACGAGCGTATGTAGCGCCTGCTGCCGCACTTCGTTGTCTTCATCTTTGAGCGCCGCTGTCAGCGCCGCAGCGATCTTCGGATCGACGGGCGCCGTGCGACCCCGCTGTGGCGCTTGAGGCGCCGGTTGCGGCGGTTGCGTCGTTCCTGGCGGTTGTGGCGGTTGCGGTGCGAACGCGAAGTCCACGGCGTCGCTGACCACGTCCGCGATATCGATATCCAGGAAGAGCTCCGGCGCCACGGGTGGCACCGGGACAACTGGCGCTACCGGCGCGATCTGTGCGGCAATGAGCGGCGGCATCGGTGCGGGCACCACCACAACCCGCGGCGCACGCGGCGCCGGTGTCGGTGTGGGAGTGGGCGTCGGCGTTGGTGTAGGCGTCGGCGCCGGAGCGGCTGGTGCCGAGGGACGGCCCTGCTCTTCCGCCTCGGCCGCTTTCGCGACTGCCCGCACGCCGGCGAGCGACACGATAGTCACCATGGCCACTGTGGCAAACGCAACCATGGCGCGGCGAGTGGGTGAACGGCGGGGCAGAGCAGGATCGAGAATCGCCATAAGTCTTCCCTCGAGTTGTGAACGGTGCGCCATCGTCACGGCGGACCAGGTTGGCCAGGCACCGCTGCGCAGCGAGCGGGCGATGTCGAGTAGATGGTCGGCGTAGTCGGAACCACGCGTGCCGGCGGCGAGGACGAGATCGTCGCAGGCGCGTTCGCGCTCGACGCGCAGCCGCTGCGCCGCGAGCCACACCAACGGGTTGAACCAGTAGGTCGCGCACGCCAGGTGCGCGAGCATCTGCGTCACGCAGTCACGGCGCTTCACATGCGCAAGCTCATGGAGCAGGACGACGCGCTGGCGGTCGAGCGGCCAGTCTTCAGCTTCAGCAGGCAGCAGCACGTGCGCGCGCGTCAGTCCCCACGCCATCGGCATCGCATCCTCGTCTCCGGCGAGGAACGTGACGTGTCGATCGATACCGAGCGATCGCGCGAGATGATGACCGAGCGGCATCCAGATCGGCGCGGGCGTCGCCAGTCGCGCGATCCACCACACGCGTGCCGTACCAAACGCGAGCCGTGTGAGCACGATCAACACACCAGCCAGCCATATCGTCGTCGCTGTCGAGAGTGGGTTGGCTGATGCCGCCTGACGCAGTGGCTCCGGATTCACGGTCGGTGTCACCGCCGGAATCGGCTCGAACACCGGATCGGCCGCCGCGGTCTTTATCGCGGTAGGCGTCGATACCGGTTCGACTTCTGCTGCCGGCGCGGGCAGGACCGCAATCCTCCACTGCGGCGCGACGGCCGCGAGGACGGGCATGAGCAGCGACGCCGCAAGTGCGACGACCCAGATCTGATGCCGAGCCGCGGCTGAGCCGCGCGACAGTGCGCGGGCGGCAATCGGCGCGACCGCCAGCACCAGGGTGACCTTGAGAAGGATGTCAACGACGGGCGACTCGACGAACATTGCTAGGCTCCTTGTTTGCGGGCCTGGTCGATCAACTTCTTCAGCCGATCGAGCTCGGCTTCATCCAGCCGGGACGAGGAGACGTCCAGCAGCGCCGACATGGCCTGAGACGTCGAGCCGTCGAAGAAGGTTTGCAGCAGGTGGCGCATCGCCGAGCGCTTGGCGTTGTCGCGCCCGACCACCGGCAGGTAAACGTAGCGCGGACCATCCTGCTCATGGCGGATGTGGCCCTTCTCTTCGAGGATGCGCAGCAGCGAGCGGACGGCGGAATAGCTGGGCGCAGCCGGCAGCTCGGCGCGTACGTCAGCGGCCGAGGCGCGGCCGAGCTTGTAGAGGGCGTCGATGATCTGCCGTTCGCGGCGGCTGAGATCCTGATGGGCGACCTTGGTCATATGGTTCTTGTCCGGCTCAAGCCGGACACGGCAAACATCCGGTCATGCTGAGAAATTAGCACAGTGCTAAGAACTTGGCACAAGGCGCGGGAAGCTGTCAAGTGCCGGTGTGTCGAGGCGTTCTAGCTGGCTTTTTTGAGACTTCTAAACACGGCTTCGACGAACATGTCCGTCGTCCACGGACCGTTCGTTGCGCCGTATCGAGAGTCGTAGTCGAGTGTCGGCCTGGCCGCTTTCACCTGTTCGAGCGTCATGCCCTTCTTCGCCATCACCTCGATCCGATCGCGCACGATGGTGACCATGTCGCGATACTCGAGCACGTCGAACTCGTCGCTGATCCGGCCGTGACCAGGGACGATGAACGTGCCGGCTTCCTCGTGATGTTCTGGCACCGCGAGATCGAGCACGAGGTTCAAGCCCTCGATCACGCCCTGCACGCTGCCACCCTTCTGCAGATCGATCACGGGATAGCTGTCGGTGCGATAGATGTCGCCGGTGGCGATCACGTCCGAGCGGCGGAAAAAGACGATGCTGTCGCCGTCGGTATGGGCGTTGGGCACGTGATACATCAAGACCGGCTCGCCGTTGAAGAAGATCTCCTTCTCGCCTCCGACGAAGGTCTCGGTGGGCCAGCCGCTGGTCGGGCGGGTGTTCATCCGGCTGAGCACGTTGTCGTGCGCGACGATCTGCACCGCCGTCTGCGACGCGCCCGGCGTGTTGATGATCGTCCAGTTGTAGGCGGAGCCGAGCACTGTGGTCAGACTCTCGTTGCCGCCGACGTGATCGCCATCGGCGCTGGTGTTGAGGATGTAGCGCACGGGCTTGTTCACCGGCGTGAGCCGCTTGATCTCCGCGAGCATGCGATCGGTCAGCGTGCCTGACTTCGCATCCACCATGATGGCGCCCGACGGTCCCACCTGCACGACGACGTTGCCGCCGCCGCCGGCGAGCAGGTGCACGTTGCCCTGCACCTGCAAGGTGTCCAACTGTCCGGTGTCGGGGTTCTTCGCCTGACTGACACGCGGCGCTTCAGCCGTGTTCAGCGCGCGCGCCGGATCGGCCTTCAGCTTCTTCTGGTACTCGGGATAGATCGTTTCAGGGCCGCCGCGCGTCGGCGCTTCGGGCACGCCCGTGCGCGTGACCATCTCGAGGAGGAAGGGGTTCTCCCCCGGCAGGTAGTGCGGCACCTCGCCCTTGGCGCGGCCGCTGATCTCCTCGACGTATTCGCAGGGCCACAGCCAGTTGCCGTTGTCCTGCGTGGCGATCTGAAAGTCGGTCGTGCGGATCATCGGCTCGGCGAGATACACCGGGTCAGTGATGATCACGACGTGTGTCAGGTACTTGCCATTGCGAATGAACCGCTCGTAGAGCGTCGTCTGATCGCTTTCGGGCACGCCGTTGCGGCGCAGCCAGCCCTGCTTCAGGTGCGTCGTCTTCACCGTGAGCACGTTGCCTTCCCACGTGCCGGTCGAGAAGCCCATGAACGTATGCGGCGCGAACGGCGACGGATGCGGGCGTCCGTCCATCCAGATCGTCCGCGTCTGCTCGTAGGTGCTGATGTAGTTCTTGATCGCGACGACGCGCTGCGTTTCCGGATCCTTCTCTTCCCAGATCCGCAGCGCGAGCGGCCCGTGGTAGATGTAGGGCGCCACGTGCACGCGGCACTGATGCTCCTGCAGCGTCAGGCGTGAGGCGTCCCAGCTGTCGGCGAAGAGGCGCGCGGCGCTGTTGATGGGAAGGCCGAGATAGTCGCCGAGGTCCGGTCCCGGTCCTCGATCCTGTTCATCCTCGTGAGTCCGGTACGGATTCCAGTTGCCGGCAAGCATCGCCTGCGCGGACGCCTCCGCGCAGCCAAGGAAGAGGATGACCACGAACGAAAGGGCCCTTGTAATCGTCATAAGTGCATTCCGGTGTTCGAAGAATCTACACCAAGCGTTCAATAAGTACATGGTGCGATATGGACGCTCGTCTCCTCGGGCTTCTCAGCGCCGTCTCGGTCGTGTGTGCCGTCGCGTGTGAGGGCTCGAGCCCAGTGAATCCGGTGTCGACGGCGCCGACTCCCGTTCTCGCCGCCGCTCCAACGACGCTGGTGACGGTCTCGGGGACAGTCTGGCTTCACGGTACGGCTGGCGTCACGCGTTACGCGAACGGCAGGATGTTCGGGTGGGTCCAGCTGCTGACTCGCGGCAGCACAACAGGCCCGGTGCCGACCGATGCCAATGGCCGGTTCAGCTTCACTGTGGCGCAGGGTGCCCAAGTGCGGCTCCAGAGCGCGGCCAATGGCTTCCAGCCGTGCCAAGTCGTGGTTCGTGCGAACTCCGACGTCACGCAGGACATTCACGTGGTCGTCGATCGGCAGCAGCTCGGATCTCATCTGCCGCCGGAGCTGCTCGCGCGCACGCCGGTTCTCGCTGGCGTGGTGTACGTGCAAGCGACTGCTGGACGCACACCACTCGAGGGAGTGCGCGTTTCACTGGACAGTCTGGGCGGTCTCGGTTTCGTGGCGGCAACGACCCTGACGGATGCTGACGGGCGTTACATCCTCTGCGGTCTCGCCGACGATCCGTCTACGTACCTGTTCGCGTGGAAGGATGGCTACGGCCTGTTCGAATCCAGCGTCAACGTGGTTGGCAACACGACGCTGGACATCGAGCTGCGTCAATGACGATCCTCACGAAATAGGCGGCACGTGAGGCACGTGAAGAACTGTGCCTCACGTGCTGACCGCAAGAAACGTCAAGAAGTCCGGCTCAGACCTCGTCTATCATTCGGCCGCTGATGCCATCCGAACGAGACCTGCTGCAGCTGCTGAGCGCGATTCGCCACCGCCTCGACGCGAACGTGTCGCTCGACGCGCTGGCCTCGCGTGCCGGCTGGTCGCCGTTCCATCTCCATCGCGCGTTCACGCGGATGGTGGGCGAGACGCCGAAGCAGTACACGCTGCGCCTGCGCCTCGAAGGCGCGGCGGCGCGGCTGCTCGCCAGCGACGACTCGATCGTGGACGTTGCGCTCGCGGCCGGATTCAAGAGCCATGAGGTGTTCACGCGCGCGTTTCGCCGTCATTTTGGCCGGACGCCAGCGGACTACCGCGCCACGGCACTGGCCGGCGCATCGCCGGGAGTGCGCGCGCGGCATCGGCTGCTCACCGACACGACCGGACCGTGTGTCACCCTCTTTCACCTGTCCGTGGATCACCCGATTCGGAGACCGTCAATGCCCACGCTTTCGATCGAACGTCGCGAACTGTCCGCACAGCCGGCGCTCATCATCCGTCGCCGCATTTCGCGCGCCGAGTTGCAGCCCACCCTGGCGGAGTGCCTCGGACGTGTCTTCGGACATTGTCAGCAGGTGGGCATTCCGCTCGATGGACGTCCATTCACCCGATATCTCTCGACCGGCCCCGGGCTGTGGACGATCGAAGCCGGCAAGCCGCTCGCGACGCCGGCACAGGGTGAGGGTGAGATCGAGGCGATCACGCTTCCTGCCGGTCCAGTCGCGATGGCCGTTCACGGTGGTCTCTATGACGAACTGACCACGACCTATGCTGCACTTGAGCGCTGGATCGAATCGAATGGCTTCCGCGTAGTCGGCGCGCCATGGGAGTCGTACATCACCAGCCCGGCCGATCATCCGGATCCAGCGGACTGGCGCACGGAAGTGTACTGGCCGCTCGCACAGTGAGGAGCGTCGCCGCAGTCCTCGCCGGGTTCATCACGCTGTCAGTAGCGATCTATGCGATGCAAGGCGCTGGCACTGCCATCCTGCGGCAGATGAATCCAGACCTCCCTGCGACGGCGTCCATCGTCAATCACAGCACCGGCACGCGAGTGTTCTGGTTGATGTGGGAGACGGCGAGCATGATGGCGGCGGGGTATGTCACCGCGCGTATTGCCGCGAGTAGTCAGGTCGTGCACGCTACCGTGATGGGCGCGATTCAGGCAGTCGTCACGGGATGGGCGATGTTCTCGGTCGGGAGCGGAGAGCCGATGTGGTTCTGGCTCACCGGCATCGCGCTGATGATTCCTGGCGCGTGGCTCGGCGGATGGTTGCGGCAGAAAAGGCGTTAAATGACTCCCGACCCTTTTTTCAGTGCGCGCGCCATCTCAGTGACGTGCTGACCGAACGATGTCGCCGTCGCGATCGGGTCGTCCGACGACTGGCCGCAGGGCGTCACGACGAGCCCGCAGCACGCGGCGGCTGAGTAGATGGGTTTCAGCGCCGACTCGCGATTGCCTGGCGCCAGCGGCGCGGCCAGCTTGCCATTCATTGAGCCGAGTGACGACAACGACGCGACGTAGGACTCGACTTCGCTCGAGGACTCGGCTGGTGTGGCGAGGATGATCACGTCCGCCCACACTGGATCGGCCGGTCGCGGGGCCACGTAGTCGCGGTTCATCCGGTCCAGGGTCTTCTTCCACTGAACGTCGGCCGCGATCGTCGGCGCGTCGGCGCGATCGGCGATGCGGCGCAATCGGATGTTGGCATCGGCCTGAATCGCGCCGAGGCCGGCTGCGAGCGCAAGTTTCTCGGTCGTGCCGTAGCGCGAGTAGAAGACGACGAGCGCGTTGATGTCGCCCACGTCAGGCCAAATCGAAGAGCAACAGTTCGCCACCGCGCGCGCCGGCGCCGCGGAGCGTCAGCGAGGACTCGTCGCTGACGGCGAGACCATCGCCTTCCCTGAGCGCCATGCCATTCACTTCGATCTCGCCGGCCGCACCCTGCACCCAGGCGTGCCGCCCCGGGGCAATCGGATAGGTGATCGTCTCGCTGTTGCCGAGCACCGCGGCGTACATGCGCGCGTCCTGGTTGATGAACGCCGACGGCGGGTTCGTGTTCTGCTCGGGTCCAGCGATCAGCCGCAGCGTGCCGCGTTTCTCTTGCGGGTCATACGCGAACTGCTGATACGACGGCTTGATGCCGCGCGACCCCGGGACGAGCCAGATCTGGAAGAAGTGCGTGGGCTCGGTCTCTGATGCGTTGAACTCACTGTGAATGACGCCCGAGCCCGCGCTCATCGCTTGTACCTCGTTGGGCCCGAGCACATGCTCTTCACCCATGCTGTCCTTGTGCGCGAGTTTGCCCTCGAGGACGTAGGACAGGATCTCCATGTCGCGATGGCCGTGCGCACCGAAGCCCTTGCCCGCCGCGACGCGGTCGTCGTTGAGGACACGCAGCGCGCGGAAGCCCATATGGTTCGGGTCGGAGTAGCCGCCGAACGAAAACGTGTGGTAGCTGGTGAGCCACCCGAGGTCGCTCTTCCCGCGGTCCTCGGCCTTCCGCAGTGTCAACATGCTGTCGATGTTAGACGAAAACTTGGGAAGGGCGAATCACGAGCTTCGGCTGGAATTGGTGGTCCCCAGGTTGCATCCGTTGCGAACGGAGGAGCTCATGTCGCCAAGGCGAATTATCGGGCTGACACTCGTAGCGCTCGGAATGGTCATCCTCCTGTGGGGCGGAGTGTTTTGGACCGACAGAGACACAATCGTCAACACAGGAACACTCGAGGTGCAGACAAAAGCGCGACATGGTGTCGCGTTGCCTCCAATCGTTGGTGGCGTAGTCCTGGTGAGTGGAATCATTCTCGTGTTGATCCCGAGCCGTCGTTCAATTTCCTAGGACGTCAAGGGGTCGGTGGTGCCTTTTTCTGCTCGGCGAGCGTTGTGTTGTAGCTCCTCTCCATGTTGTCGACCCACGCTTTGTAGCCCGCGGGATCAATGTAGGGGTTGGTCGCGCTCCCAAGCCTCTTGTGCTTGCCTGCCAAATCAAAGAACCAGCTGTGGGCCCCAAGAAAGACGTCAACCGGCAATGACTTGAATGTCTTGATACTGCGGGCAAAATCCTCGGCGATCTCCGGATAGTTCTTGTTGTTGACCAGCCGTGCATTCTCCTGAAGACCGCCGCAGGCGATGAGCACGTTGTAGGTCTTGCCGCCGTCCGCGATCCTCGTCGTCCATGTCGTGCAGCCGCGCGTGTGGCCGGGCGTCAGGTGGGCCGTAAGTGTGGTGCCGCCGAGTGACACTTGCTCACCGTCTTTGAGGACGCGGTCGGCGGAGTACGCCTTGCCGCTCGGCGCATTCATCGCCTTGAGCGCCGGAATGTCCTGCTCCATGGCCATCACCGTTGCGCCGCCCGCGAGTTCCTTCAGCATGGCATCGGCCTGCTGATGATCCGGGTGCGCGTGGCTGCCGAGAATGATCTTGATGTCGGTGAGCGCGAAGCCAAGCTTCTGGACCGACGCGCGCAGCAGCGGCACGGTGTCCTCGTAGTTCGTGTTGATCAGGATGTGACCTTGCGGTGTAGTGAAGAGATACGAGTTCAGCGTAGCGGTCCCGACGTAGTGGAGGTTCCCGATGACCGTGTGCGCAGGGAACGCGATCTTGTCCTGTGTCCGGTCCTGTTGCGTTTGCGTCTGGACAAGCGCTGACGTTGCCACAAAGCCGGCAAGCAGCACCACGGCGCATCGTGTCTTGGAAGTCATGAGTCGCATCCGCAGCGGACTCTAGCCCCGGGGCTGCGGGCTGTCAAATGGCCCGACGTTGGACGAAAAATTGTCCCCATGACCGATGCCCGTCGCATATCGTCCTGTCCATGCGCTTGCTCAGACTCGTGACCGCGATCATCGCTGTTTCGGCAACCAGTGCGCTGGCAGCGCCGCTGACGATACCAGGTGCGCCGTGCGCGCGCCCGCCGGTGCAGCACTGTCCCGATGCCGGATGCGCTGCCGATGTCGTCACCAGCGGAGGCGGGGTTGTTGAATCAAAGACCGGCCGGACGTACTTTCTCGATTATCCATGCGACCTGAAGCGCGGCGAGAAAGTGACGTTCATTCTCAGCCTGCACGGCGGCGGATCGTACGGCAACTGGCAGCGGCACTACTTTCCGCTGCTCGACTACACCGACAAGTACCGGCTCGTCGTCGCCACGCCGTTCTCGCCTCGCCGCGTATGGTCGGCCGAAGGCGATGGGTATCTACAGAACATCGTGTCGTCGGTCATCGAGACGATTGGCAGAGAGAATATCAAGGCCTTCTGGCTCGCCGGACATTCGCAGGGCGGTCTGACATCCACGCGCATTGTCTGCAGCGCGTTCTTTGCGACGAAGGTCGACGGCTTCCTGAGTCTCTCCGGCGGGCGCGTCGGCGGCCAGGCCGGACGCGCCGCGAGCTTCGGCATTCCTCCACAAGCCGGAGCCGCAGCGGCTGGGCGTGCAACGCCGCCCGCGGGTCTGCCCGCTGGCGCGCCCGCGGGTCTGCCCGCTGGCGCGCCCGCGGGCGCACTGGTGATTCCGCCGGCGCCGGCGTGTGACTTCTCGCACATCTTCGAGACCGGGGAGCATGAGATCAACGAGTTGCCGAAGACATCGGCCCGCGCGCAGAAGTACGCGTGCGTGGCGGATGCCAACCGCCGCGAAGTCGTGGATACGAAGGCCGGCTACGTGTTCGACGGCACGCGGCAGAATCCCGGCTCGAAGGCGTGGGGACTTCGGCCGCGTCCGGGCAAGGCCGACGTCTTCGCCTATCAAAAATGCAGGGACGGGCGCGTCGTCGCTGACGTTGTTCGTCTGGACAAGGGACACACCGAAGGTCTCGAACCGAAGGTGACCGAGGAAATCGTCAAGTTGATGCTGTCGGCGCGCGGCGGCAAAATCCAGCACGGCGGGTAGAGGCGGGAGTTCGAGACCCGCCATCGCCCCGCCATCGAGGAGCGCATCATGCGGACCAGATTGTTCGGGCTTGTCGTTGTCGTGGGGTCGGTTGCAGTCGCAGCGGGGCAGTCCAAGCTTGCGTCCGACATTCATCCGGAGTCGTTGTCGCGGCTCGCGCCGCCGCAGCGCGACAGCCTGGACGCTGAAGGCAAACGAGTCTGGGATCTGATCGCTGGCGGCCGCGGCATGGGGAAGACCGGACCGGCGCCGGTGTCGATGTACAGCCCGGGCGCGGCCGAACCGATTCACCACCTCAATCAGTATTTGCGGAAGACGGTCGCCGGACCGCGTTACTTCGAGCTGTCGGCGCTCCTCGCCGCGCGTGAATTCGATCAGCAGTACGAATGGTCGGGACACGAGCCCGCCGCGCTACGCGCTGGTCTCGAGCAGTCGGTCATCGATGTCGTGAAGTTCAACAAGGACGTTGCCGGCCTGCCGGACAAGGACGCCACGGTCATCCGTCTCGGGCGCGCGCTGTTCCGCGAGCACAAGGTGAGCTCGGAGCTATGGGCGAAGACGGTGGAGCACTTCGGACGGCAGGGCGCCGTCGAGATCGTGACGACGATGGGCGATTATGTGATGGCGGGGTTCCTGCTGACGGCCGTCGATCAGCAGCTGCCTCCGGAGCGGAAGCCGCTGCTGCCGGTGAAATGAATCGTCTCTGGGTCCGGACCAAGAACCAAGGCCCAAGGCCCAGGGACTAGTTGAGTCGCGCCGCGCGCGTCGCCGTCGAGTTCTTGCCGTTGTTCAGCAAGGTTGTCGCTTCGCCGAAGTAGTTCATCGCGAACTGCAGCTGCGGGTCCTGCTTCGCCAGCCGCTCGTACGCCTTTGCCGCACCAAAGAGATCGAGGTCGATCTCTTTCTGGATCATCGCAGCGATGTACGGGCGATCCTTCTGCCAGCCGGCCTCGTCGAACCGCAGCGGCGTCTGCTGCACGAGCTGTTTGAACTCGTTCAGCATGTCGTCGGTCACCTGGTAGTTCGTAGCGACCTCGTGCCGTGGGCCCGTGGTTGGCTGCGCGATGCGCGTGTCGCCCTGACGGGTGAAGCGGCGCGCGTAGACGTCGAAGAGTCCCCGCCCGGCGATCGTCCGCGCGAAGCGGCCAGGGTTGAACCCTTCGGTCGGGGCGTCAAAGCGCCGATCGGGCTCGATGCCGCCGCCGCTATAGACCTTGCGGCCCGCGTCGGTGAGCTTCAGGTCCTCGGCCTTGTGCGTCTTGTTGGCGTCCTGATCGCGCAGCGTGTAAGTCAGGTAGTCGTCGAACGTGCCGTCCCACGGCCGCTGAATCAAACGGCCGCTGGGCGTGTAATAGCGCGCGGTGGTGATGAGCGCCGCCGCGCCGCGGGTGAGCCGATACACCGACTGTACGAGCGCCTTCCCGAACGTCGTCTCGCCGATCACGAGTGAGCGATCGTGATCCTGCAGCGCGCCCGACACGATCTCCGATGCGCTTGCGCTCGAGCGGTTCACCAGCGTGATCATCGGCAGTGTGAGGTAGTCACTGCGCTCCTGCGCGCGATAGTCCTGATCCGATCCGTTGACGCGGCCGCGCGTGTAGACGACCATGTCGCCCTTCGGCAGGAAGCGGCTCGAGACGAGAATCGCCTGATCGAGTTGGCCGCCCGGGTTGGCGCGCAGGTCGAACACCAGGCGCTTCATGCCGCGCTTGGTGAGATCGCCGAGCGCTTTTCCGAGTTCGCGGTCGCTGTTCTCGGCGAATTCGGTCAGCTTGATGTAACCCGTGGTGTCGTCGAGCATGACCGCGGCGGCGACGGTCGGGATGTGCACCTCGTCGCGGCGGACG
>Ga0075428_100005853_pt1 | contig 13661 bp, 9 predicted proteins | sample RhiMetdeltSRZDD2_FD_75291 | JGI IMG/M metagenome (GOLD analysis project Ga0075428, IMG submission 75291) | Populus rhizosphere microbial communities from Tennessee, USA - Rhizosphere MetaG P. deltoides SRZDD2 | ecosystem: Host-associated > Plants > Roots > Rhizosphere > Soil | place: USA...
GTGCCTGGCCAGGTCTTCTACAACGCGACGCGGAAGCTGGTCCTGAAGGGCGTGGACGGCATCGTCTTCGTCGTCGACAGCCAGCTGCCGGCGCTCACCGCCAACGGGGAATCGCTGCGGAACCTCGAGGACAACCTCGCGGACCTGAACCTCACCCTCGACCAGGTGCCCTTCGTCTTCCAGTACAACAAGCGGGACATCCGCAACATCCACAGCGTCGAAAAACTCAACGAGACCTTGAACCCGAAGGGCTACCCTCACTTCGAGGCGGCGGCCCTTCACGGCGTCGGCGTGTTCGAGACGCTCAAGGGGATCTCACGCATTGCGATCCAATCGGTGCGCCACAAGCTCGCCACCTCCGCGCCGGGCGCGAGGTCGGAGCAGAGCCAGGCCGAGCCCGGTCCGTGGAGCGAGGACACTGGCCCGCTGTTCGACATGCCGGAAGAGCCCGCTTCCACTGCGCGCGGCTCGGCCGAGGACGTCCGCGTCGAGTTCCCCGAGGAGACCGCGGGCCGGCAGGAGGTCCGCGCGGTCGCGACCAAGGGGTCGCTGGACATCAAGGCCGAGCTGGAGCGCCTGCGCACGATGACCGGGTCCAAGCCGGCCGCGGTCGCGAAAACGGGCCCCCAGATGGATCGCAGGATCCAGGACCTGCTGCTCTCCGAGCGCGAGTCGAAGCAGGAGCTGAAGCGCAAGGCGGGCGTCGAGGTCCCCGCCGATCTGCTGCACACGGCCTCGAACCTGCGCCTCAATCTCGTCTTCGAGAAGGACGGTCAGGAGCAGGTCGTCGAGGACGCGGCTGCTTTCAAGCTCGTGGGCAACAAGAGGCTGCGGGCCCTGCTGCTGCGCCTGGACCTCGAGATCAAGGGCAAATAGCCGGATTCAGCTCCGCGCGCGAGCGAACAGCTCCTCCAGCTTCCCGAGCACACGCTCCCAGGCGTACTCCCGCTCGACGTATTCGCGGCCCTGCCGGCCCAGCGCCTGCCGCAGCTCGGGGCGCTCCAGCAACAGCCGCAAGCCGCTCTCGAACTCTTCGTAGCCGTCGTAGAAGAGGCCGCCGTTCGAGCGCAGGCACTGGCCCTTGAGCGGCGCGCAACGGCCGTTCGCGATCACGGGGCGCTCCAGCTTCCACGCCTCCAGCGCGATCACCGACAGGCTCTCGTAGGGCGATGGCATGACGAGGGCGAGCGCGTGCCGCAGCGCCGCCACCTTCTCGTCCTCCGAGATGAAGCCGATGTGCCGGATGCGGGGATGCTCCGGGACGGCCATCGCGGCCTTCCCCGCCAGCACCAGGTCGAGCTCGGCTCCGGTCTCGTCCAGAAAGCGCTTGAAGTAGGTGAACAGCGTCCCGCAGCCCTTGTTGCGCTCGATTCGCCCGACGTACAAGAGGAACGGACGCGTCAGCCCGAATCGCGCTTCGAAGCCGGGCACCGAGACCGTCGCAGGCAGCGAGAGCCCGCTGCCGATCACGACGCTCGGCCTCCCGGTGCCGGATGCTGCGCGCTCGACGAGATCCTGCTCCTCGGGAGTCAGGTAGACGATGCCGCGCGGCCGCCGGAAGAACTCACGAAAGATCCCGAGGCCGATCGCCGGGTCCTCCTCGGCGGTGGGCACCAGGATCGACCGATCGAGGACGCGCGGCAGCCCATGGTACGTCTGCCAGTAACGGTAGCAGTAGAAGATGAACAGGTCGAAGCGGTCTCGCGCGCGCTCCAGGGCCTCGACCAGGGCCGGCGCGTACGGTCCGTTCTCCCGAACCCAGCGCTCCTCCTCCTCACGGCTGTGCTCGTCGCCGAAAACGACGTTGGAGATCGACGCGAACTCGCGCAGCACGCGCGGTCGCTTCACGGCGAAGCGGTGGACGGGGATCCCGTTCACGAGGGCGGTCCCGTCGGGGTAGCCATTCGACCATTGGACGTGCTCGATCGCGCGCGTGGCGAAGACCTCGACCTGGTGCCGCGCCGCGAGCGCCTCGGCGTGCCAGCGGCAGTGCAGCTCGGCGCCGCCGTTCACCTCGGCGCCGTAGCGCTGGACAACGAACGCCAGCCTCATTAGTCAACTTCGGGGGGGTACTGGACCCCTGCACCCCCCCGCGGGCTTCGCCCTCCCCCCCGTCCGCTCCGCGCCCGAGTGAATCGGGCGCTCCGCTGCCTGCGCATCAGCGCTCCTTGAGCTTCGCGAGGGCCTGGTGAAGGCGCGTCGTCTCGTCGAGGAGCGCCTGCACGACGTGAAGGAGGTAGAGGTTGATCTGCCGCTGCCGCTCCACGACCGGGTCGGTGTACAGGCGGACCAGCGGCCGCACCAGCCGCTTCAAGCCGAGCACGAACGCCTTCGAGAGGCCGGTGCGATGCGTGACGATCCGATAGTCGGGGCTCAGGTTCCAGCGCGGATCATCACGAAGCAGGCGCTCCAGGACCTCGTCGTCGAGCTCGGCCGCGTCCGCCAGCACCTTCAGCCTGCGGGCGACGCTCTCCTCGGCGGGCGTGCCGTCGAAGAACGCTTCGTCACGTCGCTTCCGGATGCCTTCGCGCAGCGCCTCCATCACACGCGCGACGTCGACGCGCCCGTCCTTCGCAACGAAGGGATCGGCCACGGGAGGATTCTAACCGCCGAGCCGCCGTGGCTGACTAACGACGGCCACGACAACCACAGAGGACACAGAGGACGACCGGAGAGATCACGGAGGGATTTCGGATGAGATCCCAAATCTCCTCTGTGTTCTCTCGGTTCTCCCCGTGAGCTCTGTGGTTGTCCCGGCCGGAGTAGGTTCGTTAGCTCTTCTTCGGCGCGGGCGATGCAGTGGGCTTGCTGGCGGGCTTGGCCGGCGCCTTCGCCGTGGCTGCCTTCCCGGCAGCGGCCGGCTCGAGTGCTGCGGCCTGCACCACCGTGTCGGCGGGGATCTCGCCGAGCTTGTCGGCCTCGCCCACGAAGAGGTGATAGACGAGCAGGCCCAGCTCGCGATCGTCGGTCGTGTTCTTGAAGAGCTCGGGCAGCTGCTTGGGAACGAAGGCCTGATTCATGGTGAGCCGCAGGTCGACCCAGTCCTCGGCGCCGAGGTCCTCGGCCTTGATCTTGACCTTCCTCAAGAACAGCTCGGCCGTCTCGATCGGCACCTTGGTGCCGACCTTGTTGTTGACCGAGACCGTGAGCACGGCCGGCTCCGGGTAGCATTTCGTGCAGGTGTCGGCCTCGAGGTAGAGCACGACGTCCTTCCTGGGGTTCTTGAAGGAGACGAGGGCCTCCTTCTTCGTCCAGGTCCGCTCGACTCCGGGGTTCTGCGGCATCGCCTCGGGGTTGTGCCAACCGTCCTTGTAGACCAGGAAGATATTCTCGGTCTGCGGCAGGAACTCCATCTTTGCGGCTTTGTAGGCGCGAAGGCCCACGTCGTCACCCTTCAAGGCCGGGCGATCCCCCTTGCCCTGGGCCGGGTAGAGGCCCATCACGACCTGAACGTCTCCCACGTACGGGTAGACGGGAATGAAGACGGTGCGCTTCCACGTGTACGTCTTGCCCGCCTCCCAGGAGGACGTCGGCACCGGGGGAAGGTGATCGTCGGTGAACAGGACGACCTTGTGCGAGTCGAGGAAATGCGCGAGCACCCGGTAGTCCTGGGGGAGCTTCTTGGCGCTCGGCTCGACGGTGAATGTGTACGTCGCCTCGATGGCGCTGCCGAGGGGGGCCTTCATGCGGTTCGCACTGAAGGATGGCACGATCGGATTGGCCTCGGCGGAACGGCGCCCGCAGGCGGGAAGGACAGCCACGCTGGCCAAGGCAAGGCCGGCGGCCATCCAGGAACGTCGCTGCATCATCAGGATTCTCCTACTCCCCTAGAACTGGAGCCCAAGCCGTGGGCAAAACCTTGTGATTCTAGGGGATGGCGTCGCGCGCTGTCAATGCTTGCGAAGCGAAACGCGCCTAGCCACGGCTCGATCCGAAGGGCTTATAGTGCGCCGCTGATGTGGACAGGGCCGCTCGGGCGCCAGGGACTACTGCAGCTCGCGGCCGCCGCGTTGCTCTTCACCGCCAACTCCTCCCGCTTGAGCCTGCCCTCCCTGGACGACTGCTTCTACGCTCGCAAAGGCGTGGAGATGGCGCGCTCGGGCAACTGGCTGACGGTCACCTGGAACGGATCGCCGACCTTCCAGAACCCCGCGCTGCCGGTGTGGATCCTCGCCAGCTCCTTTCGTCTCTTCGGCGAGAACGACCTTGCGGCCCGCTTGCCCTCGATCGTCATGGCTCTGGGCGTCCTGGCTGGGGTTCTCGCCCTCGGCCGTCGTCTCTGGAGCGAGCCCGAATCGCTCACGGCGGGCGCGTTGCTCCTGCTCACCCCTCTCTTCGCGAACCATGCACGACGCGCCATGTTCGACATGGCGCTCACCTTCTGGGTCCTGCTCACGATGTCAATACTCGTGATTCCGGATGAGACGTCGAAGCGAAAGGCATGGCTCAGCCTCCCCCTCGGCGCCGGAATCCTCACGAAGAGCGTGCTTGGCCTGCTGCCGCTGCTCGTGCTCGCCGTGGCGGCGTTCGTCTCGCACGAAGTCCGCCGCTGGCTACGGAACACGTGGCTCTGGGCGGGCGTCACTCTGGGACTCGCGCTTGGCGCCATCTGGCCCCTTCACCAGTGGCTGACGCATGGTTCGCGCGCACTCGAGCAACACTTCGTCACCGAGATCGTAGCGCGCTCCATGGCTGGCTTCAGCCCGGGCCGCATGCTGCTCGGCTACTCGGCGGCACTCCTCGGCTCGTATCAACCCGTCATCCCGCTGGCGCTAGCTGCGATCCCCTCCCTGCTGCGCCGCGATTCAGGCCCGAGCGGCCGCCTCATCGTGGTATGGGTCGTGGCCCCCGTGTTGCTCTACAGTCTTTCGAGCGCCCAGTCGCCGCGCTACCTGTTCCCAACCCTGCCCGCCATGGCCCTGGCGGCTGGGTATTGGCTTCAGCGCCGGTATCCGGGCGTCGCGGCCTGGGTGCGCCGCGCTGCGCCACCCGTGGCGCTGGCAGCTGCCGTGGTCTTCTGGACCGCTCCGACCATGCTCACCCGATCCGGGAACGATTCCCTGAAGTTCGACTCGGCGATTCGGGACGCCGTCCCCGCCGGCGCCTCGCTTCCTTACCTGGGCGGGCGTTACTGGGGCTTCGCCAATCCGATCCTCTACTACCAGGAGCGTCTGCTCGAGGCGCCGAGCCCTTCGGCCGGAAGCGCGGTTGCCGCGGCCCGCGCGCGCCAGGGCGTGTTGCTCGTCGACCGCGAACGTCTTCCGGAGGTCGAGAGCACGGCGCACATCGCGGTGGTGGCCGCCAGCGGCGACTGGGTGCTGGCGCGCGTGCTATAGTCGCGCCGCTTCGGCGGCTCGAAGGGAGGCGGATGACCCAGGACGCCGACACCCGCTCGGTCGAACAGGCCCGCGAGCTGGCCGCGAAGGCACGCACGGCTCAGCGCGCGCTCGCTGGCTTCACCCAAGAAGAGGTCGACCGCGTCGTCGCGGCCATGGCTCAGGCCGCCCGCGCCGAGGCCGAGCGCCTGGCGCGCCTCGCTCACGAAGAGACGGGGTTCGGCAACGTTCCAGACAAGACCGCGAAGAACCTGTTCTCTGCGGTCGACGTCCACGAATACATCCGGACGCTGCGCACGGTCGGCATCCTGCGGGAAGACCGCGCGACGCGGGTGGTCGAGATCGCGGAGCCGATGGGCGTCGTCGCCGCCGTCATCCCATCGACGAATCCCACCTCGACGGCGATCTTCAAGGCGCTCGTCTCGATCAAGGGAAGGAATGCGGTCGTGATGTCGCCGCACCCGTCCGCTCGGCGCTGCATCCTCGAGACCGAGCAGGTGATGGCGCGGGCGGCGAACGGCGCCGGGTTGCCCGACGGCGCGATCGCGTGCATGTCCGACGTCAGCCTGGCCGGCACTCAGGAGCTCATGAAGTGCCGCGACACGGGCGTGATCCTGGCGACCGGCGGGATCGGCCTGGTGCGCGCCGCGTACTCGTCCGGCAAGCCGGCCTACGGGGTTGGCCCGGGGAACGTGCCAGCCTACATCGAGCGCACGGCGGACGTCCCGAAGGCCGTGCACGACGTGATCGACGGCAAGACCTTCGACTACGGCACGCTGTGCTCCTCCGAGCAGTCGCTCATCTGCGACGAGGCGATCCGCGACCAGGTCGTCGAGGAGGTGAAGCGAAACGGCGGCTACTTCCTCGGGGAGGCGGAGTCGGCGGCCGTCGCCAAGGTGGTCGTGACCGCCCAGGGCCTCGCCAACCCGGAGATCGTGGGACGCCCAGCGACGCTCATCGCCCAGAAGGCCGGCATCGCCGTGCCCGCCGGCACGCGAGTTCTCGTGGCGCCGCTCCAAGGCGTCGGCCGGGATCACCCGCTCTCCATCGAGAAGCTGTCGCCGGTGCTCGCCTTCTACGTCGTCAAGGACTGGCACGAGGGCTGCGAGCGCTGCCTCCAGCTCCTCCGCTTCGGCGGCACCGGTCACACCATGGGCATTCACAGCCGCGACGACACCGTGATCCGCGAGTTCGCCCTTCGGAAGCCCGTGTTCCGCATCGTGGCGAACACCCAGACCTCGATGGGGGCGACTGGCTACACGACCGGTCTCGCCCCGTCGATGAGCCTGGGCTGCGGCGCCTACGCCGGGAACATCACCTCGGACAACATCACTCCGCTGCACCTGATCAACGTCAAGCGCCTGGCTTACGAGAGGCGGCCAGGCCCGCGACGCTCGGGCGTCGGCGCCGAGCCGGCCCAGGACTTCGTAGCGGAGGCCGACGTACGTCGCGCCCTCGTCGAGGGCCGGAAGATCCGCCTCGTCCGGGGGGCCATCGTCACCCCCTCGGCACGCGACCTGGCGCGCGGACGGGATGTGCTCCAGGAGGAGTCCTGAGCCGACCCGGCGCGTCCGGACCGCCCGGCGTGCTAGGATTCGCGGGACCACCGTCAGAGCTTTAGGAGAGGGCGACCGGACTTGCGCAGCGTCCGCATCGGGGGGATTGTCGTGCTCGCGGCAGCCGTGTGCGCTTGCGCACACGGGACGCGTGTGGTCGGCCGCGAGGAGCCTGCGGTCCCGGCTCCCGAGACCGCCGAGGACCCCACCGGCCGCCTGATCGCCACAGCTGACGGGCACCTGGAGGACGGCATCGCCGAGTTGAAGCAGGGCCACCTCATGAAGGCCCGGGAGGCGTTCGACAAGGCCGTCGACGTCTACCTCACGGCTCCCGGCGGCGCCTATGCAAACGCACGGCTCGGAGACGCATACCGCCGTACCCTCGAGGCCATCCACCTCCGTGAGATCGAGGCGCTGGCTGCGGGCGACGGCTTCAGCGAGCCCCTGCCCGAGCCGGCGTCGATCGACGAGGTCGGCGAGATGGCGATGGCGGAGGCCCCGCCCAGCGACGAGACACGACGCACGGCCGAGGAGGCGGTGCGGGAGGAGACCAACGACTTCCCCGTCGAGCTCAACGACGCCGTCCTCGCGTGCATCGACCTGTACCAGGGCCGGCTGCGGGACTGGTTCTCCGAGGCGCTGGCCCGGGGCGGCCTCTATCTTCCTCACATCCGCCAGGTCTTCGCCGAGGAGGGACTGCCACAGGATCTCGCTTACGTTGCGCTGGTCGAGAGCGCGTTCAAGACCCAGGCGCTGTCGCGAGCCAAGGCGAAGGGCGTGTGGCAGTTCATCGCGGCCACGGGCAAGCGCTACGGCCTGCAGCAGGACTGGTGGGTCGACGAGCGCAGCGATCCCGAGAAGGCGACCCGGGCTGCGGCGAAGTACCTGAAGGAGCTCCATGGCCTGCTCGGCGACTGGAACCTGGCGCTGGCCGGCTACAACGCGGGCGAGTCGAAGGTGCTGCGCGGCATCAGCCGGTACGGAACGAACGACTACTGGCGGCTGCGCAAGACGCGGGCGTTCCGTCGAGAGACGAAGAACTACGTTCCGCTGATCCACGCGGCCATCGTGGTGGCGAAGGCGCCCGCCAAGTACGGCTTCGAGATCACCCCGGAGGTGCCGCGGACGTACGAGATCGCCGACGTCGCGGGGACCGTCGACCTGCGTGTGGTGGCCGAGTGCCTGGAGACGCCGGTCGACGATGTCCGCGCATTGAACCCCGAGCTGCGGCGGCTCGCCACGCCGGCCACGGACGGCTATCCGCTCCGGGTGCCCGAAGGTCGGGCCGGCTTGCTCACCGCTTGCCTCGACAACGTCCCGGCCCAGAAGCGCGTGCAGTTCCGCACCCACGTGGTTGCACGAGGCCAGACCTTCTCCTCGATCGCGAGGAAGTACGGGATCCGCAGCCAGGACCTGGCCGCCGCCAACGCGCTCTCCGTCAGTCGATCGCTCCGCGTCGGGCAGGAGCTGATCATCCCGATCGAGCCGCGCACGGCCGCGCCGCGCGCTGCGAGCGAGAGCTCCGCTACGGTGGTGACGGCCTCGCTGGAGCCTCCCTCGGCATCTCGTATCCGCGTCACGTACCGCATCCGGCCGGGCGACACCCTGGGCGCCATCGCCGAACGCTACGGCACCACGGTGCGCGAGCTGCAGTCCTGGAACGGCCTGCGCGGCACGCGGATCACGGCTGGACGGATGCTCACGATCTTCGCGCGGAAGATGTAGCGTCGCGGATTCCGCCGCCGCTCCTTACTGCGGCGGCTGTTGCGGCTGCGACGCCTGGGCTTGTGGAGCCTGCTTTCCCTTTCCGAGCAGGAAGGTCAGGATCTGGTTGACGTCCATGGTCGACACGTTGGTGCCCGGGACCCAGCCAGATGCGCCGTCATCATTCATTTGACGCTGCTCCCGCACTCATTCGGCCCGAGTGTTGTTCCAACGGACCTCATCGGGCTTGGGCTCCGCTTAGACTCGGCCCTTGCGGGCTCTCCCCCCGCCACTTGGGAGGAGATTCGCATGCTCGCAACTGCCTGGGGTGCGGCCGTGGTCGGCGTCCGCGCCCATCTGGTGCGTGTCGAGGCCGACACCGCCGCCGGCTTCCCGCGATTCAGCCTGCTCGGCCTGCCGGACTCATCGGTGCGCGAGAGCAAGGACCGCCTGCACGCAGCCCTGCGCAACTGCGGATACTCGTTCAAGTGGGATCGCCGGCTCACGGTGAACCTGTCGCCCGCCGGCATGCCGAAGCTCGGCCCGGGCTTCGACATGGCCATCGCTGCTGCGCTCCTGGCCGCCGACGGCGAGCTTCCGACCGGGCCGCTGGCGTCGGTGCTGCTCGTCGGCGAACTGGCTCTCGATGGCGGCCTTCGCGCCGTTCGCGGCGTTCTGCCCATGCTGCTCGCAGCCCGCGAAGCCGGCCTCTCGGACGCGATCGTGCCGCGCGAGAACGCCTGCGAGGCGCGTCTCTTCAGCGGCTTGCGCGTCCACGCGGTCGAGATCCTCACCCAAGCGCTCGCGATCGCGGCGAGCGGAAACCGGCCGGTGCCTCGCGAAGATCCACCGGCGGCTGCGCTCGCGTGTCCGGCGCCCGAACCAACGCCTGACCTCGCGGAGGTGCGCGGACAGCCGCTCGCGCGTCGCGCGCTCGAGATCGCCGCGGCGGGCGGCCACAACCTGCTGATGACCGGTCCACCCGGTGCGGGGAAAACCATGCTGGCTCGTCGCCTGCCCACCCTCCTGCCTCCGCTGCGGCCCGACGAGGCGTTGGAAACCGCGGCCATCCACTCGGCCGCGGGCGCGTCCGTCCAGCGCTTGATCGTGTCGAGACCCTTCCGGGCGCCGCACCACACCATCAGCGACGCGGCGCTCATCGGCGGCGGCCCTTCCCCGCGGCCTGGAGAGGTGAGCCTCGCCCATCACGGCGTTCTCTTCCTCGACGAGCTGCCGGAGTTTCGGCGGAACGTGCTCGAGGCCCTGCGCCAGCCGCTGGAGGACCGGATCGTCACGGTCGCCCGCGGCCGGGGAGTCCTCGAGCTGCCGGCCCGCTTCCAGCTCGTAGCGGCCATGAACCCATGCCCCTGCGGTTTTCTGGGCGATGCCCGCCGGCCGTGCCGATGCACGCCGGGCCAGGTGCGAAGCTACCGGTCTCGCATCTCGGGACCCCTCCTCGATCGGCTCGACCTGCGCGTGACCGTGTCGGCGCTCCCGTTTGCGGACCTCAGCGGCCCGACCGGGGAGCCCTCGGAAGCAGTCGCAAGCCGCGCGGTCGCCGCCAGGACGCGCCAGTACCAGCGCCAGGGTCGCCCGAACGCGGAACTCGGCCCCGGGTCCCTCCGCCGGCACGCTGCGCTCGACGCAGAGGGGCTTGCCCTTCTGGCTGCTGTGGTCGACCGGCTCGGCGTCACGGGGCGGGGACACGACAGGCTCCTCCGTGTCGCCAGGACCATCGCCGATCTGAAGGGGTGTCGGTCCGTGGAGGGCGCACACCTGGCCGAAGCGTCACAATTCCGTCATTTTTCCCCTCCGGATGAGTAGCCCATATCCCTCTCAATCGATTGGAGAAATGGGTTGACGCCCCGGCTCCCCCGTGCTAGGCTCTCCGGGTTTTTGCGCATCCTCACCAGCTAGCTGGAGGCTGATGACCAACGAGTTCTACACCCTCATCGTAGTCCCGCACGCGAAGGCGCGATTCCGGAAGTTCCAGGTCTCGGTAAGGCTCACCCGCTGGCTGCTGAGCGGGGTTTCGCTCGCCTTCCTTGTGGTCGGTGGACTTGCGCTTCACTATGCGCGGATCGCTGGCGAGGTTCGACAACTTCGGGATCTCCGCACCCAGAACGAGGCTCTCCTCACCAAGAACCGTGAGTATGCCGCGGGCACCCAGGCGCTTCAGGGCCGCGTCCAGATGCTGCAAGGCATCGTCAACAAGCTCGGAGTCATGGCGGGTCTGGAGCAGACCCTTCCCGACCCGCAGATCGGCGGTGTCGGTGGCGTCACGGGGCCGGAGGCCAAGGCGCCGAGCCAGGACGTCTCGGCGTCTCTGGAGTCGGTGGACCGAAGCGTCGCCGACCTCACTGAGAAATCGCGCGAGCTCGAACGTTTTTACAAGGATCAGTCGGTCCTCCTGGCCTCCACACCCTCGATCTGGCCCGTGCGCGGGTACCTCTCGGCGACCTTCGGCAATCGCATCGACCCCTTCACCGGTTCGCCCGACTTCCATCCCGGCATCGACATCTCGGCTCCGACGGGAACGCGAATCATCGCTCCGGCGGACGGAGTCGTGCTCTCGGCCGGTGAAAAGGGCGGGTACGGAAACGCGATCGTCCTGGATCACCAGTACGGCGTGGTCACCCGCTATGGCCACCTCTCCGGCTTCGCCGTCAAGCCCGGGCAGCGGATCAAGCGGGGCGACGTCGTGGGCTACGTCGGTCAGACGGGGCGCTCGACGGCACCTCACTGCCACTACGAAGTCTGGGTCCGGGACCAGGCGCAGAATCCGATCCACTTCATCCTCGACGAGTATCGGACCTTCGGTTAGGGCGCGCCCCGCAGGCGCCAGCTTTTAGGTCCCATCCTGTCTGAGTGGCCGTCGTTGCTGATGGCTGATCGCTGCCGGCGCGACGGCTTTTGACCGAGCCGTCCGCCGGCTGATATTCTTGTCAGCTTAAGCCGATGGAGGTCCACGGCTTCCCTACATGCTGAACTTCTTCCTCACCAAGATCTTCGGGACCAAGAACGAACGGGAGCTGAAGGGCATCCGCCCGATGGTCCAGAGGGTCGGGGAGTTGGAAGCATCGATCCGGCCACTCTCCGACGAGGCGCTTCGGCGCAGAACGGGGGAGTTCAAGGAGCGGATCGCCAAGGGCGAGAGTCTGGACGCGCTGCTTCCGGAGGCCTTCAGCGTCGTCCGTGAAGCGGGCCGCCGCATGCTCAACATGCGGCACTTCGACGTCCAGCTCATCGGCGGCATCGCCCTCCACCGCGGCACGATCGCGGAGATGAAGACCGGCGAGGGCAAGACTCTCGTCGCGACCCTGCCCGCCTACCTCAATGCGCTCTCGGGCAAGGGCGTCCACATCGTCACCGTCAACGACTACCTCGCCAAGCGCGACAGCGAGTGGATGGGCCGCATCTTCCGCTCCCTCGGCTTGAGCGTCGGTGTCATCCAGCACCATCTCGACGACCGCGAGCGGCAGGAGGCCTACGCCGCCGACATCACCTACGGCACGAACAACGAGCTGGGCTTCGACTACCTCCGCGACAACATGAAGTTCGAGCTGCGCAACTACGTGCAGCGGGGGCACAACTTCGCGATCGTGGACGAGGTCGACTCGATCCTGATCGACGAGGCGCGCACGCCGCTGATCATCAGCGGACCGGCCGAGGAGAGCACGGACAAGTACTACCGGATCGATACGATCGTCCCGAAGCTCAAGCCGGGCGCCCGCATCGCGGGAGACCGGAAGGCCGAGGAGCGCGCCGAGCTCGAGAAGACCGGCGACTACATCGTCGACGAGAAGGCGAAGACCGTCACGCTGACCGAGCAGGGAATGGCCCACGCCGAGCGCCTGCTGGGCGTCCAGAACCTCTGGGACCCCTCCAACATGGAGATCCTCCACCACGTCAACCAGGGCCTGCGCGCCCACACCCTGTTCAAGCGCGACGTGGACTACCTGGTGGAGGCGGGCAAGGTCATCATCATCGACGAGTTCACCGGCCGCAAGATGGAGGGCCGGCGCTGGTCCGACGGGCTGCATCAAGCGGTCGAGGCCAAGGAGAAGGTGAAGATCGAGCGCGAGAACCAGACCCTCGCGACCATCACCTTCCAGAACTACTTCCGCATGTACGGGAAGCTGGCGGGCATGACCGGCACCGCGGAGACCGAGGCCCCGGAATTCGACAAGATCTACAAGCTCGAGGTCCTGGTCATCCCCACCAACCGGCCGCTGATCCGCGTCGAGCAGCCGGACGTGGTCTACCGCACCGAGCGCGAGAAGTTCGACGCGGTCGTGAAGGAGATCAAGGAGCTCCACGAGGCGGGCCGCCCGGTCCTCGTGGGCACGATCTCCATCGAGAAGTCCGAGCACCTCTCGGAGCTGCTGAAGCGCGAGAAGATCCGCCACGTCGTGCTCAACGCGAAGTACCACGAGCGCGAGGCGGAGATCGTGGCCCAGGCGGGCCGTTTCGGCGCGGTGACGATCGCGACCAACATGGCCGGCAGGGGCACCGACATCATCCTCGGCGGCGTCCCCGACCACCGCGTCAAGGCGATCCTCCTCGAGAAGGAGATCGCACCAGACGCCGCCAGCGAGGACCAGCGCCGCGACGCCACCGAGCAGGCTCTCGGGGAGATGCAGGGAGACTTCGAGAAAGAACGCCACGCGCGGAAGCTGCCTCCGGAGCAGCGCAGGCAGCTGGCGCAGCGCTATCTCGGAATCGTAGCCGCCTTCGCCGCGGACCATCCCTCGATGGCCGCGGTCACGCAGATGGCCGTGGGCGCGACGGCGCTGCAGGCCTACCTCGAGGCGGTCAAGGCCCTGCCTCGCTCCGGCAAGGAGAAGATCAGCCGCAACTTCTACCCGACGATCGAGGACCCGGTCGACTTCCTCGCGACGCACCCGCTCAAGCCGATGCTCGAGCGGGCGGCCGCCTCGGCCGAGATCGAGCGCGTGGCGGCGTTCCTCGAGACGAACGAGCGCGAGCGGGTGGTCGCGCTGGGCGGCCTTCACATCCTGGCCACCGAGCGCCACGAGGCCCGCCGCATCGACAACCAGCTCCG
>Ga0075428_100005854_pt1 | contig 13658 bp, 9 predicted proteins | sample RhiMetdeltSRZDD2_FD_75291 | JGI IMG/M metagenome (GOLD analysis project Ga0075428, IMG submission 75291) | Populus rhizosphere microbial communities from Tennessee, USA - Rhizosphere MetaG P. deltoides SRZDD2 | ecosystem: Host-associated > Plants > Roots > Rhizosphere > Soil | place: USA...
CGACCTCGAAGAACTGCTCGCCAAGATCCCCCAGCTCATCGCGCGGCTCACCCGGTTCAACGCCTTCTCGGTCTACCTGCTCGACGAGCCGCGGCAGGAACTGCGGATCGCCTACGCGGTGGGATATCCAGACGGCGTCACTGCGACGCAGCATCTTCGTCTTGGACAAGGGGTGGTGGGCACCGCGGCGGAGGAAGGGCGGCCGATTCTGGTCAACGACATCCGCCTCGAGCCGCGCTACCAGGGGCCGCTGCGCAACATGCTGTCGCAGCTTGCCGTGCCGATGCGCCGCAAAGGCCGGGTGATTGGCGCCCTCAACCTCCTGAGCGAACGGACCGGAGCGTTCACAAGCCAGGATGAGGCGCTGTTGCGGCAGTTCGCCGCCCACGTCGCCGTCGCGATCGAGAACGCCCGCCTCTTCAAGTCGGAACGCCAGTACGTCGACACACTGGAGACGCTCGCCGAAATCGGCCGCGAGATGTCGTCGATTCTCGATCTCGACGTGCTGCTGACGCGCATCGCCGGGCTGACCAAGCGGCTCATCGACTACCGCACGTTCGGCATCCTGCTCCTCAACGAAGCGACGCAGGAGCTCGACATGAAGTTCGCGGTCCGCTATGGGGAGGACGCGACGTCGAAGCGCGTCAAGCTGGGACAGGGGCTTGTGGGCTGGGCGGCGGAGCACAAGGAGCCGGTGCTGGTGGCGGATGTCTCAAAGGATCCGCGTTACCTGAACCTCGTGCCCGACGCGCGTTCCGAGCTGGTAATCCCGATGTTGATCAAGGATCGATGCATCGGCGTGTTCGACCTCGAGAGCCCGGAGCTTGACGCCTTTACCAAGGAGCACAAGGAGCTGCTGACGCTGCTTGCCAGCCAGGCGGCGGTGGCGATCGAAAACGCGCGTCTGTACGAAGAGGTACGGCGAAACGAGGAACGTATCGAGCGGGAGCTGCGCTTCGCCCAGCGCGTCCAGGTGGCCCTCCTCCCCACCGAGCTCCCGGCCGAGCTGCACAACGCCGATGTCGCCGGACGGTTCGAGCCGGCGCACGAGCTGGGGGGCGATCTCCATGATTTTCTGGCGCCGGAGGCCGACAGCCTCGTCGTCGCGGTGGGCGACGTGTCGGGCAAGGGGGCGCCGGCGGCGCTGTACGGCGCCTACGCCGCCGAACTTGTCCGCTCCCGCACCTTGCGCCGCCGCTATACGCCCGACCGGTTCAGCGTGGCGGGTGTGCTGCAGTCCATGAACAAGATCCTCCACGAGCGACAGCTCGCGGAGTACTTCTGCACGCTCTGCTACGCCTTTTTCGACTTCAAGGGGCGGGTGTTGACGATGTCGAATTCCGGGCTGCCGTATCCGATCCGCTGCAGCGAGGAGGGATGCGGGCAGATCGAACTGCCCGGCGTGCCGCTCGGCTCATTTGCCGGCGTCACTTACGATGAAGTGGCGATCCCGCTCAATCAGGGAGACGTCTTCGTGTTCTGTACGGATGGAATCTTCGAGACGATGAACCTGGAGAACGATGAGTTCGGAGCGCGGCGCGTGTGCGAAACCGTTCGCGCGCACCGCCACCAGACGGCGCGCGCGATTGTGGACGCGATCTTCGACGCCACCATCCTCTTTCGCGGTCACGCGCCGCAGAACGACGACATGACCGCGGTGGCGGTGAAGATTACGGAGTAGGCCGGGTTCCGCGACAGCGGACCCGGCGAGCTAGCTCCGGATCTTCCGGTCTTCTTCCTGGATGTGAAGACCGACCGATCGCCCGCCGAAGTTCGCGAACTGGTTGATCTTCCCCTTGACCTGCACGCGCGTCCCCTTCGAGAGCACGCCGCCCGAGCGCGACAGCACAGTGATTTCTCCGCTGCCGTCGTCGATGTTATAGAGCTGGAACGGCATCAAGGGGATGCCCCAGCTGCTCGTAACCACGCCGGTGACGCTCACCGACTTGGTCGCATACTTGGCGGGCTGGTCCTTGAGCTCGGCGACCCGCACGCCGCGCGCGGCGCAGCCTGCGGCGACCAGCGCTGTGAGAACGATGACGGCAAGTGTCTGCTTCATGGCTGTCTCCACGCTCCGGCGAAAGAACGAATGAAGGCCGTGCCCGATCGTGAATGTTCTTCTGTGCCGGGATGCGCCGATGCCAGCGCCTGCCTGAAGGTTACGCACCCCGGTGATCGAGCGCGGCCACTCCGAGACTGTTCAAGTCCCGTGCCCGCCAGAAAGCGCAGTTATTGCCGCGATTTTTGCGCCGCAGCGTCGCACGTGTCCTGATCTCAGGTCACGAGACGGGCATGCCGCGGATCAATAAACGTTGAGGTATCGATCGACTTCCCAGGGCGAGACGTGGCGGCTGAAGGCGTCCCACTCCGCGCGCTTGGCGGCGAGATAGTGGGTGAAGATGTGGTCGCCCAGCGTGTCGCGCATGAGCTCGCTCTTTTCGAACTCGTCGAGCGCTTCGCTGAGATGCGCGGGCAGGTCGTCGATGCGGAGGTGGCGCCGTTCGCGGCGGCTCATCGTATAGATGTTCTTGTTGACGGGCGGGCCGGGATCGATCTGCTTGTCGATGCCGTCGAGCCCGGCGCGCAGCATCACCGCCAGCGCCAGGTAGGGGTTGCACGACGGGTCCGGCGTGCGGAGCTCGATCCGGGTGTTGACGCCGCGCGCGGCGGGCACCCGCACGAGAGGACTGCGGTTGTGCTCCGACCAGGCAATCGCGGTGGGCGCCTCGAACCCCGGCACCAGCCGCTTGTAGGAATTCACCAGCGGATTGGTAATCGCGCAGCACGCCTTCGCGTGGCGCAGGATGCCGCCGATGTAGTGCAGGCAGATCCGGCTGAGTTGCCAGTCGCCCTTCTGGTCGAAGAACAGATTCTTGCCGCCGGCGAAGAGCGCCTGGTGCGTATGCATGCCGCTGCCGTTGATCCCGAAGATCGGTTTCGGCATGAACGTCGCGTGAAGGCCGTTGCGGCTCGCGACGTTTTTCACGACGAACCGGAACGTGCTGACGTTGTCCGCCGTCACGATCGCATCGTCGTAACGGAAGTCGATCTCGTGCTGGCCCGGCGCCACCTCGTGATGCGCCGCTTCGACGTGGAACCCCATCTTCTCGAGCGCGAGGACGATCTCGCGCCGCACGTCCTCCCCCAGGTCGACCGGGGTCAGGTCGAAGTACCCGCCGGCATCGTGCGTTTCGGTCGTCGGCTCGCCGTCGGCGCGGCGATGAAACAGGAAGAACTCCGCCTCGGGCCCGGCGCGCATGACGAAGCCTTTCTGCTCGGCGAGGCCAATCGTGCGCTTCAGGGTTGATCGAGGGCAGCCGGCGAACGGCGTTCCGTCAGGGTTTGCGATGTCGCAGATGATGCGTCCGACGCGCTCGGAGCCCGCATACGTCCATGGGAAGACCTCGAAGGTCTCCAGGTCGGGCTTGAGGTACATGTCGGATTCTTCGATCCGGACGAACCCCTCGATCGACGAGCCGTCGAACATGATGGCTCCGTCGAGCGCGTCGCCGAACTGGCGGTCGGGAACTTCGACGTTCTTCGTGGCGCCGAGGATGTCCGTGAACTGCAGGCGCATGAACTTCACTTTTTCCCGCTCGACGCGCTCGAGGATGCGCGCGCGGCGGTCCGCCTTCGCCATCACGAACCCAGAACCAAGAACCTAGAACCGCTGCTGCAGCGACAGCGAGAAGCGGTTCATGTCGGGGCCGGTGCGCCACTGCCGCTCGTAGTTCCCGACGACCCCTGTCAGTGTCGGGAGGTCGATGCGGAAGCCGGCCGATACCGTGTTGGCGTGGAAATCGCCCAGGCGATCGCTCGAGAAGTTTTCGAAGTCCTCGACGCCGGCCGCGTAGCCCGTCTGCAGCCATATCCGTGGGAGCCACCGGTAGGCACCCTGCAGATGCAGGCTATGCCCGGCCGTGGTTTCTGTCGCTAGTGGATTCGACTCCGGTCGTGTTTCGGACACCGACAGGGCATATCGCACACCGAGTGCAAACCGGCTGGCAGCAGGCATCCATTGAACCGCGGGAGAAAAGACAGTGCTTCGTGCACCTGTGAAATCAAAGTAGCGCACGCTGCCCGACCAGGTGGCGTCGAGGTAGGTGTACTGCAGCTCACCCATGTAATCGCCTTCGGGCATGACGACGTTGTCGGGCATGACCAGCGCGTGCCCTCGCAGGATCGTCGTGTCCTTCCAGCGCCATTCGGCGCCACCGCCGCCGCGCTGCTCCGAGATGCCGAACTTGCGCTGGGCCTGTCCTCTGGCGAACACGCGCCACCGGTCGCTCAGACGGATGTTGATGTTCAGGTCGCCGAACCGGGTGTCTTGCGTCGAGCCGCCGAATTGCTCGTTCGACCCGCGCAGCTCCACGCGATGGAGGTATGACAGGCGCGCGCCCTCGAGCGACATGCGGTGCTGGTCGGTCGGCGAGACGGCGTAGGCACGCTCGAAGTACTCGATCGCGCGCGGGGTCCGCCCTGAGTAATAGTGTGAACGGCCGACGGCGAAGAGAATCTCGTCGTTCTCCGGCTCGATACTTTCGGCAACCTGGAGGATCTCTTCCGCCTCGTCCACCTCGCCGCGCGCCAGAAGCGCGTTGGCCACCCCCAGCATGGCTTCCAGGTCGCTGGGATCCTCGAGGAGGACGCTTCGGTACACCGGCTCGGCGAGATCCTGGTGGCCCATTCGGACGTGGAGCCGTGCAATCCACAAGCGTGCGTCCAGGTCATCGGGATTCATGTTGGCCAGCCGCTGGAACGAGGCCAGCGCTTCGGCGTCGCGCCCGTCGTTGGCGGCCTCGACTGCTTGGGAAAACGTGGCGAAGTCCCCCTGCGCGGCAGGCTCCAGGGCCAGCATGGTCGCGAGCAAGAATGAGAAAACCATCTCAGACACCTCAGTAATCGGGCGTGATCCGCCGTTCTAGGTTGTCGGCTCGGAGCGCCGGCTGCTGTAGCTACGCGGATCGGGCTTCGGAGGAGGGGGCGCGGTCGGCCGGGGTGAGGCTGCCGGCCGGCCATGCCGGCACGACTGTCGAGAGCTGCGCGGCAATCATGGTGGCGACCGCCTGCACCGACGGACTGCTTTCGCCTTGCCGCACTTCGGCAGACAGAACGCCAATACAGCTGTGAAGGCCGAACAGCGGCGTGACGATCGCTCCCTGTCCGCCGGTTGTAGCGGCCGGAACCACGGCCAGCTGGCCGGTCCGCCAGGCGCTGGCGGCGGCATTCTCGGCGTCACCGGCGATCGGACCCATGCGCGCGAGCATGTCATCGCTGTAGCCGTGCGCCATCACGGGAAAGAGCTGTTCACCGGCGCTGATCCAGAGGATCAGGCCCGACGCGTCGAGCACGCGGGCGGCCCGGCCGAGCAGTCCCGGCAATGCCGATGTCGTCGTGATGCGCGAGAGGTCGGTACACACCGCGGCGGCAGCAGCCAGGTCGACGCTGGCCCGGTGCTGACTGCGCGGCTGGGGTTCCGAGGTCCGCTGCGTGCCCGGTTGATCGTTGACGCGGATGGCCGCCGGGGCGGAGCTCGCGGACCAGCGCGAAAGAACCACGAGGCCTGCCATCCACAATGCGGCGAGGGCGCCTAACGTCAGCCATCGCTGCTGAGCCAGCGCACGCAGTTCAGCACGCAGATGCGACTGCTCGGCCGCCTGCAGGTCGCGCAGCGACCCGAGCATCGCGTCGAGGAGGTTTCGGCCGTCGCTGAAGATCACGTCGGATGCCATCAGCTCCTGGCCGAGCAGGAGGTTCTGACGGGTCCGCTCGTCGGTCGATGTCAACGTTGCGAGCGATGCCGTCAGCTGCTGAAGTGTCGTCCCCGCCTCCGGAGAGCGGAGACTCTCGCGCGCCTGCTGAATCTCACGCGAGAGCTCGGTCGTCAATGTCGAGGCGCGCTCGAACCAAGGCTCGTCGAGCTGGCCCGGCGCCACGTACCCTTGCTGGGCGGTGCCGATGCCGGCGATCGTATCGCTCATGCGTGCAACGCGCGCGGTCACGTCGCCCGCGAGCACGACGGCCTTGGCTGCACGTTGTTCGAAATTCCAGAAGAAGAAGGCGGCGAAGGGGAGGGACGCAAGCAGGAGAATGATGACTACGAGACGAACCGGACGTGCCTGCATGCGCGGAACACAGAATACCGCGAAACCGCGCTGGCGGCGCGATCGATCGCGAGTGTCCGCGATCCGATTTGGGCTACCAGCCTACTCTGATCCCTGTCGTCCAGGACACGCCGGAGTACTCGCCGCCGTCGTTCGCGCGATCGTTCATGTCGGCAAACTGAACTCCGGTTTGCAATTTCAGCTTGTGTCCGTAGAAGTAGTAGTTCGCGCCCGCGTACGCCTCGTTGTACTCGTCTCCACGGCCGGTGACGACGCGATTTTCGTAGGTTGCCAGCTGGACGCCGTTCGGATCGTCGCTTTCAATAAACGTGTACCGCCCGACGAGCTGGAATTTGTCGGTGACGTTGAAGAACGGCATCGCCATGACGCTCCAGAGATCGCTCTGGCGAAGATACCCCGTTGCCGTCGAGACGTCGGAACGCACACCCCAGCGATCGGTTTCGAGCTTCAAGTTGATCGAGAGAATGTTCTGCAGCTGACGGGTGAACGTATTGTTCACATCTTCGTTCTGATGGACGTAGTTCCCTGACAACAGCGCCTCCTTCACGCCCAACGGCTTCGCGAAGTCATAGCCGAGCACGGCCAGCGTCGCGACGCCCCCATCGAAGTCCCCGAATTCCTTGTTTGCGCGTCCGGCAGAATAGACGCCTGCGCGATACACCCAGGGAGCGCTGCGCCCGGCGACGCTGACGCCCGGCAGATACTCCTGCGTAAACCAGATGTTGTTCGTCAGGTTGCTGCGATCGACGGCGACCAGATCTTTGGACGAGGTCGCCCCGTCCATCGTGTAGGGAATGCTGTGCTTGCCCGCGGTGAGGACCAGACGCGGGTTCCTGCTCCACTGGACGTATGCGTCCGTGAGACGCAGGTAAAGCGGGTCCATTTCCTGAGGGTTCAACTCGGCTTCGACGTGCACCGTGTAGGTGCGGAACAGCGTCACGCGCGGGCCAACTCGCAGCCGCCGGGTGTTCCACTCATCGTGGTCGCCCTGGTCGGCGCCGATCGCCGCGAAGTCGTGCTGGAACCGGCCCGTGAACAGGATGCGCTGTACGACCGGATTCGACGAGTCATCGTAGATGGTTGTCAGTTGCTGCCAGATCTTGTCGTAGATCGAGCGGGTGTCAGCCGCGGCCGGTGCGGTCTGCGCGACCGCTGTCGTTTGAGCCATTGCCGCGTGCGCTGGAACGAACAATAGCAACCCGACAAGAAGGTTCTTCATACCCCCCAGTTTTAGGGCACGAAGGTTTCGACCAAATGTCACACGTGTTACTTCTGTGTAACAGACGTACAACAAGGATGAGTTGTTAGTACACCGGCAGATACGGCGAGAGCCACTGCGCGATGATCGTAAAGCGATCGGTAAAGATGAGCACGCCAATCGCCACGAGCAGCGCCCCGGAGACGAGTTCGATCTTGTGGTAGTGGCGGCGAATTCGTGCGAGCGCCGCAAAGAAGTGATTGATCGCGAGGGCGGTCGCGAAAAACGGGACGCCAAGGCCGAGCGAATACACGAACAGCAGCCTCGCACCGGCGCCGACTGTTTCCTGTGCACCGGCGACCGCAAGGATCCCCGCGAGGATCGGACCGAGGCACGGAGTCCATCCGAAGGCGAAAGCCATCCCGACCAGCGCGGCGCCGATGAAACTCTCAGGACGTTTCTGCGGCGTCTGCACCCGCTTTTCCTGGTACAGCCACTCGATCCGCAGCACCCCCATCGTATGCAGGCCGAAGACGATCACGATCGCGCCGGCGACCTTTCCGAGGATGTCGCGGCGCGCCAGCACGTACGCGCCGATCGCGCTCGCTGATGCGCCGAGCGCGACGAAGATGATGGTGAAGCCCAGGATGAACGCGAGCGATGCCACAATCACCTGCCGGCGCGCGCCCGCAGGCGGGGCGACCGCCACGGCGACGCCGCTGCCTGTGGCGGTGGTCGTGCCGCGCATGTCATCGAGCGAGAGTCCCGACAGGTACGACAGGTAGCCCGGGATCAGCGGCAGCACGCAGGGCGAGATGAACGACAGGATGCCTGCGCCGAACGCCGCGAGCAGGGTGACGTTTTCTTCCACGTCAGATCGGTTTGAGCGGAATGTAGCCGGCCTGCGGCGGCATCCCCTCCATCTGCACGTTGTGGCCCTTGATTGGCGGGAGGTCCTGGTAAAGGAAGTCCCACTTCCACCGTTCAGAGGGATTCGACGCCTGCAGCCAGCTTTTTGCCGGCACCGGACGCGTGAACACGAGCTTGTCGGCGTCGGCGTACGGCGTACCAGGCATCGCGGCGGCGAGCGCTTGCCGCACGTCGGCGGCGCTGTTGAACGGCACCGCCAGCCCGAGCGACTTGCCGACGTTCACGAGGATCTCCCAGTCCTCCACCGCTTCGCCCGGAGGCCCGACCGCGCGGGATGCCGCCTGCACGCGACCCTGATCGTTCGTGTAAATGGCGTCCTTCTCGACGTACGCGGCCCCGGGCAGAACGAAGTCGGCCGCGGCGGCGAGGTCGGTCATGAGCACGCCCTGGACGATGAGCAGCGGCAGCGCTCCGCTGCGGCGTGCGGCGATCAGCCAGGAGACGTCGCCGAGCGAGCCGTCGGGTCCGGGGTCCAGGACGTACAGCGCCTTGACCCGGCCCCCCTCGATCGCCGTGCGGAATGACGTCAGGTCGGGCGGCGCGTCGTTCCCCTTGCCGACGGCGAAGCCCAGATCGCGCGCGCCGTTGACGTTCGGCGCGTCGGTCGGCGGCACCTTGAACTTTGTCGCCGGCGGCTGCGGCTTCTGCCCGCCCGTCCACGCGATCGTCACCGCCCCGAGCCCGTCGTTCCCCAGCAGTCCCTTGACGAGGTACTTGAGGACGAACAGCTCCTCGGTGGATGCGTGGGCGGAGGCGAGGAACCGGACGGCGCCGTTCGGACCGCTTCCCGCTTCCTGCAGACGGTCGCGCACTTTCGGCTGGACGTCATGCCATGCGGCGGCTTCGAGCGAAGCGCCGGTGCGCATCATCGGGCGGCGCAGCCGCGCATCACTCTCGACCCAGTGGTACTTGAAGCGGCCGATGTCACACATCCAGAAGCCGTTGACCTCGGCGTTGTACCGCGGCGTCATGCGAATCAGCTGCGTCCCCTTCGCCCATTCGGGCTTGGCCTTGAGCCACGCGCTGGTGTTGCAGCCCTTCGAGCAGAGCGTGCACACGGTGTCGACGACGGCGGGGTTGTCCCACGGACGGCTCTTGAACCGGTAGTCGCGCGTCAGAATCGCGCCGACCGGACAGACGTCCATCAGATTGCCTGAAATAAGCGAGTGAACACCTTGTTCCTGGAAGGTGGCGATCTCGCTGCCGTAGCCGCGGTCGACGATGCCGATCTGCGCGTCGCCGTCAATCTCCTTCATGAACCGGACGCACCGCGTGCAGAGAATGCAGCGGTTGCGGTTCAGCATCAGCGTCGGCCCGAAATCGACGTCTGCCTTCACCCCCTCGCCGTCGAACACGCGCCGCGGAAAATCCATGCGGCTTTCCGCTGGTCCGAAGGTGTACGAGAAGTCCTGCAGCGGACACTCGCCGCCCTTGTCGCAGACCGGGCAGTCGAGCGGATGGTTGATCAGCAGGAACTCGAAGACGCCGGCGCGCGCCTCGACCACGTCGGCGGCGCGCGTTTCGACCACCATGCCGTCGGTGCAGACGGTCGAACAGGACGTCTGCAGTTTCGGCATCTTCTCAATCTTGACGACGCAGACGCGGCAGGAGCCGTCGATGCTGATACCCGGGTGGTAGCAGTAATAGGGAACCGATATGCCGGCTTCGATGGCGGCCTGCAAGACGGTGCGCCCTTTTGCGACGGTGATCGAACGCCCGTCGATGGTCAGCGTGACCGTTTCCATATCCTGGCCATCATATCAATCCTCTCGAGGCTTCAGCTTGACGCGAGGAGGCACTCAGCCCTAGATTTCCGCAGTGCGGAGGTGAACATGCAGGCGATGCGCATGCGGTTCGTATCCTTCCTCGAGTGGGGCGTGGCTGCGGTCGTCGTGACAGCCGTTGCCGCCCTTGGATCGATCGTCGCGAGGGAAGTCCGCACCCTGGACGCGGTGACGCCCGTCATCGCGGGAGACGCCCTTCCCGAGCCGCCTGTTCCGGCCGGCGTTCCGTCGCGAGCGGTCTCCGTTCCGATGCTCCTGCTCGGCGACGGCAACATCGTCCGCGTCGGGGAACGCCTCGAGGCGGTGGCGGCGCGGCTCGCCGGCGCGCTCGAACTGCGTCCGCAATCAGTCGAGCGCGCGCCCAACGGCGAGCGGCTCACGCGGTTCTTCGAGTACGCCGGCGCGCGCTTCGTGCTGGTGTTCGAGCCGTTCGAGGAGAAGGGGGAGCCGCGGATCGCGGCGATCTACCTGCAGTAGTCGGTCAGATCTGATCGAACTCCGCGATCGCCGCCTGGTCGCGGTTGATCTCCACCTGCCGGACCTGGCCCGTGGTCGGCATCTTCCATTCCACGCGACGATCCGTGATTGCGACGACCGCTTCCTGGGTCCGTCCATCCGCGTAGGTGATCGTCACGGTAACGGGAATGTCGAAGATCTGATCGCCGATCTGCTCGAACCGTACCGCGACTGACCCTGGTGCAATGGTGCGCGCGTAGCGGACCTGAGGAATGGCAGCGCCATAAATCCACCGTTCGAAGAAACGATCGAGCGGCCGGCCTGATTCGGCTTCGAACGCGTGCTGCAGGTCGTCGGTCCCTGCCTTCTGGAACTTCTGTTCGGTATAGAACCGCCGGATCGCGGAGAAGAACGTCTCGTCACCGACGAGGCGGCGAAGCATGTGCAGGACGGCTGCGCCCTTGTTGTAGACGAGCGCGCGAAACACACGCGGCCGCGACTTGATGTGCCCGAGACGGTACCCGAGGTACACCGGCCCCTCGTCCGATTCCGCAAGCGCCCACTTCCTGAACTGCCGGAGCATGTCCTGGAAAACGCGCTCCCCGCGTGAGTCGCGCGCATAGAGCGCGGCGAAGTACTGGGCGAAGCCCTCGCTCAGCCACTGTTCGTGGTAATTACGCCAGCCTACCGCCTGGCCCCACCACTGGTGGGCGAGCTCGTGGGCGAGGAAGAACTCAGGAAAATTCGAAAATGACGCCGGATCATCGCGCCAGATCGAGCGTGCCCCGGGCAACGGGCTGTTGAGCACGGCGAAGTAGCCGGGACTGTGGCCGCCCGGCAGCTCGTGCTCCACCAGCGCGACCGTCGCCGATCCGTACGGTGCATCGCCGACCAGCCCGGCGTAGAACCGCATGATGTCCTCGACATCCCCCATCAGCGCGCGTCCGCGCCCCTGTTGTCGCGGGTTCGCTTCCACCGCGATCTCCACCGATTGCGTCGGCCGCACGTCCTCGCTGTCGGCCAGGTCAATGGTCGAATCGGCCACGCGCACGAACCGGCTGACCACGAGCGCCAGGTACCGCAGCGGGTCGGCGGCCGTGAAGACATAGGCCTTGCCGTCGGTGAGCGTCAGGAGGTCGCGCAGCGTGACCTCGGTCGCACCGCGAAGGCGCCCGGTCGCGACGCAGGCGAACCCTTCGGGCACCGTGATGCGCAGCGTCGCCGTCGCGTAGTCGGAAATGGGATTCTGCGGATACCAGTACGAACGATTGCTGAGCAGGAAGTTCGGTTCGGCCGACACAAATGGATCCTCGGGCCCCTCGCCGCTCTGCACGCTTTCGTCTTCGACGTTCTGCGGTTCGACCCGACCGGAATACGCGATGACGAGCGTCATCTCCATGTCGCGCTCGAGCGCGGCCGGCAGGTTGACGATGACGCTGTTCTGATTCCGGATGCGGAGATGCATGAGCCGTCCGTACTCCGGGCTCGCGATCGCCGTCACCGACAGGGAGTCGGCCAGCCGCAGCGTCAGCGCCGACAGGATCGGCGCGCGCACGCGGAGGCGGAGCCGCGCCCGTCCGTCGATGAATTCCCGGCTGGGCGACACCGTCGCTTCGATGTTGTAATCGAGCACATCGTAATCACGGTAATCGTCGTCATTGAACGCGCGATCGAGCACGGCGGCGCGCTCCGGCGAGGTGTAGAGCGCGATCGTGCGGCGGCGCTCGCGATCGAACAGCGTCACATCCTCGGCCTGCGTGATCGATCGCGAGTAGGTCAGGTTGCCGTGGCGCCGCGTCTGCACTTCGGCCAGCACTTCCCCCGGCTGTGGCAGGAGATACCAGGGCTCTCCGCTCAGGTCGCGCAGATCCAGGCTGTACGAATTCAGACTCTCGCGCGCGAAGACGTCCTGCGCTCGCCGCAGCTGCCGGGGGCTCGGCCGCGCCGGCGTGCGGCTGGTGAAACTGACCCGGCTGCCATAGTCGGAAGGATGCAGGCGCACGTAGACGGCGTCGAACGCGGCGCCGAGCGTGTCTGACCCGGCGAAGATGCGAAGCTGTCCTCGCTCAGTTTCCGGCGTCGGCGAAAACCGCATCAGCCCGCGGCCAAACAGCACCATCCCGGTCGTGCCGGCTTCGCTGTCCACCACGAACACGGATCCCTCATCGAGCGTGATGACGAGATCCGTACCCGTGATCGTCAGACCGCGGACGTCGTAGTAGGCCGCGGGATCGATCCGCAGCCGATACAGCCCTTCAACCGACGTCAGCCCCTGCGCCGCGGTGATGCGCCAGCCATCCGCTCCGCTCTCATTCGGCCGCCGGACGTCGAGGAGCGCCGTGACGATCCGCGCCCGTCCGGAGGTCTCGGTAAAGATCTCGACGACGACGCGGTAGCCGTTGCCGGGCAGCGAGTTCTCGAGGGGCAGGCGATCGCGTTCGTTGACGACAACGCGGAGCGCGCCGGTGACAAAGAGATCGCCCCCGAACAGCTCCACCTGGTCGGGATCCGCGGCGGCGTCGACGAGGGAGATGAACCCGGCGCGGTCGCCCTTCTGCAGCAGCGCCTCGAGGCGGTCGAGCAGGAGGGTCACGCCCTCAGGCGCGGCCGCCGGCTGGGCGGCGGCGTTGGCCGCGCCGCGACCCTGGCCGAACGCGAGACTCGCCACGGCGAGCGCGCACGCGACCAGAAGGACGAGCCGGAGACCCATGTCAGCTCACACCCGGGTTGATGCTATCGCAACCGGGGACGCGTTCATATGACACCGAGGTCTGTGCCGACTGCCTTGAAGGCGTCCAGGGCGAACTGCAGTTCGTCACGGCTGTGCGTGGCCGTCACGATGGTCCGGACACGCGCCTTCCCCTGTGGAACGGTTGGGAACCCGATGCCCTGCGCGAACACACCCTTCTCGAACAGTCGATCCGACAGTGCCATGGCGAGCGCGCCCTCGCCAACGATGACGGGGGTAATGGGGCTTTCGCTGACACCGGTATTGAAGCCGAGCGCCTGGAGTCCCGCCTTGAAGAAGTGCGTGTTTTCCCACAGCCGCTCGATCAGCTCCGGCTCCTGCTCGAGCACCTCGATCGCGGCGAGGCACGTGGCGGCGACGGACGGCGGGTGGGACGTCGAGAAGAGAAACGGGCGGGCGCGGTGGTGGAGGAACTC
>Ga0075428_100005856_pt1 | contig 13654 bp, 10 predicted proteins | sample RhiMetdeltSRZDD2_FD_75291 | JGI IMG/M metagenome (GOLD analysis project Ga0075428, IMG submission 75291) | Populus rhizosphere microbial communities from Tennessee, USA - Rhizosphere MetaG P. deltoides SRZDD2 | ecosystem: Host-associated > Plants > Roots > Rhizosphere > Soil | place: USA...
GACGAACGAAGGACAGATAAACCGTCTGCCCTCCCATGCAACTCATCATTGCTCACTGATGACTGCTCATTGACTTCTCCTTAAGGAAAGTCGAGGAAAACTGTTCACTTTTGAACATATTTGTACAATGAGGAACAGCGGTGTCCGCTAAATAAGCTCAAATGCGCGATTTTCGCATTGGCACAAAATTCCCTATTGATACTCGTTCACCCTAAATCTATACACTGTGAATCCGGAAGGCGGCAAAATTTTAATGATCGATGACGATGAAGACGTTCTTCTGGCAGCGAAAATGTTGCTGAAGAAGCAGGGCCATCATGTGATAATCGAAAAGAACCCGAAGAAAATACCATTCCTGCTTAACAACGACACATACGACGTGATCCTTTTGGACATGAATTTTAGCAAGGATATTACCAGTGGCAAGGAAGGGTTTTATTGGCTGGAGCAGATCCTGCAACATGATCCCGCTTCTGTTGTCATACTTATCACAGCATTTGGCGACGTAGAAATGGCGGTAAGGGCCCTTAAGCAGGGCGCGACAGATTTTATTTTAAAGCCATGGCAAAACGAAAAGCTGATTGCTACTATCGCTACCGCTATCCGCTTAAGACAATCTTATCATCAGGTTGATAAGTTAAAGAAAGCAAAGGAAATGCTGGAAGAGCAAATCAGCCGGCCCTTTGGAGAGATCATTGGCGAAAGCTCGTCCATCAAGGAAGTGTTCAGTCTTATTGACAAGGTGGCGAAGACCGACGCTAACGTTCTTATACTTGGCGAAAATGGAACCGGTAAGGAACTGATCGCCCGAGCCATTCATCAACGATCACTGCGAAAAGACAATAGCTTTGTTTCTGTGGACATGGGAGCGATAACGGAGACGCTATTTGAAAGTGAATTATTTGGCCATAAGAAGGGCTCATTTACTGATGCACGTGAAGACAGGCCCGGAAGGTTCGAGCTTGCAAATGATGGAACGCTGTTCCTGGATGAAATAGGTAATCTCAGTTTGAGCCTGCAAAGCAAATTGCTTAGCGCGCTTCAAAGCAGACAGGTAACGCGGGTAGGTTCCAATCAGTCAAGTCCTGTAAATATCAGATTGGTTTGCGCGACTAACATGCCTATACATAAGATGGTCCAGGAAGGAACTTTCCGCCAGGATCTCTTATATCGAATAAATACAGTTGAAATCCGCGTCCCTCCCTTGTCTGAACGTGTTGAAGATATCCCATTACTCGCCCAGCATTACCTTAACTACTACGCGAAAAAATATCATAAGCTGGTGAATACCATTGCTGCGGAAGCAATGGATAGATTGAAACGTTATGCATGGCCCGGCAACATCAGGGAGTTGCAACACGCCATTGAACGCGCTGTTATAATGACAGATTCAGCTTCACTGCAGGAAAGTGATTTTTTATTAAGTCGATCGCTGACGTCGGGGCCAGTAAGCAATACGTTAAACCTTGATGAAGTTGAACGCGCAGCAATTGCCAAAGCGCTGCAAATGCACAATGGCAATATCTCGAAAGCTGCGGACGAGCTTGGACTCACGCGCGCTTCGCTGTACAGGCGAATGGAGAAATATGCACTTTAATTGGAAATCTCCCGTATTGCCGAGAGTAGCTTTTTTGGCCGCTTCGTTGTTCTTGTTTGCGTTTTTTGCTTTCTCTCGCGGCGACTGGTTTTTTTCACTTGTGTTCCTGGGAATATCCATCTATCAAGTCAAGCTTCTTATAGAATACCTCGACAGGTCGAATGAAAACATTGCCTCCTTTCTTGACTCAATACAGTTCGACGACTTGTCCTATTCTTTTAAAACTGAAAGCAATGATCCTGCAGTCAGACGCCTTCATCTGGAACTGAACGAGGCCATGCTGAAGTTAAGGAATTCCCGGCGAGAGAAAGATTCGGAATTCCTCTTCTTTAAGAATATTGTTATGCACGTCGGTATCGGCCTCATCATCTTTAAAGAGGATGGTAAGATTGAAATATTCAATAGCGCAGCAAGAAAGCTTCTAAAAATCAATCGCGCCGATAATGTCAATGATCTGAAAGTAGTAAGTGAAACTCTTGTGAATGTTTTTGAAAAATTAAAGACAGGCGGCAGGGAATTAGTAAGGCTTAAAATCGGGGAAGAGCTAGTTCAACTGTCAATCTATGCGATCGAGCTTACTTTGCGGGGCGAAAACGTGAAGCTGATTTCCATTCAGAACATTCAAAGCGAACTTGAAGAAAAAGAAATGGAAGCCTGGCAGAACCTCGTACGAGTTCTTACTCACGAGATCATGAACTCAGTAACGCCAATCTCATCTCTCGCCGGTATAATTGAAGAGGAGCTAAAGCCATACGTTAAAGAAACCCAGAGTGAACCATTATCGCAGGACCAACTTAATGATATTCATTTGTCGCTTCAGACCATCAGCAAAAGAAGCGACGGACTTATTCATTTTGTTAAAGAGTTCAGAAGCCTTACCAGTATTCCGAAACCTAAACCTGTACAGATCAACTTACGGACGTTGTTGGAGGAGTTAACGATTTTACACAAACGCGACCTTACCGACAGAAATATCCAACTGACGACCTCGATCTATCCGGAAGATCTCACCATTTCAGCCGATAAGAATATGGTCGAGCAGGTATTGATCAATCTCTTGCGTAATGCGATACAGGCGTTTGAGGAACAAGAAACCAAAATCATCGAGATCAAAGCATCCGTTAATGAAAAATCCAGGCCGGTTATTTCTGTAAAGGATAACGGAACCGGAATCGATCCGGAAGCAATGGAAAAAATATTCATACCATTCTTTACGACGAAAAAGACCGGCTCGGGCATTGGACTAAGCTTATCGCGGCAGATCATGCGTCAACATCAGGGAACCTTAACTGTTAAGTCAACCGTTGGAAAGGGTACCGAATTTTTTATGAGATTCTGACGATTTACAGTTGGTTGTGGGATTATTCCACCAACTGATCCATTCAGTTTGTTATGCAAACCCAGATTTAATACATTTACCAAACAGTTTGTCCGGCTATGCAAGATATACCCCAGAAAGTCACCAAGATATTAACTGAAAAACTCGGCATTGCAGAATCTGAAATAACTCAAGACGCCAATTTTGTTAAGGACCTCGGAATTGATTCACTCGACTACGCTGAAATTGTCATGGAGTTTGAACAAACCTTTGACATACGTATTCCCGATGATGATGCCGAAAAGATGCAGACATTCGGACAGGCTGTAAAGTATATTCAGGAAAAAATCAAAAAGTAGCACACCCCGACTTTCTGTTCTTGTTAGAAAATCAACTCCACCTCCCATCAGCTTTCTCGAGATACTTTAAATTTGAGGGCGCGATCCTCAAGCTTTAATCCTACTTTTGTAAAGTTTTCACATTGCGAAGTCAAATCGCCTTGGATGATGTGTACTGTTTTGCGTGTCGTTCTTAACTGGCTTTTTATAGTGAATCTAGCAGTCGACACGCTGGAATGCCGACATCGAGTATCCCCGACAGTAACGACGGGTTACAAAGACGTGGGATAGACGTGTCGACTACTCACGTACTATGAATTGCACTAAGTGTCCGACACATTCACTGAGCGTCAATCCGTGAGCGAACATGTGCTCAAAATTGAAAAAATTGAATTAACTATTAACCCGAACAAGCAAACTGTGAGTGTTGAGAAGAAAATACTGTTTGTCGTAAATAAATATGCAGGAATTGGTTATCCCTCGGATCTCGAACGTTCCATCAAAACTGCCTGCGAAAGAAATTCCGCGTCATGCGCCATTGAGTTTACACAACGGAAAGGCCATGCTATCGAGCTCGCAAAGGAAGCTCACGGGCAGGGCTTTGACGAAGTAATTGCTGTGGGAGGCGACGGAACTATCAATGAAGTAGCACGCGGTCTTATGCAAAGTGGCACTCCAATGGGCATTGTCCCAAGAGGCTCTGGCAATGGGCTCGCCAGGCACCTCGGCATTCCGTTAAAAATAAGTGATGCAATCAATCAGATCTTTGACAGCAAAATACTTCCTATGGATGTATTCAGAGTCAACGGAAAATTATCACTCAACGTGTCAGGCATCGGCTTCGACGGCCACATCACTAACCTGTTCGGCGTCAAAAGCACAAGGGGCTTGTTTGGATATGTAATGCTTACAGTGCAGGAATTTCTAAAATTCAAGGAATTTGAAACCGAAATTATCATGAATGGCAAAGCAATCAAGCGCGACGCTTTTATCATTGCTATCGCCAACTCGTCACAATATGGAAACAACGCCCGGATCGCACCTTCCGCGTCAGTTTGTGATGGACTGCTACACGTTAATATCGTTAAAAGAGTCCCTCTTTTCAGACTCGATTTCCTCTATTCCTTTTTTACTGGCCAGCTGGCAACGTCCTCGTTCTGCGAATTCATGGAGGCGCCTTCATTGAAAATTCGAACAAAAAAGCCAATGGATTATCACGTAGATGGTGAACCATGCGGTCTTCACGATACGTTCGATATTGAACTGGTGCCGGCGGCACTGCACGTGCTCGTGCCGGCGAAGGGGGGTATAGAGGTATAGAGGTATAAAGGTATAGAGGGCAAAACCACCTGAGTGTTGATATATTGGTTGTTGTCCCGATAATTATCCGGATGAGTGTTTTTGTTACTCAACTTTTTCCGGAGCAGCTACATGAGGTCCGGACGGATAGGTATAGGGAAGATCGGACAATCATTTCATTCGTGCGCTTTGCGGCTCAACTTTGGGGCCATGCAAGAACCTGCATTTTGATGCCGCCACTAAGCCACCTTCGAATGGAGTGTCATTCCGGGTGAGAGAATACCAATGACATTAAATAAATCCCGATGTCCGGGTGAGATTGGTTGCACTACAAACCCTTAACTTTACTTACTCTATCTAATATCTTATGAAGAAGCTATTTGTAATAACACTATTAGTGGTGGCTGGGAATGCTTTTGCACAGATCACCACCCCGCCTGCAGGCGACAATCAAAAATGTTCAGTAACCCAGGGGATCGGGTTAGCAACCGTCACAATAACATACAGTAGTCCCGATGTACACGGACTAAGCGGTGAAGATCGCAAGGGTCATATCTGGGGTGAGCTCGTTCATTACGGGTTTATTGATCAAGGTTTCGGCACCTCAAAATCCGCACCGTGGAGAGCAGGCGCCAATGAAAACACCATCATTACTTTTTCGCATGACGTGAAGGTTAATGGGCAGGATCTCAAAGCAGGTTCATACGGCTTATTCCTTGATGTGGAAAAAGAAGGTCCGTGGCGGTGGATCTTTTCAAAGAACTCTACCAGTTGGGGAAGCTATTTTTATGATCCTAAAGATGATGCACTGCGCGTAGAGACCACACCAACGGATGCGCCATACACAGAATGGTTAACCTATGGATTTGATGACCGGATGACAACTTCAACAACTGCATTCCTTCAGTGGGAAAACAAACGCATGTCTTTCAAGGTGGAAGTTCCAAACATAAACGAATTATACGTCAACAAGATGAGAGAAGAACTTCGAGGAACGCCGACAGGTTTTAATTATCAGGGGTGGATGGCTGCCGCTCAGTTTTGTGCTCGCAACAAGATCAATCTTGAGGAAGCGCTGACGTGGTCCGACATTGCAATCAAAGGCCCGTTTGTTGGCCAGGAAGATTTTTCATCGCTGGAAACAAAAGCTGTCGTCCTTCAGGCAATGGGCAGAGACAAAGAGGCCGATGAAATTATGGACAACGCCATCAAAATGCCGTCTGCCACTACGCAGTCGATCCACCAATATGCAAGGACACTTCTCAATGCTGGCAAAAAAGAGAAAGCTATGGAAGTATTTAAGTTGAATCGCCAACTTCACCCTGAGGATAAGTTCACAACGTATGTAGGCCTTGCCCGGGGATATACAGCTATGGGTGACAAGAAAAACGCCATTAAAAACTGGGAGATAGCAATTAAGAATTTGCCTGAAAATCAGAAAGCCAACGAAAGCTTTTACAAAGCGGAACTTGAAAAGTTGAAAGGCTGAAAAATCAGAACACTTCGGATGCAGGCACCGGTATCCCTTGTTTGACCGTAAATGTAAAGGTGGATCCTTTGCCGAGCTCGCTTGTAGCCCAAATGGATCCACCGTTCTTTTCGATGAATTCCTTTGTGAGCAAGAGTCCGATTCCAGCACCTTTTTCCTGATGTGTTCCAGGATTAGTGAAGTGAGTTTCTGCGTTAAACAGTTTCCCGAGATCGCTTGTGGACATTCCAACGCCAGAGTCTGAAACTGAAATCTCAACGTATTCACCAATGCTTTTCTCCCTTACTGTTATGATTCCACCAAGCTTGTTAAATTTTATAGCATTGGCGAGCAAGTTTCGCACAACCAGGCTGATGTGATTCTTATCGGCAACTATTGAGGTCGAATAATCGATCTCATTGATAATGGTGATTGCTTTTTGCCGCGCGATTTCCCCAAAAAGTTCGATCTTCTCTTCGACAATAGGTCGCAGGTGTAAGTTCTCAGGATTGTTCTGAAGCCCGTTGAGCTGAGACTGAGCCCAGAACAATAGATTATCAAGATCCTCCTGCACAGACTCAAGATTTCTACGAAGTTTCTTCGACGTAGAAATAAAATCCTGGCTTGATAACCCATCAATATCGAGAATGTCCATGAGGCCACGCAAACTTGCCAATGGACTCCGCAGGTCATGACTAATGATCGAAAAGAGTTTATCCTTGGTGATGTTGAGATTCTTCAACTCGTGCGCCTGGAGTTGAATTTCCTTGTTCTTCAACGCCAGTTCATCATTAGCGCGTTTCTTCAACCTGTTGTTATACAAAAGCACGAAAGCGAGTATTGCCATCAGCGTCAACGAACCGATTGAAAAATACATCCACATCCTCTGGCGGTTTATTTCTTCCTGCTTCAACCGAGCATCTTTCGTCAGCAGTTCAATCTTCGCTTCTTTCATTTCCGAATCAAATTTCACCTGCATCAAAGCCATCTGTTCACTGCTTCTCTGCTCATAAAGCGAATCGTGTACAGCAAGGTATTGTTTCTGATAATCAAAAGCCTTTGCAACCTGTTTCTGCTTGGCGTAGATTTCGGAAATCAACTTTAGTGACCGCTCAAGTTCGCTGCGAAACTCAAATTGTTTCGCCATCGAAATATTTTTCAAAAGATAAGCCAGGGCCTGCTCATGTTTGTTTAGCAGTACATATGTTTCTCCCATCCGGTGTATCGTTGAGACTTTGAGGAACACATTTTCAAGCTTGTTCGCCATTTCGATCACCTGTTCATACTTATCCAAAGCATGTTCATAATTCTTTTCATTGAAGTCGACGTCTCCAAGAGTTCTCAATGCAAAACCTTCGAGATAGGGCTTATCGTAACGACGACTTGCTTCAATACCGCGTTCAGCATAGTATCTCGCAGAGTCCAGTTCTTTCAGGCGTAAGAAGCAATAAGCAACATTGTTGAGGCTGCGCGCAATGCCCTGTCCATCACCAATCTCATTACTCACGGCGATTGCCTTCTTGAAATTTTCAATTGCCAGAACATGTTGATTCTGTTCGTAGTTGATTGCAGCAACGTTATTGAGACAACGGGCAATTAACCATTTGTCCTGTAATTTCTCGCTGATGTTCATCGCTTCAACCGACAACTCAAATGCCTTTGAATAATCTCCCTTCCGGTAATGGATCCAACCGAGATTTTCCAGAGATTGTGCCAGGCCTCTTTCGTAGTTCAATAGGATTGCAAGTTCCTTGGCCTGCGTGGCAAATTTCAAAGCTTTGTTACTGTCCTTTTCGCGAACAATTGCAACCAGTTTATTAAGATTCCAAACCTTGGATGTGTCTGCTGGACCGATTTGGGTAATATTCTCGAGACTATCTGCTTCAGTGACCTGTGCGAAACAGAAGGAAGTAGCATGTAAAAAGATTAAGACAATGAGTGCACGAAGCAACATAAAAAATGTCCTGTTTAGGCAGGATCATGCAACTTCGACAAGCCTGAATATAATTTTCCGTCAAAAAGACCTGAAATCCTACATGCCTGACCCTTGTAAAAAGAAAACAAAAAACAAGGGTAGCAACGACGTTGCGGTTCAAAAACTACCGCAGAAGTCGCTGCTATTTGCGCCAATTGGCTGACCAGGCGGCGGATTCAATTCGAACTCAATCTTAAATTCCTGCGGATCGTCCATGAAAGTTCGAATGCGCTCCTGGGCATACATGTAATGAGCCTTCCAATCTTCGTCAGCAACTGCTTTTATTCGTTCTTTTATCCAGGAATCTAACTGATTCAATTTCAAGAAAGCGACGGACCTGACCTGCGTTGAAGCTGACTGGTTTGCCGCTAGTCTTATTAACGCATTGACAAAAACGTCATTCACGGTGATCTGAACGATGCCTTCATAACCATTTTTTTGAGGGCTTTTGAACGTCGAGTTTATTAATTTATCAATGACCGTCTCAAGGCTAGGTTGTTTTGAATCACGGGAATGATACTCTACCAATCTTCCTGCACGCGCAGGGTGCAAGATCATACCCAACGTCATACCTGCAGCACTTTCCACCGCGGAAAGAGCATCAAAAGTGAGATCCGTTCGTGAATTGATCAATTCTCGATGTCGCGCATATCCCATAGGTCGCGGAGGAATAATTCGAAGGATATTCTCATGTAGCATCAACGTGGACGGCTCAATTGTCAGTGTTAGCATATCAAGAGCCTTCATCTGTTCGGCAGGCGGAACTAACTCAGTGACTATCTGTCCGTCGCCGCGGAGAGCATATCTATAATTGAGTCCCCCGATCAATTTAACAGTCGCCTCCGATTGATAACGGTGAAAGAAATACATTGGAACGAGTACTTCTTCCACCGTAGACATAGGCGCACCGGGTTTGATATTCCGTTCGCCAAAATTCTTTAGTGCAATCGCACGGATTTCAAGTACCCGTTTCAACTCATCTGATGCACTTTTTCCGTTGTCCCAAAGATGTGTATAGGGATGTGCACCGCCGAGAGGCCTGGCGTCCTGGTCTGACAGAAAGGACAGCCCGTCTTTAAGAGATTCCTGAATAATATCATTAAGCGCTTTTGCTTCGTCGGTGCCGTCCGGAAAGTCCTGATAACCAAAGGCTACTGCCACCTTATCCCACTCTCCAATTTTGTTGTCATAAGCTTCACGCAGACTCAGTTTCCCATTTTCGATCTTTACATAGGGATGGGGGTAATCCATTACAGAAGCGTTCCCTTCGCCGCTTGAAGAATACGAATGAGCAAGTCCAATCGTATGACCAACCTCGTGAGCAGACAATTGACGTAATCTGGCCAATGCCATTTTTTCCATTTCATCTGACGCGGCTTTTCCATCTTCATAAGGTGCGAGCAGCCCTTCTGCAATGAGATAATCCTGACGTACCCGCAATGAACCCAGCGACACATGGCCTTTGATTATCTCACCTGTGCGCGGATCAGTCACGGTAGCACCATACGACCATCCTCTTGTCGATCGATGTATCCATTGAATAACATTATACCTCACGTCCATGGGATCGGCGCCTTCCGGCATCATCTCCACTCGAAAAGCGTCTTTATAACCGGCTGCTTCGAACGCCTGATTCCACCACCTGGCTCCATCGAGCAGAGCGGACCTTATAGGCTCGGGTGTGCCACGATCCAGATAGTAAACGATCGGCTCAACTGCTTCGCTAGTCGCTGCGGAAGGATCCTTCTTTTCCAATCTATGACGTGCTATAAATTTTTTGTCGATCGGTTGGTTTATAGGTGTTGCATAATCGTAGAATGAGATCCCGAAATAACCTGCACGTGGGTCAAATTTTCTTGGCTTATAGTTGTTATCCGGCAACTGAACAAATGAATGATGTTGTCGAACGGTTACTACGGACGGTGTAGGCGTCACGCTTTGGATATACGCACCCGTGCCGTCACCAGTAAACGTAAGCGTCACTTCAAATTCAGAATTTTGGGGAAAATTCTTGATCCTCGGCACATAAAAGGCACAACGCGACTTGTCGAGCGAGTAATTTCCCTGATTAGTTGAACGTAGTGTCCTTATAACGTCATGAGTATCCTGCAAGAAAAAGTTTGATGCATCCACTAAAACTTTGCCCGCTTCTTCGGCTTCCACTGTAAAACCCCACAAGACGGATTGAGCAAATGCTTCTTGCACGGCGCGCCTTTCGTCGGGGTTATCAGAAATCGCGCGGTATTTATAGTTTGGTTCTACCATCAATACCTTCGGACCTCTCCGTTCAAATTTTACGATGTGTTCGCCACCAAGCTGTCCGCGATCCAGACCAATATCGTTTGAACCCACTCCAGCGGAGAGCGAGCTTATATAGAGAAACTCCGAATCAAACTTGTCGATCACCAACAAGACCCTGTCTTGCTTGGCGTCGTAGAAAAACTCGAAGAAACCAGGAAAGGACTGCATACCCGCGACCTTACTTTGGATACCACCCTCTGCGGATTGCGGAGGAGTCGGCGTTTCCTTTTTGCGCTGGGCAAAAGCAAACGATATAACCAGCAATGGGATAAAAAACAGAACCTTCTTCATAACGTTAAGCTTAAGCTCCTAAGCTATGAAGAAATGTCGTGACTATAAATCGTAAATTTTACAGGTGGAGGTAGCAGCGGGTCCCGCCTAGTTATTGTTGAGCGAATTGTAATACTTGAATATTGCGACAAGCTCTTCTTCTTTTTTTATCGACAGCCCATTTTCGTCCATGTATGATTCTACCTCGTCAGCCTTTGACTTTAATAGCTGCAGGAATTTCTTCTTACTTCCCGGAATTTCAGAGACACGGTTACCATCGGCAAAATAGTAAGTTGAATTTTTTAGGATCTTATCATCGCGGCTGCCCATATTCAGCGTCACGTTGTAATCAGCTTTCTTAACACTTATGTTCACCTTCTTGAACAAAGGCGAATTCCCATCAGCCAGCACTTCAAAGAATCCGGTTAACGGAACGCCACCCACTTTAAAATCCTTGGCATTGACAAAATAATACGGTTCTGATCTGGACGAATCAATCCACATAAAGCTCTTGATCTTTCGACCTTCCAATACTTTTATGTCACTGCGACCCTTCACTTCAAGATCATCCGACTTGATATCATAGCGGACCGGAAAACCTTCAATGAGTTTATTGTTATCGTACAACAGTATGACTGACCTCTTCCACTCAGTTGATAAATAAGTATCTCCAACGACTTTTCCTTCAGGAAGCGGGATACCGTACAACATTTCATTGTTCCCCAATCCATTCGAATCAGTTAGCCGTTCAATCGTATTAACTGCTCTCACATTTTGGGGGATAGCACTGCTCTGTGCGTAACAATTGAGGAAAGTCACAGAGATTAAAAAAAGAATATAGTATCTCATAATAAATTCAAACCTATGTAGTTTTTCGGCGCACTAAGATCAATCCCTCAAATGCGTTAAGTAAAACCGCCAATTTACAAACGTATTACCCTGAAAAAAGAACATTAAGAAACGCCTTCAACAACGAAGGCGCTTCTTAATGTTAGTTGTTATTCAAGTTTTGTTATTGTGTACGTACCCTTCGCAGGGTCTGCGGGCGTTGCAGCGCCATCGGTACGTTCGTACGACCAAGTTATGTCTATTGTGCCATCACCATTCACGACGCCGTCGATGGTAAATGTCCTCAATGGACCAGGTGCAGTCCCTGCGGTTAATTCACCTGCATGTCCGGATAATGTAGTTCCACAAAAATCAACCTTCAATGCAGGATTAGCCCGGCCTGTGTAATAAACTGGCCAAACACCTCCTGTAACTTCATCAACTGTATAGAGCCCAGGTCTATCGATTGTGACTTCAACGAGGATCTCATCCACACCAGCATCAGTCTTCAGATCGTCCAGCGTATAGGGTACACCTCCATCCAGGTTTCCGCTTGCTTCAGTAACGACATACAATCCTTCCTCAAGCTGCTCATCAATACATTTGGCGAGAGTAGTTGGTAGAGTTAATGTGGTCGTTTTAGGCGACGATTCACCGTCCTGACTTAATTGACTGTCGGAAACATTGATCACAAGATTCAGCGCGCGATCAGCGCCGTCAGTTAATGAAGGGTTTGGAGTGTACGTGAATTTGAATGACCCAACCTCCTGACCCATGAGAGCATTAACAGAAGCGTCATCAAGTGTTACGGTTCCAAAATCAGGAACTGAGCCTTCTACACTGACTGCGCCCACTTTGCCAGGCGCATCGATCACCGATACGGTATACTCAACAGGGCCGTCGTACGTCTGATAAGCAACGTAGGTGCTCTGGTAGGCATTGACGGGGACGGTCTCAATCTTTTGGTTACTTCCTGACGCGCTAATCCGAAGGGTCGGCGCATCAAGCTTCGCGGGCGGGTTTGCATCTGTATAATCATCAACGCATGACGTTACGCTCAGAAACAACAGCAGTATAATCAAATAAGAATTCTTCATAATACGAGTCATTAGCGGTGACAATTAAGGTTTTTTTACAAAACGAATGGATGCCTTTATGTTGTTGAACGTTTCATCCCAGTTCAAAACAAACTCTGTTTGTTCCGTACTTGTGTTAATTACCGGTGCAAGAAAGTTCGGGTCGGTGGTCTGCAGGTTTACAACATTTCCGAATGACGTTGTTGGCTGCAGGATCGCCTGGCCACAGATATCATAGAAATCAGCGTCGTACTGTGTTCCACCATATGGAACGTATAGCTCTACCGTATGGTCCGTGACATGGTAGCGGAATGGTTCCGGCCCTGCAAACGTAACAGTGACATCAACAGTGTCTCCCATCGGTTCACCTGCATCATTGTATTCCATGATTGACCAGTATTCTCCTGCGATTGCGGCTTGTGGAGAAGGACAGCCTACAAACACATCCATCCGAGTTGTAAAGCTCGCGGCAGGACCACCTGTAATACTAGGGGCAGAATTCGCCGCGCTGAATGTACGTCCATCAGTTAATGTTGCAACTGTTGTAAATGTGATCCTATCCCCACCTTCAAAATAATCCTTTCCTCCAGGGAGATTGAACAATGCAGCCAATTCATCGGCGGTAATTTCAAGCTCGGTTACTTTGCCCTCTACGAAAGCACTTCCAGGAACCGTTATTGCCTCTACCGTAGGATAGACTGTTTCTGGTGAGCTTGCTTCAACAAATGTTGCTGAATAGACGATCTCTTCGAGGTCAGTGTTCTGTGAATACACGTCGAACGCGATGGATGCATTTGCCAGATCCGAGAAGTTAATAAAGGATCGTTCTGGATAAAGGATCGCGCGAGCATTAACACCTGACGACACATCAGGAAACCTCACAATTTCCTCATCGCGGCAAGAAACTGCGATGATCAACAATAGTATAAATATATAATTCAGAATATTTTTCATATCAGTTGGTGTTAATGTTAGTCGACATCCCAGAACACTTTGTCAGTACCCGGGTTGCGCTGAGGCGCTGCATTCGGATTGATTTGAAGGTCATCCACAAAATATGGAATAGACAGCGGATACGACCTCTGAAGGATCGTAAACGGATTGCCATCCGTATTCGGGTCGAACATTATTGGATAACCCGTTCTACGATAGTCAGAATAGATATCGAGACTGAATCCGAAGCT
>Ga0075428_100005858_pt1 | contig 13653 bp, 8 predicted proteins | sample RhiMetdeltSRZDD2_FD_75291 | JGI IMG/M metagenome (GOLD analysis project Ga0075428, IMG submission 75291) | Populus rhizosphere microbial communities from Tennessee, USA - Rhizosphere MetaG P. deltoides SRZDD2 | ecosystem: Host-associated > Plants > Roots > Rhizosphere > Soil | place: USA...
ACCGCAGGCTCGGGTCGGCCGCCGTCCAGCGAAAGCGGTCTTCCTCGAGGCGCGTGACCGTGCCGTCGTCGATGACGTGCCCCTTCTCGTCGCACCACGGCGTGTAGACGACCTGCCCGGGCTGCAGCTTGACGGCGTCGCGGGTGATGATGCGATCGACGAGCCGCGCCGCGCCGCGACCCGTGACGAGGTACTTGAACAGCGGCGAGACGTCGATCAGCGCCGTGGCGTTTCGAATCGCGTTGTATTCGTGCTCGTGGAGCGGCTCGTACGAGCTCGGCGCGAAATACCCGGCCCAGTCACGATAGCTGAGACTCTCGCAAAGCGGGAAAGTACGATTATGAAATGGCGTCCCGACCGGCATGCGTGGCACTATCGTAAGTTCTGTGCCGAGAGTTTTCCATAGCCTCACACGATGCAGGAACAACAGAAGTACGACGCCATTATTATCGGCGCCGGACACAACGGTCTGACGGCCGCGGCGTATCTGGCGCGCGCGGGACGGCGCGTGCTGGTGCTCGAGCGCCGGCACGTGCTCGGCGGTGCCGCCGTCACCGAAGAGATCTTCCCCGGATTCAAGTTTTCCGTCTGCTCCTACGTCGTCTCGCTGCTCCGGCCGGAGATCATCCGCGAGCTCGAGCTGGCGCGGCACGGCCTCGAAATCCTCCCGCTCGACGGCACGTTCACGCCGATGCTCGACGGCAACTACCTCTGGCGCGTGAACGATCACGCGCGGACGTTCCGCGAGATTTCCCGGCACTCGAAGCTGGACGCCGAGATCTACGACGAATACGGCCGCGCGATGGTGGACATGGGACGGTTCGCCAAAGACATCCTGGCAATGACGCCGCCCGATCCGTTCTCGATGAAGCTGCGCGAGCTGCGATCGCTCGGCGACCTCGGCCGCCGCTTCCGCGCGCTTTCGGACCACGATCGCGCGAACCAGCTTCAGCTGCTCACCATGAGCGCCGTCGACTTCCTCGATCAGTGGTTCGAGACGGACGTGCTCAAGGCGACGATGTCCGCGTCGGGCATCATCGGGACGTTTCTCGGCATCCGCTCACCCGGCACCGCGTACGTTCTTCTGCATCACTACATGGGTGAGATCGACGGCGCCTTCAGATCCTGGGGCCTGTCGAAGGGCGGCACCGGCCGGGTGTCCGAGGCGATCGCCTCCGCGGCGCACGCCGCCGGCGCCGAAATCAAGGTCACCGCGCCCGTCAAGAACATCCTCGTGACGAACGGCGAGGCGACCGGCGTGGTGCTCGAGAATGGCGACTACTACCTCGGCCGCGCGATCCTCTCGAGCGTGGATCCGCGACAGACGTTCATCAAGATGGTCGGCGCCGATCGGCTGCCTGCCGAATTCCTCGAGGACATTCAGCGCTACAAGTTCCGCGGATCCTCGGGAAAGGTCAATCTCGCGCTGGACGCGCTGCCGGATTTCACGGCTCTGCCAGGCCGCGGTCCGCACCTGCGCGGCGCCATCTCGATCTCTCCGAGCATCGACTACATGGAACGCGCCTACGACGAGGCGAAGTACGGCCGCTACTCGCGCCGTCCGTACGTCGACATCGTGATTCCGAGTTTGACGGATCCCTCCGTCGCGCCACCCGGCAAGCACGTGATGTCCTGCTTCGTCCAGTACGCGCCGTACCACCTGCGGCCGGCTGGCGCGGCGCCGGCGGGATCGGCGATGACGCCGGGCGGGAACGGCGCGTCTGGAAACGGCGACGCGGCGGCCAGCGCTGAAGCGCCGCTTCCGTGGGATCTCGAGCGGGACGCGTTCGGCGACGCCGTCATCGATGCGATCGCGCAGTTCGCGCCGAACATCCGGAACTGCATCATCGATCGGCAGGTGCTCACGCCGCTCGACCTCGAGCGCGAGTTCGGTCTGTCCGAAGGCAACATCTTTCAAGGGGAACTGACGCTCGAACAGCTGTTCTTCCTCCGGCCGGCGGCCGGCTGGGCGGACTATCGCACGCCGATCAAGCGGTTGTACCTGTGCGGCTCGGCCACGCATCCTGGCGGCGGCATCATGGGCGCACCCGGACGAAATGCGGCGTTCAAAGTCATGGCAGACATCCGTGCCTGACGTCGTGGTCATCGGCGGAGGGCTGAACGGCCTCGTGGCTGGCACGTGGCTGGCGCGGCACAAGCTGTCGGTCACGGTTCTGGAGCAGCGCGCCACGCCCGGTGGTGCCGCGACGACCGGCGAGTTCGCGCCGGGCTTCCGCGCGCCGACGCTCAGCCACGCGTTCGGGCCGATCGATCGAGAGGTCGCGCGCGCGGTACGGCTCGATCGCGCCGCGCAGTTCATCACCCCGGATCCGGCGTTGACCGCGCTCGGACGCGACGGGCGCGCGATCGTTTTCCACCGCGATCCCGTGCTCACCGCTGCCTCGATCAACGCGCTCTCGTCGACCGACGCGATTCGCTGGAGCGAGTTCCTGCGCACGACGCATCGCATCGCGAGCCTCGTCGGCAGTTTGAACCATCACCCGCCGCCGTCGCTGGACGAGATCGATACGCGCGAATTGTTGCGTCTGCTGATGGTCGGCCGCCAGGCGCGCCAACTCGGCCGGCGCGATCTGGCACGCGTCGCGCGATGGGTGCCGATGGCGGTGGCGGACTTCACCGCGGAGTGGTTCCAGACCGACCTGCTTCAGGCGGCGCTGGCATCGCGCGCGATATTCGGCAATCCGGCCGGACCGTGGTCGGCGGGGACGACCGCCACGTTCCTGCAGCGGCTCGCGGAGGATCCGCTGCCCGTCGGGAGCGGCGTGACCGCGCGCGGTGGACCGGGCGCCGTCGCTGACGCGCTCGCGAAGATTGCCGCCAAAGCCGGCGCGACGGTCCGCCAGAATGCGCGCGTTTCGCGAATCACGACGCGCGAAGGCCGCGTGAAGGGTGTCGCACTCGACGGCGGCGACGAGATCGCCGCCCATGCCGTCGTCTCCGCGATCGATCCGCGGCAGACGTTTCTGGCACTCGCCGATCCGGCCGACCTGCCGCCGAGCTTCGTCGACCGGATTCGGAACTACCGCGCCCGCGGCGTCACCGCGAAGATCAATCTCGGCCTCGACAAAGCGCCTGTCTTTGCGGCGTTCGAAGGTGACGCCGTCCCGTCGCGCGGGCGGTTCGTCGTCGCGCCGGACATCGATTATCTCGAGCGGGCGTTTGACGCGACGAAGTACGGACGGATGTCGGACGAGCCGTGGCTGGAGCTGTCCATTCCCAGCATTATGGACACCACGCTCGCGGCAGAGGGGCGGCACGTGATGTCCATCTACCTGCATTTCGCGCCGCGTCAGCTGCGCGACGGGTCATGGAGCGAGAACCGCGAGCGCCTCTACCAGGCCGCTCTTCGCGTGCTCGAGCCGCATGTTCGCGGGCTGCAGGAGACCGTGTCGGCCTGTCAGGTGCTCACGCCCGAAGATCTCGAGACATCGTGGGGACTCTCCGGGGGACACATCTTCCACGGCGAGCCGGCGCTCGATCAGTCGTGGATCGCCAGACCGCTTCTCGGCTGGGCGCAGTACCGCACGCCGATCGACGGGCTGTATCTCGCCAGTGCCGGCACGCATCCAGGCGGCGGGCTGACCGGCCTTTCGGGCCTGCTCGCGGCGCAGACGGTCGTGAAGGACATCAAGAGGCTCAAAGGCTCGAAGGCTTGAGGCGCGGAAGCGCGGAAGCGCGGAAGCGCGGAAGCAAGATAAGAGGACAGGACACGTTCCCGGAAGGCGGCGTGTGGCCGATCGCGGCCGACTCGGACTGACGCGATGCGCGACAGGTCAAACCCGCGCCGGAGGGAGCGCAAGGATTGCCGTGCCACCTTCGCACATTGCGAAGTGGCGCGGCCAGCGTTAGCTCGCAATCCTGCGCGGACGGAGGCAGCGGGTTCGACCCGCCTCCGCCAAGGCTTCGGCGGGCCAAGGCGTCACGGCCTGCCCCGCCGTAGCTTCAGCGAAGGCGGGTCCGTGGAGGCCGCGATCGGCCACACGCTGCCTTCCGGCTCCCGGTACCTTAGGCGACAGACAACGGACTGGAAAGCCAAAAGGCCTCGAAGACTCAACAATGCCGTCGCGAACTTCTGTCTGGGCCGCTGCCGCGCGCGCGATCGGCGCGCGCGAGCCAGATCTGCGCGTGCGCAATCCGGACTGGATGGCGGAAAAACTTCTCGGCCCGGAGGAACTGGCGCTGCTCGGCGATCATCCACTCGTCGCGGCGCTGGCCCAACCGTACGCGAGCGTGGCACAACAACCGGAGATGCTGGGCGGCGCTCGAATCCTGATCGCGCGTACCCGCTTCATCGACGATCGGTTCACGGCAGCACTTGACGCTGGCATTACGCAGGTTCTGATTCTTGGCGCCGGATTCGACAGCCGGGCGTACCGGTTTGCGGATCGCCTTCGCAGCGCACGGGTTTTCGAAGTCGATCAGCCCGACACGCAGCAGGCGAAAATGCGCCGCGTCATCAACGCGGTTGGCGAACTGCCGCGCCACGTGATCTACCTGCCGGTGGACTTCCGGCACGACGATTTCGGCGACGCGCTCGCGCGCGCGGGCTACCAGTCCGATCGGAAGACCTTTGCGATCTGGGAAGGCGTGACGATGTATCTGCCCGGCGACGCCGTGCGCGATGTGCTTCGCTGGTACGCGGGCCATGCCGCGCCAGGCAGCACGATCGTCTTCGACTACACGTACGCCAGCCTCATTCAGACGCTTCAAAACGTCGACGTCGCGAAGCTCGATGAGAAGCAGAAGCAGGGTTTGGCTCGGTTCCGGCGGTTGACGGCCGGCGAGCCATGGCTGTCCGGTCTGCCCGACAAGGGAGAGGTGGAATTTCTCCGCGGTCTCGGGCTCGAGCTTCGATCCACGATGGGCATGAACAGCGCCGAAGCGATCGAGCGCTATCTCACACGCGAGGACGGCACGATCTTCGGCTCATTCACCTCGACCGACCAGCAGGGATATCTGATTCTGGAAGCGGTGGTTGGTGGCTAAGAGCCCTGAGTTGCAAGTATCAACTTGTCCGGATCCTCGTTGTCCACAGTTACAGTCGCGTGTCGCTCAGGCTGGACCTCGGCGAGATACAGGCGCTGGCCGGGAACGTACCGCTCTTCGTAACGCCGGCGCACATCTGACGCATTTCCAAACAGCCGTCGATCGCGCACTTCCGCGCGCGCGACCGTCGTCTCGAATGACGCGCGCACGAAGATCGCGAAGTCCCAGTACGGCCGGAGGTCAGGGACGAGGAGAAACACACCATCGAACAGCAGCACGGTATCGGACGCTGCGTCCTTGAGGGGCGCATCAATAGGCGAGTCCGTCCGGAAGTCGAACACCGCGCGGCGATAGCGGCGGTTCCCGTCCGGGCCGAGCGGGTGAAGCAACACTTTGATCAGTGCTGCATGATTGAACGAGTCTCGGAAGTATCCTTCGCCTGAGAACTCTCCCCGGCGATAGCGGACCGCGCGCGGATTGTGAAACCCGTCGATGGACGCCCGAATAACTGGACGTCCGAGATGCTTGAGCGGCGCGATGAGTTCATCGGCGAGCGTCGTCTTCCCTGCCGCATCGACACCGTCGATCGCGACGCGTAGCGGGTGTGGACGCTGAAGAGCCGCGATCCGCCGGGCAAGATGCAGTATGACGTCGTGTCTTTGCATTTCGTCTCATTCTTCAATGCTCGCGGGGCCCCACCCCCGCTCGCGCGCGCCTCCGGCGCTCGAAGACTCGCTATCCTCGCGCGGGCCGCAGGCGCTGCCTCATAGCCCGGCTTTCAAGCTTTCGGGCTTTCAAGCTTTTACCCCGTGCCTTAGACTGCGACCATGCATCTGCCGTTCGGCCGGGTGTGTCTGCTGACGCTCCTGGCCGGCGGCCCGGCGTTCGCGCAACAGACTCCGCCGGCGGCCCAGACGACCCAGACCCAGCCGACACCACAGACCCAGCAGCCGGCCCAGAACCAGCCGACCTTCCGCACCGCAGTCGATGTTGTCGCCGTCGACGTGAGCGTGATCGATCGTGACGGACGACCGGTCGACAACGTGCGGCCCGACGAGTTCGCGCTCAAAGTCGACGGCCGGCTGCGCCAGGTTCGATCGGCGGAGTTCGTGTCGCTGCGACGGCTGGACACCGCCGAGGCGCCGCCGGCGTCGTTCAGCTCGAACGAGGGCCACGTCCCCGGCCGCCTGATCATGATCGTCGTCGACCAGGCCAACATCCGCAAAGGCGGCGGCAAAGAAGTCTTCCGCGCGGCGTCGCGGTTCATCGACGCGCTCAATCGATCGGACCGCGTGGCGCTCGAGATCATCCCCGGCACCGGTCCCATCACCGACTTCACGGCGAATCACGGCTTCGTCAAAGCGATGATCGAACGCGCGGTCGGACAGGCGGTCGAAGCCACTGACAGCGGCCGCGTCGGCGTCGCCGAAGCGATTGCCGCCATCGAACGCGGTGACGAGGAAGCGTGGACGAGCATCCTGGAACGTGAGTGCGTCAACGAGACCGAAGCGATCACGGTCGCCCAATGCCGTCAGAGGCTCGACAGCGAAGTGCGCACCGTGTACACGAATGCCCGCAACACGACGGCCGCCGCGCTGGTCGCCCTGCGCGGCATCATCGATCGACTGGCGTGGACGTCGGAGCCGAAGTCATTGGTCCTGATTTCCGAAGGCCTGATCGTCGATCGCAACTTCACGACGCTGGCGTGGGTCGGGCCGCAAACCGCGGCAGCGCACGTGAGTCTCTACGGCATCCGGATGAGCGCGCCGCTGTACGACGTCCAGATCGGCCGGACGTCGCCGACCCGCGAAGCCGACCAGATGCTGCTGGCCGAAGGCATGGAGCAGTTCATCGGCCTCGGACGCGGGACGGTCTACTCCGTCGCCGTCAATGCGGACGCCGCCTTCAAACGGCTCGCGCTCGAATTGTCCGGCTATTACCTCGTGACGTTCGAGCCCGAACCCGGCGACCGCGACGGCAAGGTCCACGACATCTCGGTCAACGTCTCGCGTCCTGGCATCACCGTCCGGGCGCGACGGCAGTTCTCGGCCGAAGCCGCCGGCTCGAGCAAGCCGGTCGACGATCTCCTGACCGATACGATGCGCTCGGCGCTGCCGGCCGCCGATTTCGACCTCAAGGTCACGACCTTCTCGTATCGCGACGACGCGACCGGGCGGGTGAAACTGATCATCGGCGCGGAGATCGACCGATCGTTCAATCCCGCCGGGCCCCTGGCGGTCGCGTACACGGTTCGCACCGGGTCGGGCGCGACCGCCGCCGCCGACGTCGAGAAATCGCTCGTGCCCTCCGCCGGTCAGGAGGGACGGCCGCAGCACTACATGACGGCTGTGGTGCTCGAGCCTGGACCATACGCGATCAAGGTTGCCGTCGTCGATGACAAGGGACATCGCGCGAGCGTCTCGCGATCGTTCGAGGCGAGGCTGACGTCGGTCGGCCAGATCCGGATGGGCGAGCTGATGCTCGCGCGTCCGGGCGCGACCATGAGCCCGGTGATCGACACGCGTGTCGACGGCGGCGCCGTTGTCGCCTACACCGAGCTCTACTCGCAGGCGGAACCGCAGCTCGCTCGCGCATCGATGGCGCTGGAGATCGCAGAGAGCGAAGACGGGCCCGCCATCCACACCGTGCCGATGAAGATCAGCGGCGCGGCCGGCAAGCGGGTCGCGCAGGCGTCCGTGGCGCTCGACACCTTCAAGCCAGGTGCGTATGTCGTGCGCGCGATTCTCGCGAGCGACGGAAAACCAATCGGCCGCGTCACACGTCCGCTGACGATCATTCGGTCGGCCGCCGCCGAGGCGTCGACGCCGGCAGCCGTCGTGAGCGCCGCTGCGCCGGCAGCCGCCGTTTCCGAGCCTGCGGCGGCCGTGACGCCCATCGCGTTCGACTCGAGCATCGAAACTTTCGATCGCCGGGCGGTGCTGACGCGCCCGGTCCTCGGCTTCTTCATCGACCGCATGACGGTCGTCGGTTTGCCGCCGGTGCCCGAGTCACTCCTTCCGGCGATCGGCTTCGCGCGCATGGGTCAGTTCACGGAAGTCCTCCGGGTCGTGGACGCGGCGCAGAGCGATCACGCGGTCGCGAGTTTTCTGGCGGGCGTCGCGGAGTTCGCGCGCGGCGATCTGAACCGCGCGGCGACCGAGTTCGCGCAAGCGCTGAAGACTGTTCCCGGATTCCTGCCGGCCGCCTTCTATCTCGGCGCCTGCTACGCGGCGAGCGGGGACGATCGCCAGGCGGCCCTGGTGTGGCGGACGACGCTGGTGACCGATCCGAGCGCCCCGTGGATCTACACCGTTCTATCCGATGCGCTGCTGCGTTCGAACGAGCTCGCGCAGGCGCTCACGCTGCTGCAAGAGAGCGTGAAGCTGTGGCCGGATCACGGAGACGTGCAGGTCCGATGGGCGGCGGCACTCTCGAGGACCGGCCAGCCCGACGAGGCGATCAAAGTACTGGACGGCTATCTGTCAAAACACCCGGACGATACCGACCGTCTGCTGGTCGCGATGCGCTTGCTCTACGACGCGAGGATTCTCGGCCGGCCGCTCGTCAGCGCTGAGGAAGACCGGACACGGTTCCTGCGATATTTCAGTGCCTACGAAAAGCTGAACGGCGCAAAGTTACCGCAGGCCAGCGAGTGGAGGAAGCATTTCGAGAAGTAAAACTGCATGGGTAATGGGTAATTGATAATGGGTAATGGAAGATCAAGAGCATCATGCTCTTTTCCCCATTACACAATTACCCATTATCAATTACCAATTCACTTCCTCGCTTGTCGCCCAATCGGCACCTTCACGTCGATCGGCGCGCCGGTTTTCACCGAGAGCTCGGCGCCGCTCGCGAGACCGATCTCCTTACCGGGCGTCATGAGCACGACTGCCGTGCCCGCGCCGCCGCCTGCCGCCGCCCCGATGGCCGCACCCTTCCCGCCGCCGATGATCCCCCCGACGATGGCTCCGCCGGCGGCGGGGATACCGATGGTCTTCGCGTCGTTCTTCTTCGTGGACGGCGCCACCATCGCATAGTGGGCGCCGAGCGGATAGCTCTCGCCGTACGAAGATACGCTGCGGAAGTCCAGCGCGAGGCTGGCGCGGCCCTTGACTTTGCCGGAGGCCTCGGCCTCGGCCACCTCACCGCGAACCGGGCTGCCCGCCGGCAACACCTGCACGCCATCAACGGTCACCGGAATGGCGAGCGTCGCGCTGATGGCGTCTCCGGCCCGGCTCGTCGCGGAGTTCACGGCGTCGCCGAGACGCAGCGACACTCTGGTCCCCGCCGGGATCGTGTACTCGCGGAACTTTGCCATCGGCGGCAGCGTCGCGGGCCTCACATTCGGACCGACCACCTGAATATCGGCGATGTCCTGCCGCGGCACCGAGCGGGTCGTCCGGCCTGCGCTGATCTTGACTGCTTGCGCGTCGCGAGCCGACAGCTTGCCTTCCATCACGCCCCCGTCCTGGCGCGTCAGTTGAACCTCCGATCCCACCGGGACCTTCTCAAGGTCCGTCGCGCGGGAACAGCCGGCTCCGGCCAGCATCAGCGCGAGTGCAATTCCGTGCAGCCGCTTCGCCATGTCTATGCCCTCCTTACATTTCCGGCGGGATTTCATCCCACGGGACCCGGTCGGCGCAGTGTCAAGACTGTCAGGACCGACGCTGTGATAGAGGTGCAAGGGGGCTGCCAGCGGGGTACCTAATACCCATTGGGTCCGTCAAATCAGAAGCCATTTCTGGGCTTTTCCCTTTTGCACGCCGACAGGTCTAATGAGGTGTATGACCCCTACAGCCAATCGCCCTTTCCGCCGGCCTGCGGCGCTCGTCCTGGTGGCCGGTCTACTCGCTCTGGCAATCGGCTCGGTCTCGGCGCAGCGGGACAACGCGGTTCCTGCGAAGCCTGACGCGAAGACGATCACGCATGTGCTGAACCGCATCGGGTTCGGCGCGCGCCCGGGGGACGTCGAGCGCGTGCAGGAGATGGGTCTCTCCGCGTACATCGACCAGCAGCTGCATCCGGACCGGATCGCCGATCCGGCGATGGATGCGCGGCTCACCGAATTCGAAACGTTGTCGATGGATGCCCGCGTGATCGGACAGCAGTTCGCGATGGCCGACGACATGCGCCGCATGATCCAGCGTCAGCAGGCGCAGCAGGCGCCGCCGCCACCGAAGACGACGGATCCGTCAACGCCGCCGGCGCCGGCAGTGCCGCCGCGTCAGCAGCTGCCGGCTGAAGTCCGGATGCTTCAGATGTCGGCGCAGAACATCACGCAGGAGCTGATGCAGGCGAAGATGCTTCGCGCGGCGATGTCCGAGCGTCAGCTGCAGGAAGTGCTCACCGACTTCTGGTTCAACCACTTCAACGTGTTCATCGGCAAGGGGCAGGTCCGGCAGTACCTGACCGACTACGAACAGAACGTGATTCGGCCGCACGTGCTGGGAAGCTTCCGCGAGCTGCTTGGCGCGACCGCGCACAGCCCTGCGATGCTGTTCTATCTCGACAATTTCCAGAGCGCCTCGCCGAATCAGACCGTGATGATCAGCCCGGAGATGGAGCGGCGGTTGAACGATCCGCGCATCCGTCCCGAACAGCGGCAGCAGATCATGATCCGGCTCGAGCAGCTGCGCCGGCCGCAGCAGCGGCAGGGCCGCGGTTTGAACGAGAACTACGCGCGTGAGCTGATGGAGCTGCACACGCTCGGCGTCGACGGCGGGTACACGCAGAAGGACGTCATCGAAGTCGCACGTGCGTTGACGGGCTGGACGATCGATCAGCCGCGCGGGGGCGGCGGCTTCCTCTTCCGGCCGCAGATGCACGACGCCGACGAGAAGACGGTCCTCGGCGTGCACTTCCCGAAGGGTGGCGGACAGGAGGAAGGCGAGCGCGTGCTCGACATCCTCGCCAAACATCCGTCCACCGCGCATCACATCTCGTTCAAGCTGGCGCAGCGCTTCGTCGCCGACGATCCGCCGAAGGCGCTGGTCGATCGTGCCGCGAAGAAGTTCCTGGACACGAAGGGCGATCTCCGCGAAGTGACGAAACTCATCATCACGTCGCCGGAGTTCTACGCGGCTGAGGCGTACCGCGCCAAGGTGAAGACGCCGCTCGAGTTCGTCGTCTCGGCGATTCGCGCGTCGGGTGCAACGGTCGTGAACGCGCAGCCGCTCGTCGCGCAGATGCGCGAGCTCGGGATGCCGCTCTACGGTTGCCAGCCGCCGACCGGGTACTCGATGACCGCCGACGCGTGGGTCAACACCGGCGCGCTGCTCAATCGCATGAACTTCGCGGTGCAGCTCGTGAACGGCGGCCAGCAGATGCGCGGGGACGGCCGCCAAGGCCGTCCCGGATTTGCCGGTCAGCCCGGTCCGCCGGCCGGTTTCGCCGCGGGCCGCTTCGGCGCGCCGGGTCAGGCCGGCCAGCCGGGACAGCCCGGCCAACCTGGACAGCCCGGCCAACCTGGACAGCCCGGACAGCCAGGACAGCCGCAGTTCACTCCCCGGCCACGTCCTAACCCGCCGCCGCCGGGCGAGTTCGGTTTCCAACGACCGGGGCAACTCGCGCGCATGCCGCTGCAGATCGACATGAACTCGCTCGCGCCCGACACGAGCGAGGCCACGCGCGACAAGTTGATCCAGACGATCTTGTCCGGCCAGGTGGCGGACACGACACGCCAGACGCTCGCGCGCGCGGAGACGCCGCAGCAGCTCGTGGCGTTGACGCTGGGATCACCGGAGTTTCAGAGACGGTAGTCAGGCCATTGGCCTGACAGGAGCACTTGTCATGATGACCCGACGCGTTTTCCTCAAGAACGGCAGCCTCGCGCTCGTGAGTCTCGGGTTCGCGCCCGCATTCGTCGCGCGCGCCGCTGAAGCGGCGCAGGCGCGTCAGAAAGTGCTCGTCGCCATCTTTCAGCGCGGCGCCGTCGACGGCCTGAACATGATCGTGCCGTTCGGCGAGAAGGCCTACTACAGCGCGCGTCCGTCGATCGCGATTCAGAAGCCGAACGAGAAGGACGGTGCGATCGATCTCGACGGGTTCTTCGGGCTGCATCCGCGCATGGCGCCGCTCGAGCCGTACTTCAAGCGCGGCGAGCTCGCCATCGTGCACGCCTGCGGATCGCACGATGAGACGCGCTCGCACTTCGACGCGCAGGACTACATGGAGAGCGGCACGCCGGGCGTCAAGAGCACGCACGACGGATGGATGAACCGCTACCTCCACGCAAAGGAGCACGAAAACGCGAGCCCGTTCCGCGCGGTCGCGCTGGCGCCGTCGCTCCCACGCACGCTGCAGGGAAGCGCGCCGGCACTCGCCATCGGACAGCTGGGACAGTTCGGCGTCCGCGCCGGCATGGCCAGCGACATGATGGCGTCGTCGTTCGAGGCGCAGTACGCGCAGGCGGCCGACTCGCTGCTCCGGCCCACGGGCAAGGAAGCGTTCGACGCCGTCAAGATGATCAAAGACGTGAATCCGGCCGGCTACCAGCCGTCGAACAACGCGCAGTATCCGCCGTCCGCGTACGGGGATGCGCTCAAGCAGATCGCGCAAATCGTCAAGGGCAACCTCGGCCTCGAGGTGGCGTTCGCGGAAACCGGGCAGTGGGATCACCACACCAACGAGGGCAGCACGCAGGGACAGATTGCGAACCGTCTGAACGATTTCGCCTCCGGGCTTGCGGCCTTCGCGCAGGATCTCGGCGATCGCATGGCCGACGTCGTCCTCATCACGATGTCGGAGTTCGGACGGACCGTGAAGGAAAACGGCAACCGCGGCACGGATCACGGCCACGGCAACGCGATGCTGATCCTCGGCGGCGGCGTGAAGGGCGGCAAGGTTTACGGCAAGTGGCCGGGACTCGAGCGCGACCAACTCTGGCAGGGCCGCGACCTCGCGATCACGACGGACTTCCGCGACGTGTTCGCCGAGGCCGTCACCACCCACCTCGGGGCGAAGGACGTGTCGAAGATCTTCCCGGGGTACGCGTACAAAGGCCCGGTCGGGTTCCTGTCTTAGCGTCTATCTGAAAACTGGAAGCTGGAATCTGGAATCGTCGGCAATCTGGGAATCGGCAATCTGTAATCGAGAGCATCGATTCCCCGATTGCCCGATTCGCCGATTCCCCAATTCCCCGATAGATTCCCCGATTCCCCGATAGATTTCCGTTTACCAATTCCCCGATTTCGGTTCAGATTAGAGATTCCCAGATTGCAGATTTCAGATGGACGGATCTCTAAACTCAATCCCTACACCGCGCGTGTTCGTCGATCGCGCACGGCTCCAGTCCAACATCGCCGCCATGCAGGCGCGCGCCGCGAGCGCCGGCGTCCGGCTGCGGCCGCACGCGAAAACCCACAAGAGTCCGGCGATTGCAAGGCTGCAGATCGAAGCGGGCGCAGTCGGCGTCTGCTGCGCGAAGTTGGGCGAGGCGGAAATCTTCGCGGATGCCGGCATCGCCGACATCCGATTGCCGTATCCGACGAATCCCGTCAACGCGAAACGAGTGATGGCGCTTCAGGATCGGATTCGAATTTCTACCGTCGTTGACAACCTGGAGGTGGCGCAGCAATGGTCGTCGGTCATGGCCGCCGCCGGACGACGGCTGGACGTGCTCGTGAAAGTGGACGTCGGGTTCCA
>Ga0075428_100005859_pt1 | contig 13653 bp, 12 predicted proteins | sample RhiMetdeltSRZDD2_FD_75291 | JGI IMG/M metagenome (GOLD analysis project Ga0075428, IMG submission 75291) | Populus rhizosphere microbial communities from Tennessee, USA - Rhizosphere MetaG P. deltoides SRZDD2 | ecosystem: Host-associated > Plants > Roots > Rhizosphere > Soil | place: USA...
TCCACAGCCGCTTGATCGGCGACGCCAGCGGCGCCGGCGTGGGCGCATTGATGTAGCCGGCCTTCAACAACGACACGGCCTCGAGCAGGCCGCGCACCGTGAACGGCTTGTCGAGGAATGCTTCGCCGTCGCGCAGCTCGGGCCGTTCCTTGAACAACTGCTCGCTGTGCGCCGTGACGTAGAGCACTTTCATATCGGGGCGCAGCGAGCGGATTTTCTGCGCCATTTCTTCGCCGCGCATCACCGGCATGTCGAGGTCGGCCATCAGGAAATCGACGCGCTGCTTGCTGGTCATCACCGCCAGCGCATCGGCGCCGTTCTCGGCTTCGATCACGCCATAGCCGGCCCCTTCGAGGATGCGGCGCGCCAGCGCCCGCACGCCGGCTTCATCATCAACGACGAGCACGACGCCCAGGGATGGACCGCGATTATTTTCCATGCTTGGCCTCGGTGGACGGATCGACCGCCCCGCTCAGCTCGTGCGCCGGCAGCGGCGGCAGTTCGGAAAGCGCGCTCTTGCCGGCCTCCTGGATGCGGAGGACGTCGGCGCGGCGCGGATCGTCTTGCGGAAGATCGCTCAGCAGCAGCTCGCAGAACCCCAGGATGATGGCGAGCTGGTTTTTCAGCCGATGGACGCGTGCGGGTTCGATGTTCATGCAGCTTCACCAGGCGGATGGTGATCCGCAATTTGTGTCCGCAAATGGCGGTTGAGCTTCTCTTTGAGGCGCGCGATGTCGAACGGTTTCTCGAGCTGTTCGTTTGGCACCGCTGCGAGGAATGCCGCGGCCTCGGTGCTGAACGCGCCGCCGGTGAGGAACATCACGGCGCGCGCCTGGTCGGGAAACCGTTCCGATAGCGCGGTATGAAACTCCATCCCGGTCATGCCTGGCATCATCAAATCGCAGAGAATTGCGTCGAAGCGAGCGCCGCTCGAGATTTGCGCCAGCGCATCGACGGCGCTCGACATCACCGTGATGTCGTGCGGCTTGAGCGCCCGCCTCAGGATCATGCCGATCATTTCTTCGTCATCGACGACCAGAATACGCGCCGTTGCGGCGTCGCCGGATTTCGCGCTCGCGGCGGCGACGTGTCTCGCCGACGCCTGCGCGCGCGGCAGCGCCACATGGAAGGTCGATCCGACGCCCACCGTTGAATCGGCCCAGATCGTTCCGCCCATCGCCGTGACGAGCCGCCGGCAGATCGACAGGCCCAGGCCGGTGCCGATGCCGACCGGCTTGGTGGTCATGAACGGCGTGAACAACTGCTGCATCACCGATGGGGCGATGCCCGCGCCGGTATCCTGAATGTCGATGACGATCCGGTTCTCATCGTCGATGCGCGTGATCAACGTGATCGAGTTGGCTTCGGGATGGCCGTCGGCAATCGCCTGCGCGGCGTTGACGATCAGGTTGAGCAGCACCTGGCCGAGGCGCGACTCCGACCCCAGCGCCGGCGGCACCTGACTGTATTTCTTGACGACGCGCGCCTTCTGGCGAATCTCGCTCCAGCCCATGCGCACCGATGAGTCCAGCACGTCTTCGACGTTCAACGCGTGATTGGCATCCGCCTGCCCGCCGGAGAACACCTTGAGGTCGAGCGCGATCTGCCTGACGCGTTGCGCGGCCTCGAGCGCCTCCTTGATTTCATCCGGCAATTCGCCGAGCCGGGCGCGTACGTCAGCAGGCAGCGAGGCGATCTCCGTTGTCGCCATCTCGAGATTGCCGACGACCGCCGACAACGGGTTGTTGATTTCGTGACCGACGCCGGCGGTGATCATGCCGATCGACGCCATGCGATCTGAAATCATCAGCTGTTCCTGCGCGTTGCGCTCGTTGGTGATGTCGCGGCTGACGGCGACCGCGCCGGTGACCTTTCCGCCATCGTCGCGCAGCGGCCGCGCCGACATGCTGACCCACGCGCCCTCGGGCTTGTCCGGATAGGTCATGAATCCGACCAGCCGATCGACGGTTTCGCCGGCCAGCGCGCGCATCAACGGCCAGTTCTCCAGTTCGAGCGCCGTCGACTTGTCGGCGCGAAGCAGCGCGATGCCGCGGGACCATTCCGCGTACTCAGCGCCGCCGGCGTGCGATCGCGAGGCACCGATAATCGGCTCGGCCGCCGCGTTCCAGGTCGTGGCGCGGGCCGCGGCGTCGAACACCGCAATCGGGTCGCTGATGCTGGTGAACACCGACTCCAGCAGTGCCGCATGCTCGCGCGCGACGCTGGCCGCCGTCGCGGAGTCTTCAAACGCCTGCGTCAGCGTCAGCGCGACGCTGACTTGATGCCCCACCGCCTGCGCGAAGATCAATCGATCATCGGTGCTGAGGTCGGCGATCTCCGACATCATCACCAGCGCGCCAAGCGGATCTTCCTTGTGCTGCAGCGGCACGATCAACGCCGATTCGAGGCCGCCGTCGTCGAGCCAGCCGCGGTCGCTGGTCGAGGCACTCGATCGCGAGACGACGCGCGCGCTCGCCCCTGGACCGAGCGCGCCAAGGCGCGCGAGCGCGTCGCCAAGCGCTTCTGCACCGGTACGATATCGTCCTCGCTCGCCGCCGACGACGATCGTGCGCGGCGCCGCGGCCCCGGCGCCCGTCAGGTACAACGCGCCGATCGAGACGCCGCCGGCATCACAGCAGGCGGCGAGAATCTCCCGCAGCACTTGATCGATGTCCTTGTCCTGCGTAATCGCTTCGGAGATCGCGTTCAAGACCGCGAGCTCGGCCGACAGCATCGCGCATTGCTGCCGCGCACTGGCCGCGGCCGCCGCCTGCCGTTCGAGCTGCACGATCGTGCGCGAGGCGTGCTCGCGCTCGAACTCCGGCGCGTGCACTGAGGCCGCCGGCGCCGCCGCCGGCGCCGCCAGCACCGTTTCGAGCGCGCTGATCATCTCGCGGAGGTCGGGTGTCCGGATGACGAACTCATTCGCGCCCGCCAGCCTGGCCAGCTCGCGATCGGCGGCATCGACGTACGTGCTCGTGCACAGCACGATCGGCACGCTCTTGAGAGCAGGGTCCTGTCGCAGCGCCGCGCACAAGCCAAAGCCATCGAGGCCCGGCATCATCGCGTCGGTCACGACGGCATCGGGGCGTGAGGCGCGGGCCGCCTCGAGCGCGGCTTGTCCGTCGGCGACATCGACGACGTGATAGCCGAGGCGCGCCAGCCTGAACACGCTCAGCTTCCGTTGCACATCGTCATCGTCGGCGAGGATGATGCGCCGGTGGCCGGCAAAGGTTGGTTGCACCGGTTCGTTCGCCGGCAGGTGCGCGCGGATGATGCGGACGAGTTGCGCGGGATCGATCGGCTTGACGACGAAGTCCGTGAAGCCTGAATCGGCGACGCGCTTTTCATCGAGATGCGAGAGCAGGCCCGAGAAGGCGAGAATCGGCACGTCGTGAACCGCTGGAATCTCGCGCAGGCGCCGCACCAGGTCGAAGCCGTCGGTATCCGGCAGCACCAGATCCTGAAGGATCAAGTCCGGCCGCCGGCCACGCGCCGCGTCGATGGCCGACGCGCCGTCACCAGCTTCGAGCAGGTCGATCGATTCGTGGTGCAAGGCCGCGCGAACCAGCTTGCGCGTGATCGGGTTGTCCTCGACGAGCAGCACGCAAGGTTTCGCGGTCATGACGCCAGGAACCTCGCGATGTCGTTCGGCAGCTTGCGCGTATCGATCGGCTTGGTGAGATAACCGTCACAACCGGCGGCCAGCGCGCGCTCCTCGTCGCCTTTCATTGCGTACGCAGTCGCGGCGATGATCGCGATGTCTTTCGTCGCCGGGTCGGCCTTGAGGTGCCGCGTCAGCGTCAGGCCGTCGACGCCGGGCAGCTGAATGTCCATCAGGATCAATCGCGGCTTGTGATCCGCGATCGACGTCAGCGCTTCCTCGGCATTGCCGGCGACACGAACGTCGTAGCCGCGCTGCTGCAGGATGAACTCCAGCAGCTTGATGTTCGTGGGATTGTCATCGACGATCAGGATCGGCACCGCGGCCGTCATCACGCGACCGCCTTTCCGGACAGGAACCGGCGCAGCTCCGCGACCACTGACGTCGCGCTCGATTGGCCCTTGGCGATCACCCCTTGTGCCGACGACTGCAGCCGCGCGTAGTCATCGCGCGTCAGATCTTTCACGGTCCAGACAATCACCGGCGTCTTCCGGCACGACGGGATGCGGCGGAAGCGATCGAGGAAACCGAATCCATCCATCTCGGGCATCTGCAGATCGAGCACGACGGCGAGCGGCGCCTGCCGCTCGCAGATGTGCAGGCCGTCGACGGCGCGCTCGACGCTGGTGCTGTTGTAGCCAAGCTGCGTGAGCGATGCAGCCATCAGCCGCAGCGATCCAGGATCGTCGTCGACGATCAGCACGTTCCCGCTCGACGCGGCGGTGACGCCGGCGTGTTGCAGCGCGCCGATCAGTCCACTGGCATCGACCGGCTTGGTCAGGATGTCCTGGACGGCGAAGCCGGCCACCGCGCCGCTGCCGGTCACCACCGTGATCACGACGACCGGGACATTGCGGTTGCGCTCGCTCGACCGCACATCGCGCAGCACATCGGCGCCGTTGGCATCCGGCAGGATCAAATCGAGCGTGACGGCGTCAAAGCTGTGCGACGCGAGCTTGACGACGGCCTGCGCGCGGGACGTCGCGGTCTCGACCGCAAATCCGGCGTCGACGAGCGTGCGGACGATCGCTTCCTGATCGTTGATGTTGTCTTCAACCACCAGGACAGATGGCGCGCCGGCAAGCGCCGCGGTGATGCTGCGCGGTCCCGCGAGCGGCGTGCCGCTGGTGGCCCGCCGCGGCAGCTCCGCGTAGAAAGTGCTGCCCGATCCGGGCGTGCTCTCGACACCCACGTTCCCGCCTTGCGCCTCGATCAAGCGTTTCGTCAACGCGAGTCCAAGGCCGGTGCCCTGGTGTTTCTTGGCCGAGCCCGCTTCAAGCTGGTTGAATTCGATGAACAGCCGCTGCTGATCGGCGGCGCTGATCCCGATCCCGGTGTCGGTCACGTCGATGCGGAAGCGATCCACGCCGATCGGAATCGCGCGCACCTTGATGCGTCCCTTCTCCGGCGTGAACTTGATCGCGTTCGACAGGTAGTTGTAGAGGACCTGCTTCAATCGCGCGCGATCGATGAAGACCGGGCCGATCGCCGGATCCACTTCGCTGGTGATCGTCAGCTGTTTTTGCGCGGCCAGCGTCCGCAGAATCCCGATCGAATCGCTGGTGATGCGCTCGAGATCGGTATCTTCTGGATGGAACTCCAGCCGCCCGGCCTCGATCTTCGACAGATCGAGCACGTCGTTGATCAGTTGCAGCAGGTGCTGGCCGCTCGTCAGGATGTCGTGCATGAAATCCTTGAACTGCGGCATGTCGGGCGTGACCTGGCCGTCGTAGAGCAGCTCGGCGAAGCCGATGATCGCGTTGAGCGGCGTGCGCAACTCGTGCGACATGTTGGCGAGGAACTCGCTCTTGAGCCGGCTCGCTTCGTGGACGCGGCGATTCTCTTCCTCGAGCATGATGCCGCGCAGCAACGACGCTTCACCGGCTTTCTGCTCGGTCAGGTCGCGGACGAACGCCGCGAAGCCTGGCGCGCCCTCGCTGCGGATCGCGACCAGCGAAACTTCGGCAGGGAATGACCCACCGCCGTTGCGGTGTCCTTGCACTTCGATCCGCTCGCTGAGCGGCACGCGGCGCGCCGTCATCAAATACGCTTCGAGTGAATGCGAGGCACGGTATTCCGGCAGCATCAACAGCGTGCCGAGATCCTGGCGCCGGATGTCGTCATGCCCGTACCCGAAGACGCGCTCGGCAGCTGGATTGCAATCGACGACGCGCCCGCCGATATCGGTCGTGATGATGCAATCGAGCGCCGCATTCATCATCGCGGCCTTGCGACGATCGTGCTCCTGGACCGCCTTGAGCGCAGACTGGATCCGATCGGCCATCGCGTTGAAAGCGACGCCGAGCCGCCCGACCTCGGTGTTCGAATCGGCAGGCACGCGCCGCTCGAGCTGGCCTTCGCTCATCGCGTCGAGCGCGCCGGTGAGTTGATTCAGCGGCCGCGTGATCCGGCCCGTCATCCGCCACACCACCGCGATCGACAGCGCCGTGAACACCAGTCCGACCAGCAGCAACTGCCGCAGCAGCGCCCATGCCGGCGCCACGATCAACCGCTTCGGAAAATCGACAACGATGGCCAGCGGCGTTCCCGGTACGAGCGCGACACCGGCAATCCGTTCGTCGCCGCCGGATGCCCGGTAGTGCTGTGCGCCTGGCGTTTTGACGTCGACGGCAGGCGGATCGATCCGCTTCATCAGATCGATCCATACCGAGCCCGACTGGTTGCCGAGCAGAATGCGGCCGCCGTTACCGATCAGTCGATTGAGGGCGTCGTTGTTGGTGTTCGTCGCGAGGCGGCGGTTCAACAGGTACCCGAGCGCCGGCGATCCTTCTCCGGCGGCGCGAACGGGAACAACGACTTCGGAAATGACGATGTCGTCCTCGACGGCGTATGGCAAGATGCCCGCGCCCGGCGGTGGCGGTCGCGACGAGAGCGGCACGGATCCACCGGACGGCGGCATCGTCACGGTCATCACCCGTGTGCCGGTGGCCGTCCACAACTCGATCGTCTGCTGCAGCTGCGCGTTTGCGGTCAGCGGCTTCAGTCGTTCCTTCGCCGCCGCCTTGTGCTCGTCTGAATCGTCGCTCAACACATCGCGGACGCTCTTGTGATCGACGAGGCGCTGCACTTCGGCGAGACGCGCCGGCAGCGGTGCGGCCACGATCGTCGCCAGCTGGTTGGCGGCGGCAGTGGCGCGCGCCTCACCGCTGCGCAGCAGGCTCTCGCGGTGCGCGTAGAAGGTGTAGGAAATCACCGCGATCAGCACGATCGCAATTAGTGCAGAGGTGAGCACCGCCGCGCGGACGCGGATCGATCCGGATTTACTTGGAGCGGTCGTCGCCATTGCCTTGTCGATGCGTCAGCTTCCGGTCGAGCCACGATTCGATTGGATCCGTTCCGCTCGATGTGGCAGATGTCGCAGATTCAGTCTTGTTTTCGAGCGCGTCGCGCACGGCATTAAGCAACTGTTCCGCGGAAATCGGTTTGACCAGGTAGTTGACGATCGAAGGCAATAAGCTCAACGTGCCCGACACGCGCTCGTCAGCAGTCGCCAGAATGACGGCGACACTCGGGAATCTCTGACGCATCTGTTCGATCAGCCACGCGCCGCCCTTGCCGGGCATGGTGAGATCGACGACCACGACCTGGATTTCGGGAGTCATCGTGAGGAAGTCCAGGGCTTCTTCGGCTGTGCGCACGTCGAGCGGAAGGTATCCACCCGCGGCCAATGCGCGGCGATAGAACTCCCGCATCGCCGCTTCATCATCGACCACGAGGATGGATGACACTCAACGCCCTCCGTAAAATGTTGCAAACTTGCTAACAGCCTCTGGGCATGAGGGGGCCGAGGCTGCCCGAATGACGCACTTGCTGACATAGACGGCCACGGTCTCGTTTCTTCTCACCTCGACCGTAGCGAATGCCTACGCTCGCCATTCACCCTACCGGCCCGGGGCAGTCGAGCCTATCCGGAATTACACCTACGAATACCTCGTTCAAACACCTAGACCGTCTGCAGTCGATCCGGTCGGCTAGAATCCGGCGGATGCGTGCTTCGGCAGCTCAACCACACGAATCGCTCGAAGCACTCGAGCGGCGGTACCGCAAACAGGTCGCAATCGCCGAACTGAGTCAGCTCGCGATTGCGGCACTCGATGCTGATGAGCTGCTGCCGCGGGCACACGAGCTCGTACGCGAGATTGTCGGAAAAGAGATCGATCTGACAGCGATGTTGGCGGAGCCCGCCCTCACCGACGGACGCGACGCTGACTTCCTGAACGCCATCGTCACGGTGCTGCGCGCGCTCGAGGCGCAGCGCGCGCGCGAACGCACGGCACTCGCGGAAATCGAAGGGCGCTTCGCGAAGATCTTCAAGCACAGCCCGATCGCACTCGGCATGTCGACCGTCGAGGACGGCCGCATCCTGGATGTGAACGACCGCTGGCTGTCGATGTTCGGCTACAGCCGCGAGGATGTCATCGGTCGCACGAACGCCGAGCTGCGCATCAACGTCGAGCCGTCGCGCCGCTCGGAAATCGTGAGAGAGGGTCTCGCCGCCGGCCTGATTCGCGATGCCGAAATGCAGGTCAGGACGAAGTCGGGCGCGATCATCGACATCCTCGCGTCGGCGATGCCGCTCGGCGGTCCCGGCGAAGAGCGGGTCTGGATTTCCGCGTGCGTCGAAATCACCAATCGCAAGCGCGGCGAGTTGGAACGCGCCCAGGTGCTGGCGCGCGAGCAGATCGCCCGCGCCGAAGCGGAACAGGCGATTGAACAGTTGCGCGCCGTGCATGTGATGACCGACAACATGTCGGCGCAGGGCCCGCTCGGCGAGCTGATCGGCGACGTGCTGCGGCGGCTGCGTCGCACGCTGCAGATCGATGCCGCCACGGTGTTGTTGCTCGACGACGATACTCGAACGCTGTACTTGCGTGCGATCGAAACGGAAGAGGGACGGGCGCTCCCGTCCGCGCGGGTCCCGATTGGCGCCGGCCTGTCGGGCCGGGTGGTCGCCGAAGAACGCCCGTTGATCGTCGACGACTATGCCACGATCGATTCGTCGGCGATCGAGACGGACGACCCGACGTTCGTCAGCCGGACGGTCTCGGCGATGGCGGCGCCATTCCGGATTGGCAGTCGTGTCGCCGGCGTCATCATGGTCAGCACGCGGCAGCGCCGCCAGTTCACGGAGGAGGAGCTGCGGCTGCTGGTGCTCGGCGCCGACCGTGTCGGTCCGGCCATCGAGCGCGGCCGGCTGATCGAGCGGATTCGCACCGGCGTGCAGCGGCAACGCGCGCTGTCCACGCGGCTGCTGACCGCGCAGGAAGAGGAGCGGCGGCGTATTGCCGTCGAGCTGCACGACGAGCTCGGCCAGGTGCTGACGGCGGTGAAGCTGAACCTCGGCACGCTCGAGCGCGAGTTCGAATCGCCCGCGACGCGAGGGAAGTTCGGTGCGATGATCGGCACCGTCGACGACGCCTTGCAGCGGGTCAAGGACATCGCCCTCGACCTGCGCCCATCGGTGCTCGACGACCTCGGGCTCGAAGCGGCGCTGCGCTGGTTTACCGATCGCTGCGCGCAGAACGCGGGCATCATCGCGCACCTGTCGATCGACTCGCTGCCGCGGCTCGAACCGAACTTGCAGACCGCGTGCTTTCGCGTGACGCAGGAAGCGATCACCAACGTCGAACGCCACGCCCGCGCGCGCCACGTCTGGATCGACGTGCACGTGCTCGACGGCGCGCTGGAGTTGAGCGTGCGTGACGATGGCGTCGGCTTCGACGTGGCGGCGGCGCGGGCGCGTGGGATCGGCGGCAGTTCTGTTGGATTGCTGGGCATGCAGGAGCGAGTGACGCTGATGGGCGGCGAATACGACATCATCCAGGTGGCGACCGGCGGCACTGAAGTGCGCGCGCGCTTCCCATTGAACGCGGCAGGACCAGCATGACGAAGGCCATCCGCGTGCTGCTGGCTGATGACCACACGCTCGTCCGCGCCGGATTGCGAGGGCTGTTGCAGGGGATTGCAGGCGTTGAGGTCGTCGGCGAAGCGGAGGACGGCCACGAGGTGTTGCGCCTCGCCGCTGAACTGCACCCGGACGTCGTGCTTCTCGACATCGGCATGCCGGGACTGAACGGCCTCGACGCCGCGGCGCAGCTGATCAAGCTCGACGAGCGAATTCGCGTGCTGATCCTGTCGATGCACAGCGCCGAGGAATATGTGCTGCGCGCATTGCGGGCGGGCTGTGCCGGTTATCTCCTGAAGCGATCGGCACTCAACGAGCTCGAGATCGCCGTCCGCGCCGTCGCTCGCGGTGAGACCTACTTGAGTCCGCGGGTCTCGAAGCAGGTTGTCGACGACTACGTCGGACGCACCGGCGGCACTGGGGATCCGCTCGAGGCGTTGACGCCGCGCCAGCGTGAAATCCTGCAACTCGTGGCCGAAGGGCACACCAGCAAGGACATCGCCGAGCGGTTGCAATTGAGCTTCAAGACCGTCGAGGCGCATCGCGCGCAGATCATGGAGCGGCTCGGTTTGCAGGACGTCACCGGGTTGGTGCGCTTTGCGGTGCGCGTCGGTCTGGTTATGCCGGAAGTGTGATCCGCTGCATCACGCCGGCGACGACGCGATCGCAGCGTGTCAGGTGGAACGGATAGACCTCCGTTGCCGCCGGGCCAAGGCGCCGATCGATCTGATCGCGCAGCAGCCGCTTGGCGCGATGCAGCCGCGTCTTCACGGTGTCTTCGTTGATCGACAGGCTCGCCGCTGTTTCCGCGGTCGAGAGACCTTCGACCTCGCGCAGTACCAGGACGACGCGGAACGGATCCGGCAGCTCGTCGATCAGCGATTCGAGGACCGCCTTCAGTTCGTGACCGTACATGGTGTGCTCCGGATCGACGCCCGCTGCCGGGGCGCGCTCGATCGCCAGATCGTGTTCGTGGTCGGAGACGGCGAGCGCCAGGTGCTTGCGTTCGCCGTGCCCTTTCCGGATCGCGCGATTCACGGCAATGCGCGTCAGCCACGTCGCAAACTGCGCCTGGCCCTTGAATTGATCGAGATGGCGATACGCATCGACGTAGGCGTCCTGCATCACATCTTCGACGTCGCGATCGCTTCTCAGGATCGCGCGAATGGTGCGATACAGCCGCTGATTGTGCCGGCGGACGAGGATCTCGTAGAGCGCGGAATCGCCGCCGCGGATGCGGTCGACGATCGCCTCGTCGCTAAGCTCGGCTGCGACATTCAGTGCCGTTGCCTGGGACACGGACTCCATCTTCACATCCATTAGAGTCACCCGGCCAGCTGGAGGTTCCCAAAGCCGGGAACCGGGATCCGGGAACCGGGAACCGATCGACCGCCTCTATTGGGCAGGAGGCTGAAAAATGAACAAGAAACTCGAATCGAGCTGGTGGCTGCTGCGCATTGGCCTGGGCGCCGCGCCCATGCTGGCGGGCCTGGACAAGATCTTTCGCCTGAATCTGCTGGCTGACTGGCCCTCGTACATCAGTCCGCTGGCCGCGGCAGTATTGCCGATGGATGGCGCCGCGTTCATGCAGATCGTGGGTGTCATTGAAGTGATCGCCGGCCTTGCCGTGCTCACGTTTGCCACGCGACTCGGCGCGTACGTCGTGGCGGCGTGGCTGACCGCGATCGCCGTCAATCTGATCACGACCGGCCACTACTTTGATGTCGCCGTGCGTGACCTGTTGCTCGCGATTGCCGCGTATGCGCTCGCACGCCTCACCGAAGCGCGCGAGGAAACCGCCGTGCCGGCCAGCCGGGCCATTTCGGTCACGGCCTGAATATTGAATCGTCCATTGGTGTGACCGATGGACGAAGCTCAACGGAAAAGCCACGCGCCGAGGCTGACAACACGCCGTCGACCGACCTCGACGTCGAGGCAATGCGATGACGCACCTCGTGCAGATCCTGTTGCCGATCCATTCGCGAGACGGGTCGCCGCTGCCGAACGAGATGTTCACGCGCGTCCGCGCCGAATTGACGGAGGCCTTCGGCGGCGTCACCGCCTACAGCCGCAGCCCCGCGACCGGGCTGTGGAAACGAGACGATGAAGCGATCGAGCGCGACCAGGTGATCATGGTCGAAGTTGTCGTCGACGTGTTCGACCGCGAGTGGTGGGCGGCGTATCGCGAACAGCTCGAGCGGCGTTTCGGCCAGGAAGAAGTGCATGCCCGGGCCCTCGCCATGGAGCTGATCTGATGCGCGACGATTTCGATCAGATCAACACATTGACGACGATCGAAGATCGATCGGGTGAGTGGCCCGTCACGCCAATCGGTAATGCATGGTCGCGTCGTTATTACGACGGCCCATTTCACGTTTTCGATCCGCCTGCCGATACACCGGCGATCTCTCTCGTGTTCGTGCAAACGAAAGACGGCAATACCGGCGCGCACAATCCCGCTGATCTCGGGGGCGGGCCGACCGATCTGCATCTGCTGTATGAGGGCCTGACGCGCGTCGCCGCCGATGGCGTCCTCGCCGGTGCGGCGAGCGTCGGGCAGCACGCTTTCTTTACCGTGCACCATCCCGAGCTCGTCGCGTTGCGCCTCGAACTGGGCTTGCCACGTCATCCGACGCAACTCGTGCTGTCGAAGACAGGACGCTTCAATCGAACGGCGATCGTCCTTGACGACGCGACTCCCGAAATCTTCGCGCGACTCAGGCGCGATCACGGGATTCGACGTATCTCGTGCATCGGCGGACGGACGACAGCGACCAGCCTCGTCGATGCGGGATTGGTGCAGGACATCTATCTGACGACGACGGCGATCGGGGGAGGAGAGCCGAATACGCCGTGGTACGTCGGCAAGCGTCCGCCGACGCTCGAGACCATTGTCAGGAAACGCGAAACCGGCGTCGAGTCACCGATCGTGTTCGAGCATCTCGCGTTGAGTTCATGAACTAGTGTTCGAGCAGCTGCTTCGTGGATCGCATCGCGCCCAGGATGCCTTTCTCGACCTCGCCGCGCACGCGCCCGCGAATCATGCGACCCGTGAAACCGCTGAGTCCGTCCGAGCGGCTTCGGTTCACGGTGACGAACCAGAATCCGCTGCCTCGCGACGGATCGGGCACGAGCGCGCGGAGCTCGATGCCCGTCCAGAAGTAGTGGCTCGCGTAAATCAGCTTGGACGCGACGATCGCGTCATCGGCGGTCTCGCGAATGGCGACGTGGCTGATGCGGATGACCGGCTTGAGGCCGAACTCCGTTTCCTGCCAGTACAGGAACGACGTGTACTCGGGCATCTTCACGTTCGGAAAATCGAGCAGGTATTGCCGCGTATTCGGCATGTGCGTGGACAGTTCCGGCATCGCGGCGGTCATCTCGCGGAACTCCTGCGCGACGAACGTCGGGCGCGAGCCATCGCGATAGACCGCAAGCTCCGCGTCGCCGCCTTTGAGATAACTGGTGGAATATTCCAGGGCGCGTTGCTGCAGCCATGCCATTGCCGCGGCGTTGGCGTTCGGCGCGTTCCAGTTGATCTCGGATTGAAACCGCTTGAGCGCGCTCTCGGCGACCTTCACTTCGCAGGCGCCGACGCGGCACCGGCGCAAATCCTGCAGGTCCTCGTCGGGAATGCGCAGCGCGCGGAAGTCATCGAGCTTCGGCGGCGAGCTGATCTTCTTCGTGACCTTGAAGCCGGCGCCCTTCTCGAACGATTCGATGTCCATCACCGCTTCGATGTAGCGATGCATCGGCGCGCTGATCCACACCGCTCCGAGGATCGCGACTTCCTTGCTTTCGTCCGCGGGCAGCAGCCGCGTCATGGCGTCGCCGCTCATCAGACGCTGGCGCTCGACCGCCGTCAGCTTGACGGTGTCGGTCATGTAGCGCTCGAGCCGAGGGGGAAAAGACGTACGCCCCTGAGTTTCGACGCGCGACATGGCGAGCGGCAGAAATACCAGGACCATCAGGCCGGCTCGAATACCCATGCGGCTCCTCTCGCCGCATATTATCGGCCGTACAAGGAAAAGGCCGGCGTTGAGCGCCGGCCTTTTCATTTTGT
>Ga0075428_100005860_pt1 | contig 13651 bp, 10 predicted proteins | sample RhiMetdeltSRZDD2_FD_75291 | JGI IMG/M metagenome (GOLD analysis project Ga0075428, IMG submission 75291) | Populus rhizosphere microbial communities from Tennessee, USA - Rhizosphere MetaG P. deltoides SRZDD2 | ecosystem: Host-associated > Plants > Roots > Rhizosphere > Soil | place: USA...
AAAACCCTGGAAGCGGCTGTCGCCCTGCTGGCGGGCGCAAACGGGCAGGCAAGAGTGCTGGCCGGCGGCACGGATCTGCTCATCCAGATGCGCGGCGGCCGCGTCGAGCCCGCGCTCATCGTCGACATCAAGGGCATTCCCGAGATGACGGCAATCGCGATGGACAACGGCGCGTACCGCTTCGGAGCCGCCGTTCCCTGCATGGTGCTGGTCGAGAACAAGGAATTCGGGAAGGTATGGCCCGGCCTGGTCGACGGAGCGAACCTGATCGGATCGATACAGGTGAGAGGACGCGCGACCGTGGGGGGGAATCTCTGCAATGCCTCGCCGGCCGCGGATACCGTGCCGGCCATGATGGCCGCCGGGGCGAAGGCCAGCATCATCGGGCCCAAAGGCAGGCGCGAGGTGCCGATCGAGGAAGTCGCGACCGGACCGGGCAAGACGTCGCTCGCGAAGGGCGAGATCGTCGCCTCGTTCCTGCTGCCAAAGCGGGCGCCGCGTTCCGGCGATGCGTACCTTCGTTTTATTCCGCGCACCGAGATGGATATCGCGGTCGTCGGCGCGGGAGTGAACCTCACGCTGGACGACAAGGGCGTGTGCACCCATGCGCGGGTCGCGATCGGAGCGGTCGCCGAGCGCGCTTTGATGGTGCCCGATGCCGCCGCCGCGCTGGTCGGCACGAACGTCGATGCGGAGGCCTTGAAGCGCATGGCCGCGGCGGTGAGCGCGGCGTGCCGGCCGATCGATGACAAGCGCGGGACCAAGGAATACCGGATCAAGGTTTCCGGTGTAATGGCGCGACGCGCCGCCGAGATTGCGCTCGAAAGGGCGCGGAGGAAGAGCTGATGGCGAAGGTTCATGTAGAAGCGACGTTGAACGGCAATGCCGTCGAATTTCTTTGCGAAACGCGCCAGACGCTGCTTCAGGTCCTGCGCGACGAATTGCACCTGACAGGCACCAAGGAAGGCTGCGCCACCGGCGACTGCGGCGCGTGCAGCGTCACGGTCGACGGGCGTCTGATGTGCTCGTGCCTGGTCTTGGGCGCCGAGGTCCAGGGCAAGACGGTACAGACGATAGAGGGCATGGCCGACGGCGAGAAGCTGCACCCGCTGCAGCAGAAGTTCCTGGAGCACGCAGCGCTCCAGTGCGGCATCTGCACGCCCGGCGTCCTCGTCGCGGCGAAATCGCTGCTGGAGCGCAATCTCAACCCGACCGAGGAAGAGGTGCGCTACTGGCTGGCGGGCAACCTGTGCCGCTGCACCGGGTACAACAAGATTATCGAGGCGGTGCTCGATGCCGCCAGTGAAATGCGGAGGTCTTAACATGGCTAGCGTGATCACCACTCCCGAAAAAGAGCTGAAAGTCGTCGGCACGAGCCCGGTGCGCCCCGATGGCGTGCCGAAGGTGACGGGTACCGCCCAGTACGGCGCCGATTTCACCCTGCCCGGCATGCTGTGGGGCAAGATCCTGCGCTCGCCGCACGCGCACGCGCGCATCCGCTCCATCGATACCTCGAAAGCAGAGAAGCTGAAGGGCGTCAAGGCGGTGATGACCTCCAAGGACCTTCCCGACCAGAAGTTCGAGTATGTCGGCCCCGAGCGCGTCGCCGTCAATTTCTGGCACATGACGCGCAACATCATGGCGCGCGAGAAGGTGCTCTACGAGGGGCACGCGCTCGCCGCCGTCGCCGCGACGACGCCCGCGATCGCCGAAGAGGCGTTGAAGCTGATCGAGGTCGACTACGAAGTGCTGCCGCACGTCATCGACGTCGATGAGGCGATGAAGCCCGACGCGCCGCTCCTCCATGAGGACATGATCACGCGCGGCATCGAGCCCGCGCCGACCAAGCCCTCGAATATCTCGAAGAAGATCGAATACAAGATGGGCGACATCGACGCCGGCTTCGCCTCGGCCGACGAGATCGTCGAGATGAGCTTCAGGACGGCGCCGGTGCACCAGGGCTACATCGAGCCGCACGCCTGCCTCGCGCGCACCGATGCCGACGGCCAGGCCGAGGTCTGGGTTTCGACCCAGGGGCATTTCGTCGTGCGCACCATGGTGTGCAAGCTCCTCAGCATGAGAACGGGGGACCTGCGCGTGCATGCCGCCGAGATCGGCGGCGCCTTCGGCGGCAAGACCGTCGTATACGTCGAGCCGGTGGCCGTCGTCCTGGCGCGCAAGTCCGGCCATCCCGTCAAGATCATGATGAGCCGGGAAGAAGTGTTCCGTGGCACCGGGCCGACCTCCGGCGCTTCGATGAAGATCAAGATCGGTGTCACGCGCGAGGGCAAGATCGTGGCCGCCGACGCGCTCTACAAATACCAGGCGGGCGCCTTTCCCGGCTCGCCGGTCATGAACGGCTGCATGTGCGGCTTCGCGCCCTACGACATTCCGAACCAGCGTACTCTGGGCTACGACGTGGTCTGCAACCGGCCGAAGAGCGTCGCGTACCGCGCGCCCGGATCGCCGATCTCGGCCTTCGCCGTGGAGAGTACGCTCGACGCGTGCGCGAAGAAGATCGGCATGGATCCCATACAGCTGCGTATCAAGAATGCGGCCAAGCCGGGAACGCCGCTGGTCTACGGCGAGAAGATCAATCACGCCGGCTTCGCCGAAACGCTGCAGGCGCTGTACAAGCATCCCGCGTGGTTGAAGCCGCTGGGCAAAAACCAGGGCCGCGGCATGGCCTGCGGCTACTGGTTCAACGGCGGCGGCGAATCGAGCGCGACGGTGCACGTCAACGAGGACGGCACGGCCGTGGTCGCGACGGGCAGCCCGGACATCGGCGGCTCGCGGGCGTCCATGGCGCAGATGGCGGCGGAGACGCTGGGCATAGCGTACGAGGCCGTCAGGCCGATCATTGCGGATACCAACTCGGTCGGCTACACGCAGGCGACCGGCGGCTCGCGCGTTACCTACGCGACCGGACGCGCCGTGATCGACGCGTGCAAGAAGGTGATCAACGAGATGTGCGCCCGGGCCGCGAAGATCTGGAAGATCGACGTCACGGACGTGATCTGGGAGGACGGCGCCGCCCGGCCGGCGGGCGCGCGTGCGGGCGAGTTTCCTCCGATGACGTTCAAGGAGATCGCGTCCAAGCGGACGGCGACCGGCGGGCCTATCGTTGCCGCTTCGGCTCTCAACGCGGGGGGCCAGGGACCGGGCTTCGCCGCCCAGTTCGCCGACGTGGAGGTCGATACCGAGACCGGGCAGGTGAAGATCCTGCGCTACGTCGCCGCGCAGGACGCGGGCCGCGCCATCCACCCGAAGTACGTCGAGGGGCAGATCCAGGGCGGCGTCGTGCAGGGCATAGGCTGGGCGTTGAACGAGGAATACATCTACAACAAGGAAGGAAAGCTCGATAACCCTGGCTTCCTCGATTACCGGATCCCGGTGGCCTCCGATCTGCCGATGATCGATACGATCATCGTGGAGGTGCCGAACCCCAACCACCCCTTCGGCGTGAAGGGCGTGGCGGAAGCCAACATCGTGCCCCCGATGGCCGCGATCGCGAACGCGATCAACAACGCCATCGGTCGACGCCTGACGGAGCTGCCGATGTCGCCGCCGAAGGTGCTTGCCGCGATCGACGCCGGCGCCAAGTAACGAGGGTGCCTGACGCTGATTCCGTCAGGCGTTCTAAATGAGGCGCGATGAGCGAGCACGGCAGGGCGCAATGGCTGTCGCTGCATAGCGAGGAGGTTCTCGAGCCGGACCTGCCGATCATCGACGCGCACCACCATCTGTGGACGCGCCCGGGCAATCGCTATCTCATCGACGATTACCTGGCCGAAGCGCGGACCGGCCACAACATCGAGGCCTCGGTGTTCGTGGAGTGCGGCGCTTTCTACCGCAAGTCCGGGCCCGAGCTGATGGCGCCGGTCGGCCAGGTGGAATTCGCCAACGGCGTCGCAGCGATGGCGGCGAGCGGCGCATACGGGAGCACGCTGGTGTGTGCCGGCATCGTCGGCACCGCCGATCTCCGTGTCGGAGCGGAGGTGGCGCAGGTGCTCGACGCGCAGATCGCAGCCGCCGGCGACCGCTTCCGCGGCATCCGCTTCATCACCAAGTGGGACCCGGACGAGGAGCTGAACACCGGGCGCTACAAGCCGCCGCGCGGGCTCATGCAGGACCGCGCTTTCCGCGCGGGCTTCGCGACGCTCGCGCCGCGCAAGCTCTCGTTCGACGCGATGGTCTACCATCCCCAGCACCTGGAGCTGGCGGATCTCGCCCGCGCCTTTCCGGACACCACGATCGTGGTGAACCATGTCGGCGGACTGGTTGCCCACACGCGCACCTACCTGGCGCGCAGGGATGAAGCAATCGCCGCGTGGCGGTCCGGCATGGCGGAGCTGGCGAAATGCCCGAACGTCTACGTCAAGCTGGGCGGGCTCGGCATGTCTTATCTCGGACTCGGCTTCGACAGGCTGGAAAGGCCCGCATCCTCGGAGCAACTCGCGCAGGCGTGGGGGCCGCTCTTCAAGCATTGCATCGACAAGTTCGGTCCGGGACGCTGCATGTTCGAGAGCAATTTCCCGCCGGACCGCGAGTCCGTCAGCTTCCCGGTCCTCTGGAACGCCTTCAAGCGCGTGGCCGCCGGATATTCCGCCGCCGAAAAGCGGGCGCTCTTTCATGGCGCGGCGGCGAGAGCGTACCGGTTGAATTTGGAATAGTGACCGGTGACCGGTGACCAGTGACCCGTGACTGGAGAAATGCAAGGATGAAGGCAGAAGGATGAAGGATGACCCCCCGCTTTGCGGGTGTTCAAGCGTCCCTCCCTTTCGCTCCGCCCGGTCGGTAAGCTACCGGCCGAGGGCACCGAAAGGCCGGGACAAGCAGCTATCACCGAAGATGAGGGTCATCCTTCCACGTTCATCCTTCATCCTTTGTACGTGTCACGTATCTCGTATAACACCTTCCCGGTGGAGCAGCCCATGACGGACGCAGAGATGATCAAGCACCTGTGGACGCACAAGACCCAGGACCACCCGTCCTGGTCCGACGAAGACCTCATGATCGAGCGCGGCGAGGGCGTCTACGTCTGGAACAGCAAAGGCCGCCGGCTCTTCGACGCCTACGCCGGTCTCGCGGTGGTGAACGTCGGCCACGGCCGCATGGAAATCGCCGACGCGGTGCGCGAGCAGGTGGCGAAGCTCGCTTATTACCCGACGACCCGCCAGTTCTCCAATCCTCCCGCGGCGCGGCTCGCGGCGCGGCTCGCGGGACTCACGCCCGGCGATCTCAACTACACGCTGTTCGCCGTGAGTGGCTCGGAGGCCAACGAGCGCTCGATGCAGATCGCGCGCGTTTACTGGTTGAAGGTGGGGCGGCCGCGCAAGTACAAAGTCGTCTCGCTCACCTACGGCTACCACGGCGCGACGCTGGCGACGCTCGCCATCTGCGGCCAGCCCGACATGGTGCGTCCCTACGAGCCGCTGGCGTGGCAGGGCTTCCGCAAGGTGGCCGCGCCGTACCCGATGTGGGACCGCGGCGCCGGGACCGACGAGGACCTGGTGCGCCGCTGTGCCGACCGCCTGGCGGACACGATCCGCGAGGAAGATCCGGAAACGGTGGCCGCCGTGATCCTGGAGCCCTGCTTGTCCTCGGGCGGCTGCATCATCCCGCCGCTCGGCTGGCTGGAGCGCGTGCGCGATGTCTGCGACGATCTCGACGTGCTGATGATTGCAGACGAAGTCATCACCGGCTTTGGCCGGACCGGCAAGTGGTTCGGCGTGGATCACGAGGGCGTCGTGCCCGATCTCATGTCGGTCGCGAAGGGCATCACTTCGGGCTATATCCCGCTCTCGGCATCGATCGCGCGGGAGAAGCTAGCCGCGGCGTTTCCCGACGATAGCCGCGAGGAAAACGTTCATCCGAATACCTACTGCGGGCACCCGGTGGCGTGCGCCGCGGCACTCGCCAATCTCGCGATCCTCGAGCGCGAAAACCTCGTGCAGAACGCCGAGACGATGGGCGCCAGGCTGCACGCGGCGATAGCCGCTCGCGTCCGCGACTGCGCCATCGTCGGCGAGGTGCGCTCGCGCGGGCTCATGGTGGCCATCGACTTCGCCGAGCCCGGGCACCGCGACCGGCCGCTGGCGCGGGAGCGGGTTGCGAGCCTCAACACCCGCGCGCTCGACCAGGGCTATATCGCCATGGCGAAGGACAGCGTGCTGCGGCTCGCGCCGCCGCTCTGCATCAGCGCGGGAGAGGTGGACGAGCTGGCGCAGCTGGTCGGGGAGACCGTGCGCGATCTGCAGGATGAAGTGACGCGCTCCACCCGCGGCAAAGTCGCTGCCGCTTAGAGACCATCGGCCGCAGGGATCAAGACGCGCCTGACCCCTGACGCCTGACCGCTGACGGCTCTAGAGGTCCGCGGCGACGCGGAAACCCCGGCGATAGACCCGCACGGTAGTGGGGCTGCCGACGCGGTACGCGGCGCGCACGCCCGCGGGAGCATCGAGCCAGGAACCGCCGCGCACCGCGCGCAGGGTGCAATCACCAGTAGTCCGGGCGCTTCCGTCGGACGGCGCGCCGCCGTAATTCCCGCTCCAGCAGTCCTGCGTCCACTCCTCCACGTTGCCCAGCATATCGTGGAGGCCGAAGGCGTTGGCGCGATAGCTTCCGACCGGAGCGGTCCAGGCATGCCGGTCGTTGCAATCGACGGCGTTCCAGGTGCTCGCGCCGGGGACCTGCGCCCCGGTAGCGAGATCGGCCCCGTTGGCGAAGCTGCAGGACATCCCGGCATCGTCGCCCCAGTAGCGCGCCGTCGTGGAGCCCGCTCTGGCTGCGTATTCCCATTCGGCTTCCGTCAGCAGCCGATATTTCCTGCCGGTCTCGCGGCTCAACCATCCCGCATAGGCGCTGGCGTCTTCCCAGCTGACACAGGTCACGGGGTGCGAGTCGCTCTGGGGATAGCCGGGGTTGCGCCAGTCTTTCGCCCGGTCCAGCTCGAACGCGGCTCCGGTCCAGATGAAGCACCCGTCGCTTCCCCGGCGTGTCGCCTCCGCGAACGTCCGGTATTGGCCCCGCGTCACCTCGAACTTCCCCGCGGAGAAACTTCCGACGCTCACGCTGCGCTGCGGCTGGCTGCGGTTGCGAAACTCCCCGGACAGGTTCTCGCGCTCTTCCTCGCCCGGCGCCGCCCCCATCACGAACTTCCCCGCCGGAACGACCACCATCTCGGGGCAATGCGTGCAGTCTTCGGCAACGGCCGGAAAGGGGCAGGGCAGGAACGCGAGCGCGAGAAACAGGCGGAGCGGAGCGGGACTCCGGGCGTTCGCTCTACGCTCAGGGCGAACGGGGTTTTGCATCAACCGGCTAGCGGTCCTTCCCGAAGGTTTCCTCGGGGCCGCCGCTCTCTTTTTCTTTTCCAGCCCGCTCGAGGACCTTGCTTGCCATCCGTTCCCATCTGTCCATCGTTCTGTCAGCGGTCTTCTCTCCCGGCTTCTCCGGCGCTTTTTCGACGGGAGCCGGCGCGGTCGGTGTTCTTACGTCCGCTTTGGAGGGCTCCGCTTTCGCGACTTCCGCCACCTTCACAGGTTGCGCGGGAGCGGTTGGTGCGGGAGGCGATGCCGCTGCGGGAATCTCCGCGACTCTGGGAGGCGTCGCCGCCGCGGGAGACTTCGCCACCCTGGCAGCCGGCGCCGTCGCGCTGCGCGAGGGCGGCAAGCCCATCGCTTTCTCGGCGACCTCGAACACGCAAAGCAGGTCGCGCAGAGGTATGTTCGCCGCGATGATCGCCGGTGTCGCCAGCTCCAGATCGTGAATCGCGTGGTACGGCTCGCCCGGCTTCTCACGCTCGCGCTGGAAGCGCGCCTCGTCGATCGCAACGCGCACCTCGAGCGGGATCCGGGAATGCCAGATTTTTCCCGGGATCGTCGTGCGGATCTCGTGCGGCGTCAGCAGCGGCTTGCGCGTCATCCCTTCGATCGTGCTGGAGCTCGCGAGCAGCCGGTCGATGAGCCACGCGACCAGCTCCTGGTTCGGCGGAACGTCCTGATCCCACGGCATCCGCTCGCGGAACCCGGTCCAAATGTCGGCGACCGGCGCGTAGGCGGCAAGCTCGATCGCGTCGAACTCGTTTTCGAACTGGTCAACGGTCACGTCGCCGGCGTCGATAACCGAATCGATCAGCGCGGCCTGGAAATCCGGCTGTTTGTTGCGCGCGGCTTTCGGCTTGAGCCCCGTGAGACTGCACGTAATCCTCTGGCGGATGTCGGGGCGCTGCGCGAACCACCCCATGCGCTCGGTCGCGTCCCACGTGCCGCGGAGGAGGTCCGGCGTCCACCAGGAGAATCGCGAGCCGCGCAATTTCGAAACGAGCTCCGCGATCAGCTGGAGCGCGGCGTTGCCCGCAACGTGCGAGCGCGATTCCTGTGCGAGGGCCGTATCCTCGGGCCCGGGCGTCTCGGGATGTCGAAGCGACATGGGAAGGTCGGGCATGGGTGCCTCGGGCAAGAGTGGAGCGGGTTAGGTTAGCAGAGTGCTCAGCTTGGTGCCCAAATTTTAAGCAAGTCGCATACCCGGAACATCGGACGTCGAATCATGGGCTTACGGCTCCGGAAAGGGTGGTCGCCGTCGAATTCGGGGCGATGCCTCCGTGATCTCGACATTCCCCCGCACCGGGAAATCCAGCGGAACAAATGGCGGATAATGACCGAAAACCGGGCCGGATGGCGCGCGCGCTCTCTGGAAGGTGGCGCACCGGAACCGGCGGTAAGGAAGTGGGGAGAGTCCCGCCAGCGACCGGCGAGCAGCAAAAGGGAGACCAGGATGAAGTTCAAGCTTCCACCCGCGGCGACCATACTGATCGCCATGGTGATCGGCATCATCGTCGGCTACATGATCTTCACGCAGTTTCCTGACAAGAAGACTGCCGCGGAGATAGCCGGCTACATCTCGATCATGTCGGACGTGTTCCTGCGGCTCATCAAGATGCTGATCGGTCCGCTGGTGTTCTCGACGCTGGTGGTCGGCATCGCGCACATGGGAGACGCAGCTTCGGTGGGGCGGGTGTTTGTCAAGGCGATCGCCTGGTTCGTTACCGCATCGCTCGTGTCGCTCGTCCTGGGCATGATCCTCGCCAACGTGCTGCAGCCGGGTCACAACCTCGGGCTGCCGCTGCCGGATATCGGCTCGTCGGCCAACCTGGCGACGACCAAGTTCACCCTCAAGGATTTCGTCAGCCACCTGGTGCCGAAGTCGTTCGCCGAGGCGATGGCCAACAACGAGATTCTGCAGATCGTGGTGTTCTCGATGTTCTTCGGCGTGGCGCTCGCCGCCATGGGCGACAAAGGGAAGACGCTGGTGGATGCGATCGACGAGCTGTCTCACGTCATGCTGAGGATCACCGGCTACGTGATGAAGCTCGCCCCGCTCGCCGTGCTGGCCGCGATGGCGGCGACGGTCGCGGTCAACGGTCTCGAGATCCTGCTCAAGTTCGCGGTGTTCATGGGCGAGTTCTATCTCGGCCTCATCATCCTGTGGTCGCTCCTGATCTTCGCGGGCTTCGTCGTCCTGGGACCGCGCATCGCGCGGCTGCTGGTCCTGATCAAGGAGGCCTTCATGGTCTCGTTCGCCACGGCGAGCTCCGAGGCGGCGTATCCGAAGATACTCGATGCGCTCGATCGCTTCGGCGTCAAGCGCAAGATATCGAGCTTCGTGATGCCCATGGGCTATTCGTTCAACCTCGACGGCTCGATGATGTATTGCACCTTCGCGGTGCTCTTCATCGCGCAGGCCTACGGCATCGAGCTGGCGATCGGCACCCAGATCACGATGCTGCTCATCCTGATGCTCACCTCGAAGGGTATGGCGGGCGTCCCGCGCGCTTCGCTGGTGGTGATCGCCGCGACCTTGAACCAGTTCAACATCCCGGAGGCGGGCCTGCTGCTGATCCTGGGTGTGGATACCTTCCTCGACATGGGGCGCTCGGCGACCAATGCCGTCGGCAACTCGATCGCGACCGCGGTGGTCGCCAAGTGGGAAGGCGAGCTCATGTCGCCCGCGGAAGCCGAATCGTTCGCGCTCACGCTCGATACGGTCGGTCAGCCGGCGCACGCCTGAGGCGTTGCCGTGAAGCGCTTAGCGAGACTCTGCGCGCTCGGCCTGGCGCTCGCGAGCGGCGGCGCCGCTGCGCAGGCCGAGCGCCCGGTCCCGGTGGAGCTGACCGGCACCCTCGGGAAGGCGCGCTCGACCGGCGCCGTCACCATCGCCTATCGCGAAGCATCGGTTCCGTTTTCGTTCCTGTCGCGCGGCCAGCCGATCGGCTATTCGATCGAGCTGTGCCGCAAGGTGGTCGAGGCGATGAGCGAGACGGTGGGCCGCGACCTCGACATCAAGTGGGTAGCGGTAACTCCCGAGACGCGGATCGAGGCGATCGTCTCCGGCAGGGCCGATCTCGAGTGCGGCTCGACCACCAACAATCTCGAGCGGCAGAAGCAGGTCGCTTTTTCCCCGACGATATTCGTGGCCGGGACCAAGCTGATGGTGGGCAAGGGCTCGCCGATCCGGTCGTTCCGGGACCTGGGAGGCAGGACCGTGGCCGTCACCGGCGGCACTACGAACGAAAAGACGCTGCGCGACCTGGCGCAGAAGTTCAAGATCGATCTGCGCCTGCTGGTGTTGCGCGATCATGCGGAATCGTTCGCCCAGGTGGTGTCGGGCAAGGCCGAGGCGTTCGCCACCGACGACGTGTTGTTGTACGGCCTGATCGCGCAAAACAAGGCGCAGGGCCGCTATTTCGTGGTCGGCGAGTTCCTCTCCTACGACCCCTACGGGATCGTGTACCGCAGGGGCGACACCCAGCTCGGCGGCGTCATCGTCGAGACGTTTCGCGCGCTGGCGGAGGACGGCGAGATGGAGCGCCAGTACAAGCGCTGGTTTCTGAGGCGCCTGCCGGCCGGGTCCAGCATCGATCTGCCGATGAGCCCGCAGCTCGCAACGATCTTTCGAGCCATGGCCGCGAAGCCGGAATAAGTCACGGAGGAAGCATGGATCTGCAGGGGGCATTTACCGGAGTCAAGGTGCTGGCGGTTGCGCGCGTCGTCGCCGCGCCCTTCGCCGCGTATCAGTTGGCCATGCACGGCGCCGACGTCATCCACATCGAGAATCCCAATGAGGGCGATTCCGCGCGCACGTCCGGCAACCTGGTGACGCCTTTCCACAAGGCCGGGATGGCGTACAACTTTCTTGCCTACAACGCCAACAAGCGCTCGATCACGCTCGCGATCAACACGCCCGCCGGCCAGGAAGTGTTCCGGAGAATGGCCGTGAGCGCCGACGTGGTCATCGAGAACCTGAGGGGCGGCACCATGGCGCGCTACGGCCTGGGCTATGAGGACCTTAAGAAGATCAATCCGCGCATCATTTTCTGTTCCGTCACCGGCTACGGCCAGACCGGTCCCAAGAAGAGCGACCCCGCCATCGACGGCGTCGTCCAGGCGGTGAGCGGCATGATGAGCATCACCGGCACGCCGGAGACCGGGCCGCTGAAATCCGGATCCACCATCGTCGATTACACCACGGGCTACGCTGCCGCGCTCGGCATTGCCACGGCGCTCTTCCAGCGCACGCGGACGGGCGTTGGCCAGGCGATCGACGTAGCCATGCTGGAGACGGCCATCACGATGATGGGGGGTGAAGTACTGCGCGCCATAGCCGCCGATGAAACCCCGCCGCTGGTGGGCAACGGATCGGGCAAGGGCGGTTACGTGAGCGATACCTACCGCTGCAAGGAAGGCCATCTCTCCATCGCGGCCGGCGCGCCCGCCCGCCGCGAGAAGCTCTGGAAGGCTATCGATGCGACCGATATTCCCCGGGATCCCCGCTTCGCCACGGACGCTGCCGTGGCAAAGAACATGAAGGCGTTGAACGAGGAGATCGAGCGCAGGCTTTCAACCAGGACGGCGGCGGAATGGGAGGTCATTCTGAACGAGGCCGGCGTGGCGGCGATGGAAGTCATCCCGCTCGCGCGCGCGGTGCACCATCCGCAGCTCGAACACCGGCAGTTCTTCCACAAGTTCGACGACCCCGCGGCGAGCGGCTTGCCGCCCTTCGCCGTGCCTACCTCGCCCTATCGCCTGTCGGCGAGCCCCGCAGAAATCCGTTCCATGCCGCCGCGGCACGGGCAGCATACCGACGAGGTTCTGACCGAGCACGGGTTCTCAAGGGAAGAGATCGCCGGGCTGCACGCCGAGGGCGTCGTTTCTGCTATGAAGCCGGCGACTGACAAGGCTGCGGCTGAGGACTGATGCGGCGATGGAGTAGCGACATGGCGAAATGGCCCGCGCGCGACACGATCGAGATCGGCGCCCAATGCGACCCGGAAACCGGCAAATGGCGCTTCGTGGTCCTGGGCGCCGGCGGCAAGGTCATGGACCGCAGCGAGGCCGTTTACGAGTCGGACGGGGAGGCAAGGGCGGGAGCGAGGGACTGGCTGCTGCAGACGCTGCTGCGGTAATAAAAATCCGGCACTTGTCTTGACACCTGACCGTGCGCCGACCTAACGTAGGAAACGATCGACCCGACGGAGGAGCCCATGGATAAGATCAGCCGCCGCCGCTTCCTGACCAGGACCGGCGGCCTTGTCGGCATACTCGCGGCCGGCATCGCGCCCGCGCAGGGTCAGAAGCGCCAGATTTCCTACCTCTGCTGGAACAATTTCGCTCCCGCCTCGGACAAGAAGCTGGCGGAGATCGGCCGGCGCTTCACCAAGGACACCGGCATCGGGATTCGAATCGACCATATCGCGGCTGCCCAGCAGGCCGCCAAGTACGCGTCCGAGGTGCAGACGCAGGCCGGCCACGACGTCGTCGAGATGCGCATGCACTTCCCGTGGCTCTACGAGCCGCAGCTCGTGGACGTGTCCGATGTGGTGAAGGAGCTCGAGAAGAAGTATGGGCCGGCGCTCTCGTCAGCCCAGGAGACCGCCATGGTCAAGGGGGTCTGGCGCGCGGTGCCGCAGTATCGCACCTTCTTCGTGGCCGCCTATCGCGAGGACCTGTTCAAGAAGGCCGGCCTCAAGGTCCCCGACACCTGGGAAGACCTCTACACGGTCGGCAAGGAGCTGAAGAAGATGGGGCATCCGGTCGGTATCCCCATCAGCCAGAACTACGACACGATCTCCACGGCGGGACCCGTGCTCTGGTGTCTGGGCGGCAAGGAGGTGGAGAAGGACGGCAAGACCGTCGCCATCGGCGGCCCGCAGACGGTCAGGATGGTGGAGTGGTACAAAAAGATGTACCGCGACTGCATGGAGCCGGAGGTGCTCTCCTGGAATGACGCCAGCAACAACGAGTCCCTCCAGCAGGGCAAGGCGGGGTGGATCCACAATCCGGTGAGCGCCTACATCGTCGCCCGCAACAACAAGCTCGTGACGGCCGACGGCATCAATCACCACCGGAGCCTGGCCGGGCCCGATGGCCAGCGCCACGAGACCGACGTGCCGCGCCACATCGGGATCTGGAAGTTCTCGAAGAACGTCGCGCCGGCCAAGGAATGGATCCGCTATCTGCTCGGCAGGCGCGAGGTCTACGACGAGTACGTCATGTCGGGCGACGCCTTCAACCTTCCCGCGTACACGAACCTCGTCGACCATCCCGTGCTCAAGACCGATCCGAAGTTCGCCGCGCTCCAGGACACCAAGGGC
>Ga0075428_100005862_pt1 | contig 13651 bp, 8 predicted proteins | sample RhiMetdeltSRZDD2_FD_75291 | JGI IMG/M metagenome (GOLD analysis project Ga0075428, IMG submission 75291) | Populus rhizosphere microbial communities from Tennessee, USA - Rhizosphere MetaG P. deltoides SRZDD2 | ecosystem: Host-associated > Plants > Roots > Rhizosphere > Soil | place: USA...
GGCTGCGAGTCTAGCACAGAAGGCCTGCGCTCTCTGGTTCATCGACGCGTCGCCGCGCTTAGGTATTGCTTAGCCTTTGCGTTCCACAGCAATACGCGACGAACAGGCTTTCGATATACGACTCCGGTCTTCCAACTCCAATTCACCGATTCGGGGTGACAAACCTTCAGCGTGACCTCGGTCACTATGAGATCAAAATACCCACGGTTGGCTGACGGCGCGAAGCGGAATTCAGGAGACACGGCCGTCTTGCAGACTCGGCGCCGAGCCGGCGAGTAATCGGTGAATCCCGTAAAGCCCCCTGTAACCGCAATGGCTCTCAGCTTTCCATTGACCACCGAAACAAAGATGTACTGGTCGAAACTCTCCGACGAATTGTCATGCCAAAAGTGCGCCGCGAAAGCCTGGCGTTGGGGGTGAATTTGCCACAGCTTTCCGCGGTCGAAAGTCGTGTGCATGTCCTGGGTAGTCGTAGCCGCGTCCAACAATTTGATGGCGGGCGAGGTCTCAAAGAGCCCGATGACCAGCTTTTCCGGCTCGAGCGTGAGCAACACGACAAGTCGTTTGGCGCCGCCATCATTCAACCAGAAGTAGTCGGGCTCGGTGATCTCTATTTCATCGCGGGATTCGAGGTCCAACTCCATCCCCGTTTCTTCGACTCCATCGAGTAGTCTTATTCCAGACAGATCGGTTCCGGTGACGTGGGATCCAGTGTCGCTATCGCTCTTGATGTCGGGAACTATTCGACGCGCGAGGTCGAGCACCGTCAGCTGAGAGCCGGGAACTATCTGATCCTCCCAGGCCGGTTTTTCACGGGTTGCAGTTTTGGATTGAACGGGCAGCGCCTTGGTGTAGATAGACAGCGCGAACACAGATCCAATTGTCGCTGCGGCGATGAGTCGTTTGGAACGCGTCATAACGGAGCAGCTCTTGTGCATCATCGAACGTAGATGGGGTTCGAGTAAATCCACGGACGCTTCTCGCCGTCCAGCTCGAGCCACGCTTCAATGCGATACACGCCTGGAGTTTTGACCTCAAAGTCGAGACGTTTGGCGGCTAAAGTCTGAAGCTCTTCGCCGTTGCGTATTAACTTCAGCGTGCACTTGACCGGTGTCGCCGCGCTTAATTTCAACGCGCCGCCCACCTTAATCTCGTCACCCATTATTGCTTTGACTTTCCCTCCCGCCAGTGCGACGAAAGCGAATCCGGTCGAATCACACAGCCAGTCGTGTGCGACATATGCGTGGCCGTTTCTGAGTGCGTCGCGTATTGAGGCTTCAGTCAGTTCATGAGCCAGGATATGAGTCGAGACATATCGCAGGCTGCGCTCGTACGGGTCGAAGTCGAGCCGTGCGATCAACTCACCCGGTTTTTTACCTCTCACAAGCGCGGCGACGCCAGGCACTTTGTCGGCAGTGATCCGAGTCGTCGTTGGTTTGCTGGTGATGTACCCGACTTCGACGGTGTTTTCATCGATAGCAGTTACGGTAAACACCTGGTTGTGATGACAATCGTTGGCTGCGACTCCGGTCAAGCGGTGGTGCTGCGCATCTCGGTCCCATTTTGCGATGATGTCCGATAGATAATCCTGCTGAGCTCCAATGACTTCTTCGGGATATTCAGCGAGCGCGGCGACCAGCTCCGGCAAACGCACCGGATCCGTTAGCGAGCCTTGAAGCCAAAGTTGAAACGCCGCCTCGTTCTTGACATCGCTGTGATGGTTGTAGATTTCCAAGCCGTCCAGCTGATTAGTTGGCCAATCCGTGCGTTCCTCAACGTGACACAAGAAAATATTCCCGCCGTCGCGCCGTACAACGCCGATATATTCTTCACGCGAGGAGGGAGCGAGAGCCTTTATAGAGTTCATTGGGAACGACAGAAACCCTCGGTCTTCCGCGCCGGGGATAAACAGCACACCTTCGCGCAGTCCGCGCCAGCTGTCGTTTATAAAGTCGCGTTCGGGCCTTACGTGATCCGAGAGCATTACGATCTGAACCCCGGCGCGTTTGGCTCCATCGAGCAGTTCAGGTCTGGACCCACCGGTGTGCGTTGCGTCTTGGGCGTGAGCGTGAAGCACCGCGCGATAGTCGTTGTAGCCGGTTGCAAGCGAAACCGCTTTTCGCTCGCGCGCCAGTCGCGCGCGGTCGTTGTGCACCGCCTCGAGTCGTTCTTTCTTTAAGCGTTCGATGCTTGTGTATTTGCGTCCGGGGCCCAATCGCGGAGTGGTCTGTCCATAGATTGAGATTGATAAGGCGAAAGCAATGGTAATCGTTGTGAGTTTAAGGTTCATGCACGTACTCGCACAGCGCTTGTCTAACTGAGCCGTGTGAGTGCTGTCAACATCGTGGCCAGCGCACACATTCGGCTTCCACACTATAAAACATTCGACAGAAAAATATTCAGGTAAATTCCGCTGCTCCCTTTTGTGGCTTAGTGTCTTTGTGTTGAAATTACTTACGCCATGAGGGAGAGGGTCCAAATCGGCATGCACGCTTCGATTGCAGGCGGACTGTCGAAGGCAGTTGATCGAGCGCTTGAAACCGCGAGTGACTGTTTTCAGATTTTCGCCCGTAATCCGCGCGGATGGTTTGCGCGGCCACTCGAGCAGGAGGAGATCTCCGAATTCAGAAGAGCCCGTGAGGATGCTGGTCTGTGGCCGCTTGCGGTTCATACCGTTTACCTCGTCAATCTCGCAGCCGAGGATCCGGTGCTGTTGGCCCGGTCACGGAACGCCTTTAGAGAGGAAATCGTGCGCAGCCGTGCGCTTGGTGCTGATTACCTCGTCGTGCATCCCGGGAGCGCCGGCCGCGCTGATGTGGAGAGGGGGATGGCTACGGCAGTGGAGTCCATTCGCGAGTGTGTTCGAGGTCTCAGATTGAAAGGGGCTCCGGCCAACGCAAGTCGGGCTGGGCAGAACGGGGCAATGTCGATACTGATCGAGAACACCGCAGGGCAGGGCTCGTCGATCGGTTGTGACTTTGACCAGCTCGCCTGGCTGCTGCGCGAGCTCGATGATGTTCCTGTTGATGTATGTCTGGACACTGCGCACACATACGCATCGGGCTATGACATTTCGACCGAAGCGGGATTGCGATCGACGATTCGAGCTATCGATGGTTCGTTCGGGTTCGATCGAATCAAGCTGATTCACTGCAACGACTCAAAAGCGCCGCTGAACTCGCGGGTTGATCGGCATCAGCACATTGGGCTCGGCTACATTGGCGCAGAGGCGTTCCGTCGCATGACCCGTAACTTGAAGTTCAACCATGTACCATTTATCTTAGAAACTCCTGTTGATAAGGAGCGAGGCTACGAATGGAACCTGGCGCGCCTGCGAGAGCTTTCTGGTTGAACAGGAGAGTGGATGGCGGACACTGGAAGGAGCGTACTCAGGGTCCCCTTTGCGACCGGCATCGTATGTCAATGCCGGAGGCAACCATTAAACCCACCTTCCGGTTGCCTCTTTGCCGATCCCGTTTTATCATACGTGCGATGTTTTCAAAGTTGTTACAGCTTGAACTTACCCTTTTGAATCCCCTGCTCGCCTGAGCGTGTTGGGCGATTGTTGCCAGTTCTCCCCAGCCGCTCTACTAATCGTTTCTAATTAATAAGTCGTCTTAGTAGGCCAATACCATGAAAGAAAAATACTTCCCACAAGAGATCGAACAAAAGTGGCAAAAGCGCTGGGCTGATGAGAAGACCTTTGAGGTCACCGAAGACCCATCAAAGCCAAAGTTCTATTGCCTCGAAATGCTCGCCTACACTTCCGGACGCGCTCACATCGGCCACGTCAGCAATTACTCCATCGGCGATGCGCTATCTTGGTTCAAGCGGATGCGCGGCTACAACGTGCTGCACCCGTTTGGTTGGGACGCGTTCGGCCAGCCTGCCGAGACGGCTGCCATCAAACACGGCACCGATCCCGAAAAGTTTACCCGCGACGCCATCGCGACGATGAAAGACCAGCTTCTGCGAATGGGGATCAGCTACGACTGGTCGCGCGAAATCGCCACCTGTGATCCTGAATACTATAAGTGGAACCAATGGTTCTTTATTCGAATGTTTGAACGCGGGATGCTCTATCGCAAGCTCGCGCCGGTCAATTGGTGCCCAAAGGAAAACATCTCGCTTTCAAACGAACAGGCATCCAACGGCGAATGCTGGCGCTGTGGCGCAAAGGTGACCCAAAAAGAGCTGCCGCAATGGTTCGCGCGAATAACCGATTATGCGGAGCAACTGTTGGAGGGGCTGGATCAACTTGAGGGTGGCTGGCCGGAACGTGTCGTGTCGATGCAACGGAACTGGATCGGACGCAGCAGCGGAGCGCGGGTCGATTTCACAGTCGAAGATCTGAATGAAAAGGTTACCGTGTTTACAACCCGGATCGATACGATCTTCGGCGCGAACGCGATCATACTGGCGCCGGAACATCCGCTGATCACAAAGATTCTCGAGAACGAACAACATCGCGACGAGGTGCTGGGCTTCGCCGAAAAACTCAAACAGGAACAGCGCAGCGCGCGCGTGGACGAACTGGAAAAACACGGCATTTTTACCGGCGGCTTCGCGATCAATCCGTTCAACCAGGAGAAGTTGCCGATATGGATTGCGAATTTCGTTCTGATCGAATACGGGACCGGCGCGATCATGTCGGTACCGTCCGGCGATCAACGCGATTTCGAGTTTTCTCGCAAGTACAACATCCCGTTCCGGCAGATCAAGCTGGACGACGAAGGTCGCGAGATTCCGGCTGAAGATTTGATTGCAGCCGACGAATCATGGAGTACTACGGTCAACACCGGGCAGTGGAGCGGGTTATCCTCGCAGGAAGCAAACAAGCTGATGAATGAATACGCCGAGGCTCACGGGTTTGGGCGATCGGCGATCACCTACAAGCTGCGTGACTGGGGAATCTCACGTCAGCGTTACTGGGGCACGCCCGTTCCGATGATTCACTGCGAGCGCGATGGCATCCTGCCGGTAGCCGACGAAGACTTGCCGGTCGTGTTGCCAAAAGGCGTGAACCTGAAGGTCGAAGGCGGCTCGCCGCTCGACCACGTTCCTGAGTATGTCGATACAACTTGTCCAAAATGTGGAGGTCCCGCAAAGCGCGACACCGACACGATGGACACATTTGTTGATTCAAACTGGTACTACTTTCGTTATTGCGATCCGCAAAACGATCGGCAGCCGTTCGATCCTGACAAGGTCGCTTACTGGCTGCCCGTTGATCAATACATCGGAGGAATCGAGCATGCGGTTCTGCATCTGATTTACACGCGTTACTGGACAAAGGTAATGCGCGATCTTGGACTGGTTAAGTTCGATGAGCCGGTGACCAGACTGCTGACCCAGGGGATGATCAACAAGGAAACGTACTTCTGTCCGGAGCATGAGTGGCTGTTTCCCGAGGAGGTGACCGAGCAAAAGACTTGCTCGTTCTGCGGCAAGGAGGTCGTAACCGGTCGTGTCGAGAAAATGTCGAAGTCGAAAAAGAACGCCGTCGACCCAATCGAGATGATCAATATTCACGGGGCGGATGCTCTGCGTCTATTTGTCCTGTTTGCCGGACCGCCCGAGAAGGACAAAGAGTGGTCCGATACGGGGTTTGAGGGTGCGTCGCGCTACCTGCAGCGGGTATGGCGGATCGCCCAAAAGTGGCAGAGTCGCATGGCCGGAACTACTCCCGGATCGCTGACTCAAACCGATCTTCAAGATCATCAGCGAAAACTGCGTCGCCGCGTTCATCAAATTGTCCGGTCGATAACCGAGAATTTCGAAGAGCGTCTTCACTTGAACACATGCATCTCGTCGTTGATGGAACTGACCAACGAGATCTACGCGTTTGATCAGGCGGTGGAGAAGATCGGTGATGCGAGCGAAGCAGACAATGAGATTGCCCGGGAGGCGTTCAATGCGTTGATCCCGATGCTTGCACCGTTTGCACCGCATATGTCCGAAGAGCTGTGGGAAAGTTTCGGTCATTCGGGAAGCCTGGCGCGCGCCCAGTGGCCCGAGTTCGACGCCGATCTTGCGCGTGACGAGGAAATCGAGGTTGCGATCCAGATCAATGGCAAACTGCGCAGTCGCATCTTTGCAAGCGCAAATGCGAGCGATAGCGAGTTGCGCGAGGCGGCGCTTTCAGATGACAGAGTCAAAAATGCAATTGAGGGCCGAGTGGTAGCCAAGATCATCACTGTTCCGGGCAAACTTGTGAACGTGGTGCTCAAGTAAAGCGATTGAAGCCCAAACGTTGACATCCCAGCCGCCTGCTTGCGTTCGGACAACACTGGCGGTTTATTTCACTTACTCATCCCCCAACTAGACTGAACCGTTCAGTCAAATTGAACGAAGTGTGGCTTTTCTCCTAACGACAAGGCCTCCCCCGCCTCACCCTAAGTGTGTTAAAACACACTTCTTAGGTAAGCGATTTCACACAGTTGCCATTCCGGCACGGTTCTTGACATATAGATGGCGCGCAGAGGTAACGGATTGGTTGTAGTCCTCACCACTCAGCGCGAGACGAAAAATGAAAACAAAATTGATCTGGGAATCGAGGAACGAAGCTGTGAAGAAAGCAAATAAGGTATTTAAGAAGTCGATGGTAGCTCTGCTGGTCTTTTGCTCGGTGGTAAGTCTGTTAACCGGCCACCTGCTGGGCGGCAACGCTAAAGGGCAATCAATCAGCCTGCAAAAGGTCGCAGAGAACGACGGCAACGTTGATGTTGACGTCGAACGTGGGAAAGTTGCTCCCGATCTTGAGGAGAGCATTCAGACAGCTAAACAGCAAAACTCGCCCGATGAGCTTCAGCGGGTGATCATTCAACTAAGCGACACAGCAGTTGAACTGGGCGACGCTACAGCCATCCGCGTGATGTCGGGGAAGATGAATGTTGCCGGTGGTCGTTACAAGAAGCTCTTTAAGAAACTTGGTCTGGTCACCGCGGAACTGCCGTTGTCGAGGATCAAGGAACTGGTAGGTGATCCTGACATCGCGTACATCAGCCCGGATCGCCCCACGGAGTCGCTCGGCCACGTTTACAACACCACCGGCGCGCAGGATGGCAGCACAGACATCCCCACGCTAACTTGTGTGAACGGCACTGGCGTTGGCGTCGCCATTTTGGACAGTGGCATTGATACTGCGCACGATCTAACCAAGACAACTTACGACCATGAGGGCGTGGTTTACTCCAAAGACTTCACCGGGCAGAACACGACCCAGGATCGCTATGGTCACGGCACTCACGTAGCATCGCTCATCACCGGTAGAAGCGATGTGGCCTACGGCGCATACACCGGCATCGCGCGTGAGGCTAACCTGTTGAATTTGCGAGTGTTAAACGACGCGGGGAGTGGCACCGTCAGCAACACCATAGCGGCGATTGATTGGTGCATTACGTACAAGAATACCTTCAATATCCGGGTGATCAACATGAGCCTCGGAGCGCAGGCGAGGGACAGCTATAGGACCGATCCGCTGTGCCTGGCGGCGCGCCGCGCTCACACCGCCGGCATCGTGGTTGTTTGCGCCGCGGGCAATGATGGAAAAGATTCGCTTGGTAGGAAGATCTACGGTGGCGTTCACTCGCCGGGCATCGACCCATCGGTGATAACCGTCGGAGCAACAAACACCTTCGGCACAGACTCGCGATCGGATGATGCGATCGCCAGCTACAGCTCGCACGGCCCGACGCGCGGCTACACGACAAATGCGTACGGCGTCAGGAAGTACGACAATCTGATCAAGCCTGATCTTGTCGCGCCCGGCAACAGGTTACTCGGTGCGTGCTCTCCCGCTTCGCAAACCCGGGTGACCAGCCTTTTCTTGACAAATCCTCTGTTGAATCCGGGAACTTCCGGGTTAGCCACGAAACAGATGATGTACTTGAGCGGGACGTCGATGTCCTCGGCGATCGTCGCTGGTGCGGCAGCGATGCTGATCGAAGCCAACCCGAACTTGACCCCCAATCTGGTCAAGGCTGTACTGATGTACACCGCGCAACCCATTTCAGGAGCCAACAATTTCGAACAGGGCGCCGGTCGTCTCAATGTTGAAGGCGCCGTAAGACTGTCGGGTGCGATCGTTCCCTGGGCCCATTCATTGAGCAACGGGGCTGCGATGCTCAATGGCGCAATGCCGTCCCAATATGACTCGATCGCCGGTAACACTTGTTACTGGGGCAAAGGTATTATCACCAACTACTGCTTCCTGTATGGCAACACCGTGATGACCTACTGGCAGGGTGCGTACGCGCAGGGAGTCTTGTTGTCCGATGCCACGACGGTCGCCAACGGTTCAATCAGCCGCAGCAGTACGATGACCTCCTACGGTGTTCTCCTTTCCGACGGGGTGCTTCTCTCAGACGGTGTTTTGTTGTCGGACGGAGTGCTGCTGTCAGATGGCGTCTTGCTTTCTGACGGGGTGTTGCTCTCGGATGGCGTGCTGTTAAGTGACGGCGTGTTGCTGAGCGATAGCTTTGTATTTTCAGACTCAGTGGCCTACGGCGACGCCACGGCCGGTATGCAATTTGTGCTGATTCCATTGTGGTAAGGAGCTAGGAAAAAGGAGATTCCAATGCAACCACTTGCCACAATAAGAGAAGACGCATTTGGAGCGAGCCCGTGGGCGATCGGCGCAACCACCACCACGGTAACGATGAGCCTGCTCGACAGCAGGCACGAAGCCGAGGTGCTCGCTTTTCTCGAAGAGCGGCCGGTTCACACGTTCGGGATGGTCGGCTTCATAAAGACCAACGGGATTGTTAGTCCGCAGAACCGGGGATCGTTCTTGGCTTGCCGGGATGAAGTAGGCCACGTGCTGGGCGTCGCGCTGATTGGTCATCACATATTGCTGGAGATTCGCACCCACGCAGCGATCGAGGCGTTCGCCAAGCTCGCCAGGGAATTCGGAGGCGCTCATTTGGTGCTCGCAGAACAGGAACTGGTTGAGGCCTTCTGGAGTTACTACGCGGACGGCGGGCAATCGCCGCGTCGGTTCTGTCGCGAATTGCTGCTCGAGCAACGGTGGCCAGTTGAACCTCGTGAAGCTGTTCCTGGATTGAGACGGGCTACGCTCGACGAGCTTGAGCTGGTTGTTCCGGTACAGGCTCAATGCGCTTTTGACGAGAGCGGGATAGATCCTATGCAGACCGATCCCGAGGGCTTCCGCCAGCGCTGCGCACAACGCATCGATCTTGGCAAGACATGGGTTTTGATCGAAGACGGAAGACTTATCTTCAAAGCCGAAGTCATTACCGAGACCTCACTGGTCAGCTACCTCGAGGGTGTTTGGGTTGATCCCCAGCAGAGAGGCAAGGGCCACGGCTCACGATGCCTGTCGCAATTAGGAACGACACTCCTGAGGCAGTCAAGCTCGGTGTGCCTGCTGGTGAACGAGAAAGCCTCGAGCGCGCGAGCGTTCTATCAAAAGGCTGGGTACAGATTCATCAGTTATTACGACACAGTGTTTTTGAATAGGCGAGTACACTAAAGAGAAGCCACAGGATGAACCACAACAGAACTGAACACTGACCGCATCAGCCAGTTCGAAGGCCACGTAGTAACGAATTTATATTCGTTTCCAGGGATTCAGGCCACGAAACTTATTCGTTTATTGGGATTCAGTCCACGTAGTTCGTTTCCTGGGATTCAGTCCACAAAACTTATTTCGTTTCTTGGGATTCGCGCATAGCAGAGTGGACGAATAGATCCGTCACTACGTGGATGCAGGTTTGGTCCTGGGATTTGACTGGCTGCTCAATAGATCGTGGTGGGAATCATGGAAGAAGACGATGTAATAAGAGTTATCGAGAACCGCGCTTTGACGCCGGATGAGATCGGTGTCCTGGCAAGTTTGATTGCCAACGAGCCTGATCATTATACGGTATTGGGGGTCAACCGAAACGCGAGCGACGACGAGATCAAAAACGCTTACTGTCTCGCGGTCCACTACTTTCATCCGCTCAAGAGCGCAAAAATTATCGAATCAGACAGCGTGATGCACTGGAGGTTGAGCTCGGCGTACCTCCGAATCGAGGAAGCGTTTACCGTTCTTTCGCGTCCAAGTAGAAGAAAGACCTATGACGACAATCTGAGCAGCCAGCTCGCTCATCCGCCACCGCGTCGCCGGGTTAACCGGCGTTTGAACTTGACGAATCCGGCTCAGGACTCCCGGTCAAATGTCACGTCAAACCGTCCAAAAGCCGAGAGGGGCCGGCCCAGGGAGCGTCGTCGCGTCGAGCGAGTTCCTCTGAACCTGCCTATCAAGGTGACCTTTGAGCGCCACTGGCAGGAGATCTCCGAGACTCTCGACGTAAGCCCGCTTGCCGTACGGTTCCGGTTGTCACGTCATCTCGAGCCAGGCTCGGAGCTGCGTCTCGAGCTGCCTATGCCCAAATCCCTCAGAACTCATAGCTACGAAGACGATCTGTACGTAGTTGACGCTTACGTTATTTACACCTCCAACCTGGACTCCGGCCGACAGGTCGTCGCCGAGTTCATCTAGTTACCCGGATCCACGATTCGATTATCAATCAATAAGACCCTGGTGAGATCCAGGTAACCTGGATTCTTTTTCACAGGGCGAATTCAGCCGTCTCCCAGTAGAAGTTAACTGTCGAGCGCATTTTGTTGAATCGGTCAATGGCAGCTAATCGGCGGTTTGCTCTGTCATTTTGACCGAAGTTCGAAGGCTTGCCCAAAAAGGGGTAGCAGCCCACACGCGAAGCGGGCGAGCGATTATTAGTAACCACTTCAAAAATGCCAGAGCAAGTGATCGACTTGTATTTACTCTGAATGTGGGGCTTATGACGATTGGCGGATACCCTGAGAATCGTCAGTCAGCCACAGAATCGAAAGAGAGATGCGCTGAAAATGGTCTACGCCGACTACTGGCACGGATGTTGACTAAGCGACATCGAGAGTTCATCTCAGTAGACCGGTATACCGAGCCGGCGACCGAGGCAAAGCAACAGGGCAATAGGGAAGAGGTCGGTGCGCGGAGGCAGAGTTAAGTTTGAGTAGAAGGGTGAACAGCACGAGTTTTACAAATTCCTATATGCGCCTGGTCACGGTCGCCGGCGCAGCGGTCGTGATCTCATCGCTCGCCGCGCTGCGGCCCGCGGAACTGGGCCTCCCGTTTATCTTGCTGACGCTGGTTACATTAGCGCTGGGCTCCCGAATAGTCGTCCAATTCTTCCGATTCGATTCCTACATTTCGATTTCTGAAATCTTTATCTTCCTCGCTTTAATGCTTTTCGACGGAGAGGCGGCAATTCTACTTGCAGCGTTGGAGGGTCTATCCTCCTCGCTGCGGATTACAAAGAGACCGCTTACGATGGTGTTCAACTCGGCCGGCATGGCGGTGTCGACATTCCTGACGGCATGGACGCTGCGTTTGCTGTTCGGACCGATTACTGATTTATCCCGAGGAAGTTTCTCATCCAGGTTGATCACTGCGACCTGTACGATGGCTTTTGTTCAGTACATAGTCAATTCGGGGCTTGTGGCGATCGCCGGGGCGTTAAAGGCGAACAAGCCGCTTTGGGCTACCTACAAACAGCACTATGTTTGGACCTCGTTGACTTATTTCGCCGGCGCATCAGCCGCGGTCCTCACCGTCAGATTAATCGGCGTCGTCGGTTTCTATGCCTTCATCGCAACGATGCCGATAGTAGCGATTCTTTATTTTACCTACATAACTTATGTCAAGAACGTGGAGTCATCGACATCGCAGGCGGAACAAGCCAAACGGCATCTAGCCGAAATGCAGGAGAGCGAGGAGCGGTTTCGAAGTGCCTTTGATCACGCGCCGATTGGAATGGCCCTTGTCGCTCCGGACGGCAGGTGGATGCAGGTCAATCAATGTCTTTGCGACATCGTCGGATATTCGGAGAACGAGTTCAAGGGAATAACATTTCAGGCGATCACCCATCCGGATGATCTTGGCGATTTTCTCGATCGTCTGAAGGAGGTCGTCGAAGGCCAGATCCCGACGCATCAGATGGAGAAACGTTATCTCCATAAACTCGGGCACGAAGTATGGGTACTGGTCGGACTCTCGCTGATTCGCGATTCAGAAAGCAAATGCCTCCACCTCATCTTTCAGATTCAGGACATAACCCATCGCAAGCGCGCCGAGCAGCAGTTGGTGCATGAAGCGCTCCACGATGCCCTCACCGGCCTCCCTAACCGCGCCTGGTTCATGGAACAGCTTCAGTCCTCACTCAACCTCGTTCACGCACACAAGGACCGGCTCTTTGCGGTTTTGTTTTTGGACCTCGATCGATTCAAGTTGATCAACGACAGCATTGGTCATATGGTCGGGGACCAATTGCTCATCGGTATTGCAAATCGGCTGAGCCACTGCCTCAGACCCGGAGACAAGGTGGCCCGGCTGGGCGGTGATGAGTTCACCATTCTGCTCGACGATATTCGCGGCGCCGCTGAAGCGGTCGAGGTCGCAGATAGAATACAAAAACACCTGTCTAAGCCTTTCAACGTTGGTGGGTATGAGACGTTTACTACAGTCAGCATTGGAATTGCGGTTTCAAATCCTGACTACAAGCTTCCTGAGGATTTCTTGCGCGATGCGGACACAGCGATGTACCAGGCCAAGTCGCTCGGCAAGGCGCGACACGTTATTTTCGACAAAGGCATGCACGCCCGCGCGGTCAATCTCCTTCAACTCGAGACCGACCTCCGGCGCGCGATCGACAGAAACGAATTCTTTATTGAGTATCAGCCTATTGTGGAACTCCGAAGCGGCAGGCTAACAGGCTTCGAAGCATTGGTTCGCTGGCAGCATCCGGATCGCGGCTCGGTCTTGCCGGATCGGTTCATATCAGTGGCTGAAGAAACGGGATTCATTGTTCCCATCGGTCAATGGGTGCTTCTGCAGTCGTGTCTCCAGATGCAACGCTGGAACTCAATGCATTCGCCTTTGAATCCGCTGTCCATCAGCGTCAATCTTTCGGGGCGACAGTTCACCCATTCGAACCTTCTCGAGCAGATCACACAGATTCTTCACGTTACCGGACTGGACCCCCGACTGCTGAAACTTGAAATTACCGAGAGCGTGGTGATGGAGAGTGTTGAGAGCGCGGCCGGTACGCTTGAAAAGCTTCGTGCGCTCGGCGTCGAGCTCAGCATCGATGATTTTGGCACCGGCTATTCTTCTTTAAGCTATTTGCACAGGCTGCCAATCGATACTTTGAAGATCGATCGATCATTTGTCAGTCGAATGGCCGAGAATAACGAAAACAAAGAGATAGTGCGCACGATAATAATGCTTGCGAAGACCCTGGGAATGGGTGTGATTGCTGAAGGGGTGGAAACAAAAGAACAGGCGGAGTTGTTGCGCGAACTTGGGTGTGAATCTATTCAAGGGTATCTGGTGTCAAAGCCCCTCGATGCAGAATCCACCGATCGTTTGATTCTCAGCGCGCTCTCGCAATGGCAGAGTACCATTCTGCATCAGCAGGGACTATTCGACCGGGAAGCCTTCGACACACTCGCCAGCGCATATCCGATGTAGATCTCCTCCAGACACCACCGGCTTCAGCCGTGTGGTGTTTCAGTTTTAACCTACGTCAGGGCGTTGCGTCCCCAGACACCACCGGCTTCAGCCGTGTGGTGTTTCAGTTTTAAC
>Ga0075428_100005864_pt1 | contig 13651 bp, 9 predicted proteins | sample RhiMetdeltSRZDD2_FD_75291 | JGI IMG/M metagenome (GOLD analysis project Ga0075428, IMG submission 75291) | Populus rhizosphere microbial communities from Tennessee, USA - Rhizosphere MetaG P. deltoides SRZDD2 | ecosystem: Host-associated > Plants > Roots > Rhizosphere > Soil | place: USA...
AAAAGGTCCTTGCCTTCAACCGGGTCGCAGTAGTAGAGGTGTGGGATGTGGTCGAGCGGCCGTAGGCTGCCCCAGCGGCCGTGCAAGAAGTTTGGGATCGGGGCCGCGAAGGTGGCCGCCCGGACCACGCGGCTGGTCATCTCGTGGTCCATGTGGTAGTCGTCCGGACTGTGGGTGAAGACCACCGCCGGGCGCACTTCGGCCAGGAGGCGCACCACACGATCGACCAGTTCGTCGGTCAGGTAAACGCGAAGGTCGAGCGCCTCGATGCAGTGGTAGGAAGCACCCAGGCGGTCCGCGGACGCCTTGGCTTCCGCCCGGCGGATGGCGGAGATCTCGGCCGGCGCGCGGTCGGCCGACCCGCAATCCCCCGCGGTCATTGTTGCCAAGTGGACCTGCCAGCCGTGCTCGCGCGCCAGGCGGATGAGGGTGCCGGCGCACAGGAATTCGACGTCGTCGGGATGGGCGACGAGGGCCAGGACGGCGGACATCGGGACTCGTCTCGCGGGGTGGGAAATGAAACGGGGCGGCCACACGGGCCGCCCCGGAATTGTATCGCGGATGCGCTTACTGGTTGGGCTGGTTCACCGGCGCGGCCGTCGGCGGCGGCATACCACCGGGACCGGCGCCCGGCGGCGGCATCGCGGGCATTTGCCGGCGGATGAGGCCCAGCTTCTCCCGGACCTTCTGTTTGACGTCAATCGACACCCAGGGCGTTCCGTCCGGCGCGTTTCCATCCATTGGGCCGGGCATCGGAAGCGGGGGGATATTCTTGAGGTCCGGCACGACGGCGTACAAAAGGGTCAGGTCGCCCAGGCCGTGGAGCATGTTGCCGGTCGAGGGCGCGCCCGCGGCCCGAATGAGGTCGTGCGCCGTGACCGTCGCCGCCCGCAGGTCGAGCGTTCGCACGTCCTGCAACAGCTTGACGTAGCGCATGTTCAGGTCGTAGGCCTCTTCTTGAACGCGGTCGAGGTCGCGGAAGTCCCGACAGGGATGGCTGAACAAGCTCGGGTCGGCTGCCCGGGTTCGGCGGCAGTCCTGCTTTTCCGCGAGGACGCGCTTCCACGCGGCGAAGCCCTGGTCGTACAGCTCAATCGCCCGCGAGTACTCGACTGCATCACGCACCGCCTTGTCCGCCTGGAAGAATTTTTTCCGAGCGAGCATCGCGTCGGCGGTGCGCATGGCGTCGGCTTCGACTTCAAACGTCTCGAAGTTGGTCATGAACCGGTTGGCGGTCCAGCCGTTGATGACGGCCTGTGCCTCGTGAAGTTGCTTGAGGTGCGCGTCCTGTTCCTCGCGGGCGGTCAGCGGGTCGGGCGGATCGCCGACACGCTTGCCGGGGTGCAAGCGACAGTACTCCTCCGCCTGGGCGCGATAAGACTCAAGCTTGACCGGGCTCATGCGCAGGCCGTTCGCCAGGCCGTGGTCTTGCCAGCGCTGGGCACACTCCTTCCACGCGTCCTGGGCATTGCCCTGCGAGCGGAACGCGGCCTGGACGCGTTTCCCTTCCGCGTCCGTCTTGGGGATCCAGGCCCGGTCTTCGTCGATCTGATCGTCGATGAACCACGGGTCGGAGTCGAACCAGCCCTCCCGCGTGAGCCGCTCCGCGACGTACGACTGTGCCCGCATCGGGCCCTGGCGGAAGATGATTGTCGCCGGCCGCTTCGGGATGCGGTACCTGAGCGGGTCCGGATTGTACGTACCGTCGAGGCCCGGATTCGGGTGCGGCGGCGGGAGCGCAGCGTTCGCCAGCGAGTACCAGGCACGGGCCGCGAGGAACGCGTCCTGGTCCTGGTCGGGCAGCGCGACTCGGTAGTCCAACTCCTGGGTAGTCACCGGTTGGCCGACCAATTCTGGGAGAACCGGGAATTGCTTCCGCCGCTCGTTGAGTTCCTTCGAACCCGGCTTGTAACGGCTTGGCAGCTTGCGGTTGTTTCTGAGAAAGGTGATCACCTGGTCGGGATTGCGGGCTAGAACCGTCGCCTTCTCCTCCGAGCCGTCCACCAGGATCCGGCTCTCTTTCATTCGCCGGATGAGCTGCGGGTTGTTCTTGCAGAACTCCTCGAACGCGGCCAGGTTGACCGTCCGTGTGCCGTCTGAGTTGACGATCGTGAGGCGCTCCGGGTCGCGGTCCTCGTCCGGGATACATGAGAGTTGATAGAGACAGCGAAGGGTCGTGACTCGGTCGCTCACCCCGAACTTGTTCTGATAGAAGAAGCCGATCGTGTAGCGCAGGTCGGGGTTGTTCCAGTTGAGTGCCTCACCGTCGGCGGCGATGGAAATTCCGCGGGCGATGTAGAAGTACATGTCATTCAGGCGGTCCATCTCGACGGACACGTTGTAGGCGAGATTCCAGCTCTGAAACATCCACGGCCCGACCGTGTGCGGTTGCAGCTTGGCGATCGAGTTGACCGAGATGTCCAGCTCGCTCCACTCCTGCTTCTTCTGCTTTTCCGTGGCGTTGAGCCACAGCGCGGAGACGGCCAGTCCGCGGGACCCGGTGAGGAGCAGCCGGACCGCCGCACCGCCCAACTCGTTATCCCCGTGGTGCAGTTCGGTGAGTTCGTGAACTTTCGCCCGACCGTCCATCGTCAGCGACAGCCGCGGGTTGTTCCGCACGTCGTCCGTGTTCATCTTGTCCATTCGCACGAACGTGCCGCGAACGACCAGGCTGAGAAAAAGCAAGACGCCGATGCACGCAAGGTAGGTCACCTTGCGCCGCTTCGCCGCTTGTTGGTAGATATTCGCCATAACACCGACTCCGCCGCATCAGGCGGCAATTTCGCGGGCCTTGAGCAGGTAATACGCTGCGACCAGCCAGGGCAGCACGTACCCCAACAGGGTGATGAAATTCAGCAACAGGAAATCGGGCCCGATGTCGAACCCCTGGGCCACGTATTCCGTCAGGCCGTACCGGTCCACGTCCGGGATGACGTTCAGGATTCGCCGGAACCCCCACCGCCACGCCGAGTCAAACATCTGCAGGGTGCGGACCGTGGGCGTCGGGTCCAGCTCCACCGTCGCCGTGCTGTTCTTGATCAACCGGGCGAACGACTCCATCGGCCCGCCGCCGATGTTCAGACCTTTGGCCATTTCCTGGATGAACTCGAGGAAGAAGCCACCGATGAACACGAACATGGCGATCAGGAAGCTGAGGACGCCCGCCAGGTAGGTCGACAGGGCGACCGCGATGGCCAGTGCGATCACGAGCCGGAACCAGATCCCGAACGCCCCCTTCATGTAGTTGAGGCTGAAGTTCCCCTCGGACTCGAGGAAGTAGAGGTCATAGCGCGCCGCGCCGACGAACTGGCTGGGCGTCTCGCACTTGACCTGCACCTGCAAGCGATACGGCAGCCGGCCAGGGGTCAGGGAGTTCGGGTCCTCCTTCGGCTTGCCTTCGGCCGCGTTTCGGAACAGGCCGGAAGGAACCGGGATGGACGTGGTGTGGTAGTCGAAGATCTGCCAGTTGCGGTAGACGTATTTGCCGTATTGCTGGGCGAGTTGATCCACCTTTGCCCACTTGGCGTCCCCCGGTTTCGCATTGCCAAGACCCTGGGAGTCGCGGTTGTACGCGTCTTCCATCGTGATCGGGACGTCCGGATTGCGCGGGTCGGGAATTCTCTTCTGCGGGTCCCACTGGTGCGTGATGATCTCGAAGGTCACCTGCACGCCGGCCCCTTCCTCGCCTTTGGTCGTTCGGTAGATGTCGAAGGCGAATTCCAGGGGAACGTTGTCCGTCTTTTCGTAGCCGCTGGGGACCGAGTTGAAGTTCCAGACCGCGCGTTGGGTGGACTGGGGGTGGCCGGCGATGTATCGGCGGTACGTGTCTTCGCGGCCGACGTCCACGCCAGTGAACTCGCCCGCGGTCGCTTTCTGCTTGGCCATCTTGGCGAATTCCAGTTGACCATACCGAGCCACGCGGGCCTTCATGCTCTCCCGCTCGGCCTCCTCGGACACGTTGCCCAGGTTGATCAGGCCCAGCCCGAGGATGGTCATGCCGAAGAGAGCGGCCGTGAGCAGCGCGAGGTAGCCGAAGAAGCGACCCAGAACGATTTCGAAGCGTTCCACCGGCTTGGTGACGATCGTGTGGATCGTCTGGTTCTTGATGTCGTTCGGGATGCTAAAGGCCGCGAGTAAGAGCCCGACGGCGATCAAAAGAAGGTTCATCCCGCGCACGGTGACGCCGATGATGCTCTTGAGTTCGTCTTCCGGCTTTTCCTGGAAGAACCAGCGCGCAGGGAACAGATAGGCCAGGAGGATGAACAGGAACACCCACACCACGCGCTTGCGGACTGCCTCCTTAAAACTGAGCTTGGCCAGTGCGTAGATGCGCCCCCAGCGCAGGCGCAGGCAATCGCGGAGGAACGGCCCGCCGAAGCCGAGAATGGCCACGAGCCCGCCCGCGGCCAGCGCCATCTCGAGCATGAAGCTCATCAGGGTCATGCGCTTGCCGAGAATCTGGATCGTTTTCGTCCCGGCCGGCTCGCCGGACACGATAAACATCAGGCCAAGCGCCACGAGATAAATGGTCAGGGCGATGGCCCCGGCCAGGAGCATGCCCGGCCCGACCAGGCGATTGCGCTTCTTGCCGCCGGGGAGGACGTCGTTGACCGGGTTCCACAAGCCGTTGGCGATCCACAGGACCAGGCCGACCATGGCGAACCCGCCCGCGTCCTGGAGCCAGTCGATGCCCATCCAGGACAGCCGGCGCCAGTTCTCAAAGGTGAGCGGCTCGGTCTCGAATTTCATGACCCCGAGGATCGGGGCAAAGGACGCCACCACGATGTCGGTTCCCCTGTGGCAATGCTGTGAATCACGCCTTTCCGTCCACGGCGGGCAGATACCGGCGGCCCGGCCGGGCCCGGCTCTCCTCGACGACCTTCTTGAACAGGTCTTCCAGCGTCGTCGTCGGGTGGCCGTACGACTCCACCTTGCCGCCGTGCTTCTCGATGACCGCCTCGAGGTCGGTCCGCAGCGCGTCCGTCAGGCGCAGGTTGACGGCTCGCACTTCAACGCGAACCGCATCCTTGACCAGCGCTTCCACCTCGCCGAGTTCCTGCAGGTCGCCGTTGTAAAGAATGGCAATGCGGTCGCAGACCGCCTGTACGTCGTCGAGCCGGTGCGAGCACATCAGCACGGTCTTTCCCTTGTCCCGGAGCTCGCGGATCAGGCCCTTCATCCAGATCGTGCCGTTCGGGTCCAGACCGGACGTCGGCTCGTCGAGGATGATGAACTCGGGGTCGTTGATCAGGGCCTGGGCCAGCCCGATCCGCTGCCGCATGCCCTTCGAATACTCGCGGAGGGTTCGGCGCCGGTCCTGTTCGAGTCCGACGGTCCTGATCAACTCCGCGGCCCGCTGCTTGCGAACGTCCGGCGGCATGTCGAACAACCGGCCGTAGAAGTCGAGAGTCTCTTCCGCGTTCAGGAATCGGTACAAGTACGATTCTTCCGGCAGGTAGCCGATCCGCTCGTTCTTGCGGACGTCCGCGGCTGGCATGCCGAAGACCGTGGCCTCGCCGGAGGTCGGGAACAATAGCCCGAGCAGCAGTTTGATGGTGGTCGTCTTGCCGGAGCCGTTCGGGCCGAGGAGGCCGAAAATCTCACCGCGCTTGATTTGCAGGTCCAGGGCGTTCAGGGCGACTTTCTTCTTGCGGCCCCAGAAGTCGCGGTAGATCTTGGTCAAGTTCCGGGTTTCGACAATGACCTCCCCGATTGGGGGAGTGGTCGCAACAGGGCGATCGGCAACGGCGGTCTCGGCCATGCCTAAAGACTCCAGTGCCCGGTCGGGCCGAAAAAAGGGTGTGTCCGTTGTTACGCCCGTGGGGGGCGGGGGTTCGCGCGAAGTCGGTTCCGCGGCTGAGATTGTACGAACGGGTGCCAGGACAGGACATCGTAGCCGTCACGCTCCGCGTGACGAGGCCCGGGCCCCTTGGTAGCCGTCACGCTCCGCGTGACGAGCCGGTCCCGTCACGAAGAGCGTGACGGCTCCTATCCCTGCCGAAGCCACCGGGCCGCATCGCGGGCGTGATAAGTGAGAATCAGGTCTGCCCCCGCCCGGCGGATGCTCGTCAGGATCTCCAGAGCCACCCGCCGTTCGTCGATCCAGCCCTTCTGGGCAGCTGCCTTCACCATGGCAAATTCGCCGCTGACGTTGTAGGCCGCGACCGGCACCTGGAACCGCTCCTTGACTCGGCGGATGATATCCAGGTAGCTCAGGGCCGGCTTGACCATAACGATGTCGGCCCCTTCAGCCAGGTCCAGTTCCACCTCGCGCAGGGCCTCGTCGCCGTTAGCCGGGTCCATCTGATATCCGCCGCGATCGCCAAATTGTGGTGGCGACTCGGCGGCCTCGCGGAAGGGGCCGTAGAAGCCGGACGCGTACTTGGCCGCGTAGCTCATGATCGGAATGTGCGAAAAGCCGGCGGAATCCAGGCCGGACCGGATCGCCTGGACCATGCCGTCCATCATGCCGCTGGGGGCGATGATGTCGGCACCGGCCCGGACGTGGCTGACGCACTGTTGCGCCAGAAGCGGCAAGGTCGCGTCGTTATCGACGTCCACCCGGCCACCCGTGTCGCACAGCGGGCCGCAGTGACCGTGGTCGGTGTACTCGCAGAAGCACTCGTCGGTCAGCAGCACCACATCAGCCTTGTAGGCCTGGCGCAGGGCCCGGAGTGCTTGCTGAACAATGCCGTCGTCCCGCAATGCACTCGACCCGGTCGCGTCTTTGAAGGCCGGAATGCCGAACAGGATGAACGCGCGAATCCCCAACTCGCGAGCTGATCCCACCTCGTCCACGAGCCGGTCGACACTGAGTTGGTAGTTTCCCGGCATTGAAGTGATCTCCTGCCGAACGCCTGTGCCGGGGCGGACGAAGAGGGGCAGGATGAAATCACGAACGTCGAGCGCGGTCTCGCGGACCATGTCGCGGACGAGCGCATTGGCCCGCAAACGACGCGGGCGAACGGTCGGGTAGCCGGCGGTCTGCATGAAGCGCTTCGAACTTTGCGGGCGTGCGGTCATCTTACACGCTCGCCGACAGAGTGGTCGGACTGCAAATCGGAGTATCGCCCACTCACGAACCAAAGTCGAAAGGCGACTTGAGATGGAGTTTCAACAAGCGTCGGGGAAAAACCAAATCGGGATAGCCGCCCAAAAGTGTATTCCTACACTACTCTTGCTGTTGAGACTGAGTCGCAACAACTGCCGGTAAGCCTTGCGATTGGTCGCAATGACCGAAAAGCCGGGGCTTCAGGAGATGATTTGATGTCGCGTCGAGCCTTCACGCTGATCGAACTGTTGGTCGTAATCGCCATTATCGCGATCTTGATCGGCCTCTTGCTACCGGCCGTCCAGAAGGTCCGCGACGCCGCGAACCGCGCCAAGTGTCAAAACAACCTGAAGCAGTGGGGGCTCGCCCTTCATAATCACGAAAGCACCACCGGGAACTTCCCCGCGTTCGGGGAATACCCCGGCAGCAACTGGAGTATGTTCGCGCGGTTACTTCCCTACGTCGAGCAGGAGAATCTGCAGCGACTCGCCCGCCTGGACCTTCCCTACTCCGATCCGGCCAACGCGAACGTCACTCGATTCAAGGTCCCGATTGTCTACTGCCCAAGTGAGGTCAACGCCCGCGAACGTCCACCGTCGAGCCCGACCGGGAATACCCACTTCCCGACTTCTTACGCCGCCAACCTCGGCACCTGGCTGGTCTTTAACCCGGCAACGCGAACGGCCGGCGACGGGGCCTTCGGGGGCAATCGCGAGAGCCGCTTCGCCGACTTTACCGACGGGACCAGCAACACGCTCGGCTTTGCCGAGGTGAAGGCCTATCAGGCGTTCCTCCGCGGCACCGGCAGTCCGGGCACGGTACCCTCGCCGACCCCGAATGCGCCGGCCGAAGTTGTTGCTTACGGCGGAACGCTCCGCGAAACCGGCCATACGGAGTGGGTGGATGCCAAAGTTCACGAGACCGGCTTTACCGCGACGTTCCCGCCGAACACGCAGGTACCGTTTACCTCCGCCGGCAAGACTTATGATGTGGACTTCATTTCCAGCTCCGAGAACGCGGCCGCCGGCTCACCGCCCACTTTCGCGGCGGTCACCTCGCGGAGCTTTCACTCTGGTGGCGTGAATGCGTTGCTCATGGACGGCTCGGTCCGGTTCGTTCGCAGCACCATCTCGGTCTCCACCTGGCGCGCGCTGGCTACGGCGGCGGGCGGGGAAACCATCGGTAGCGAGTTCTAGTCCAAGTTCAGGGAGACCAGGCGAGTACCGACTTTCGGGTCGGCTCGCCTCGTCGTCTTGTTGGCTTCTGCCGACAATCACCTTGCCATACCCCGACCGAGCCCACCACGATGTCCACCGACCCTCTGGCCACTGGCCGTCGGCCGTGGTCGAAATCCACGCTTCATCTTGTCCGGCGAATGCATGTCTACACCGGGCTCTTTATGGCCCCGTGGATCCTGATGTACGCGGTATCTGCCCTGTTGCTCAACCACCCGACCGCGTTTCTAGACCAAGAGGGGGTGACTTTTGGGCAACGCGAGGTCGCCGGCACACCATTGTCCGACATACGCCCGGCGGACGAGGTCGCCCGCGGCGTCGTGGAGGAACTGAACCGTCAGGCCGGTCGCGAGCAGTTTCGACTCGTCCGCCCGGAAAAAGCTCAATACCGGGGCGAATACGCGTCCGCGATCCTTCGTACCGACAATAAGGCGTACACGGTCTTCGTGGACATTCGCGACGGCAGTGGCTTTGCCCGACTCCGCGACGAACCGAAGGAAATGGCCAAGTTCCCGCCGACTGTCGAGCCACGAACCGACTTGGCGGTCCGCGACCAGCTCAAAGATGGCCTGCCCGAAGCCCTCGCCCGGTCGGGACTGCCGCGCGGCCAAGTGACGGTCACTCTGATCCCGGACATCGTTTTCCCAGTCGAGGACGCGGACGGACGGGTGTGGCGCGCGACATACAACCCGCTCCATGGATCGCTCACCGGCACGCCAGACCACGACGAATCACTGACCACGCGTCGGTTCCTGACCCGTCTCCACATCACCCGCGGCTACCCGCCGTCACCCGGCGTGCGCTGGTTCTGGGCGCTTTCGGTTGATCTGGTTTCGCTCGCGATGCTGTTCTGGGTCGCGTCCGGACTGGTCATGTGGTGGCAGCTCAAGTCCGTTCGGCGGGCCGGCGCGATCATTGTCCTCTCGAGCCTCGCGCTCGCAGCATGGCTGGCTGTCGGGATGCATGGTCAATTCTCTCCGTGAGGCCAACGCGGACGCCGATTCGGGACATCCGTTCAAGTCGATTCGGGACAGATGTTCAAGCGCCACGGCCCTTTGAATCCTCTCGTTCTCCTGGGAATCTGACTAGGCAACGAGAGGAGTTGAAGATGATCGCAATCCGACCGGCGAATGAGCGCGGCCACACCGACTTCGGTTGGCTCGACAGCCGGCATACGTTTTCGTTTGGCGAATACCAGGACTACGACCACATGGGGTTTCACTCCCTGCGAGTCATCAACGACGATCGCGTGGCCCCCGGAGGCGGGTTTCCCACGCATCCGCACCGCGACATGGAGATCCTTACCTGGGTGCTGGACGGGGCTCTGCAGCACAAAGACAGCCTGGGGACCGGTTCGGTTATTCGCGCCGGCGATTTGCAGCGGATGACCGCGGGGACCGGCATTCTCCATAGCGAGTTCAATGAATCCAAGACGGAACCGGTTCACTTCCTGCAAATCTGGGTCTTCCCGGAGAAGCGAGGATTGACGCCCGGCTACTCGCAGCAGAGTTTCCCCGCCTCCGAGCGACAGGGACAATTGAAGCTGGTCGCCAGCCGCGACGGACGAGACGGGTCGGTGAGTTTCCACCAGGACGCCAGCCTGTACGCGGCGGCACTGGATCCCGGCCAGCGGGTGACGCACACGCTCGCTCCCGGCCGTGCGGCCTGGATCCAGGTGGCCGCGGGCGCCGTGACGCTGAACGGCAAGCGACTGAACACCGGCGATGGAGCGGCCGTCACTGACGAAAAAGAGCTTGAACTTGTCGGCGTCGAGAACGGGGAGACTCTGGTTTTTGATCTGGTGTAAGTCAAGCCTCGAAGGTGCCCGCCCATGGCTGCAGTTGATCTGGACGGCTACTTCCATCGCGTCGGCTATTTGGGCAACCGATCGCCGACGCTCGATACCTTGCGGGACCTCCAGCTCCGACACACGGAGGCGATCCCGTTCGAGAATCTGAACCCGCTGCTAGGGTGGCCCGTCCGGTTGGACCCCGCGTCCCTGGAGCAGAAGCTGGTCCACGACGGCCGCGGCGGCTACTGCTACGAACACAACCTGCTCTTCCGCCACGTCCTGGAAGGGCTCGGTTTCCGGGTCGTCGGTCTGGCGGCCCGCGTCCTGTTGAATGCTCCGGTCGGGGCAGTCCGCCCGAAGACGCACGTTCTGCTCCTCGTCGAGGTTGCCGGGCAGCCGTACATCGCCGACGTCGGGTTCGGCGGTCAGACGCCGACTGCACCGCTCCGACTCGAGCCCGGTATCGAGCAGCAAACGCCGCACGGGCCGTTCCGGTTGCATCCTGCGGGGGACGGCTTCTTGTTGGAGGCGGATATGGGTGGCTGGAAGCCGCTGTACCGGTTCGACCTGCGGGAGCAGCATATCGTCGATTACGAGGTCGCGAATTGGTACGTCTCGACGCATCCGGAATCGCATTTCCTAAATGCGCTCCTCGCTGCCCGGCCGGCCGCGGGCCGCCGGTACGGCCTTCGCGACAACGAGTTGGCGGTTCACGCCGTCGGCGGCCCGACGGAGCGGCGCGTCATTTCGGACGCACGCGAGTTGCGCGGCATACTATCTGACCTGTTCCGCCTGACGCTACCGGATACCCCTGCGCTGGACCCGATGCTCGAACAAATCGCCGCGAAGCCGGCCGCAACCGCGTAAGTCGCCCCGTTGCATCGCCCCTGACGGCCCTTTATCCTGACCCGGTGGCCCGTCGTTGGCGCCCCAGGAGCCGTCATGTCCTCTCCCATCGAAAGTGTTCTCAAGGAATCTCGCCGATTTAATCCCCCCGCTGCGTTCGCCTCCAAGGCTCACATCAAGTCGATCGCTGAATATGAAAGCCTCTGGCAACGCGGCCACGACGACCCGGAGGCCTTCTGGGCCGAGCAGGCCGCGCGGAAGCTCCACTGGTTCAAGAAGTGGGACCGCGTGCTCGACTGGAAGCCGCCGCACGCCAAGTGGTTCGTCGGCGGGACAACCAACGTCAGCTACAACTGCCTCGACCGGCACCTCCATTCGCCGCGGAAGAACAAGGCGGCACTCATGTGGGAAGGCGAGCCCGGCGATTCGCGGGTGCTCACTTTCCAGCAACTCCATCGCGAGACGTGCAAGTTCGCCAACTGCCTGAAGAAGTTGGGGGTGAACAAAGGCGACCGCGTCACCATCTACATGCCGATGATCCCGGAGGCGGCGGTCGCCATGCTCGCCTGCGCCCGGATCGGCGCGACGCATTCTGTCGTCTTCGGCGGGTTCTCCGCGGAAGCCGTCGCGGATCGCAATAACGACGCGAAGTCCAAGCTGGTCATTACCGCCGACGGTGGTTGGCGCCGCGGCAAGGTCGTGCCGCTTAAGGCGAATGTCGATACGGCCCTGGCCAAGTCGCCGACGGTCGAAAAGTGCATCGTGTTTAACCGGTGCAACCAAGTTGTGGACATGAAGCCGGGCCGCGACTTCTGGTGGCACGAGCTGATGAACGATGCGTCGCCGGAGTGCCCTGCGGAACACCTGGACAGCGAACACCCGCTTTTCGTCCTCTACACGTCCGGTTCCACGGGCAAGCCGAAGGGGATTCAGCACTCGACTGGGGGCTACTTGCTCGGCGCCGCGCTCACGCACGAATGGGTATTCGACACCTGGGACGAGGACGTCTACTGGTGCACGGCCGACATCGGCTGGGTGACGGGTCATACCTACATCGTCTACGGCCCGCTCGCCAACGGGACGACGGTCGTGATGTATGAGGGCGCGCCGGATTACCCGAAGCCGGATCGGTTCTGGGCCGTCGTCGAGAAGTATGGGGTGAATGTCTTCTACACGGCCCCGACCGCGATCCGCGCCTTCATCAAGTGGGGCGACCAGTGGCCCAAGGGCCGCGACCTTTCGAGCCTGCGCCTCCTCGGGACCGTCGGCGAACCGATCAATCCGGAAGCCTGGATGTGGTACCACCAGGTCATCGGCCGGGAGAAGTGCCCGATCGTCGACACGTGGTGGCAGACCGAAACCGGGGCGATCATGATCACCCCATTGCCCGGTGCGATCCCGACCAAGCCGGGGAGCGCAACGCGGCCGTTCCCCGGAATCGTCGCGGAGGTCGTGGACAAGGCCGGGCAGCCGGTGAAGCCAAACGAGGGCGGCTATCTCGTCATCCGCAAGCCGTGGCCATTCATGCTGCGGACGATCTTCAACGACGACGAGCGGTACAAGGAGCAGTACTGGAGCCAGGTACCCGGGAGTTACTTCACCGCGGACGGCGCGCGGTGCGACCAGGACGGATACTTCTGGATCATGGGCCGCGTGGACGACGTGCTGAACGTTTCCGGCCACCGGTTGAGCACAATGGAAGTCGAAAGCGCGCTGGTCGGTCACACGAAGGTCGCGGAGGCGGCCGTCGTCGGCCGGCCGGACGACATCAAGGGGGAAGCGATTGCCGCGTTCGTGACGCTGAAAGGCGGGATGGACGGGAGCGAGGATCTGAAGAAGGAGTTGCGCGACCACGTGACCAAGGAAATCGGTTCCCTCGCCCGCCCGGACGACGTCCGGTTCACCGCGGCGCTTCCCAAGACGCGATCGGGCAAAATCATGCGCCGGCTGCTTCGTGACATCGCGGCCGGCAAGGCGACCACGCAGGATACGACCACGCTTGAGGACTACAGCGTACTGGCCAAGTTACGGGAAGAGGAGGAGTAACCGCCCATGAGCCAACTCTCCCGCCGCGACTTCCTCCGCACGTCCGCACTCTCCCTCGCCGGGGCCACGTTCGGCTCGGTGCCCGCGTTCGCCCAGTTCAAGGGCGAGCGGCCCAAGCAGGCTGAGGGCGTGACCGTCCTCAACCCGCGCGGGCGGAACCCCGTGAGCCTGATCATCGACGACTCGACCTGCCTCGTGAACCTGGCCCATTTCTGCATCCCGCACTTCGCGGAAGTCTTCCCGGCCAACTACAAGCAAGACTGGAAGAAGCTTCCGCGGGAGATCCCGGACCGCTTTGTCCGCGAGTTCGGCGAGTGGTGCGGCGAGCGCGGGATCAAGGGGAAGTATTCGTGCATCCCCTACCCCGCGTGCGTCGGCTGGATCGACCGCGACATGCCTGGCTGGTCCAAACAGGAACTCAAGGACAGCGTCAAGCTCGTCCGCGACTTCATGATGCCGAACTGGGACATTCACCCGGAGATGGTCACCCACACGTGGGTCATCAACACCAAGACTGGACGGGCGTTCGACGAGCGCAGCGACAAATACCTCGAAAACTGGGAGTGGAGTCAGAACAAGTCTGCCGACGAGCTGGCGACTTACATGGCCTACGCCCTCACCGTCCAGAAGAACGCCGGGCTCGTGTGCGAGGGGATCACGACACCCGGCGGGTTTGGCAAC
>Ga0075428_100005866_pt1 | contig 13649 bp, 7 predicted proteins | sample RhiMetdeltSRZDD2_FD_75291 | JGI IMG/M metagenome (GOLD analysis project Ga0075428, IMG submission 75291) | Populus rhizosphere microbial communities from Tennessee, USA - Rhizosphere MetaG P. deltoides SRZDD2 | ecosystem: Host-associated > Plants > Roots > Rhizosphere > Soil | place: USA...
TGAGCGCCTGCTCCTCGCTCACGCCGGCCTCGAAGGCGTCCTCGCCCTTGAATCCGGCGGCGATGCGCAGTGCCTCACGACGATGATCGCCGAGCTGCGCGAACGCGCCCAGCAGGAACTCCTTGTTCGCGATCGGGTGGCCTACCTCGAGCGAGGCGTGCCACGCCGCGAGCATCGAGAGATCGTCGTCGTCGAGCTCCTCCACGGCCTTGGCGTAATGGACGGCCAGCTCGTCATCGGGGATCTCGTCGACCCAGGCGCGCACGACCTCGCCGAGCAGCTGCCGGCGCGCCTCGCGCCCGACGCTCTCCGCGACGACCCTGATCGCTTCCTGCGGCTCGATGAAGCACAGTGGCATGGCCGCCAGATTAGGACGGGGTCTGGACGGAAAAACGCAACGTCAGGTCGGAATCGTGCACGCACAGCGCCGTCCGCCCGGGACAGTCCGCACAGAGCGAGAAATGCGGCTCGGCCGAGGGCACGAAGCGCCCCTCCACCACGCCCTGGGCCAGGCCCAGCAGCTCACGCTCGAGCCGCTCGGCGTCCCCCGCCTCGTAGAGCGCGACGGCCGGGTCGTCGGGGCGCTCCAGGAAGCAATGGACGACCTCGACGACCTCCGCTCCGGCCTCGAGCGCAGCCAGCGCATAGATGAGCCGCTGGGTCGCATAGCCGGCGCTCACGAGCGCCTCGGGATCGCGTTCTCCGAGCGGGTCGCTCTTCCAGTCGACGACCAGGGTCCGTGCCCCCTCCTCCGCGAGCACGTCCACCACGCCGTTGATCAAGAGGCTGCGGCCGCCGGCGCCCGGCGGCGTGAGCGTGAAGGCGAACGGCAGCTCCGTGCGCACGCGACTCGCGCCGGCGATCCGCTCGCGAAGCTTGGAGCCCGCCACTCGCTCGACCATTCCGCGCACGTCGGCCACGTACTCGGGCCGCGGCTCGCCGCCCTGCATCTCGATGGCGGCGGCCACGTCTGAGTCTCCCGGCACCGCCGGACGCGCGAAGTCGAGCCGCTCGAGCAGCCCGTGCACCACGGTCCCCCGCAGTCGCGGATCGAGGCCCGGGGCGGCGTGCTCCACGCCCGGAGGCGCCGCCACCCTGGGCAGCCGCAGGCTCCGCTCCAGGAAGAAGCGGTAGCCGCAGCGGCGGTAGTCCTCGAGGCCCGAGTAGCTCAGCCGGCTGACCGCGAGCGCGCGCGGGGCGGGAAGCAGGCCGAGCTCCAGCATCGGCTGCTCGAAGGCGGGCTGCGCCTCGGCATCCTCCGCGGCGGGCGCGCGGTCCGCAGCAGGGAGCACCTCGTCCACCGTCTCAGGCGTGCAGCGCGTCCAGCGGACGCTCACCTCGCGGCCCGCGTAGCCGTCCTTCGCGATGCCGGTCGCACCCTCGGCCGGCAGGCCCGCGCAGAAGCCGCGCCAGACCCAGCGCATCGGCTCGGACAGCTCAGCCGGGTCGGGGCGCTTGCCCAGATCAGTCGCGCCGCTCAGCACCAGATGCTGCTGCGCGCGAGTCGCGGCCACGTAGAAGATGCGCCGCTCCTCCTCCTCCGCGGCACGCTTTGCCTGCGCCTTGATGTCGGCGAGCTTCGTGCTGTCGACCGCGCCGCCGCCCAGGCTCGCGAGCCGCAGGCCCACGCTGCCGTCGTCCGAGATGCGCAGCTGACCGTCGTCCTCGCGGCCGTCCTTGCCTAGGTCCGCCAGGCACACCACCGGGAACTCGAGCCCCTTCGCGCGGTGGATGGTCATCATGCGCACGGCGTCCAGGGCGTCCGCCTCGAGCGGCGCCTCGCCCTCGCGCGCCCGGATCACGTCGCGCACCGCGACGGCGTCGATGAAGCCGCGCAGGTCCCGGCCCTCGTCGGCCTCGAACTCGCGCGCCATCCGCATCAGCTTGCGGACGTTCGCCATACGGCGTTTGCCCCCGGGCAGCGCGAGCAGGTGGCGGTCGTAGCCGGTCAGCGTCACGGCCCGGTCGATCAGCGTCTCGAGCGAGACCTGGCCGGCGATGCGGCGCTCGGCCTCGAAGCGGTCGACGAAGCCCGACAGCCGCGTCCGGTCCGCCTCGGGCAGCGACTCGAGCAGCTCCCCGGTCGGCTCGCGGATGAGGCGGAACGGATCCCAGCGGAGGCGGCGGGCGTGCAGCCCGATGAGGGCGACCCCGTCCAGCGACAGGCCGGCGAGCGGCGACGCCAGCGCCGAGTACAGGGCGAGCCCGTCGAGCGGGTTGGCGAGCGCCGCGAGCCAGTGGCGCAGGTCGGCCACCTGCTGCTGGCCCCAGTAGCCGCGCCCGCCCACCACATGCACGGGGATGCCGCGCTCGTCGAGGGCGCGCTCGAACAGGCCCATCGCGGTGGTGGCCCGGAACAGGAGCACCACGTCGCCGTAGGCGAAGCGCCCGCCGCTCGTGAGCTCCTCGACTCGCCTGGCGAGCAGGCGCGCCTCCGCGGCGCGCCACGCCGGCGCGCCCGCGAGCGACTCGCCAAAGTAGTCGCCTCCGCCGTTCACGAGCTGCTTCCAGGCGTCGCGCCCGCGGTCGACGACCAGGAGCTCGACCCTTGGGTCCGGCGCCGGCGCGGGCTCGCGCGACCCGGGCGCCTCCCGCAACGGCTCGAACCCGTCTCCCCAGGTGCGCCCGAACGCGAGGTCGATCGCGTCGAGGATCTCGCCGTGGGCGCGGAAGTTGACCGTGATGCTCTCGGCGCGGCCGGCCGCGCGCGCCTCCTCCCAGTGCTCGCGGAAGACGCTGACGTCGGCATTCCGGAAGCGGTAGATCGACTGGTTTTCGTCGCCGACCCGGAACAGGTTGCCGCTCGACAGCAGCCCGAGCAGCTGATTCTGAAGCCGGTTGGTGTCCTGGAACTCGTCCACGAGCACGTGCGCGAAGCGGGACGAGTAGGCCTCGCGCAGGCCCTCGTCGCCGGCCAGCAGGTCGCGCGCCACCAGCTCCAGGTCCTCGAAGTCGAGCCCCGAGCGTGCGCGCTTGCCGCGCTCGTAGCGCTCGTCGTAGAGCTCGAGCAGGTAGCGCAGCATCGTGTGGTCGCGGTGCTCACGCTCGGCCACCTCGAGCGTCCGCAGATCCGCGAGCGCGTCGCGGTAGTCGTCGCAGGCCGGCGTCTCGAGCGCCCTGGCTCGGCCCTTCAACTCCGTGCGCGCCTCGACGCTCTCGATCGCCCTCTCCACCGTCCTGCCGCCGTTCGCCAGCGCGAGCTCGGCGAGGGCCGTGCGCGCAGCCTCCTCGAGCCGCTCCGGCTCGCCCGCCGGAACCGGCGGGAATGTCTCCTCGAGCCGCGGCCGCCGCTCGCCGCGGCTGCGGAGGTGCGAGTAGGCGGTGCGGACCATGTCGCGCAGGCGGTCCGGCGTGTAGGCGGCCACCATCTCGATGCGGTCCGGGTCGGGCTCGCCCGCGACCCCCATGAACTGCTCGAGCGCGCCGTCGAACGCATCCGCGGCGATCCGCTCCGCCTCGAGCTCGTCGAGCACGCGGAAGGCCGGGTCGATGCCCGCGCTGAGCGCGTGCGCCCGGAGCATGCGGGCGCACAGGCCGTGGATGGTCGAGACCCAGGCGCTCTCGGCGGCCCGCGCGTCCTCGCGGCGGCCGAGCTCCAGGAAGCGCCGGCGTACCCGGTTCTTCATCTCCGCGGCCGCCTTCTCGGTGAAGGTGATCGCCAGCACCGCGTCGACCGCCACCTCCTCCTCGACGACCGCCTCCACGAAGCGCTCGACCAGCACTGTCGTCTTCCCCGTGCCGGCGCCCGCGCGCACGAGCAGCGACCCGTCGCGGCGCTCGACCGCCCGCCGCTGCTCCGGGGTGAGCTCCCTCACCGCTCGCTCCTGCATACGGAGGGGTACTTGCAGCCGCCGTTCCAGTCGCAGCGGTCGGGGCAGGCGCGCAGCTCGCCGGCGCGCATCAGGGCATCGGTCTCGCGGATGCGGCCGAGCGCCCAGTCGAGCCTCCCGCGGAACTCGTCGGCGTCGAGCCGGTCCGTGTCGAACCAGCGCCCGCCCAGCTCGCCCACCTCCTTGGCGACCATGCCGCGCGGCCGCGGGTCGTCGCTCCCGAGCGCCACGTAGACGCCACCGGCCGCCCGCAGGCCCAGCAGCTTCTCGACGACGAGCATGTAGAGCGCGGCCTGGAAGCGGTTCTCGGGCTCCCAGCGCGCGACCTTGTAGCGGTCGACCCGCTTCCCCGTCTTGTAGTCGATGACAAGCGCCATGCCGTCGCACTCGTCCACCCGGTCGATCCGGCCGCGCACGCGCAGGCCGCCGTCGAGCTCGACCGGCTCCCCTTCGTCGAAGCCGAAGGCGTGCTCCAGCGCAGCAGGCTCGAAGCACGAGTCCGAGTCGGCCTCGGAGCGGAGGAAGCGCAGCAGGTCGAACTCGAGCCGGCGCGCCGCGGCGCGAACGCGCGTCTGCTTGGGGGAGAGCTGGAACATCGAGCTTTTGTCGCGCAGCTCATCGAGCAGGATGCGCTCGGCGTCGGCGAGGTTCTCGTGCCTCACGCGCCGGCTTCCGGTCTCCTTCGCGAGTCGCTCGTAGGTGCAGCTGAGCACCTCGTGCGCGTACGAGCCGCGCACCATTGCCTCCGGATCGGGCACGAGCTCGTCCGGCTTCAGCAGGTCCTCGACGAGCCACTTCACCGGGCAGTCTGCGAAGTTCTCGAGCGCGCGGGCGGCCACGGCGTCGCGGGCGGACAGCTCCGCCAGCAGCGGCTCGGAGCTGAGCGGCTCGGCCCGGGGCACCGGCCGGCGCGGCCCGCTGGCCGCGTGCGCGCGGTCCCACTCGGCAGCGGTAGGAGCCTCGTCCGGGCGCCAGGTGACGTCCGACAGCGAGCGGACGCGGACCTCGGCGTCGTCCGCCAGCAGCCGGCGCACGTCATCGACGAAGTACGACTCCGTCTGAGGGTTGCCCTCCTCGTCGCTCGACCGAGAGCTCAGCACCAGCAGGCGCTCCGCACGCGACGCGCAGATGTAGAAGAGGTAGCGCTCGCGGTCGAGTCGGTCCTCGCGCACGGGCAGCGCGAGCCCGCTCGCTGTGGCGATGGCGCGGCGGTCGTCGTCGGAGAGGAAGGGCTCCGGGTTCGCCATCCGCGGGAACTCGCCTTCCTCGAGGCCGCAGACGAGGACCGCCTCGAAGCGGCGTGCGCGGATCTCGCGTGGTGCCGAGACCTGCACGCGGTCGGGCTGCGGCGGATCGCCAACGCGCACCCGCATCTGTTCGAGCACGCGCACGATCTGCTGGACGTCGACCGGCCGTGTGCCGAGCACCGCCCGCAGCTCCGTCAGGGCGCGCTGAGCGCCGGTGAACGCCCGCGCTGCCTCCAGCTGCGGGCCGCTCAAGACCGTGGCGGTGCGCCGGTAGGGAAAGGTGAACAGCGTGGCGAGCCGGGACCCGAGCTCGGCGACGAAGGCGTCCGTGTCGCGTGCCCGCGCGAGCCGGTCGAGCTCCTCGAGCGGCCAGTGGTCGCGCTCCCAGCGCTCGCGGGCGTAGCGCGCGGCATGGGCGCCGTCGCGGCGCACCTCGGCCTCGAGGCTGTCGGCGAAGCCGGGCACCTTCAGCAGCCCGGGCGTGCGGAGGTAGGCGAGCAGGTCCTCGGCGGTGCCGCCCTCGCCCGACGCGCGGATCAGAGCCAGGAGGCCGCGTCCGAGGCCGGTGTGGCCGAACGGCAGCGTGCGGTCGATCGAGTACGGGATCCCGTAGGCGCCGAAAACCTGCTCGAGGAGCGACGAGTAGGCGCTCGGGTCACGAAACACGACCGCCACGTCGCCCGGCGCGACGCCGTCGCGAAGCAGCTGGAGCACGCGGGCGGCGACGAGCTCGACCTCGGCGCGCTCGCCGCCGCTCGAGTGGAACGAGACGGCGTCGTCCGCCTCGACCGGCTCGCGACGCTCGTCCTCGAACAGGTTGCGCTCCAGGTGGTGGAGCGCCGTCCGCGACTCGGCCGCGTAGTGGTCGTCCAGCGGCTCCAGCTCGAGCTCGTCGGCTCCCATGGCCAGCAGCTCCTGGTGGACCGCGCTGACCGCCTTGAAGGCCAGCCGGCCGCGCTCGTAGGGCAGCGAGACCGTCACGTCGACGTCGCAGTGCTGCGACAGCGTCTCCAACGCGTCCAGCTGCAGGCCGTCGAAGTCGTCGAAGCCGTACACGAACACGGGACTCCGGCCCCAGGGCGTAGGCCGCGTGGGCGCCGTGCGCAGCGCGTTGAGTGCGCCGCGGGCGTACAGCTCCTCGTCCAGCAGCCCGGCGCGCTCGAGCCCGTCGAGGTAGGTGCGGTAGAGCGCGGCGATCTCATCCGCGTACCGGCGCCGCGGGCCGTCGCCGGCCCAGGCGCGGAGCGCGCGGGTGAGACGCGCGCCCGTCACCTCGCCGCGGACCTTCCCCAGCTCGGCGAAGAACCGGGCGGCGGCGCGCACGAAGCCGGGCTGCGCGGCCGAGTCGGCCAGCGCCTCGAGGCGGGCGCGGCGGATGGCCTCCTCGGCGATCAGCTCGCGCTGGAAGTCGGACGCGCGCCGGCCGTCGAACCCGATCCGCTCGGCGATCTCGCCGAACAGCCACTCGAAGCGCATCACGCGGGCGCCGAAGATCGCGCCGCGCTCCGCGAGCTCTCGCTGAGCGTGCTCGACGTCGGCGAAGGTCGGCACCACCAGCACCGGGTCTTCGTCGAGGCGCTTCCTGAGCCCGCCCAGCACCTCGCCCGCCTTCGCGGCGTTCGCCGGGCCGGTTACGAGCTTGAGCGGCACACGGAGATAGTCGCTACTGGGTCGGATCGCCTGACGCGAGCACCCCGCGCTCGGCGGCCGAGCGAAGGGCGCCGAGGAAGCGGTCGCCCGGCAGCAGCACCGGGGCCTCCTGCAGCTCCCAGCCCCGGTTCGGGCGCATGATCCAGCGGGCGATCCTGACGCGGTCGTCGTCGAGCCGCTCCACACGCAGCTCGTCGCGCAGCTCGCCGGAGCGACCCGGGCTCGCGCCGTGGGCGCCAACGGCGGCGTCGCCGCCGTTTCCCACCTCTACGGGAGCAAGCAGGCCGCGATCGGCGGCCGAGCCCAACATGCCGGGAAGGTCCTCGAGTGCCAGCACGGGCGCGCTCCTCACGAGCTGCCCGGCCTGCCAGGAGGCCAGCCTCAGCCCGCCGGGGACCTTCTCGAGGCGCACCTCGAGCCCGTTCTCATACGGGCCCGCCGCGGCGAACTCGCCGCGGGAGACGCGCACGCCGCCGGCGGCCGGGATCGGGCGCCTGCCACCGGGACGCTTTATGTGCGGAGTCCGCGGCGGCCGCTCGGGCTTTCGGTTCGGGTCGAGCACCGTGCCCTTCGAACAGATCGGGCACTCGGCTATGAAGCGGTTGTGGCGGCAGAAGAGCGACACCTCCCACGAATCTAGTCACTATGAGGCCGGTGCGGACGGCCGTCGTCTCGGACCTTCACCTCGGCATCATGTCCGGCTCCGATGTCGCGCGCGGGGGCAAGCCACTCGAGGCGCTCGCGGAGGCGGTCGCGGATGCCGACCGGCTGGTGCTCCTCGGCGACATCGTCGAGCTGCGCGAGCGGCCGCTCGCGGAGGCGCTCGAGACAGCGCGCCCGCTGCTCGAGGCGCTGGGGGGTGCCCTGGCCGGTCGCAGGGTGGTGCTCGTGCCCGGCAACCACGATCACGCGCTGGCCGAGCCGTGGCTCGCGCGGCTGCGGCTCGACGGAAAGCGGCTGCCGCACGAGGCCGAATGGCCCGTCGGGCACGATGACGGCGCAGCCGGTCGGATGGCGGCGTGGATGCCGGACTGCCAGGTGACGCTTGCCTACCCCGGGCTCCGGCTGCGGCCTGACGTCTACGCGACGCACGGGCACTATCTCGACCTCCACCTGACGATCCCCCGGCTGGAGTCGATCGCCGCATCCGCGATGGGGCGGCTCACCAAGCTGGGCAGGAGCGTCAAGTCCGCGGCGGACTACGAGACGATCCTGGGGCCGATGTACGCCTTCTACGCCGGGCTGGCCCAGGGGGCTTCTGCAGCAGCGCTCGCCCGCGGGGGCAGCTTCTCGCGCACAGTCTGGAGGCGCGCGAGCGACGGCCGGGCGCCCGACCTGCCGCCAGAAGAGCGGTCGGGCGTCGTTGGGGCGGGCGTGGGCGCCGCCCGCGAGCGCTCCGGACCTGAGGTGCGCGAGCGCGCCACCGCGGCCGCCACGCGCTTCCTGCTCGGCCGCGTGACGATCCCGGGCGCGGTCGCGGCGCTGAACGCGGCGGGCCTCGGCCCCTTTCGGGCGACGCTCACCGGCGAGGAGCTGCGCCGCTCCGGCCTCGAGGCGATGGGCCGGGTCGCCGAGATCCTGGCGCCGGACGCCGAGCACGTCATCTTCGGACACACCCACCGGCCGGGGCCGCTGCCGGCCGACGCTCCCGGCGAGTGGGCAACGCCCTCCGGCGCGCGGCTATGGAACAGCGGCAGCTGGCTCCGCGAGGGGGCCTTCCTGCGCGGTGGGCGCCCCAGCCCCTACCACCCCGGCACGATCCTCACGCTGGACGACGACGGGCCGCCGCGCGTCGGCAACGTGCTGCCGGCCTAGCGCGGCGCCGCGCCGTCAGACGGCCGCCACCGCGCGCTCGAGCTCGTCGGCGGCTGCCGGCGCGCGGGTGCCGAGCGCATATGCGGCTGCGTCGAACTCGCTGAGGCGGCGCCGGAATGGCCACGTGAACGTGGGCCACAGCGCCGAGTTGTGACCGTTCCTGTCGATGTAGTAGCTCGTGCAGCCGCCGCTGACCCAGACGGTGTCGTTCGTCATCCGGTCGAGCTCGGCGTTGTAGGCGCTCTGGGCGTCCTCGCGCACCTCGAGCGTCCGCGCGCCGCGGCGCCGCATGGTGCGAAGGGCGTCGAGGACGTAGGCGACCTGGGACTCGATCATGAACACGATCGACGTGTGGCCGAGACCGGTGTTCGGGCCGACGAGGAAGAACAGGTTCGGATAGCCGGCGACGGTGGTGCCCTTGTAGGCCTGCATGCTGCCGGCCCAGACGTCTGCGAGCGTCCGGCCGTCGCGACCCGTGATGCGGTCCGCGATCGGCACGTCGGTCACGTGGAAGCCGGTGCCGAAGATGAGCGTGTCGACCTCGCGCTCGCTGCCGTCGGCGGCGACCACCGAGTGAGGCCTGATCTCCCTGATCCCCTCGGTCACGACCTCGACGTTCGGCTTGGTGAGCGCGGGATACCACTCGTCGGTCGGCAGGATGCGCTTGCAGCCCATCGCATAGCCGGGCGTCAGCTTCCGCCGCAGCTCCGGATCCTTCACCTGGTGGCGCAGGTGGCCGAGTGGAATGCGCTCGAGCAGCTTGCCGACAGAGCGGTGGCGAAACTGGAACACGAACGACTCGCGCGCCCAGTAGATCGCCGCCCGCATGGCGCGCTGGGCCGGCGGGAAGAGCCTGTAGATCGTCCGCTCCCAGCGCTTCAGCGGGCGATTGCGATGCGGGATGACCCACGGCGCGCTGCGCTGGAAGACGTGCAGGCTGCCAACCTCCGGCTGGATCTCCGGGACGAACTGGATCGCCGAGGCGCCCGTGCCGACCACGGCGACGCGCTCTCCGGCGAGATCGTGGTCGTGGTCCCACTGCGCGGAGTGGAAGGCGGTGCCCTCGAAGCTCTCGATGCCGGGCACCTCGGGCAGCGAGGGCTCGGACAGCGGCCCCTGCGCGGCGACGAGGAAGTTCGCCGTGAGCGGCCCCCTCGAGGTCTCGATCCTCCAGAGCTGCTCGTCGTCGTCCCAGGCGGCGCCCTCGACCTCGGTGTGCAAGCGCACGTGCGGCATGACGCCGAAGCGCTCCGCGCAGTCCCTCAGGTAGTCCAGGATCTCGGACTGCGGCGAGAAGGTGCTGGACCAGTTCGGATTCGGTGCGAACGAGAATGAGTAGAGGTGCGACGGGACGTCGCAGCGGCAGCCGGGATACGTGTTGTCGCGCCAGGTACCGCCGATCTCGCCGGCGCGCTCGAGCAGCACGAAGTCCTGCTCGCCCTCCTGCCTGAGCCTGATCGCCATGCCCAGGCCCGAGAAGCCCGTGCCGACGATCGCAATCCGATGATGCTGCTGTGTCACGTGAACCTCCGTAGTCCTGGCAGGAGCAGCTCGACCGTCCAGTCGGCCAGCTCCTCGACATCCGCTTCCGGTTGCTCCCACATCCAGTGGGCAACACCCTCGTAGGCGGAGTTGACGGCGTGTGCCGCCACCTCCAGCTCGCGCGGATCGACGTGGTCCGGCGCCATCTCCCGCATCAGCTCGAGAATCAGCGCGGCCTGCCGGCGGCGCACACCGACGGCGGCGTCCGAGAAGCGACCCTCGTAGAGCAGCTCGTAGGCGACCCGGTTCTCCTGCGCGAAGCGCAGGAACGCGAGCCCGCCGGCCCGCAGCCGCGCCTCGGGGTCCGGCCCGGAGGGGGCCGAATCGGCGCCGCGGGCCGCGTCGGCGATCGCGTCCGCGAGCCGCAGGGCGAGGCCCTCGAGACAGGCCCTGAACAGACCATCCTTCGAGCCGAACAGCTCATAGATGACCGGCTTCGTAACGCCGGCACGACGCGCGAGCTCATCCATGGACGCCTTCGCGAACCCGCGCTCGGCGAACAGCTCCTCACCGAGCTCGACCAGCTGCCTCTCGCGCACAACCCGAGGCACCCGACCGTGACGAAAGTCCTCTATCCGCGCAACGGCTTCCATAGTTACTCACAGTAGGTTACCAGGAGTAGGTCAGACGAAACCCGGGTTGGGCGCTTTATGTCGGCATATGCCCATGGAAAGCGCCCCACCCGGCGTAAGCGTCGGCTCGGGGCGGGACGCGCGTCGGACCAGGGCGGGACGCGCGGCCAGGCCCTACCCCCCTCAATGCCCGTCGTTGAAGCCACGCCGCCGCTGCCGCGACTGCCGTCAGGCAGCGCGCCGCGGCCGGCGCGCTACGCCGCCGGGGCGGCCTCGGACTCTTCGCTCTCGGCCTCGGCTGCCTCGTCGGCGCCGGAGGCGCTCGAGGCTGCGGCCGCCGCCTTGCGCCTGCCGTCGCCGCTCGCCGCCGCTCTGCCCCCACTCGACGCCTCGGCCTCCGCGCGCTCCTCCTCGGACTCGCCGGCGGGCGGCTCCTTCGCCCACTCCTCGTCGAACTCGACGCGCCACTTGGCCTCGTCGTTCTGCTCGAGACGGAGCTTTGCGCGGAAGGTGCGTCCGGCCCGGGACCGGAATCCGGTGACGGCCTTCTCAGTGCGTCCTACGCCGGGATCTTCGCCGTTCTCGCGGGAGACCCGCAACGCTTCGATCAGCTCCTTCGCGACCGACACCGGCAGGCTCTTCCCCGCCTTGCGCTTCCAGATCACGAAGCCACAGCCCGGGTCGTCGCGCGACCAGCACGAGTAGCCCTTCCGGTTCTCCGTGATCTCACGGCCGCAGACCGGGCAGGGGCCGAGCTTCGCGCGCTCGATCTGGACGCCCTTCAGCTTGTCGAGCTCCTCGACCGTCTCGGTCGTGAACTTCTTGATGTCGTCCATGAACGCCGGCCGCGTGTCGCCGCCGTGCTCGATCAGGCGCAGCCGGCGCTCCCAGTCGCCCGTCAGCTCCGGCGAGGTGAGCACGTGCTCGCCCAGCAGGCGGATCACCTGGATGCCCTTCTCCGTAGCCACCAGGGCGCGACCGTCGCGCTCGATGTAGCCCACGTCGACTAGCCGCTCGATGATGGACGCGCGCGTGGCCGGCGTCCCGATGCCCGAGTCCTTCATAGCCTCGCGCAGCTCGGCGTCCTCGACCTCCTTGCCGGCGGTCTCCATGGCGCCTAGGAGCGACGCGTCCGAGAAGCGGCGCGGCGGCTGCGTCTCCTTGCGCATCCACTCGACCTCGCGCGTCTGGACGCCCTCGCCCTGCTCGAGCCGCGGCAGCAGCTGATCCCCGCCGGAGTCCTCGTCCCGGCGGTCGCCCTCGGACAGCTCACCGTAGACCGCCCGCCAACCGGCCTCGATCAGGCGCCGGCCGGACGTGCGGAAGACGTTCTCGCGCACGGTGGTCTCGACCCGTGTGCGCTCGAAGACCGCCTCGGGGTGGAAGATCGCGAGGAAGCGCTTGGCCACGAGGTCGTAGACCTTGACCTCGTCCGAGCCCATCTTGGCGAGGTCGTGGTCCGAGTTCGTCGGGATGATCGCGTGGTGGTCCTGGACCTTCGCGTCGTTCACGACGCGGCCCAGCGGCAGCGAGTCGAGACCCAGCACGTAGCGGGCGGCGGTCTCGTACTGCGAGTTGTGCGCGATGTGCTCGGTGGTGGGCCGGATCTCGGCGACCATGTCACCGGTCAGGAAGCGCGAGTTCGTACGCGGGTAGGTGAGCGCCTTGTGGTCCTCGTACAGGCGCTGCGCCGCGGCGAGCGTCCGGCGTGCCGAGAAGCCGTACATGCCGTTCGCGTGGCGCTGGAGGCTCGTCAGGTCGTAAAGGAGCTGAGGCTGCTCGCGCTGCTCCGACTTCTCGAGCTTCGTGATCTCGCCGGCCTGATCGCGGACGGCGTCCACGATCGCCTGTGCCTCGGCCTCGCTCGGGAGCCGCTTGCCGCCCAGGTAGCGCCCGGTGTAGCGCCGCTCCTCGGTGGCCTCGAAGCGCGCCTCGACGAGCCAGTAGGGCTCGGGCACGAAGTTGCGGATCTCCTCCTCGCGGCGGGCGACGAGCGCGAGCGTCGGCGTCTGCACCCGGCCCAGCGAGACCGCGCCGTCAAACGCCGCGCGCAGGCGGATCGAGGCCGCGCGGGTGGCGTTCATGCCGACCAGCCAGTCGGCCTCGGAGCGCGAGCGCGCCGCCTCCTCCAGCGAGTGGAGCTCCTCACCGGGACGCAGGTGCTCGAACGCTTCGCGGATCGCCGTCTTCGTCATCGACGAGAGCCACAGCCGCTGCACCGGCTTCTGGACCGGCGCAAGGTCGTACACGTACGCGAAGATCAGCTCGCCCTCGCGCCCGGCATCGCAGGCGTTCACGATCAGGTCGACGTCGTCGTCCGCCATCAGCCGGTGGATCGCCGCCAGCTGCTTGCGGGCGCGCTCGTCGTTCGGGATCAGCTTGAACTTCTCCGGCAGGATCGGGAGGTCGGCGAAGCGCCACTTCTTCAGCTTCGGGTCGTAGTCGTCCGGAGGCGCCAGACCGACCAGGTGGCCGACCGCCCAGGTCACGACATAGCCCCCGCCATCGGTCGATCCGTCCTGGGTCTCGAGGTAGGTCTTGTCCTTCGATTGCTTGAAGGATCCGGGCAGCGTCGAGGCCAGGTCGCGGGCGACCGACGGCTTCTCAGCGACTACTAGGGTCTTCGACATCAGGGCTCAGGGTACGCATATCGCCTCGCATACAGCCACCGGATGGTGGCTCGAGGAGGCCGGTGGCGCCGCGCCCCGTCCATCCCTGAACGGAGAGCTCGACGCGGATGTGGTGGTGATCGGGGGCGGCTACACGGGGATGTGGACGGCCTGGCACCTGCTCGATTCGGAGCCCGGGATCAGGGTCCTGCTGCTCGAGGGCGGCGTCTGCGGACACGGCCCGAGCGGGCGCAACGGCGGCTTCTGCGAATCGCTCTGGTTCAGCGCGCCCGCGCTGCGGGAGCGCTTCGGCGACGCGGCCGCGCGGGACCTGCTCGACGCCTCGAGCCAGACGGTGTCGGACATCGGCGCCTGGTGCCGCGA
>Ga0075428_100005867_pt1 | contig 13648 bp, 9 predicted proteins | sample RhiMetdeltSRZDD2_FD_75291 | JGI IMG/M metagenome (GOLD analysis project Ga0075428, IMG submission 75291) | Populus rhizosphere microbial communities from Tennessee, USA - Rhizosphere MetaG P. deltoides SRZDD2 | ecosystem: Host-associated > Plants > Roots > Rhizosphere > Soil | place: USA...
TGGCCGACACCCCCGGAGGTCCTCGACGCCTGGCGCCGCGAGCACGCGCTCGGCGCGCTCGCCGGCGAGCTCGGCGCGTTCGTCGAGCGCGCCTGGCGCGACGTCCACGCCGAGCCGACCGGACCCGAGCACCTGAACCGCAACGCCCGGGTGCTCGCGCGCGGCGCGCGGCGGCTCGGCTGGTCGGGTCGAGCGATGGCGCGCAGCGTGCGCGGCTGCGCGAACCTCGGCCGCTGCAGCTTCGGCTGCCCGACGGACGCCAAGCAGTCGAGCCTCGTCGCCTGGATCCCGCGCGCCGAGCGCGCGGGCGCGCGCGTCGTCGCGAACGCGCGCGCCGAGCGGATCCGCGTCGAGGCGGGCCGCGCGCGGGGTGTCGTCGCGACGCGACTCGACCCGGAGACCGGCGACCCGCGCGGGTCGCTCGAGGTCGAGGCGCCGCTCGTCTGTGCGGCGGCCGGCGCGCTCGGGACGGGCCCGCTGCTGCGGCGCAGCGGCGTCGGCGGCGCGCTCGCGGGCCGCGGCTTCCAGGCGCACTCGAGCGCCTACGTGACCGCGCGCTTCGCGCGGCCCGTGCACGGGAGCTTCGGACCGACGATGGCCTTCGGCGTCGACGAGTTCGCGGACGTGAACGGCCGCACCGGGCCCGGCTACCTGCTCGAGAACACCTCCGTGCAGCCGATGCAGACCGCCGGCGTGCTCCCGGGCTTCGGCGCCGAGCACGCGCGCGCGATGGCGGCGCTGCCGCACCTCGCGCATGCGGTCGTGGTGCTGCGCGACCGCGCGCGCGGCGCGATCGCGCCCGGCGAGGCGGCGGGGAGCGCCGCGATCGACTACGGCCCGGACGCGGGCGACCTCGCGCGCCTGCGCCACGCCTTCGCGAGCGCGGCGCGGCTCTATCTCGCGTCCGGCGCGGAGGAGGTCTTCCTCCCGGTCCACGGGAGCGCGCCGGTCCGCAGCGAGCGCGAGCTCGGCGCGATCGCGGAGCTCCCGCTCGATCCGACGCGGCTCACGCTGCTCTACGCGGTGCACCTCTTCGGCGGCGCCGCGATGCACGGGCGCCGCGGCGAGGGCGTCTGCGATCCCGAGGGCGGCGCGTGGGACGCCCGGGGCCTCTTCGTCGCCGACGCCGCGGCGCTGCCCGGCAACACCGGTGTGAACCCGCAGATCACGGTCATGGCCCACGCGCTGCGCGCGGCCGAGGCGGCGCTCGCGCGCCGGACCGCGTGAGCGAGCGGGCGACGGCGCTCGCGGCCGTCGCCGCGCGCGAGCTCGGCGCGCTCGACCGCCGCGGCTTCCTGCGCGGGCTCGCCGTCGCGGCCGCCGCGGGCCTGCTCCCCGCCGCGTGCTCGCGCGCGCCGGCGGGAGCGGGCGCGGCGCCGCCGCTGCGCTTCCTCACGGCGCGCGGCCATGCGGTGCTGAACGCGGCGGCGGCGCGGATCGCGGGCCCGCCCGCGCAGCAGCTGCTCGCCGCGGGCGCCGTCGATCCGGCGCTCGCCGCCGACCGCTTCCTCGCCGGCGCGCCGGGGCTCGCGGCGCCGCTCGGGCAGGCGCTGCTCGTGCTCGAGCTCGGCATCTGGCCGCTCGTCGCGAAGCTGCGGCCCTTCACCGCGCTCGCGCCGGTCGAGCAGGACGCCGTGCTCGAGGAGCTCGAGGGCTCGCGCCTCGCGCTGAAGCGTCGGATCTACGCCGGCGTGCGCTCGATCGCGCTGCTCGGCTTCTACGCCGAGCCCGCGGCGCGCGCGACGACGGGCGTCGCGAGCGACGCAGCGGCGTCGGGAGCGGGGATCGCCGACGCGATGGCATGGGACGCCGCCGACGACGCCGGCGGTTGAGCACGGGCGCGCGCCCGTGGCCTTCCGGGACCCGTCGCATGGGCGCGGCGCGGAGAGCCCGGGCGCAGCGCCCTGGCGCCGCCGCTCTGGTTTGGTATCCCTGCGGCCGACAGTTGAAGCGGTGGAAGGTGTCCCCCGGCCGTCGAGCCGGGGGCGGTGTGCGGGTGCTCTCCAGGGGCCCGGCACCGCGGGAAGCCGGTGCGAATCCGGCGCGAGCCCGTCGCTGTAACCGGGGACGATCGCCGAACGAAGCCACTGGCCGAGCGGCCGGGAAGGATCGGCGAATCGGTGGATCCGGGAGCCAGAAGACCGGCCTTCCAGCCAGCCGTTCTCCGACGATGCGGACCGGACGGCGCCAACGAGGCTCGCGGCACGGCCTTGCGGACGCCTTCACCACCTCCCGGAGAACCTTCCACCGCCGCGAACGCGTGATCTGACCGCACGGGGCGGAGGTGGAAAGGATCTTGTCCGGAGATCGCATCGGCCGCCTTGCCGGCGGCGGGCTCGCGCTGTGCGCGATCTCCGCCTGCGTCGCCTGTGCGACGCCCGCGCCCGCGGGGCCGCCGCCCTCGCCCGCCTCGGCCGACCCGGGTCCGCCCGAGCTGCAGACGCCCCCCGTCGTGGTCGGCGCCGTCGAGCCGGGGACCCTGCCCGAGGATCCCACGGCCTTCACCACCGTCGTCGAGATGGACGAGTATGCCGGCGAGGCGCGGACGGTCCCCGAGATCGTGGGCGACACCGTCGGGGTTCAGGTGCGCAGCTTCGGCGGCCCGGGCGATCCCTCCGAGATCTCGATCCGCGGCTCGTCCCCGAACCAGGTCGTGGTGCTCCTCGACGGGGTCCGCCTCAACACCGCGCAGTCGGGAGCCGTCGACCTCTCCACGATCCCGCGCGACCTCCTCGAGCGGATCGAGATCTCGCGCGGGGGCGGCTCGGTCCAGACCGGAAGCGACGCCATCGGCGGCGTCGTGAACCTGGTCACGCGGAGCCCGAGCGGTCGGCCGTCGACCGCGGCGACGTTCACCGGCGGCTCGTGGAGCACCTACGAGGGATCGCTGGTCCAGACCGGACCGCTCGCCGGCTTCGAGGTCGCCGCCGGATACCAGGGCTTCGGGACGGACGGCGACTGGCGCTTCCAGGCCGCGGAGCGCGAGGTCGACGGAGTCCCGCTCCCGTCGCCCCAGGGCACCTTCACCCGCGTCAACAACGACCGGCAGGCGCACTCCGCCCTGCTGCGCGTCGCCCGGGATACCGGCGACTTCGGCCGCCTGCGGCTCAACGAGTTCTTCAGCCACCAGAGCGGCGGCGTCCCGGGCCCCGACTCGGGCGGCGGAGAACTCCTCGGCCAGAGCCTGACGGCCCGCAGCCGCGGCACGCGCAACGTCGCGGACCTCGCCTACGAGCTCGCCGACGTGACGCCGCTGGGCCTCTCCGGAGACGTGCGCCTGTTCCACCGCTACGACCGCCGCCGCTTCGAGGACGAAGAGCCGCGCCTGGGAGCGCCGGTCGACAGCGACGATCGCAACCAGTCGCTCGGCGGAAGGCTCGACGCGCGTCGGAGCGTCCCGCTGGGTCCGTCGGAGCACCTGGCCTCGCTCGGGCTCGAGCTGCGCGAGGACTGGCTCGCCTCCAGCGACTTCGGAGACTTCGACCGCCGGGTCGCCGGCGTCTTCGCGCAGGACGAGGTCCGGCTGCTCGACGGCCAGCTGCGGCTCGTGCCGGCGCTTCGCTACGACGCGACCCAGGGATTCGGCGGCGAGTGGATGCCTCGCTTCGGCGCGCTCCTGCTGCCCCTGCCCTGGCTCCGCCTCCGCGCCAACGTCGAGCGCTCGTACCGCGTCCCCAACTTCGACGAGCTCTATTTCGACGAGGAGTTCGTGCGAGGCGACCCGAACCTCGAGCCCGAGGACGCGATCGACGCCGACCTCGGCTTCGGTCTGGGCCTCGATCGCGCCGGTCCGCTGCGCGGCGTCTGGCTCGAGGCCGCGGGCTTCTACCGCGACATCAAGAACTCGATCGTCTTCCAGCAGCTGAGCCCCTTCGTGCTCGTGGCGACGAACACGGGCGCGGCGACGGTCTGGGGCGTCGAGCTCGCCGGGGGCCTCCGCGCCCTCGGCTGGGTCGGCTTCACGGGCAACTGGACCCGCCTCGACACCGAGGTCGAGCGCACGGGTCTTCCGCTCCCCGGCCGGGCGCAGAGCGAGTACCTGCTGCGCCTCGACGTCGGGCCCGATGACGGCGCGATCCGGATCTGGGGCCAGCGGCGCTTCACGGGCGAGATCCCGGTGACCTTCGACGGCGGCACCCGCGTGGGCGCGCGGGCGGTCTACGACGTGGGACTCGTGCTCGACCTGTCGCGCGTTGCGCTGTTGCGCGGCTGGGTGCCCGGCACGAGCCTGCTGAGCTCGGTCACCGCGACGAACGTGACCGACCAGAGCGTGCGCGACGCGAAGTTCTTCCCGCAGCCCGGCCGAACGCTCTCGTTCCGCGTCGAGTGGCGGCAATGAGTCGAGCGGGTCCCTGCCTCGCCGTGCTCCTGCCGCTCGCGCTGCTCCAGGTCGCGGGACGCTGCGGCGGCGGCAGCGGCAGTGGAGGGCAGTCGGTGCGCGAGGTCCGGAGCCCGGACGTGCGCTGCGCGGCGCTCGGCGACGAGTTCCCGCCGGGCTTCGGCTTCGTGCCCGGGGCCCCCGGGCGCGTCTGGGTCGCCGACTTCGCGCCTCCGAGCTTCGTGCCGCTCGACGTCTCGAGCGTGCCCCCGCAGGTGCCGGCCGCTCCTTCGCCCTTCCTGCTGCCGCCCGACAGCGACGGCGACGGGATCGCGGAGGGATCGTTCCAGCTCCCGCTCTCGCCGATCCTCGACGGCATCGCGGTCGTCGCGTCCGACCTCGCCTTCGCCACCGCCAGCTCCTACGAGGAGGTGATCTTCGTCGACGCCCAGCGAGGCGGTCTGCGCAGCTTCGAAGTCGCCGTCGACGCCTCCTTCGCGCGGGCGGACAACCCGCAGCTGCCCGTCCCCGGCACCTCGGCGCTGCGCACGGCGCTGTCGACCTTCGCCTGCGTGCGGCCGCCGGCGGGCGCGCTCGACTCGCGCGGGGATCCGGTCGCGACCTCCGTGCCGCAGCGTGGCTTCTGCGACCCGACCCAGCCCAGCTATCTCGCGAGCTTCACCTCCGGGGCTGCGGTGGCGGGTGGACACCTGTTCGTGTCGACCTCGAACCTCGGAAACGGCGCGGGGACCTCGAACCCGCAGTTCCTGCCGGGATCGGTCCTCGTCTACGACCTCGATCTCGCCGCGACGCCGCCGCGCGTGGCCCCGAATCCCGACGTGCCGGCGATCGTCACCACGGCGTTCAACCCCACCCACGTCACCGCCTTCTCCGCGGCCGGTCGGGACTTCGTGCTGGTGACGGTGAGCGGGGCGATCGGGATCGCCGAGGACCAGCCCGGGACGCCCGAGATCGAGAGCGCGGGCATCGCCCTCACCGATGCGGCGATCGACGTCATCGACGCGCGCACGCTCGAGCTCGTCGCCACGGTGCCCCTCGGCCGGGCGGGGCTCGCCTTCGGGCGGCTCGCGATCGACGCGAGTGGCCGCGTCGCGGTCGCGGGCAGCGCGGTCGCGCGCTGGCTCCTCGCGGTGGACCTCTCGGTGCTCTCCGGCCTGCCCGCCTCGGCGGCCCCGCCGCTCGTGCTCGACGGCTCGAGCGGCCCCGACGCCGTCGTCTTCGACGCGGCGGCGCCCTTCCAGATCCCCGCGCGTCCCGACGGCGCCCCGGCCGCGAGCTGCCCGGGGTTCACGGCCGGCGTCGCCTTCGCCCCCGCCGCGCCTCGGATCCATGCGAGCGACTACTGCGACGGAACGCTCGCCGCGATCGACGTCGACCTCGCCGGATCTCCTCCCGCACCGCTCGCCGCCGCGCGCTTCGACTTCGTGAGCCTCTCCGCAGTGACGGCTGCGCTGCGGAGCGACACGCTCGGGCGTCCGCGCGGTCCCTCGGCCCTGGAGCTCCGGCCCGGCATCCCGGGGGTCGACTTCAGCGGCCCCGAGCTCTTCCTGCTCGTGAGCCAGCCAGGTTTGTTATGTGGCATCGATCTCGAATAGCCTGGATCGCCGTCGCCGTCGCGGCGCTGCTCGCGGCGGGGCGGCTCGCCGCCGAGGGCTCGCGCCTCTTCGCAGCCCCGGCGGCCTCGCCCGCGGCGGATGCGGGGTGGGTCCAGCGCGCTCGGGAGTTTGCGCCCACGACGGCGCCGCACGAGCACGCGTCGCCGGGGGCATCGAGCGCCGGAGGCGAAGGCGCCATGGGTGCCCCCGCGGCAGGCGCTGCGTCGGCTGCGGCACGCGGCGCTTCGCCGGCGGACCTCACCGCGGCGGCAGGGGGCGCGGCGCCGGCGCGCTCGGCGCCGCGGATCGAGCTCGACCCGCTCGAGCTCGATCCGGAGTCCGGAACGGCGACGCCCACGGGCTTCGATCCGCTCGCGCCGCGCGCGCTCCTGCTCTGGCGGGTCGTGGAGGGCCGCAGCGCCGTGATGGCTCGCGGGGCGAGCGCGCGCGACGGAGCCCTCGAGTTTCCGCGCGTGATCGTCCCGCGCGACGGGATCGAGGTCGTCGTCTCGCCGGAGGGGCTCGATCCCGCCGCGCTCGATGCCTCGCTGCCGCGCAGCGTCGAGCCCGGTCGCCCCGCGGCTCCGCACGGCGAGATCGTGGCATCCGCCCCGGGGCGATGGTCGCTCCGGGTACGCGCGAGCGAAGCCGTGGGCGAGATCCTGATCGCGGGGGTCGACGGCGAGATCTTCGCCCGTCAGGCGCTTCCACCGCAGCCGACGCCGGGGAGGCGGACCTTCGACCTGCGGATCGAGGTGCCCGCGACCGATCCGCACCTCTGGCTCGCCCACGCTCTCCCCGATGGACGCCGGTCGGAGTGGCGCCGCGCGGCGCCCTTCCCCGCCGCGGCTCCGGAGGCACCATGAGGCTTCGCCCCGCCCTGCGCGGGCTCGTCGCAGCCTTCGCGCTCGCCACGCCCGCGCTCCAGAGCTCGGCGGATGCGACGATTCGCTTCGTCCGCCCGTATACCCCGCAGCGTGTCACCTGGATGCCCGTCGACAGCGTCCTCGACTTCGACGCCGCGGCGGACGAGGCGAGCCTGCTCGTGCGGCTCAACGGCACCGACGTGACGAGTGCCTTCGCGATCGGCGTGCCCGAGGGCGGACGGCGTCGCGCCGCGGCCCGACTCTGGGACGGCCTCGTCGCGCTGGGAGCGAACGAGCTCGAGGCGTCGATCGACCTCGGCGGAGCCCCGCACGAGGCGAGCGCGAGCTTCACCGCGATCGGCGACCCCTACGCCGACGAGGTCGCCTCGTTCTCGGTCGGGAGCCAGGGCGGCTTCAATGGCGGGAGCCTCTCCGTGGCGCTCGGGCCTCCGCAGGGCTCCGGGCCCTTCCAGGGCTCGCTGCATGTCGTCTCGCTCGGCTTCGGCGGCACGATCGTCCTGCGCTTCGTCGACAACCGGATCGTCGATGGACCCGGCGTCGACTTCACCGTCTTCGAGAACTCCTTCCTCCCGATCGGCGCGGGCGCCCTCACGCAGCCGCCGTTCGCGGAGCCCGGCCGCGTGAGCGTGAGCCAGGACGGCGTCCACTGGCAGGCCTTCGACGCGTGCGCGCTCGTCGCATCGGGCAGCCCCTACTGGCCCGGCTGCGCGGGCGTGTACCCGGTGCTGTCCGACGGCACCGGGGCGACGCCACACGCCTCGATCCCGAGCGACGTTCCGATCCAGGACCTCGTGGGAATCTCGGTGCTGGGCTTCCCGTTGCCCGCCGGAGCGGGGGGCGACTCCTTCGACCTGGCCAGCCTGGGGCTCGCCTGGGCGAGCTACGTGAAGGTCGAGGCCGCGAGCTTTCCGACCGGGCCGGTGGGGACCAACAACGGGGGATTCGACTTCGACGCGGTCGCGGCGGTGAACTCGGCTCCCCCGCCCCTGCCGCCGGCCGAGGCGCCGGCGCTCGGCCCCGGCGGCGTCGTGCTGCTCGCGGCGCTGCTCGGCGCGAGCGGCGCGTGGGTGGCGCGCAGGCGGTCCTCGTGAGGCGGCTCGCGGCGGCCCCCGCCCTCCTCGTGCTCTCGCTCGCGGGGGTCGCGGCGAGCGCGCCGCCGGCTGCGTCGCCGCCGCCCGCGGTCGACGCCGCGCCGCCGGGACCGAGCGTGGAGGAACGCCTCGCCGAGATCGCCCGCCGCATTCAGCGGGCATCGCGTTATCCCGCGATCGCCCGCGAGCGCGGCGTCAGCGGCGAGGCGCTGGTCGCCTTCGAGATCCAAGGCGACGGACGCCCCGGTCGGCTGGCGCTGGTCCTGAGCTCCGGAAGTGGTGCGCTCGACCGCGCCGCTCTCGACGCGGTCGAACGCGCGGCGCCGCTGCCCTTCGTCTACGGCCGCGTCACGGCGCCGGTCCGCTTCAGCCTGAGCGGCTCCGGCGAGCTCGAGTGAGACGCGTGCTGGAGCACCGTCGCCGCGTGCTGGAGCGCCGTCGCGCCGCCAGGGTGAGCAGCCCGACGCCGAGGAGCCCGGCTGCCGCGGGCTCGGGCACCGGTGTCAGGACCCAGATGCGGTTGGCTTCCCCCGGCGCCGCGAAGCCGTCGAGCGCATAGATGAGGCCCGACGCGTCCTCGAAGAGGCCGCTCGCGAAGCCGAAGCCCGACGCGACGACGCTCGTGGCTCCGGTGACGGGATCGATGCGCAGGATCGATCCCCCGCTCGTCGCGAGCAGCGATCCGTCGGCCGAGAGCTCGAGGTCGTAGATCCCGGGGAGTCCGCCGACCAGCGGGTCGAGCGGATCCCCCGGCGTGGCGAGCGGCGTGGTGAAGACCCCGCCCTCGAACGTGAGGCCGTCGACGTCGCCCACGAAGAGGCCCGTCCCGTTGCTGGCGAGGCCCGCCGCGAAGCCGAGGCCCGAGTGGAGGACCTGCGCGCTCGCTCCGGAGAGCGAGAGCCGCAACAGCCGTCCGTCGGGCGGGAAGAGCGCGGAGGCGTCGCTGACGAAGACCGAGTCTCCGCTGGCGTCGCTCGGGTCGAAGAGGATGTCGAATGCGCCGGGGATCGCGCCGTCGACGAGGACGGCGAGCGCCGATGCGTCGGGGGGATCGGCGGGAGTTCCGAGGACCGACGCCAGCGCGTAGACGTTGTCGCCCGTCGGCCCCCCGAACTCGAGGCCGTTGTCCGCGACGACCAGGCGCCCGCTGCCGGCGTGGTAGTCCATGCCGCCGACCGCGGTGAAGCCCTCGGCGATCACCGTCTCCTGCTGCGAGGCGAGGCCGGGAGCGTCGACCCGCACGAGCTTGCCCGCGCCCGCGGTGTTCTGCGGTCCCACGCCGACGACGAGCGAGCCCGCGACGGCGACCACGTCGCCGACCGCGGGGCCGCTGGCGACCTCGACGTAGGACACGATGAAGCTCGGGGCGATCGGGGCGGCCCCCGACGCGGTGGCGAGCAGCGCGCCGGCGATTCCGACGGCCGCCCGCGAGGCGGTCCAGTGCATGGCGTGTTCCCTTCCCATTGCACCCATTCGCGGGGTGCACGACCCGACGCATTCGGGTCCACGCGCTGCGCCGGAAGATCGCTCCGTCCCGGGGTCGAACGAGCCGGCCGGATCCTCCGGGCCCCTCACGCGAGGGCCCGTTCCCATGACATGGGCCCCGAGGGCCCTCTGCGTCGGGCAGGTCTTCCGGCTCGGGTCTGCGCCCCGACACCTTCCCGCGCGACCCGTTGCGGGTCGCGCAGTGGTCGTCGTCGGCAGCGCCGCGGACCGGAAGCCCGGTCCGCCGGACCCTCTACGGCGGCGCGTCCGCGGTGGAATCCCCGAGAGCTGCCCTGCCATCGCCGGAGCGATCGCAGGAGCACCGGGTCACCACACTTCCCTTTTCAGCCGTGCGGCGCGCGGCGCGCGCTGCACGATCACCCTTCGCGCCTGGCATCCTACGGAGGTTCCGCGCGCGAGGCAAGCGCAGGTCCCGCGTCCGCCTCGCTCCCTCACGGCAGGGCCGACGCCGCGCGCCGGTAGAGCACGAGCTGCTGCGCGGGATCGTCGGTGGCCGGCGTCTCGAAGCGGTGCGGGTCGGGCACGAAGCGCGAGCGCGAGAGCTCGGGGATCTGGTTGAAGTGGACGTCGCGCACCGGGAAGCGCACGGCCTCGAAGTCGCCGTCGCGCAGGAAGGGCGCGAGCTCGCGCAGGCTCGTCGGCCAGCGGCGGCGCGGGATCACGACGTCGGGCGTCTGCGCGCGGTCGGCGAGCCGGTTGTTGAGCGTGGTACCCACGATCGTGCGCGCGCCGAGGTAGTACATGAAGGCCTGCTCCTCGTAGTTCGTCGCGATCACCAGCGAGGCCGGGTCGGGGTACTCGGCGAGCAGGTACGGGATCGCGAAGTCGAGCGGCCCGCGCACGGGCGTCCGCAGCTCGGTCAGGTGGCCGCGCAGCTCGGCCCACGCCGGGAGCCGGAGCGCGACGGCGCCGAGCGCGAGCGCGGCCGCGACGAGTGCCGCCGCGCGCCGCCGCGGCAGCGCCGGGAGCCGCGCCGGCAGGCCCGCCACGAGCGCGAAGGCGTCGAGCAGGAAGAGGCCGAGGAGAAGCGGCGCGAGCGCGACGAGGTAGCGCTCGAGAGCGAGCGGATTCGCGCTCGCGAGCGCGACGTAGCCCGCGGCGAAGCCCGCGAGCTGCGCGGCGACGCGCCGCTCGACGCCGCCGCCGCAGCGCATCGCCACCACGGCGACCCGGCACGCCAGCGCCGGCGCGAGCCACTCGTGGCGCAGCAGGTGGCCCAGCGCGAAGGCCGCGTTCGCCGCCCACAGGCGTGGCCCGAGCCCGAGGTCCGCGGCGAAGGCGCGCGCCACGTGGAAGGTCTCGAAGAAGGCGAGCGCCGGCGCGACGAGGATCCCGGCGAGCGCGAAGGGCGCGAGGTCGGTCCAGGGCGCGCGCCCGCGCCACGCCGCCGCCGCGCGCTCGCCCGCGAGCAGCGCCATGCAGGCGAACCAGGCGGCGTGGAAGGTGTGGAAGAGCAGCACGAGCCAGAGCGCGAGCCAGAGCGCGTAGCGGCGGCCCGAGAGCGTGCCGTAGACCGCGCGCCCGAGCTGGACGCGCGCGATCGCCCCGCCGAGCAGCACGAGGAGCGCGTAGTAGCGCGCCTCGCGCAGGTGCAGGAGCAGGGAGACGGAGACCGCGGCCAGCGCGAAGTACGCGGCGGCGAAGCGCAGCCGCCGCCCGCCGTCGCCCTCGACCGCGGGCAGCAGCGCGAGCACCCAGAGCGCGACGCCCAGGGCGCCCGCCAGCGCGAACGGCAGGCGCACGCGCGCGGTGCGCTCCCAGGGGTCGGCCGCCGACCGCGCCCACCAGAGGCCGGGCACCGCGAAATAGAAGTGCCCCCAGGTGGTTCCGATGTAGGCGTCGAAGCGTTCCTTGATGCCGAGCGCCACGTCGGGGCCGAACTGGTACACGACGTTGTCCGGGGCGTGGACCTTCGGGTAGCCGTAGGCGAGCACGCGCGTTCCGAACATCGCGGTGTCGGCCTCGTCGGACCAGAAGAGCGGATGCCCGAGGCGCGGGAAGAGCATCGCGGCGAAGAGTGCGAGCGCGACCGCGAAGAGCGCGATGTCGCGGCCTCGACCTCGCATGGGGCGTCTCCCCTACGCAAGCCCCGGCGCGTCGTGGCCCCGGAGCGGGAGGCATGTTATTGAACCCCCTGCCCGGGCGGGACCTGCGCCGCCCCGGGGGCCGGCCCGACGGCGGCCCGCGACCTTGGGGGGGAGGCAGTCTTGGCGAGGATCAAGCTGGCGATCGTCGGGGTCGGCAACTGTGCCAGCTCCCTGGTCCAGGGCATCCACTTCTATCGCGAGCCCCTCGCCGAGACGCCGCCGGGACTGCTGCACGCCGAGATCGGCGGTTACCGGCCGGCCGACCTCGAGGTCGTCTGCGCCTTCGACGTCGACGTGCGCAAGGTCGGCAAGGACCTCTCCGAGGCGATCTTCGAGGCGCCCAACTGCACGGCGGTCTTCTCCCGCGACGTGCCCAAGACCGGCGTGCGCGTGCGCATGGGCGCCGTCCTCGACGGCGTGGCCGCGCACATGGCCGAGCAGCCCGAGGCGCGCACCTTCCTCGTCTCCGACGAGCGCGAGCCGAGCCGGGTGGAGGTCGTCGAGGCGCTCGCCGGCACCGGCGCCGAGGTGCTGCTCAACTACCTGCCCGTCGGGTCCGAGTGCGCGGCGCGCTTCTACGCCGAGTGCGCGCTCGAGGCCGGCGTCGCGCTCGTGAACTGCATGCCGGTCTTCATCGCGAGCGACCCCGCGTTCGCGCGGCGCTTCGAGGAGCGGGGGCTCCCGATCGTCGGCGACGACATCAAGGCGCAGCTCGGCGCGACGATCACCCACCGCACGCTCGTCGACCTCTTCCGGCGCCGCGGCGTCGACCTCGAGCGGACCTACCAGCTGAACACCGGCGGCAACACCGACTTCCTCAACATGCTCGAGCGCAGCCGCCTGGTCTCGAAGAAGCGCTCGAAGACCGAGGCCGTGCAGTCGGTCGCGGGGCGGCGGCTCCCCGAGGAGAGCATCCACATCGGGCCGAGCGACTACGTGCCCTGGCAGAACGACAACAAGGTCTGCTTCATCCGCATGGAGGGGCGGCTCTTCGGCGGCGTGCCGATGAACCTCGAGCTGCGGCTCTCCGTCGAGGACTCGCCGAACTCGGCGGGCGTCGCGATCGACGCGGTGCGCTGCGCGAAGCTCGCGCTCGACCGCGGCCGCGGCGGGGTCCTCGGCTCGCCCTCGGCCTGCTTCATGAAGCACCCGCCCGTGCAGCTCACGGACGAGGAGGCGCACCGGCGCACCGAGGAGTTCATCGCCGGCGCGCGCGAGGCTTGAGCCCGATCTAATCCATCTCCGCTCGCCTGCGGCTCGCTGCGCGCCTGCGCTTGCAGGGTGCGGGGCTACGAGCCGGACGACGGGCGGTCCCGGACGGTCGGATCGAAGGCCGTTCTCCGGGACGACGGTGTCGGACCCGGGCGGCCCCGCGGGGCAGGCCTGCAGTCAAGGCGGAGCCGCGGCCATTCGATAGATCCCGTGCGCCCGCGGCCCACCCGAGTGGCTCCCTGCGCGGCGCTGGAGGGATCGCCGCGCCATGCCCCTGGGTCAAATTCTCCTCGACCGCAACGTCGTCGACCCCCAAGAGCTCGAGGCGGCGCGCGAGCGCCAGAAGGTCTCGGGCGGGTCGCTCGCCGAGAGCCTGATCGCGCTCGGCACGGTGTCGCGCGAAGAGCTCGAGTCCGTGCTCGCCGAGGTCCCGGTGCAGCCCGTGACGCCGGCCGACACCGGGCTCGACGACCAGTTCCTGCTCCAGTTCCTGATGAAGGCGCTCTACGTCTACGGCCACGAGACCGCGCGCCAGCTCGAGGAGACGCTGAAGCTCCACGAGGACGTGATCGACGCGGTGCTCCAGAAGGCCAAGGAGAAGCGCCTCGTCGAGGTGCTCGGGCTCACGCCGGGGCGCGCGCAGGTCTATCGCTGGGCGCTCACCGACCTCGGCCGCAAGTGGGCCCTCGACGCGCTCGAGCAGTGCCAGTACGTCGGTCCGGCGCCGGTGCCGCTCGCCGACTACCAGGTGCAGGTCGTGAAGCAGTCGATCGCGAACGAGCGCGTGACGCCCGCCTCGCTCGCGCGCTCGCTCGGCCACCTCGTGCTCCCGCCCGGCACCGTCGGCCGCATGGGCCCGGCGGTGAACTCGGGCCGGGCGATCCTCTTCTACGGCGCGCCCGGCAACGGCAAGAGCAGCGTCGCCGAGGCG
>Ga0075428_100005868_pt1 | contig 13646 bp, 9 predicted proteins | sample RhiMetdeltSRZDD2_FD_75291 | JGI IMG/M metagenome (GOLD analysis project Ga0075428, IMG submission 75291) | Populus rhizosphere microbial communities from Tennessee, USA - Rhizosphere MetaG P. deltoides SRZDD2 | ecosystem: Host-associated > Plants > Roots > Rhizosphere > Soil | place: USA...
CGCACGCCTTCGTGCTGGAAGCAGAACATCTTCCCGGTGCGGCCGAGCCCCGACTGAATCTCGTCGCAGATGAAGAGCACGTTGTTCTTCTTGCAGATCGCCTCGATGCCGCGCAGGTATCCCTCGGGCGGTAGGTGGATGCCGCTCTCGCCCTGGATCGGCTCCACGAGGATCGCCGCGACGTTCGGGTTCATCGCTCGCTCGATCGCGGCGAGATCGCCGTACGGCAGCATGGTGAAGCCCGGGGTCAGCGGTCCGAAGCCGTCGCGGTACTGCTGCTCTTCGGAGAAGCTGATGATCGTCGTCGTTCGACCGTGGAAGTTGCCGGTGAAGACCAGGATCTCCGCCTGGTCCTTCGGGATCCCCTTGACCGTGTAGCCCCACTTGCGCGCCAGCTTGATGGCGGTCTCGACCGCCTCCGCGCCCGAGTTCATCGGGAGCATCTTCCGGTAGCCGGAGAGGTCGGACATCTCCTTGTAGAGGAGGCCCAGCTGATCGCTCCGGAAGGCGCGCGACGTCAAGGTCACGCGCTCGGACTGCTCGATCATCGCCTTTCGGATCCGTGGATGCGCGTGACCCTGGTTGACCGCGGAGTAGGCGGCGAGGAAGTCGAGGTACTTCACGCCGTCGACGTCCCACACCCACGAGCCCGACGCCTTGTTCACGACGACGTCCAACGGGTGGTAGTTGTGAGCGCCGTAGTCGTCTTCCAGCTTGATCAGGTCGGCCGCCGAGAGCTTCACGGTCTGCATGGGATCCTCCGCGCGGATGGTCCGGCAAGATAGCACGCGGCGGTTGACGCCTACCGCCCCGTTCGGAATAATCCGGGCCGCATGAGCACTCAGTCGTCCGGCGCGTCTCCGGTCGGGCGGAAGCAGCGCATCCTCCTCCAGATCGAGCGATTCAGCCGCGAGCGCTGGGGCCTCGTGTTCATCGCGAGCGTCCTGATCTTCGTCGCGGCGTCGTGGCTCGCCACGCGCATCAAGCTCGAGTCGGACGTACTGAACCTGATCCCGAAGGGGCGCCGCCAGGTCGACACGTTCCGCGAGGCGCTGCACGAGTTCGGCTCGATCGACTATCTCATCATGCTGCTCGAGGCTCAGCCCGACGACGGGCCGGACGAGCTGGAAGACTTCGCCGACGCGCTCGCCGAGCGCCTGCGCGAGCGAACCGATCTGGTCGAGAGCGTCGAGTACCGCTTCCAACCCGACGCCGCCTTCATGGACCTGTTCTCCGAGAACGCGCTGCTCTTCCTTCCGCCGGATCAGCTGCCGAAGATCGCCGAGAAGCTGACCGACGCCGCCATCGCGAGGCAGATCCGCGAAAACCGGAGCGCGCTGGCGTCGCCCACGGCCACGCTTGCCGAGGGGCTCGTCCTCCGCGATCCGCTGGGGCTGATGCCGCTGTTCGTCTCCCGGCTCCTCTCGCATCGCGGTGCGCTCAAGGTCGACCTGTCCGACGGCTACTACCTCTCCCAGGACAACCGCACCCTGATCATGCTCGTCAAGCCCGTGCGCCCCTCGCAGGATCTGGCATTCTCGCGGCGGCTGATCGAGGCGACGCGAACCGACGCCGCGGCGGTGCGCGAGGAGCTGGCCGCCGACGGTGCCGGCGGCAGCGAGACCGAAATCCGCCTCGGCGGCAACCCCGCGGTGCTCACCGAGGAAGCGGCGCTCCTGAAACGGACGGTCGTCACGAACGGCGTGGTCTCGTTCGTGGCCGTCACGCTCCTCTACTGGATCTGCTACCGGCGCTTCGCGGCGCTGCTCTACTCGACGATCCCGCTGATGGTCGGGCAGGCCGCGACGTTCGCCGTCGCCGCGCTGGCGCTCGGCAGCCTGAACTCCGCGTCGGCTTCGTTGCCGGCCCTCTTGATGGGGCTCGGCACCGACTTCACCATCCTCATGTACGCGCGCTACGTGGAAGAGCGCCAGGCCGGTGCGTCCCTGGCCGCCGCCACCGAGAAGATGGTCGGAGAGACGGGGCTCGGCGTCTTCACGGGCGCCATCACCTCGGCCGGAACGTTCTACGCGATGTGCGTGGGGAGCTTCCGCGGCCTTTGGGACCTGGGCTTCCTCATCGGCACCGGCATCCTCATCTGCGCGGTCGCCATCGTCTTCATGCTTCCCGCGATGATCTCGTGGAACGACGGCGTGAGGAAGCGCGGGAGCAAGGTGCCGCGGCTGCACTTGCAGTCGTTCGGGCTCGAGCGGCTCATCCCGCTGGCGGTGCGCCACCGCAAACTCGCGATCGGCGGCATCGCGGTCGCGACCCTCATCGCCGGGTTCCTGGCCCTCCGGCTCGACTTCGAGGAGAGCATCAACGCCCTGCGCAGCAACGACGCGCCCTCGTTCCACGTGCAGCAGGAGATCGCCGACAAGTTCGGCGCCTCCCTCTCCTACATGATGGCGATCGCCGAGGGCGAGACGTTCGACGAGGCGGTGCGGCGGACGCAGGGGATCGAGGAGCGGGTGAAGCCGTTTCTCGCGAACGGGGTCGTCTCGTCGAAGGAGTCGATTCTCGACTACCTCCCCTTGCCCGCTCGTCAGGAAGAGGTGATCGCCGCGATTCGCAAGGACAAAGACGCTTTCGACGTCGACCGGATCCGGACGACACTCCGCAAGGCGCTTTCGGAGAACGGTTTTCGTGAAGAGGCGTTCGACGGCTATCTGAACCGCATGGCGAGCTTTCTCTCTCCCCTGCGGCCGATCACGCTCGAAGACCTCTATGGGAAGGGGCTCGGGCGCATCGTCGACCGGTTCGTGCACCAGGAAGGCTCCCGTGTCCGCATCGTCAGCTACCTCTACAGCAGTGATCCGCGCTTCCGGCGCAATCCTCCTCCCGGTCTCGTCGAGGCGTTGGAAGCCGACGACCCCGGGGTCGTCGTGACGGGGACGAACGTGGTCGGACGCGAGCTGCGCCACATCTTCCTGCACGACTCGCGCCTCGCGGTCGCGCTGGGGCTCGTGCTCGTCGCGATCCTGCTGTGGATCGACTTCAGGAGCCTGTCGCTCTCCGCGATCGCGCTCGGGCAGCTCGTCTGCGGCGTCCTGCTGATGCTGGGGGTCATGAAGCTCCTCCGCATGCAGATCAACTATGCGAATGCGTTCGTCGCCACCATGATCATGGGGGTGGGGATCGACTACGCGATCCACATCGTCCATCGGATGCAGGCCAGCGGCGGCGTCGTGGACGACGGGGTGCTCGAGACCGGCAAGGGCGTGGTGCTCGCCGCGGCGACGAACGTCGCGGGGTTCGGCACGCTCGCCTTCGGCAGCTATCCCGCGATGCGGAGCGTCGGGATCGTCGCGCTCATCGGCTCGTTGACCTGCCTCGCGACCTCGCTGCTGCTCGTGCCGCCGCTGATGGCGCACTGGGCCGAGCGTTCGGGGCGCCGATCGTGATCCTGCCCCTTCCGCTCGTCGCCCTGATCCTCGGAATCGTCGAGGGGATCACCGAGTTCCTTCCGATCTCGTCCACGGGGCACCTGATCCTCACCGGCCATTGGCTCGGCCTGACCGGCGAGCGCGCCGAGGTCTTCGAGATCTTCATCCAGCTCGGTGCCGTGCTGGCCGTCGTGGTCGAGTACCGGGCAAAGCTCTTGGGGCTCGTGAGGGATGTTGCGATCGACCCGAAGGCGCGGTCGTTCGCGGCGAGCATCGCGGTCGGGTTCCTTCCGGCCGCGGTCGTCGGCCTCGCGGTCCACGATTGGGTCTCGGCGCATCTGTTCGGTCCGCGGACGGTCGCCGCGGCCTTGATCGTCGGGGCGATCGCCATCCTCCTGGTCGAGCGTCTGCCGCATCGCGCCGACGTCAGTCGTGCCGAGGACGTCGGGCTGAAGCGCGCCGGGTGGATCGGCCTCGCGCAGTGCGTTGCCCTGTGGCCGGGCTTCTCGCGATCCGCCGCGACGATCCTCGGCGGCCTGCTCTGCGGCCTCGAGCGACGCGCGGCCACGGAGTTCTCCTTCTTCCTCGCGATTCCCACGCTCGGTGCCGCGACGGTGTGGGACCTGATCAAGAGGCACGACGCGCTCGCGGGCTCCGACGTCCTGTGGCTGCTCGTCGCCACGGGCGTGTCGTTCCTCGTGGCGTGGGCGTCGATCCGATGGCTGCTCCGCTTCGTGGCGCACCACGACCTCACGCCTTTCGCCTGGTACCGGATCGTTCTCGGCCTCGCCGTTCTGTTGGCGATGCGCTAGAACAGGGCTCGTGAGCCACCCACCCAGCCGCGGCCTCGGCGACATGCCGCCGGAGGAATTCCGGGAAGCGGCGCACCGCGTCGCCGATCTCGCCGCGGACTACCTCGACCGCCTCGAAAGCTACCCCGTGCTCCCGCGCACGAAGCCGGGAGACACACGCGCGAAGCTCGCCGCCGCCCCTCCGCGTGAGCCCGAGCCGCTCGACGGGATCCTCGACGACTACCGCACCATCGTCGAGCCGAACATCACACATTGGCAGCACCCGGGGTTCATGGCGTACTTCCCCAGCGTCGCTTCGGGGCCTGGGATTCTGGGCGAGTGGCTCGCGGCCGCCTTGAATTCGAACGTCATGCTGTGGCGGAACGCGCCGTCGTCGACGGAGGTTGAGGAGGTCGTCGTCTCGTGGCTCCGGCAGATGCTCGGGCTGCCCGACGCATTCGACGGGATGCTCACCGACACCGCGTCGATCTCGTCGTTGCTTTCAATCGTCGCCGCACGTCATGCCGTCCCCGGACTGAACGCGCGCGACGAGGGGCTCGCGGGGCGAAGGCTCCGCCTGTACGCCTCCACCGAGGCCCACTCATCGATCGAGAAGGCGGCGATCGTCGCCGGCATCGGAAAGGCCGGCGTGAAGCGTATCCCCGTCGACCGGACCTACGCGATGCACCCCGACGCGCTCGCCTCGGCGATCGCCGACGATCGCGCCTCGGGATGGACGCCGTTCTGCGTCGTCGCGACGCTGGGGACGACCTCGTCCACGAGCATCGATCCGTGCGCCGCCATCGCCGACGTCTGCGCGCGCGAGAAGCTCTGGCTGCACGTCGACGCCGCCTACGCCGGCATTGCCGCCATCGCCGACGAGATGCGGCCGCTCTTCGCCGGTTGGGAGCGCGCCGACTCGATCGTGGTGAACCCCCACAAGTGGATGTTCACGCCGTTCGACGCCTCGCTGCTGCTGTTCCGGAACCCCGAGGGCTTCCGCGACGCCTTCTCGCTGGTCCCCGAGTACCTCCGCACCCCCGACGCCGGCACGGTCCACAACTTCAATGAATACGGGATCCAGCTCGGCCGCCGCTTCCGCGCCCTGAAACTCTGGATGCAGATCCGCTGGTTCGGTGTCGACGGCATCGCGGCCCGGCTGCGCGAGCACGTCCGCCTCGCGCGACTGTTGGCGTCGTGGGCGGAGGCCGATCCCGCATGGGAAGTCGTCGCACCCGTGCCGTTCGCGACCGTATGCCTGCGTCATCGCAGCGACGACGCGAGGAACCAGGCGATCATCGACGCCGTCAATGCGTCGGGCGAGATCTTCCTCTCCCACACGAAGCTCGACGGCCGGTTCGTCATCCGCGTCTCGATCGGGAATCCGAGGCAGACCGAGGTGCATGTCGCGAGATGTTGGGAGCTGCTTACGAGCGCGGCTTCCTCAGCGATGCGAGGATCTCCGCCGGCACATCCAGCAGATCGTTGAACTCGCCGGCGCCGCGAAGCCATTCGCCGCCGTCCATCGTCACCACGTCGCCGGTCATCCAGGCCGATGCGTCGCTGACCAGGAACGCGGCGAGCTCCGCGAGCTCCTCCGGGATGCCGAAGCGTCCGGCAGGAATCCGTCCCAGACGGGCGCGCTCGAGCTCGGGTGTCGGGAGAAGTCGCGAGAAGGCGCCTTCGGTCGGGATCGGGCCGGGGGCGATCGCGTTCAATCGGATGCCGTGGCGCGCCCATTCGACGGCGAGCGAGCGCGTCAGCGCGACGACGCCGGCCTTGGCGCAGGCGCTCGGGAGAACGAAGCCCGACCCGGTTTCGGCGTAGGTCGCGGCGATCGAGAGCACCGTTCCGGGCCGCTTGGCGTCGATCAGGCGGCGTCCGAGCGCGCGGGTGCAGTGGAAGGTGCCGTGGAGGACGATCCGCACCACCGCATCGAAGCCGTTCGGAGTCAGGTCTTCCGAGGGACAGAGGAAGTTTCCCGCGGCGTTGTTCACGAGGATGTCGGGCAGGGCGAGCGCGGCGATGACGCTTTCGAGCGCGGCGTCGACCTGCGCGGCGTCACGCACGTCGCAGGGGGCGACCGCAGCGCGGCGACCTGCGGCCTGAACTTCATGCGCGACCGAGTCCAGCGGCTCGCGCCTGCGCCCCGACAGGGCGATGTCGGCGCCGAGGCCGGCGAAGCGCAGCGCCATCGCGCGGCCGAGACCGGTGCCGCCGCCCGTGATCCACGCGGTCCTGCCGCGGAGGAGATCCGCGCGCAGGGCCGGCTGGAATGCGCTCACTTCGAGGGCGAGGTCGCGGCGGCCTGTGTTGCGCCGCTGGGGCTCCCCGGGAAGAACCGGGCCATCCAAGCGGCGAGAGCGGTCCAGGCGAAGATGACCAAGCCGAAGACCGCGCCGGAGACGAGATAGGCGGTGTGTGTCCCGGCTCGCACCAGCTCGGTCATCGAGCCGGCGGGCACCGTCTTGTCGAAGATCGCGAAGAACTTCTGCCCGGCGAGCACGCCGATCACGACGCTACCGACCAAGTTCAAGATCAGACCGATCGTCTTCTTCGACATCCGTGCTCCTTTACCAGCGCGCCAGCTCGCGGATCGCCGCGGTCACGTCTTCCTGTGAGGGGAGGATCGCCGCCTCGAGCGATGGCGCGTACGGCGCGAAGCAGTCCTTCGCCGCGCAGCGCCGCACCGGGGCGTCGAGCGCGTCGAAGCAGGTCTCGGCGATCCGCGCGGCGATCTCCCCGCCGAATCCGTTGTTGAGCGGGGCTTCGTGGACGACGATCGCCTTGCCGGTCTTCTTGACCGACGCGTAGATCATCTCTTCGTCGAGCGGCACGAGCGTGCGGAGGTCGATCACCTCCACGGAGACGCCCTCGCGAGCCATCTCGGCCGCGGCACGCTGGCAGCGCACGACCCCGCTGCCCCACGTGATTGCCGTCAGGTCGTTCCCTTCGGTGACGGTCGCGGCCTTGCCGAACGGGATCAAGTAGTCGGCGTCGGGCTCCGGCGACTTCGTGAAGACCTGGCGGTAGAGCCCCTTGTGCTCGAAGAAGATGACCGGGTCGTCGATGCGGCACGCGGTCTTCATCAGGCCCTTCGCGTCGCGCGCGTTCGAAGGATAGACGATGTACCAGCCCGGGGTCTGGAGATAGAGCGATTCCGGGCACTGCGAGTGGAATGGGCCGCCGCGGATGTAGCCGCCGGTCGCCATGCGGATGACCATCGGGCACGACCACACGCCGCCCGATCTCCAGCGGAGCGTCGGGATCTCGTTACGGATCTGCATGAACGCCGGGAACGAGTAGTCGGAGAACTGCATCTCGACGACCGGCTTGAACCCGCCCGCCGCCATGCCGCAAGCGACCCCCGCGATCGTGGCTTCCGCGAGCGGCGCGTTCTCGACCTGCTTGGGGAAGGCGTCGGTGAGACCGCGCGTCACACCGAAGACGCCCCCCTTCGGGTCGGCGATGTCCTCACCCCACATCACGATCTTGGGATTGCGCTCCATCTCCTCGCGCAGGGCGTGATTGAGCGCGTCGACCATCGTGATCGGTGTCTCCGAGAGGTTCTTGGGCGCTCGCTCGGCGTCGACCGGCTGCCGTCCGGAGAAGATGTGCAGCGCCGCGGTCTCCGGCTCGGGGTCCGGGGCGGCGTCCGCCTCGTCGCCGGCGGCGTTGACCGTCGCCTTGATCGCTTCTCGCATCGCGCGGAGCGCGTCGTCGTTCAAGAGACCCCACGACAGCACGCGGCCGGAGGTGTGGGCGATCGGGTCCTTGCGGCGCACCTCTTCGAGCTCTTCTTCGGTGCGGTACTTCGCCTGGTCGTCCGACGAGGAGTGGGAGTCGATGCGGACGACGTGAGCCTCGACCAGAAGCGGGCCGGCGCCCTTGCGCATGTCGTCGATGAGCGGCCGCAGTGTCTTGTACATCTCGGTGAACTGCGTGCCGTCGACTTCCACCGAGCGCACCTTGAAGCCCTTCGCGATCGTGTGGATCTCGGAGCCGGTTTGGATCGATTGCGGCACGCTGATCGCGTAGCCGTTGTTCTGGACGAGGAACAGCACCGGCAGCTGATCGCGGCCGGCGTAGTTGAGCGCTTCGAAGAACTCGCCCTCCGAGGTCGCACCCTCGCCGGAGGAGACGTAGACGATCTCGTCCTTGCCTTCCGCCTTCACCGCCTTGGCCATGCCGGCGGCCTGGAGGTACTGCGTTCCGGTGCACGCCGTGGGCGACACGACGCGCAGGGGCCGGGACGAGAAGTGCTCGCTCATGTTCCGGCCGCCGCCGCAGGGGTCGTCGGCCTTGGAGAGCATGTGCAGGAAGATGTCGCGCGGCGACATGCCGAGCCCGACCATCAGCGCCTTCTCGCGGTAGTAGGGGAAGAACCAGTCCTGCCCCGGCTTGAGGAGAAGGGACATCGCGATCTGCAGCTTCTCGTGACCGCGTGTGGAAGCATGGAAGGAGACCTTCCCCGCGCGCACGAAGGTCTTCAGCCGCTCCTCGATCGCATCGACGGTGAGCATCTTCTGGAGAAGATCGAGGTAGATCGCCTTGCCGAGCTCGGGCGCGCTCGGCCGCGCTTGTGTGGTCGTCGTGCTGGGTGCTTTGCGGGACATGCAACTCCCTTCGGAAAGACGAGGGCGCCGCTTGAACTGTGCGACGAGTCGGCCCATCTTGTCCCATCTCGATAGTTCTTTCAATCCGGGCGAGTCGTACCGCGTCGCATGGTAATTTGGCGCAAGCGCGTGGGCGTGGAGGGTACGGATGGGGGAGCCAGCCAACAGGCCGATCGTGCTCGTCGCGATGGGCGGTCACGCGTTCATGCAAAAGGGCGAGACCGGGACCATCGAAGAGCACGAGCGCAATGCCGAGGAGATCGCGCGTCTCCTGATGACTCTCGTCGAAAAGGAGTACCACCTCGTCATCTCGCACGGCAACGGGCCGCAGGTGGGGGGCCTGCTGCTTCAGCAAGAATGCTCCGCGAAGGAGACGCCGTCGATGCCGCTGGACGTCCTGGTCGCGATGACCGAGGGCAGCCTCGGCTACATCCTCCAGCAGAACCTCCTCAATCAGCTCCGCAGAAAGGACATCCGGCGTTATGTGGTGACCGTGGTCACCCAGGTCCTCGTCGACGAGGCCGACCCCGCCTTCGCGAGCCCGAGCAAGCCAATCGGGCCGTTCCTGTCGAAGGCCGAAGCGGAGAGGCGGCGCGCGGAGCTCGGATGGATCGTGAAGGAGGATGCCGGCCGTGGCTGGCGTCGGCTGGTGCCGTCGCCGCACCCGCGCCGGGTCATCCAACGTCACATGATCCGCGACGCGGTCCGGGCGGGCCACATCGTGATCGCGTGCGGCGGGGGCGGCATCCCGATCAAGAAGAACGCGGACGATGCGTACGTCGGCGTCGAGGCGGTGATCGACAAGGACCTGACCTCGAGCGTCCTCGCCTCGGACATCGGCGCGGCGCTCCTCATCATCCTGACCGCCGTCCCCCAGGTGTACCTGCGCTACGGCCAGCCCGACCAGCGTGGGCTCGGCGCCGTGACGCTCGATGAGATCGAAGCCCTCATGGCTGAAGGACACTTCCCCCCGGGCAGCATGGGCCCCAAGATCGAGGCGGTGGTCCACTTCCTGAAGCACGGCGGACGACGTGCGCTGATCACGAACCCGGAGAGCCTCCCGCAGGCGATCGAGGGTCGCGCCGGAACCCACATCGTCGGCCGAATCTGATGACGCCTCTGGCGTCCGGGGCACGATAGCCGTACAACTGAAGAGCAAGACGTAGGAGGTAACGCCCGATTTCCGATCTTCACGGGAACATTTTGGGCCTCTCGCCCGCCGAGAAGCATCGTCTCGAGCGCCTCTACCGCCGACGCATCCCCCCGCACGACATCGTCACGCACGACCTCGCGCGCGAGCTTGCCGAGGCCACGCACGCCCTCGGCCGGCGGCTCGGCGTTCTCGTCGATCGCGCGGGGCGGATCGAGAGAGTCGGCATCGGCGACGCCCGGCGCGTCGACGTGCCGCGCGAGCCCTCGGCGCCCTCGGGTCGCGACAGGTTCTGCACCCTCCGATGGATCGCGACCAAGCAGGGGGACGAGCCGCTGACCCCGAACGATCTCTCGCCGCTGGCCCTTCACCGGCTGGATGCGATGGCCGTCGTCGCCGTGGAGCCGGACGGCGCCCCCGGCCTCGTGCGCGTCGCCCACCTGATCCCGGCTGAAGAGCGCGAGCGTCGATCCCCGGCCGAGGCCTCGGCGTTGCTTCCGCCCGGCACGGTCTTGCCGAAGGGGCTGGGCCCACGCTCCGTGAGGCGTCCCCGCGAGGTCGAGGACGTGGTCGCCGACGGCGAGCGCTACCGGCTGCTTCCACCCCGCGCGGCGAGCCTGATCGACGACGACTTCCTCGACCTGATCCGAGCGCTCGAGGAGGAATTCGAGCGAACGCGCAAGCGGACGCGCGTGTCGGGGAAGGCCGGCCGGGCGATCCTGGTCCACGTCACGACGGGGAGCCGCCTCGCGGCCGAGGAGTCGATCGACGAGCTCGAGGAGCTGGCGACGTCGGCCGGCCTGGGCGCCGTCGAGCGGATCGTCCAGCGCCGGCAACAGTTCGACCCCAGAACGTTGATGGGCTCGGGACGCCTCGACGATCTGATCATCCGCGCCTCGCGGCTGCAGGCCGACTACATCATCGTCGACCAGGACCTGACGCCCGCGCAGGCCCGCGCGATCGCGGAGTCGACGGCGATCAAGGTCATCGACCGCTCGCAGCTCATCCTCGACATCTTCTCGCGCCGCGCGCGCACCCATGAAGGGAAGATCCAGGTCGAGCTCGCGCAGCTCAAGTACCTGCTTCCCCGGCTGATGAGCCGTGGCGACTCGGGGCTGTCCCGCCTCGAAGGCGGGATCGGCGGCCGCGGTCCGGGCGAGCAGAAGCTGGAAGTCGACCGGCGGCGCGTCCGCGATCGCATCAAATCGCTCGAGAAGATGCTCCAGTCGGAGCGCACCCGGCGGGAGCAGCGCCGCGCGCGCCGGCGGGAGCGTGACGTGCCGGTGGTGTCGCTCGTCGGCTATACCAACGCCGGAAAGAGCACCCTCCTGAACGTGCTCACCAAGAGCGAGGTCTTCGTCGAGCAGCGGATGTTCGCCACGCTCGATCCTTCCTCGCGCCGCCTGCGGCTTCCGCGGGAGCGCGAGATCGTCATCAACGACACGGTCGGTTTCATCCGAGACCTTCCCAAAGACCTCCTGGCCGCGTTCCGGGCCACGCTCGAGGAGATCAGCGACTCCGACCTCCTGGTCCACCTCGTCGACATCTCCCACCCGCGCCACGAGGCGCAGATCCGTGCGGTCACCGGCATCCTCGACGATCTGGGACATCGCGACATCCGTCGGCTGCTCGTCTTCAACAAGGCCGACCTCGTCGACGCCGAGCGCCGGGGCGAGATCCTGAACAGTCACCCTGGCGCCCTCGCCATCGCGGCGGCGAAGCGGGAAGGACTCTCGACACTCCTGCGACGGATCGATGACCAGTTGGCGGAGGACCGGGCAGCGCGGACCAGGGCCGCCGCAAAATAAATCGATATTGGTCTAGTAAGGTCTAGTTGCAGCGCCCTGAATTGGCCGTACAATCCTCATCCTAGGTAGACCAAGAGGGTACGGCGGACCATGACCATTCCAGGTCTCAGCATCGATCTCGAAGGAGCGCTCCCGGTCTACAGGCAGATCGCCGACGGGATCCGCGCCGCCCTTGCCGGCGGCCGGCTCATCGCGGGGCAGCAACTCCCGCCGACACGCGATCTCGCCAAGCAGCTCGGGGTCAACCGCAACACGGTCATAGCCGCCTACGAGCTCCTGGTCGAGACCGGCCTTGCGACCGGCCAGACCGGCCGCGGGACGTTTCTCGTCGCCTCGCGGGGCGCCGCGACGACCACCAACGACCCCTGGTTCGGCGCGTTCGCCCGCGCGGTCGAGGGGTCGAAGGTCGGAAGCCTCATGACCATCTATCGAGTCGCGACCTCGCACGAGGGGATCTCGCTCGCCGGGGGCTATCCCGCGGGCGAGCTGATGCCGGTCGAGGCCTTCACGCGCTCCATGAAGACGACACTCGAGCGGCGCGGGGTCGAGGTCCTCTCGTACGGACCGACCGCCGGCTTCGCTCCGCTGCGCGAGACGATCGCCGCGGAGATGACGCGCCGGGGCTCTCCGGCCGATGCGTCGTCGATCCTGATCACGAACGGATCGCAGCAGGCGGTCGAGCTGGCCTTCCGGACGTTTGTGGACCCCGGCGATCCGGTCGTGGTCGAAGACCCGACCTACACCGGGGCAATCAGCGTGCTTTCGGCGCTGGGCGCGCGGCCGGTGGGCGTTCCGCTCGACGACGAGGGGATCCGCCCGGATCTCCTGGCGCTGGCCCTCGAGCGGCACCGCCCGCGCGTGCTCTACCTCCAGCCCACGTTCCACAACCCGACCGCGCGCGTGATGGGAGAAGCCCGCCGCCGTGAGGTTCTCGAGGTCGCGGCGCGTCATCGCTGCTTCATCATCGAGGACGATTGGGCGGGGGATCTACGCTTCGAGGGGGCCGACCTCCCGTCGCTGCACGCCATGGACGGCGGCCGCCACGTCATCTACGTGAGCACGTTCTCGAAGAAGTTGCTTCCGGGGCTGCGCGTGGGATGGATCGCCTCCCCCGTGCCGGTCACCGACCGGCTGCTCGCGCTCAAGCAGATCGAAGATTGCGGCACGAGCCCGCTCGTTCAAGCGGCGCTCCATGATTTCATCCTCGAAGGCCGCCAGGACGAGCACCTGGCGCGGGTTCGCTCGGCGTACCGCGCGCGGAGCGTTGCGATGGACGAGGCGATGCGCGTCCACTTCCCGCCGGGCGCCCGCTGGGTGCGCCCCTCCGGCGGGCTCTTCCTCTGGGTGACCCTGCCGGAGGCGGTCGACGGTGACGAGCTGTTCGTTGCGGCACGCGAGCGCGATGTGTTGGTGGGGCGCGGATCGCTCTTCCACGTCGCCGGGGCCGGGCGCAACACGCTGCGCCTGACCTTCTCCTCGACGACCGAAGACCAGATCCGCGCGGGCATCCGCGTGCTGGGCGACTTGCTCCGGGAGCGATGGCCGAAGGACCGCGCCCAGGCACGTGAGCGGGCGTTCGAAGCCGTACCGATTCTCTGACGGACGACAGGAGACAGGACGATGTCGAAGATGGAGACCGGAACCGCGAGATTGAAGACGGGGCTCGCCGAGATGCTGAAGGGCGGCGTCATCATGGACGTCACCAACGACGAGCAGGCCAGGATCGCCCAGGACGCGGGCGCTTGCGCCGTGATGGCGCTCGAGCGCGTGCCCGCCGACATCCGGAGGGACGGCGGCGTGGCCCGCATGTCCGATCCGGCCATGATCGAGAAGATCATGAAGGCGGTCTCGATCCCGGTCATGGCCAAGTGCCGGATCGGCCACTTCGCCGAGGC
>Ga0075428_100005870_pt1 | contig 13641 bp, 12 predicted proteins | sample RhiMetdeltSRZDD2_FD_75291 | JGI IMG/M metagenome (GOLD analysis project Ga0075428, IMG submission 75291) | Populus rhizosphere microbial communities from Tennessee, USA - Rhizosphere MetaG P. deltoides SRZDD2 | ecosystem: Host-associated > Plants > Roots > Rhizosphere > Soil | place: USA...
GAGTCGACTAATGTCGAGTTCCGTGCTGAGGTGTTCAATATCTTCAACATCACGAACTTCAGCAATCCGCCGGCACAGTTGCCGAATACGTTCGGCGCCGGACCGACGCTGCAGCCCGGTCAGCCATTTACAGCAGCCTTGGCGGGTAGCGCATTTGGTGTCGTAAACCGAACTGTGGAGCGTACGGTTGGGTTAGGGACAAACCGGCAGATTCAGTTCGCACTGCGCTTTAACTTCTAGTTGCAAACAACACAGGACCGCCCTGCTCGGGGTTACTCGATAAGGGCGGTCCCGGATTTCAATCTAAGACAACCGCAGGCGGCCCCTGTTTGGCGAACAAATGGCATTAGAACCCCAACTTCCGGCTACGCAGCACACGGTTGAGGCCAACGACCAGGGACTCAACGTGTACGATGACGGCTTCCTGCGTGTAGAACACGATAACTATTACGTCGCCTGCGGCGGAAAGCGAATTGCGCTGCCCCTGAAGGAGTTTCTGGTCTTCTCGCGCTTAGTGCGTAGCGCTGACCGCGTTGTACCCTCCGAGGAGATTTGGCGGTCTGCCTGGGGTGACTCCCCTTTCAACTCACTCAGTCTCCGCGTGCACATCCACCGGCTTAGGCGAACGTTTCTGCCGTTCGGGCTCCGCATCGAGAGCATGGTTGGAGTCGGCTATTGTCTGTCACTAGTCGACGAACATCGAAACCTGGGCATCCAAGCCCTGGCTTGAGCCCGAAGAAAAACCCCATCAGACCCCAAACGCCACTTGTCGCAAAGAGTCAGGCCTCAGCATCCTTGCAATCAGGTTCCGACTCCAGCCTGCATGACTCATCACCTCATCCGTGTATAATTGGTGAGTCGCGAGTCATCAGCTCTCGATATCTTCACAAGGAGACATCTATGAAAGAGGCGAAGCCCGCCCCGAAGAAGGCCGCGGATAAGACACCTACGAAAACAACCTCGAAGAAACCCTTGAAGAGCGCACCAAACGAATCCGACAATTTGAAACAGCAAAACGAATCTGGGGCCGAATCATCCGCACCGCAGGCTCCAGTCGTCGACCAGGAGCCGCAGCTCCCCGTAACTCACGGAACGGTGGGTGTATTTGGCGGGCCAAAGGATCGCGGCATCAAGCCCGAAGACAAGCTTGCGCTGCCGACTGGACCGCACGGAGTCTACGAGCGGGTTCGAAGCCTCAATCCAAAGAGCTTTTACTGCGCGATGCGCTGGAACTATCACGTCGAGCATATGAGCCCGGAAGAAGTAAAACGCTGGTGGGCAAACAAAAAACTGTTGGTGACCAACCCGAAAAGCGGCGCGGCAATCGTAGTTCGCGCTGTGGACTACGGACCTCACGAAAAGACGGGGCTCGATATCGGCATATCACCTGGCGCCGCCGAAGCTCTCGGCGTTGAAGCGGGTGACGAGGTTGATGTCGCATTTGCGGATCCGAAATCGCCCCTCGGACAAAGTTCTTAGGTATAGGTTTCTGGTTTCTGGTTTGTGGTTTCTGGTTTGTGGTTTTTAGGAGCGACAACTCGTCGAGGACTGGAACAAGAAAGAGAAACCAAAAACAGAACCAGAAACCACAAACTACAAACCAGAAACTAAATACCCGAAACGAAAGTTGTTATGATTCGCTATCCTGCATTCGACCCACCTGAATATCTCGATTGGAAGGCTGATCCCGAAGTTGTCGCCGAATTCGTCCGCACGATAGAGACTGACTCAGCGCGACACGCCGTTATCGCTGCGCTCGACTCGAGGCAATTGCTCGCACTCTACGAAGGTTTACTAAGAAATCGACTACACGATATCGCGTTAAAAAGGTGGGTGAAGCAAGGCGTGATCTCAAAAGCCTGGCTCGGAACCGGTGAAGAGGCGGCCACGATCGGGCCGGTTCACGCGCTCGATCGTACGGTCGAGCGCTTTGGACTATCGACCGACCTCATTGCGCCAATGATTCGGAACGCCGGCGGCTGTCACGAGATGGGAATGCCGCTGGCCGATATGTTCCGCGGCTATCTGGGGACGGCCGACTCGCCCACCCGTGGTCGCGATCTGCATATCGGAGACTTCACGCATGGCGTGTTGGCTCCGATTAGTCAGGTCGGCGACATTATGGCGGTTACCGTCGGGGTGGCTCTTACTTTTAAGCTCAAACAACAACCTCGCGTCGCGATGACATGGATAGGTGACGGCTCAACCAAGTCCGGAGTATTTCACGAGAGCATGAATTTCGCGGCAGTCCAGCGGCTTCCGTTGATCGTGATCATTCAGGACAACAAGGTGGCGCTCGGGACTCGGTTGGATCAGCATCACCGCGGCTCGTTTCTCGATTGGCCGGCGGCATACGGAGTCGACGGAGGCTCTTTTGATGGCAACAACGTGCTCGATGCTTATGCGGCAACCCGACTTGCCGCAAACGCCTGCCGTAGCGGGAGCGGTCCGGTGTTGCTGATCGCCAATACATTCAGGATGGGCGGCCACGCGACCCATGATGAGCGAGAGGCTCGGGCAACGTTTGACTCGACGCTGTTCTCACATTGGGGCAAGCGAGACCCGATTGGGCTTTACGAAAGCTTTTTGATCGGAGGCAAGCTTGACCTTCAAAGCGGGCGCCGAGTCGATCCGTCTGGTGAAGCGCGCGAACATAACAGCGCAATTCTTCGGCGTATCGAAGCAGAGGTTACGGAAGAAGTCGAGCGCGCAACTGAAGAGGCGCTTGAGAGCGCCCGTTCCAACATGCCAGTGGCGTCTTCGGCGGGAGACGGGGTGTATACTGAGGCTCAAATAGTATGAGATCACTTATTACAGTCATCGTCATCTTACTTTGCGCCGGTACGGCGGCCGAAGCACAGAAGCAAAAAAAGAAACCTGCGGTGAGGCCACGTAACGCAGGGGCGACTTCACCTGCAAACCCGGCGAAACCGCGAATCATCGGATCCACCGCGGTGATAATCACAAAGAACGGCGAGCGATTGACCGGCGAGGTCCTCGATTTGAGCGCTTACAGCGTTCGCTTGAGAGCCGATAACCTCGAGTCTACGATAGCCCTCGACACGATCGCTTCAATGTCGTTTGGCGGCGCGTCGGCGACGACGGCTCGTGTCGATCAACCGGTTGGACAAGTCCGATTAGACTTCGCGAAGGACGCCGAAATCGCACTCGGCTTCTTTCAGACAATGGCGTCAAGCCTCAGGCCCGGCGTTGACTATACCGAGTACGGACGGCAACTCATCGAGCTGCGACGGGCAGGTGAACGACTGATCAGCAAGTACAGCTCAACAGACAACGCCGCCGAAGCGCGAGTGGTCTCGCTGGTAGCCGGAGCGTTGACCGATTACACCTGGGCCAGGACTATCTGGACCTTGAAATTCGGCCGTTCGAGCGACGGCACAATAGCGGAAACCGACTCGCCAGTGGTCGCTGATGCGGTTGCAATGTATCCGGATCTTCGAACCCTGGCGGCTGCCGGGGACAGATTGTCTGCCGAGAAGCTTTTGTCGGGAATCTGGCGAAAGGCTTCGGAAAAACAGGACCGCGCTCGGGGACTTATCTCGTCACCACGGTGAAATGCTGGTTCACCGACGAGTTTCACGCTCGACATCATCGTCAAAGCTCGCCGAATCGGGCTCATCTCTTCTTTCTCCAAATCCGTATTGCTGGCGAAATGTCAGGATTATTTCCTCGAGCGGCAAGTCTAAATAGGCACCCCTCTGATTCACGTATTCCATGTGACGGTTCCCGCTTGCGTCGAAAGGATGGTAAAGCGAATCATTGCGGCCGTCGAAATCAAGGGGCAACAAACCGAACTTCTCACAAAGCTCGATATTAAAGGCAGGAGTCGCTTTCACCCACTTTCCCTCCAGTCGTATCTCTGTGTAGCCGTGCCAGTAGAAGATGTCCGTGCGCATTCGGCGGCGCATTCGCTCAGTCGATAAATGGTTCCGCACATCAGCGAACCCGAGTCGCGCCGGGATACCCAGCGACCTGCAACAAGCCGCCAACAGAATGGCCTTCGAAACGCACCAACCCCGTTCAATCTCGAGAGTCGTGCTGGCCTTCATTCCTGGTATTGTTAAGTCAATCTGATATGGGTCGTAGCGAAAACCGTCGCGAACCGCGTAGAACAATCTGACGGTTTTATCGACATCGCCGGTGACGTCTCCTGAGTGCACGCGAGTGAAATGCACAACCGACGAATGGGTAGATTCGATTGTCGACGTTGCCGCGAGTTCTGGTTCCATAGGGAATGACGCTTGTCGATGACCCTTTGCCGGCGCTGGACTGTTGCCCGCACCCGCAAACTGCTTATATGCTATTTATCGGAAGCTATGATTTGCCATCACTGCCGCAGCGAACTAAAGATTGAAGGCTTCATCTCGCGTAGCGACGAGTGCTCGCATTGCGGGTCCGATGTCCACTCTTGTCTTAACTGCACCAACTATGATCCACACGCCCACAACAAGTGCCGCGAACCTCAGGCCGAATGGGTGACCGATCGCGAGCGCGGAAATTTCTGCGACTTCTTTATCCCGAATAGACTCAGCCCGGGAGCCGCTAAAGGCCCTTCCACGGATGCTCGCACTGCGTTCGATGATCTATTCAAAAAGTAAATCACTGATCCTTTAAATATTCGCCGGGCGAATCGTGTCGTCCGGACCGAGCGAGTATTGCATCGACGCGAGCTTTGCCTGGGCGCGAGCTACATCTCGCAGCGTGATAATACCCAACAATCGACTGTCATCCGAACGCGAAACGACCGGCAGCTGTGAGAGCTCTCGCTGAGCGAGCTTGAGCACCACCGTATCAAGCGTTTGATCGGGATGGGCATGAACAACCTTTCTCGTCATTACCGCTTCGATCATCTCATTCTGGCGGCCTTCCGCTTCGAGTCGTCTAAGGTCCCCTGTGGTAATTAATCCTGCCATCGCGCCATTTCTTAACACCGGATATCCATTGAATTCGAGCGCGCCGACGACCCCCAGCGCCTCCGCAACGGTTATGTCATCAGGTAAAGTCACCACATCCTGCGTCATTACCGAAGCGGCGGTTACCCTCGATAGCACATCCGTGTTTGGCGCGTTGCCGAGATGTATCCCGTCCTGAAATAAGAAGGACTCATAAATCGAAAGTGGAGTTAGACGCGACGCTACCGCGTACGCAATGGCGTTGGCGATCATCAAGGGCAGGATGATTTCGTAGTTGTAAGTCATCTCGAAAATCAGCAGGATCGAGGTAATCGGCACCCGAACCACCGCAGCGAATACCGCTCCCATCCCTACAAGCGCAAACCCTCCGCGAGCGATTGCAGCGTCCGGCGACACAGCCATGAGCGCGTGCCACACACCGACGCCAAGCATCGCACCAACAAAGAGCGAAGGTCCCAACACGCCGCCCGACATCCCCGACCCATAGCTGAACGCCGAAGCTAGAATCTTTGCCACCATCAGCGCCAGTACCGCCTTCAGGACGAGTTGATCTTCTCCCCTCAACACCGTGCCCAGAAAATCGTAGCCGATGCCGAGCGCGTGTGGCTGCCAGAGACCAATCACTCCGATTATCACGCCGCCGACCGCAGGCTTTGACCAACCCGGCACGTGCAGCCGATCGCGAAAGACAAACCGCAGCCACAGAATCAACTTCGAAAACACAACTCCGACAACACCAGCGGTAATGCCCAGCGCCGCGTAAGCAATAAGTTCTTTTGCCGCATTGAGCGCATAAATGTTTGCGCCCATGAACAGCGGGTTCTTGCCAAGCAGGGTGCGTTCGATGGTGGCCGAGATGACCGCGGCGATCACGATCGAAGCGGCGAGTTTCTGGTTCAGATCGCCGATGATTTCTTCAAGAGCGAAGGTAACGGCGGCGATCGGCGTATTGAATGCAGCGGCGATCGCAGCAGCGGCCCCGACCGGCAGTTGATTCATCTGCTTGCGTCTGGGGATTGAAAACATGCGCGCGATCGCATGAGACAGGGCCGCGCAAATCTGAACGGTAGGACCTTCTCGTCCGAGGCTTGCACCTGACCCGACGCACAACGCCGAAATGACTGCTTTGCCCGCGGCCGTTCGCATTGGGACACGGCCGTAGTTCATGGTGTAGGCAATCTTGACTTGAGGAATACCGCTGCCGCGCGCATCCGGGGCAAAGTAGTGAAGCAGCAGCCCTGCGGCGAGGCCCCCGGCGGTTGGAATAATCAGTATCCAGGCAGTTCGGCTCGGTCCCTGAATCGCGATCGCGCGCTCGATCAGGTTTGCGGAGATCAGCTTGATCAGCACGTGGTAGCTTACTGCAACCAGACCACACGCTATGGCGATTGTGATGGTTAAGACAAAATACTTCTGATTGGTGGGGAGACGAAGACGCTGGAATATCCGTGTGGCGTTTAGCTCGACGCGTTGCCACCGCTTTATGAACTTTGCTCGTTCCACCTTCGCCTTAACACTGTTTCGGGCGGGAGGGCTCCCCTGCCCCGATGCGCAAAACAGCCGTCGCGAAAATATCCAAAGCGCGAACGCACAAACGGCGAACGCGATAATACATCAAACGCTTTGGCCGGGCCATTTCTTAACAACCACGGTTTCTAATTCGGGCCTTAAGCCGAAGTTTGCAAACATGACGTGCGAGTTCCAAACTTCGGGCTGAGCGCTAAACCACAACTTCTATTTTCCTGCCGAGGCCGCTACCTTCAACTCATTTGTTACTTCCTTAACGCCGCTAACCGATTGTGCAACACGTTCCGCCAGCAACTGCTCAGCTCGAGACCTCACCGTTCCCTTTAGCGTCACCTGGCCGTCTTCGGCTTTGATCTGCATCGTCTGGGTGTTGAACGCACTCGTTCGATATAGCTCGAACTCGACTCTCTTGGCGACGTCGGCATTTGCATCAACAGGCTGCGAGGTTGCGGCTGGCGGCTCACTGGTCGCCTGTGGGTTTGTAACAACCAGCTCATTCGTCACGCCGGCAACGCCATCAACGGCTCTGGCAATCTGTTCGGCTCCGCTGCGCTGCGTCGGAGTTTCAACCGATCCCGATAAGGTGACCGATCTGTTTTCAACCTTGACGTCGATACTCCTACCGCCAAGCTCGCGACTGTGCGCGAGAGCTTCGAGTATCGCCACCCGAATTTCGAGATCCTCAATGTGAATTCTTTCGCTCGAGGGTTGAGTCGCGGGATCGACCGCAATCTCATTCTTCACTTCATTGACTCCAGCGGTATCGCGCGCAATCTCACCGGCGAGTGACTTTACATCTTCCGAGGGCACCTGCCCGCTGAGCGTCGCAACACCATCGCTGGTGTTTACGTTGATGTTAAATCCAGCAAGACGTTTCGAGAGGCCAAGCGCCGTCTTTACCTTCCTTGAAGTGTCGGGATCACCGGACGACGAAAAGATTGCACTGATGCTCTCAGGCTTTTTCCAGCCGTGCGTGTAGATGTAATACCCGGCACCGGCGACGATGATCAGCGGAATCCCTACTGCAATGAGCTTGCGCATTGAACGACCTCCGACTCCCGACTCTAAAACCAATGATAGCACTCATCGTCCGACAAACTTCAGTTTTTCGGACAAAGGCACATCAGACCGGCATCTCATAAATACGGTACGTCTTGGTGCGGCGGCCGCCCACCAGCTCGGCCGCGCGATTCATCATAACGTTGCTTTCGAGCACCCAGCTCATCTCGCCTGTTGGGAACCCGGCTGCGGGGCCTCGACGATAAATTTCATCGAGGAGAATCGAGCCCAGTCCCAGGTTTTGGAATTCGAGGATGCCTCCCATGGTGATAACCCGAATCGAGCTGATCTTACGCGAGTGCCAGAGCAGCTTTAGCAATCCCAACGGCAGCAATCTCCCGTTAATTCTCTTCAACGCCAAATTAAGATCGGGAACCGCAAGCAAGAACCCGACGGCCCTTGGCTTCGCGCCGGCGGTCAATTGCTCGGCAATCAGCACCACCCGCGGGTCAACGATTTGTTTGAGGTCCTTTGCAAGATGATCGAACTCTTCTTCGCTCATTGGAACGAATCCCCAGTTTTTGCTCCACGCGTCGTTGTAGACCTCACGAATTATGCGGACCTCGTTCCGGAAGTCCTTCATGTTGACTGGACGAACGCTTATGTTGCTCTTCTTTCGAAGTCGCTCGGCCACTCGTTGCAATTTGTTCGAGTGGTTGAAGTAGTCCACACCGATGTCATATGCATACAAATCCATCGCCTTCTTCATTCCATAGCCTTCGAGCAGTTCAACGTAGTAAGGCGGGTTGTAGGTCATCATCACCATCGGGTCGAGATCAAAGCCTTCAACCAACAGGGCGCATTCGTAATTGGTTGACGGATTCATCGGGCCCCGAATGACCGCCGCTCCGCGGTCCCGAACCCACTCTCGCGCTGCATCAAGAAGCGCCGCCGCGGCTTGCTTATCGTTTTCAACTTCGAAAAAGCCGAAGAATCCAGCTCTCTCGTTATGAAACTCGTTGTGCGCGCGATTGAGAATGGCCATGATCCGGCCGACTACGCGACCGCCGCGCCAGGCAAGAAAGAGCTCCACGTCTGCCGTTTTGTAAAAGGGGTGCTTGGCTGTATTGAGAATATCTTTTTGAGACATCCTCAACGGGGCGATCCAGTGTTGGTTTCCGCGATAGAGATGGTAGGGAAACTCGACAAATCGGCGCCGATCTCCTGGCTTTCTAGCAGGCTTGACTTCGATACTTCCAGCTTCCGATTGTCTCACGTTGGCGCGATCCTCAGCGACTGACACTCGTGTGGGTTGGCAGCGCATTATACGGAAAAGAGACGAAGGGCACAATCAACAGCACGCGAGTAGGCAGCATGGACTTAGTTTCGTTGACCGGGCGCTCAACGCGCGGCTAAGATTTTGTTTCCTGATAACACGGAAAAGCTGTCATGGATCAACGCACTTTCAAAACTCTCGATCTCGAAGCGCTGGTGTCCCTCTTAGCCCGTCATGTTCAAACTCCGCTCGGGCGCAAGCGGGTGCGCGCGCTCGTCCCGTTATCTGATCGCAGTCTGATCGACGGCGAACTCGATCGAACGACCGAGTGCGCCGGCTATCTTTTATCCGGCGGAACGTTTGGTCTCAGCGATATAACCGACCCGGAAGACTCACTGGCCGAACTTCAAGTTCAAGGCACAAGCCTGGAGCCCCAGCAAATACTCGCGCTCCAGCGTCTAATTGCCGCCGGCATGGATCTACGCGATCAGTTTGGGGATGCTGAACTCAGGAGCCGCTATCCCCAACTTTCGGCGATTGCTGCGCGTGTGCCTGATCTTCGAAGAGTGCTGGCTTCGGTACGCGGGAAAATACTCCCTAACGGTGAGATCGACGACAGCGCCAGCCCGGCGCTGCGACGAATACGCCGGGAAATCAATGAGCGCCGGAATCGAATCTATCGCAACCTCGAATCGCTTATGCACGAACGCGCGGCTACGGCGATCCAGGAGGACATCGTGACCGTGCGGAACGGGCGCTTTGTAATCCCCGTGCGCACCGACTCACGCGGGCAGGTGCCGGGCGTTATGCACGGTCTTTCATCAAGCGGCCAGACCACCTTTGTCGAGCCGCTCACTATTATCGATCAGAACAACGAGTTGGTCCGTCTGCGTGAAGAAGAAGAGATCGAGATCGCTCGCATCCTTCTGGAAATAACCGAGGCATTTCGCGTCAACCTCCCCGGCATAGCCGCAGTTTCGGACGCGCTCGCCGATATCGACTTCGCCCACGCGAAGGCGAGACTGTCCGCTGAATTCAAGTGTGTTTGCCCGGTTATGGTTGAGGGCCGGGCGCTGGCGCTCGACGATGCACGACACATGTTGCTCGAGCACACTTTGAGGCAGACAGGCAAACAAGTCGTTCCAATCTCGCTCGAGATGGACGAAGACCATCAGACAATGGTCATCAGCGGCCCGAACGCCGGCGGGAAGACCGTGGTGGTTAAGACGGTTGGGCTAATCGCGCTCATGGCTCAGAGTGGTTTGCACGTCCCGGCGACACGCGCTGTGTTGCCTGTCTTCGCTCAGGTCCTGGCGGACATAGGCGATCAGCAATCGATCGCCGCAAACCTTTCAACTTTCACCGCTCACATGCGAAACATTTCCGAGATGGCAGAGAGTGTGTCACCACCGGCGCTTATTCTGCTTGATGAGGTTGGAACGGGGACCGATCCTGACGAAGGCGCGGCGCTTGGCGTCGCAATCGTGGATTTCTTTCACCGCATTGGCGCCACGACGGTGGCGACCACTCATTACAATCCGCTGAAGACCTGGGCATCGCAAGCGTCCGGCGTCTTAAACGCCTCCGTAGAATTTGATGAAGCCACGCTTAGACCGACTTACCGGCTGATCGTTGGAGTAGCCGGCGCGTCCGCAGGGTTGGAGATCGCTCGTCGAATGAACCTCCCTGCTGAGATCATTGAGCAGGCGACTACGCTGCTTGATCCCACTCATACACAGGCGAGCGATTACCTGAAGCAGCTCAAAAAGCTTGTGGATGAGCAGGAGACTCTACGGGCAGCGCTTGAAGACGAGCGCCAGGTTACGGCGGACAAGTACGCGAGGCTTGATCTGGATTTCGCGCAGCGCGAAGCTGAACGGCAGAGATCATTCGAAAACCAGCTTGCCCAGGTGATCCGCGATTTTAGCGTCGAAAGCGAACGATTGCTCAAGACCGTTAATGATAGAGTTACCGCTGCGCGCTTGAAAAAAGAAACGGAAGCGCGCACCGCCGAGCTGCGCCGTTCGGCCGGCGTTCGGCTTCGCAAGCAAGTCGAGACCGCACCGGTTCCGGCTGCTCGCGCGGCCTCCGTTCTCGAGACGGCCGCTCCGTCAATAAATGAAATTCAGTTTGACGCTGCCGAGATTAACGAACGCGACAACGTCAGGATAAAAACGCTCGGCCAGGACGGGATAGTCGAATCAATCCACGATGGCCAGTACACGGTCATTGTGGGCTCACTTCGTTTTCGCGCGAGAAGCGATGAACTTCAACTGATAAAGGCGGCCGCACCCGCGGCGTCGAAGCACGCTGCTGCGTTGCCACGCGGCGTGACAGCAGATGTGGACGTAGACTCTAACTTCACCCCGGAAATAAACGTGATTGGCGCCACCGTTGATCAAGCGACCGATCGCGTCGACAAGTTTCTTGATGAAGCTTTTATCGCGGGCGCTGAAACTGTGCGCATCGTTCACGGCCACGGCAAGGGCGCATTGCGAAAAGCCATCGGCGATCTGTTAACCGGACACGCTCACGTCGAGCGGTTTAACCTGGCACCTTCCAATGAAGGTGGCGCCGGCGCTACCATTGTTGCGTTGAAGAAGTAGCCCGCTTACTTACAGAATAATCTGCCGATGAGAATCGCGGTCTCAGGAACGCATTGCTGCGGTAAGAGCACACTAATCGATGCGTTCTTGCTTAATCATCCGGACTTTAGTCACGAGCCTGAACCATACATCGTGCTTCAGGAAGAATATGGTGAGGACTTTGCTGCTGAACCATCCCTGGATGACTTCCATCGTCAACTCGAATTCAACGTCCAACGATTGCGCTGCTACCACTTCGGGGAGCGAGTGATCTACGAGAGGAGCCCGGTAGATTTTCTTGCGTATATGATGGCCATCAACGATTTGCAGAGAGACTCGATGAACACTCGCATAATTGAGGACGCACTGGACGTTGTGACCGAAGCAATCCATCGGCTCGATGTCATCGTGTTCCTGCCGCTCGATGATGATGATGATGATGATAATGCAACCTTCGGTACGACGGAGTCTGAAGATCCCGAGCTAAGACGAGCGGTTGACAGTCGACTGGGAAGCATTTTGAACGGTGACCACCTGGAGCTATTCTCAGCGAGCGGTCCAAAAGTACTGGAGGCGCACGGCTCTACGACACAACGCCTTCAAACGCTCGAGGCTTTTCTTAGCAAGCCGATGGCTGGACACGCTAAAACCGATTAAGGCTTTGGTTGGATAAGCTATCGGATAAGATGTCACTTCGGTTGGTAGATCGGTGATCGCGCTGTAGCCTGTTGACCCTTCAAGTCCTCACCATGGACCCCGTTGATGTCTCCGTAAAACGAAATCTTCCCGGTCTTGCCGTAGAGCGTGGGTAACGCAACTGCAAAAAAGGTTCTCTCATCAGGACTAACGGTCAGAGCAAATCGATATCCGCTCGTTTCTCCGTCTTCGATGTCCTTTGGCACTCCCCCAAGGCGGATCAACTCCTGCAGCGAGGCGTTCTTCCCTTCAAACTTCCGTGAGTAGATAATCTCGGCGCCGATAATCCGCTGTAGCATCTCATACGCTTCGCCCTCGTTGACCAGCATTCGAGCGTTAAAGAAGAAAGCCCGGCCTTGCGCATTGACCAGATCGAGCGTCTCCTTATCGCCGACAAGCCATTCGTTCCCGGCTCGGACCAACGCAACCGGCTGAGCTTCTCCCGAGCCACCGAACTTCAACGAAACCGTCGCGGTTTGGCCGCTGATCTGCTCACCGCTGGGCTCTATCTTGTCCGGGATTGCAGCAAACGTTCGCGCGAAGTCGGGCTCGAGGTCCTGAAGTTCTGCGGGCGTCAGACCTTCAACTGCGTTGCGATAAACAGAATGCCGAAAGCCCTCAACATAACGCTTTTCTTTGAGCGCCCGATAAAAGCTGATCACGGTATCAGTAGGTGACCCGGCCTTTTTTTGGGCGAGTACAGTGGCAACAAGCAGTGCTATCGCGATGATTGAGATGATGCTTCGTTTCATGAGACTCCGTGATTTCAATCTTCCGTTTCAGGGGATCCGACGGCGGGGGCGGCCGATCTAATATTCGCCACGCGAGTTAAATATAAAGCGCCCTACCCGGACGGTTCAAGATTAATCAGGCGCCGAGAGGAACGTACCGTAGACTGTCCAGTCTGCGTTGATATCTTGTCTTCATCACCTTTGGACAGTCAGTGTTGAGACTGCTCAGTTCGCTTATTTCTTCCCGGATGATGTCGACGGGGTTCTGGTCTTTAACAAATCCACAATGTCTTTGCGCTCTTTTTCTTCGGCATAAGCCAGAGCGGTTCGACCGCCGGTATCCTTTACCGTTGGGTCGGCCCCGGCATCCAGCAGAATCTTTACGATCTCCAAATTGCCGACGAGGGCCGCCTGCATCAAGGGAGTGTAGTTTCCCGAGGTCCGGTGGTTTACATCAGCGCCTTTTTGGATGAGCAGCTCGACCGCTTCCTTGTTTCCCATTCCGCCGGCGTTCATCAGCGGAGTAACGCCTGCATTGTTTGCGGAGTTCACGTCGGCGCCTTCTTCGATCAACTTACGTACTTCGGCGGTGTCTCCCTTGTTTACGGCCAGGAGCAAAGGTGAATTTCCATCGGCGTCTTTCGTCTGAGTATCAGCTTTTGCGGGCGTTGAAGCATTCTGGTTAGACTGAGATGAACGGCTGCATCCGGTGAATGAGAGCGTTACCAGCAACAAAGCTGTCGTACACTTGAGCATGGTCTGTCTTCCTTTCAGCCTGGGAGCGTAGGCTCAGGTTGCAGAATCTATCACAATATTCGACAGCCTTCAAAAACTTGGTAGCGGTCAGTTCGAGAGTCGGCTACTTGTACTGTGCCACTTATTTGGAGTGCGCC
>Ga0075428_100005871_pt1 | contig 13639 bp, 11 predicted proteins | sample RhiMetdeltSRZDD2_FD_75291 | JGI IMG/M metagenome (GOLD analysis project Ga0075428, IMG submission 75291) | Populus rhizosphere microbial communities from Tennessee, USA - Rhizosphere MetaG P. deltoides SRZDD2 | ecosystem: Host-associated > Plants > Roots > Rhizosphere > Soil | place: USA...
GCACTCTCGGACGAGGGCAGCCAGCATGTCCTCGAGATCACCCGCGGCACCGATCCGAGGCGGAGCGTGCCCGTCACCATCACCATGGTGTCGATCGAGGACGGTTGAGAGTGCCCATGGGCGGGAAGCCGCGTTGCGTTGCTTCCGCACCCTGGCTTCCGGCCTGCCCTGCGCTCGCCGCGCGGGCTCCTGCTTACCGCTTCCGGCCGGCAGCCAGTCTCCAGAATTGCGCCTCGTCGATGACCACGATCTTGTGCCCTTTCTCACGCAGGCGCTTGATCTCCATGAGCTTGCGCCCCGCATCCATCCCGGCGGCTTGCAGCGCGTTGGGCCGTCCTCGCACCACCGCGGTGGTGCGCACCGAGGGTGCGCTGTGGACGATCGCGCCCGCCCTGCGTGCCCTACGGGTCGCCTCCGCCCGGCTCCGGCTCAAAATGCCCGTGAAGGCGAGATGGACTCCCTGGAGCGTCTTCAGCTTGCCGGCTCGAAGAGGCGCTGGAGGGTGGCGCAGCGCCTCGATGAGTTCGTTGGCACTTTCGTAGCGTTTGCGCCGTTCGCCGATACAGCGGTAGATGATCTCCTTGAGGTGATCGCTGCACGCCATCTTGCGCACTTCCGGGGGACGAAGTCGCACTCGTGCGTCGCCCTTGATCAACATGCCGAGGAGCTGTCCGACCTGGTAGACATCGTCACGCGCCTGCCACTTGGGGGCCGCCTGGTCGCGGATTTCACTGGGGGCCATGTGCGGATTCATGGTGCGTGCCGTGACCCCGCGCCGGTCGCTCTGAGGGCGCGCGATGCCGAAATCGCCCAACTTGAGGGAGGGCCCCTCGCACACGAACACGTTCATCGGCGTCAGGTCACGGTGCAGCGTCTGGCCGCGGTGCAGCTTACCCAGCACCTCCAGGATGCCGGCGATCTCCCGGCGAGCCTTGCGTTCGTGCCAACCCTTACCCGTGCGGCGCAGATAATTGCTGAGGTCTCCGTGCCGCGCGTACTCGAGGGCCAGGCAGTAGAACACCTGCCCGTCCTGGCGCAGGAGCGGGAACACATCGAAGACACGGATGGTGTGCGGATGTTGGTCGAGGAGCTGACCGAAATAGGCTTCGCGCAGCCATGCCTCGATGTGCCGGCTGATCTTGAGACAAACGGTCGGCGCCACCGTCGACGAACGCCCGTGACGCCGCGCCAGATAGACTTGGCCGAAGCCGCCTTGGCCGAGGAATCGGTCGACCTGGTACCGCAGTCGGGTTTCGGGGCTGGCGATGAGCTCACCGCGGACCAAGTGGCGGGGCGCATCGAGGTGCGTGCGCCCGGACGCCTCGCCCATGCTGATGGTGGTGGCGTTCCTGGTAGTGGTCTTCATCGCACTTCTCGAGCGCGCCGCACCGGCTGCGTCCATCACCGCCTCGGTGCATCCCGACCGCGCGTCCGTTACTATTTCAACGACGTCATGTCGATCACAAAGCGGTACTTGACGTCGCCTTGCAACATGCGGGCGTAGGCAGCGTCGATCTGTTGCATGCGAATGAGCTCGATGTCCGCGGTGATGCCATGTTCGGCGCAGAAATCCAGCATCTCCTGCGTTTCTCGGATTCCGCCGATCCCCGAACCGGCCAGACGCCGCCGCTTGATGCGCAGGCTGAACGCGGCCAGCGCGGCCGGTTTCTCCGGCGCTCCCAGCAGCGTCATGGTTCCGTCGCGCTTCAGCAGCGCGAGGGTTGCGTTCAAATCGTGCTCGGCAGAGACCGTGTCCAAGATGAAGTCGAAGCTCGCGAAATGCCTCTGCATCGCGGCGTCGTCTCTCGAGGGCACGACCTCGTGGGCGCCCAAGCGCAAAGCGTCCGCCGTCTTGCTGGCCGAGCTGGTGAAGACGACCACTTCCGCCTCCAGCGCCCTGGCGAACTTCACCGCCATATGGCCCAACCCGCCCAGACCCACGACGCCGACCCTCTGGCCCTTGCCCACTTTCCAGTGCCGCAGCGGCGAGTAGGTGGTGATGCCGGCACAGAGAAGCGGCGCTACGCCGGCAAGCTCGAGCTTGTCGGAAACCCGCAGCACGAACGCCTCGTCCACCACGATGCTCTCCGAGTAGCCGCCGTAGGTGACGCCGCTGAGATGCTTGTCGGGAGAGTTGTAGGTGTAGGTTGCTCCCGCTTCGCAGTATTGTTCGAGCCCCTCGCGGCACTCTGCGCAGGTGCGGCAGGAGTCGACCATGCAGCCGACGGCTGCGATCTCTCCTTCCTTGAATCCCTTCACCCCCCGGCCGACTCTCACGACACGGCCGACGATCTCGTGGCCAGGCACGCAGGGGTATACGGTGGGTAAGGCGCCCTGCCACTCGTTGCGCACCTGGTGCAGGTCGGAATGACAGACGCCGCAGTAGAGAATGTCCATCTGCACGTCCCGGGGCCCCGGAACGCGCCGCTGGATGGAGATGGGCGCCAATGCCGACGTGGGCCTCGACGCCGCGTAGGCCCGCGTCGCGAAAGCCGTGGCCGGCGTTGGAGCGGATTCCTTGGGTCTGACCTGGTCGGTTGTCTTGCTCATTTACATTATCCTTTCGAGACGAACGGATGCCTCACTCTAAGACCTTGCGCACCGCCAGTCACTCCAGCGGGAGCAGTGTGTCGAGAAAGGCGGAATCGGGGGAACCCTTAGCAGCAGGTGGAGGCCTGGGCGCGTTCCCGCCCTGGCGATTCCCCTCGCTGGTCGGGCTCGAAATCCAGTGCCAAAGCGAGGCCGTGCCCAAGCGGCAGGCTCCTGAGCAAGCACTCGAAGTGATTCACTTGACCTTGTTGCTTTGCAGGGTGTTATGGAAGAGCTCCTCCCCACTCCGTGGAGCGAGCCACGAGGCGATCTTGGTTCGGCGGCGCGGTGCGTCAGCGTGTCTGTTTCGAGAGCCTTCCGTAGCGCTCATCCAAAGCCAGGTTGAGCAGGAGGACGTTGAGGCGTGGCTCGCCCAAGATCCTCCAGGTGCGGGGCTCGGTCCGCTCCCGAATCAAGGACTCGATCTCGCCCACGGGAGCGCCTCGCGCGGCCGCAACCCGCGGGGCCTGCCAGAGAGCGGCCGCCGGGCTCAAGTGTGGGTCGAGGCCGCTTGCAGACGCGGTGACGAGCTCCTCAGGGGCCGCGCCTGGAGCCTGCGGGTTCTCTCGCTGTAGCCGCGCGACATCGGCCGCGACGCGGTCATGCAGTTCCTGCGAAGTCACCCCCAGGTTCGAGCCCGACGACGCCTCGGCGTCGTAACCCTCGGATCCGGCTGCAGAAGGCCGTCCCTGGAAGTATTCCGGTCTGGTGAACCTCTGCCCGATCAGCTCGGAACCGACGGTCCGCCCATCGATGCGGATCAGGCTGCCTGCGGCCCGCCATGGGAAGAAAAGCCGCGCCAGCCCGGTGACAGCGAGCGGATACAGGATCCCGGTCAAGATCAAGGTCACGAGCGCCATCCGCAAGGCTCTCTGCAGGTCCCGTCTCATGGTTCTCGCCTCCAGCTGCCGCGACGCCGAGCGCTACGCGAGCCCCAGCACCGTCAGCACCAGATCGATGGCCTTGATCCCGAGGAAGGGCGTGACGACACCGCCCAGGCCGTAAATGAGGAGCGAGCGGCGCAGTAGTGCCGCCGCCCCGAGCGGCCGATAACGCACGCCCCTCAGCGCCAGCGGCACCAGCAGGATGATGATGAGCGCGTTGAAGATGACCGCCGAGAGGATCGCGCTCTGCGGCGAGGTCAAACTCATGACGTTGAGGGGCGCGATCTCCGGAAAGGCTGCCACGAACACCGCCGGCAGAATGGCGAAGTACTTCGCCACGTCGTTCGCGATCGAGAAGGTCGTGAGGCAGCCGCGGGTCATGAGGAGCTGCTTTCCCACCTCGACGACCTCGAGCAGCTTGGTAGGGTTGCTGTCGAGATCGACCATGTTCCCCGCCTCCCGCGCCGCCTGCGTGCCCGTGTTCATGGCGATGGCGACATCCGCCTGCGCCAGCGCCGGTGCGTCGTTCGTGCCGTCGCCCGTCATGGCCACGAGCTTGCCCTTGGCCTGTTCCGCGCGGATCAGCTTCAGCTTCATCTCCGGGGTGGCCTCCGCCATGAAATCGTCGACCCCGGCTTCGGCAGCGATGGCGGCGGCGGTGAACGGGTTGTCGCCGGTGATCATGACCGTGCGCAGCCCCATGGCGCGAAAGCGCGAGAAGCGCTCTTTGAGACCGCCTTTGACGATGTCCTTCAGATGCACGATGCCGAGAACGCGCGGGCCGTCGGAGACGGCGAGCGGTGTGCCGCCGGACCGGGCGATCTCGAGGACCGACTGCTCGAGCTCCGGCGCCACCGTGCCGCCGAGGGCGGCGACGTGACGGCTCACCGCATCGACGGCCCCCTTGCGGATCACCCGCCCGTCCAAATCGCACCCGCTCATGCGCGTCGCGGCGGAAAACGGTACGAAGCGGGCCTCGGGTTGGTGCAGCTCGCGTCCGCGGATGCCGTACTTCTCCTTGGCGAGCACGACGATGGAGCGGCCCTCAGGAGTCTCGTCGGCCAGGCTGGCGAGCTGGGCCACGTCCGCCAGCTCCCCGACCACCACGCCGGGGGCGGGCAGGAACGCGCTCGCCATGCGATTGCCGAGGGTGATGGTGCCGGTCTTGTCGAGCAGGATGGTGTCGACGTCACCGGCCGCTTCGACGGCGCGCCCGCTCATGGGGATCACGTTGTGGCGGATGAGCCGGTCCATGCCTGCGATGCCGATGGCGGAGAGCAGCCCGCCGATGGTGGTCGGGATGAGGCACACGAGCAGGGCCACGATGACGGTGAGCGAGAGGCGCAGGTTGGAATAGAGGCCGAACGGGACCAGCGTCACGCAGGCGATCAGAAAGATGATCGTCATGCCCGACAGCAGCACATGCAGGGCGATCTCGTTCGGTGTCTTTTGGCGCTTGGCACCTTCGACCAGACCGATCATCCGATCCAGGAAGGACTGACCCGGATCGGTCGCAATGCGCACGACGATGCGGTCGGACAGCACCTTCGTGCCGCCGGTCACGGCCGAGCGATCGCCGCCGCTCTCGCGGATGACCGGCGCCGATTCGCCGGTCACGGCGGACTCGTCGACCGAAGCGATGCCCTCGATCACCTCGCCGTCGCCCGGGATCACCTCGCCGGCCTCCACGACGACCACATCGCCCTTGCGCAGTTCCGAAGCCGGGATGCGTTCCTCGGTCTCCCCCACCCGCCGGCGCGCGACGGTCTCCTGGCGCAGGCCGCGAAGCGCCGCCGCCTGGGCCTTGCCGCGTCCCTCCGCCAGGGCTTCCGCGAAGTTCGCGAAGAGCACGGTGAACCACAGCCACAGTGCCACCTGTCCGGTGAACCCGGGCGGCTGCGCTCCAGGCGATGGCGCCACGAGATCCCGCAACCAAGTGAGGGTCGTCAAAGCGCTAGCGACCTCCACCACGAACATGACGGGATTCTTGATCATCGTGCGCGGCGAGAGTTTTCCGAGGCTTTCAACCAGGGCCTGACGCAGCAACCGTCCTTCCCAGGCCGACACTGCTCGGACCGTATGGCCGCTCATGGCTAGAACACCCTCCCGGCCTGGGCGAGGAAGTGTTCTACGATGGGCCCCAGGCTGAGCGCAGGGAAAAACGTGAGCGCGCCGACGATCACGATCACCGAGACGAGCAAAGTAGCGAAGAGTGGTCCGCTCGTGGGCAAAGTGCCAGGCCCCGCGGGCGCGGCCTTCTTGCCGGCCAGCCGCCCAGCGATCGCGAGGGCAGGAATGAGCATCCAAAAGCGACCGGCGAGCATGGCTAACCCGAGGCTCGTGTTGTACCAGCCAGTGTTGGCATTCAATCCCGCGAACGCCGAGCCGTTGTTGCCGGCGGCGCTGGTGAATGCGTACAGGATCTCGGAGAGGCCGTGAGGTCCAGCATTGTGGAGCGACGAGAGCCCGTACGGCACCATCGACGACCAGGCGGCGAAGAGCAGGATGACGAGTGGAAAGACCAGCACGTAGAGCATCGCCAGCTTCACGTCGTTGGCCTCGATTTTCTTGCCGAGGTATTCCGGCGTGCGGCCCACCATGAGGCCGGCGATGAACACCGAAAGGATCGCCATCACCAGCATCCCGTACAGGCCGGCTCCCACGCCGCCGAAAGCGACTTCTCCGAGCTGGATGTTGAAGAGCGGCACCAGGCCGCCCAGTGGTGTCATGCTGTCGTGCATCGAGTTGACGGCGCCGCAGGAGGCATCGGTGGTCACGGTGGCGTAGAGCGCCGAGTTCGCCACGCCGAAGCGCACCTCCTTGCCTTCCATGTTGCCCGAGCCAGGGGCCACGTCCAGGCGCGCGACGAGAGGATTGCCTGCCGCCTCCATCCGGTAGGCCACCGCGACCCCTGCGAAGAAGAGGAAAGCCATCGCCGCCAGGAGAGTCCATCCCTGGCGCTGATCCCCCGCCATGCGCCCGAACGTGTAGGTGAGCCCGGCGGGAATGAGAAGGATCAGGACCATGGAGAGGAAGTTCGTGAGCGGGTTCGGGTTCTCGAAGGGGTGCGCCGCGTTGGTGTTGAAGAAGCCACCACCGTTCGTGCCGAGCTGTTTGATGGCCTCTTGAGAAGCCACCGGGCCCATGGCGAGGATCTGCTTGCCGCCTTCGAGGGTGGTGACCTCGCGGTAGGGTGACAGATTCTGGATCACTCCCTGCGATACGAAGAGGAGCGCGCAAACGAGGCTGATCGGCAGCAGCACGTAGACCGTGGCGCGGGTGACATCGAGCCAGAAGCTGCCGATGGTGCCGCGGGGTTTGCCCTCGCCGCGGCGCGTGATGCCGCGGGCCAGCGCCATCGCCACCGCGATCCCGGCCGCCGCGGAGATGAAGTTGTGCCAGGCGAGGCCGGCCATCTGGCTCAGATAGCTCAAGGTCGACTCGCCGGCGTATCCCTGCCAGTTCGTGTTCGTGGTGAAGCTGGCGGCGGTGTTGAACGCCGAACCCGCTTCGACAGGCCCCATGTCCTGGGGATTGAACGGCAGCAGGTGCTGCAGCCGCTGGATCCCGTAGGTCACCAGCATGGTCAGAGCGCTGAACGCGAGCAGCGAGCCCGCATAGCGCTCCCAACCCTGCTCCTCCCCGTCGATGCCACAGAGCCGAACCACCAGCCGCTCGAGCCAGCCGAGCGGCCGTTGGAGCCAGTGCTTCTCGCCCTCGAACACCCCGTACATGAAGCCCCCGACGGGGGCGGTCAGCGCCAGGATGACGACGAAGTAGAGGAAGATCTGCCCCCAGCCGTTGGTGGTCACGGGCCATCCCCCTCAGAAGCGCTCGGGCGCGAGCAGCGAGTACCCGAGATAGAGGAGGAGAAGCACGGCGACGAAGAGCCCGATGGCGTATTCGAGGTTCATTTCTCTCCCGAAATCCGGTCGCAGGCCCACACGTAGAGCCACGAGACCAAGAAGAACACCACGGTCACAACGACGAAAACGATGTCTTGCATCGGCGACTCCTTGGCCCACGGGGGTGAAGGCCGTGTGCTCCCGAAACTCGGTAGGTTCACGTCAAGATGCTGCAGAGGAAGAACCGGGGAGCGTCAAATGCGTATCAAAAAGCGATGCATAGCATGCCCCAGGCCGAGCCACTGCATTTTGATGCTTTTTTGACCAAGCGCGACTGCCGGAACTTCCTCGAGCCGGGGTTCTACGCTAGCATGTCCCGTGGTGCCAGTTGCCCCGCCGATGTTCCGGGGTCGGAGGGGCTCGATCAGTGACCGCGGATGGAGCGTGCCCCCGGCCAGCGAAACCTGGAATGAGAGATGGACGATCACGACCAGCGTCCGGATCCGGACGCCCTTCTCCGCCAACTCCAGGCCGAGGAAACGCAACGGACTCGGTCCAAGTTCAAGATATTCCTCGGATATGCGCCGGGCGTCGGCAAGACCTACAAGATGCTCGAGCTCGCCCGGCAGCTCTTCCTGCAGAACATCGATGTCGTCATCGGGTACGTCGAGCTCCACCGGCGCTACGACACCAACATGCTCTGGCTCGGGTTCGACTTCCTGCCACGCCGCTCGTTGGGGTATCGCGGCACCCGCCTCGAGGAGTTCGACCTGGAGGCTGCCCTGGAGCGCCGGCCGCAGGTGCTCCTCCTGGACGAACTGGCGCACACGAACGCGCCCGGGGGCAGGCACGCCAAACGCTGGCAGGACGCGCTGGATCTCCTGGACGCCGGGATCGACGTGCACACGACCCTCAACGTGCAACACGTCGAGAGCCTGAATGACATCGTGGCTCAGATCACGGGCATCCGGGTGCGTGAAACGGTACCTGACTCCGTCCTCGAGCGGGCGGACGAGATCGAGCTCGTGGACAGCCCACCCGATGAGCTGCTGGCGCGCTTGGCCGAAGGGAAGGTCTACGTCGCTGCCCAGGCCGCCCGAGCCACAGAGCACTTCTTCAAACGTGGGAACTTGCTGGCGCTCCGCGAGCTCGCACTTCGGGTTGCAGCCCAGCACGCCGGTGCGGACGTGCAGGAGTACCGACAGGCCCACGAGATCGAGGCCACCTGGCCCACGGCCGAAAGACTCCTGGTCTGTGTCGGGTCTGCCCCCGCCTCCGCCCGCCTCGTGCGCGCGGCGTCACGCATGGCTGCGCGCCTGGATGCTCCCTGGGCGGCAATGGTCGTCGAGGGCGGCAGGATGGGGCCGCTCGCGGAAGCCGATCGGCAACGGCTCGAGGCGCACCTTGGGCTCGCAGAGGCCCTCGGCGGGGAGGTCGTGCGTTTGAGCGGCGGCCGCGCCAGCGAAGCCATCCTCGAGTACGCTCGGCAGCACAACGTCACACGTCTCATCCTCGGCAAGCCAACGCATCGGCGGATCCGGGATCTGCTGCGTGGTTCGCTGCTGGACGAGATCGTCCGCGGCAGCCAGGACATCGACGTGCATGTCATCTCGGGAGAGCCAGGCTCCGAAGCGCAAGAGACCGAGCCCAAGAAAAAGCTACCTCTCCAGCGCCGAGGCTACCTCTGGGCCGGCGGTCTCGTGGGTGTCGTCACGGTGGCGGCGGTTCCGGTGCGCGAGCTCCTCGCACTCCCCGATCTCGTCATGCTCTATCTCCTCATCATCATGATCGTCGCGGCGCGGTTCGGGCGCGGGCCCTCGATTCTCGCCTCCGCCCTCTCGGTGCTGGCCTATGACTTCTTCTTCATCCCGCCCTACTACACCTTCGCCGCTCACGATCAACGCCACTTCTTCACCTTCCTCATGATGTTCGTCGTCGGCCTGCTCATCAGCGGCCTGACGTCCAGGATCCGCCGGGAGGAAAAGGAGGCACGCGGGAGAGAGGCGCGCACGTCGGCGCTCTATGGCTTGAGCCGGGACTTGAGCTCGAGCCTCGACGCGGCGCAGGTGGGCGCGGTCACTGCTCAGCATGCCGCCGAGATCCTGCAGACCGGTGTCGCCGTCCTGCTTCCGAATGCGCGAAATTCCTTGGAGCTGGGTGCCAAAGCGGGCCGTGACGTGCTCTTCGAGACTCAAGAGTTGAGCGTCGCGCAGTGGGTCTTCGAGCATGGCCGGCCGGCGGGTCGCGGCACGGACACGCTCAGCGGAGCGCGCGTCATGTGCGTCCCGCTCGTGTCGGGCGAGGAAGCGCTCGGGGTCATCGCCCTCGCCTTCGAGAGCAGCGCGCCGATCGGGCTGGAGCAACGGCGCTTCCTCGATGTTTTCGCGCGCCAGGCAGCCTTGGCGCTCGAGCGCGCGCGCCTGGCGGAGGAGGCCAAGGCTGCCGCGCTACGGGCGCGCTCCGAGGAGATGCGGAGCTCCCTTCTGTCCACGGTCTCGCACGACTTGCGGACGCCGCTCGCAGCCATCACGGGAGCAGCGACCGAGCTCCGGGAGAGCGGTCCCCAGGGGACGGAAGCGCAGCGCCGTGAGCTCCTCGACACCATCTGCGAGGAGGCCGAGCGCCTGGAGCGCCTGGTCGGCAATCTGCTCGACATGACCCGGCTCGAGTCCGGGACGCTGCGGGTGAAGCAGGAGTTGGTGCCCTTGGTGGAGGTGGTGGGGTCAGCGCTCACCCGGCTCGAGGAGCGGCTACGGGGCAGGCCGATCGACGTCGAGCTCCCCTCGGACTTGCCACTTCTCTCGGCCGATCCCGTGCTCCTCGAACAGGTGTTCGTGAACCTGTTGGAGAATGCGGCGAAGTACACACCAGCGGGCAGTCCGATCGAGATCCGGGCCCGGGCAACGAACGGCAGCATGGAGGTCGAGGTCGCCGATCGAGGCGGTGGCTTGCCTCGGGGGCGCGAAACGCAGGTCTTCGAGAAGTTCTTCCGCGGCGATCATGCCGGCGTCAGCGGTGCCGGTCTGGGGCTCGCCATCTGTCGCGGCATCGTGCTGGCGCACGGCGGGAAGCTCGTGGCCGAGAACCGCGCGGGCGGAGGTGCCGCTTTCCGGCTCTCGCTTCCAGTGTCGAACCCACCACCCTCGCGCCTCCCCTCCCTCGAGGAGCAACCGCCCAAGGAGGTGTCTCCTTGACGACCCCGGGGCCCTTGGTGCTTCTCATCGAAGACGAATTCCAGATGCGCCGCTTCCTGCGGGCTTCCTTGACCTCCCATGGGTTCCGGTGGGTCGAAGCGGAGACCGCCACCGAAGGCATGGCACTCGCGACGAGCCACCATCCCGACGTGATCTTGCTCGATCTGGGGCTCCCAGATGGCAGCGGGATCACGCTGGCGCGGCGGTTCCGGGAGTGGTCGAGGACGCCGATCATCGTCATCTCCGCGCGAGGACGCGAGGAGGACAAAGTCGAAGCGCTGGATGCGGGCGCCGACGACTACCTCACCAAGCCGTTCGGCGTGAACGAGCTCTTCGCCCGCATCCGCGTGGCGCTACGGCATGCGAACGGAGCCGGCGGCACGCCGGAGCCGATCCTGGAGCTCGGAGCGCTGCGCATCGACCAGCCGCGGCGTGAAGTCACCCTGGGCGGCACCGCGGTCCATCTCACGCCGATCGAGTATCGGCTCCTCGTCCTCCTGGCGCGCCATGCCGGCAAGGTGCTCACCCATCGCCAGATCCTGCAGGAGGTCTGGGGCCCCGGTCACGCCGACCAAACGCATTATCTGCGCGTCTACATGGCCGCGCTGCGTCAGAAGATCGAGCCCGAACCGGCGCGGCCACGCCTCCTGGTGACCGAGCCCGGAGTGGGTTATCGGCTGCGTGACCGGCCTTGAGCCGGTGCGGATGCCAAGAGCACTTCGACGCTGGGAGGGCCTCTGGCTGACGCCACGAAGTGTCGGTTCTTCCGCCGCCCAGGTGCATCGTGTAGGGGGCTAGAAACGGCGGGAGCGCCGCATCCGGGCGCTCCCACCTCGACGTGCCCGCCTGTGCTCACATCATGGGCAGCTCGGGAACGACCGTCTTCCGGCGGCGTTTCCGGCCAGCCTTGCGGGCGGCCCGGCGCACCTTGCGGGCGCCGCGGCGTACCTTGCGGCGTACCTTGCGAGCCACCTTGCGGCGCACCTTGCGGCGTACCTTGCGCGCGACCCGGCGCACCTTCCGGCGTACCTTCCGGCGTACCTTCCGGCGTACCTTCCGGACGGCTCGGAGTACTTTCCTGCGGGCGCGCCGCTTCCGGCCCGCCTTCTTCCGTGCTGCCATTTCCCTTACCACCTTTCTCGCTGGAGCCCGCCGCCCGAGGCCCGGCGCGGGAGTTCCCAGCCCCTTGCACGCGTCGCCGCGCAGTCGCGAGGACTGCCCTGCCGCTCTGCGTGCTCCACGTCCCCCTGCGGGGGCGCGGCCTATGTGGGACCGGGCATCCCTCGTGCGACGCTCCAGCCAACGGCGCACAATATAGTGAACCATTTCTGGACAGTAAACTGTTTTTGCGAGAACTCGCGCACCGTGGCGACCAGAATCCACTCCCGCCGCGCCGCGGTGCGCTGCGGGCTCGCGAGCCAGGTCGCAGCGTCCGGGCACGCGGGACGTTCTGATGGCGAGCCCGTCCCTCTGAAGAGTCGATGCATAGGGCGACACTCCATGACAAGGTTGTGCGGCGATACGATGACTTAGGAATCCAATGCGGCTGGTCTGCGGAAGAAGCGGTGCAAGTACGGTGTGGAACCTGTGAGGCGCCAGCAGCGAAAGGCCTTCTTGTAGAACGTCAAGACAGCTCGTGGCTACAGTGTCGCAACACCTAACTATGGTTGGCCGCGATCCGTCGCTTCACCCAACACTGGATCCGACATGACGTCACAAGCGCGGAACCATAAAGGTGTATTCTCCATCGCCCCAAAAACGAACGCGCCCGCCGAAATCGACGTCCGTGTGATCCGCGACGACCCGGCCGCGCCGGTATCGTCACCACAAGTCGCTACCTCACCACGAACCTGGAAAAGAAGCGCCAAACCGGCGCCGGATGTCGTCGCGATCCAGCGGGACCCGTCGCAGGTAGCGCTGGACCTTCCATCCGTAGTTCTACGGATTACCGTTCGGCGAGCGTTTCCTGGAATCTTCCTGGTAGGGTAGAATAAGATGTTTCCTGCTCTCCGATAGAGAGGGAGTTTGGCCGGGATGCATGCGCCTCCGCTCGGCGCGTTGCCAGATGGCACGAACTCCGCGAGCCATTGAGCCGCTAGAACTCGCGGACATCCCGGCCTCGACCTCTCGGGCCGGTGATCATGGGAGAGAAGACCGACGTCCGGCGGTCGCGTCCTCGCCGCCGGATGCTCGCGGGCGCTCTCGTGCTCCTCGGGGTGAGTGCCGCACTGGCATGGTTCGCAGTGCGCCGCTCGCCTGCTCCCGGGACGCCCGGGGACACCTTCACGATCTATCTGCTCGGCAGCTCGGCCGCGCAGGGGTATCCGTACGCCCCGAACGTCAACATCGGAAAGATCGCCCGCCTCCTGGTCGGGGATCGGATCGACGGGCGCCGCGTTCGGGTGTGGAACATGGCAGGCCCCGGCAAGACGGCGCGTGTCGTGCGTCGTGATGCAGACCAGCTCGCTCGCAAACCACCATCGGCGCGCCACAGCCTGGTGTTTCTCTTTCTCGGAAACAACGAATTCGCCCGCTTGGATCGTCGCCACGACCTGCAAGGCACCGAGCGGGATCTCTTCGACGAGCCCGTGGTTTCGGCGGCTGAGAGAGCCCGCGTGGTGGAGCGTTACCGGCAGGATCTGCAGTACATCTTCGAGACCTTGAAAACCGCTGGGCTGCAGGTGGTAGCCTCGAGAAGCGCCGTGAATCTCGCTGATTGGGAGCCCAATCGCTCCATTCTTTCGTATCCAGCCCACGCCGACACGATTCGCGCCTGGCTGGCGGCGGGAAATCGCGCCGCCGCTGCGGAAGATCCGGGCGCAGCCCTCGCCCACTTCGAGCACATCTTGAGGCTCGAGCCACAGTTCGCTCTCGCCTCCAAGCGGGCGGGCGATTGTTGCCGCGCTCTCGGTCGCAACGCCGCGGCGCGCCGTCACTATCAGGACGCCGTCGACCACGACGGCAACCCTCTGCGCGAGATCTCCGAGCTCGACACCGTTCTCCGGCAGGTGGCTGCGTGGCACCACGTGCCTGTGGTGGATGCCCCGCAGCTCCTGGCAGCTGCCTCGCCGGATAGCTTATCCGGCTTCGCACTCATGTGGGACAACTGCCACCCGAACCTGGAGGG
>Ga0075428_100005876_pt1 | contig 13635 bp, 12 predicted proteins | sample RhiMetdeltSRZDD2_FD_75291 | JGI IMG/M metagenome (GOLD analysis project Ga0075428, IMG submission 75291) | Populus rhizosphere microbial communities from Tennessee, USA - Rhizosphere MetaG P. deltoides SRZDD2 | ecosystem: Host-associated > Plants > Roots > Rhizosphere > Soil | place: USA...
CGGGCATCTACGAGGCGCTGACCCTCGTGGAGGAAGGCGGCTCCTTTGCCGAGAAGGGGCTCACGTTCGAGGTCGAGCAGCAACTGGGCGACGGCGTCGTGCGCACCATCGCGATGGGCTCCTCCGACGGGTTGCGCCGCGGGATGAAGGTGAAGAGCAGCGGCGCGCCGATCTCGGTGCCCGTCGGACCCGCGACTCTCGGACGCGTGATGGACGTGCTCGGGCGTCCGATCGACGAGCGTGGCCCGGTGGAAGCCAAGGAGCGCCGCTCGATCCACGCCGCGGCACCCAAGTTCGACGAGCTCGCGCCCTCGGTGGAGCTGCTCGAGACCGGCATCAAGGTGATCGACCTGGTGGCGCCGTTCGCCAAGGGCGGCAAGATCGGCCTTTTCGGCGGCGCCGGCGTGGGCAAGACCGTGACGATGCTCGAGCTCATCAACAACATCGCCACCCAGCACTCGGGCCTGTCGGTGTTCGCAGGTGTGGGCGAGCGCACGCGTGAGGGCAACGACTTCTATCACGAGATGTCGGAGGCCAAGGTCATCGTGCAGGAAGACCTGTCCAAGTCGAAGGTCGCGATGGTGTTCGGCCAGATGAACGAGCCGCCCGGCAACCGCCTGCGCGTCGCGCTCACCGGTCTCACCATGGCCGAAGCCTTCCGCGACGAAGGCCGCGACATCCTGCTCTTCATCGACAACATCTACCGCTTCACGCTGGCCGGGACCGAAGTGTCGGCCCTGCTCGGCCGCATGCCTTCCGCGGTGGGCTACCAGCCGACGCTCGCCGAGGAGATGGGGCGCCTGCAGGAGCGCATCACGTCCACCAAGAAGGGCTCGATCACGTCGATCCAGGCGGTGTACGTGCCCGCGGACGACCTGACCGATCCGTCGCCCGCCACGACCTTCGGCCACCTCGATGCGACCGTCGTGCTTTCGCGGGACATCGCCGCGCTCGGCATCTATCCGTCGGTGGACCCGCTCGACTCCACCTCGCGCCAGGTCGACCCGAACGTGGTCGGCGAGGAGCATTACAACACCACCCGGGCGGTGCAGGCCGTGCTGCAGAAGTACAAGGAGCTGCGCGACATCATCGCGATCCTGGGCATGGACGAGCTCTCGCCGGAGGACAAGCTCGCGGTCGGCCGCGCCCGCAAGATCCAGCGCTTCCTGTCGCAACCATTCCACGTGGCCGAGGTCTTCACCGGTTCCCCTGGCAAGTACGTGACCCTCAAGGACACGATCAAGGGCTTCAACATGATCGTCAACGGCGAATGCGACAGCCTTCCCGAGCAGGCCTTCTACATGGTCGGCACGATCGAGGAAGCGTTCGAGAAGGCGAAGACGCTCTCTTAATGGCCAAGACAATCCACGTCGAGATCGTCAGCGCCGAGCAGGCGATCTACTCGGGCGAGGCCGCCATGGTCATCGCGCCGGGTGCGGGCGGCGAGCTCGGCATCCTGCCCGAGCACATCCCGCTGCTCGCGCGCATCAAGCCGGGCACGATCCGGATCCTGCCCGCGGACGGCGGCGCGGAAGAAGTGATCTACGTCTCGGGCGGAATGATGGAGGTGCAGCCCGACGGCGTTACCGTGCTCGCCGACACCTCGGTGCGCGCCCACGACCTCGACGAGGCCAAGGCGATGGAAGCCGAGCGCCTTGCGAGGGATGCGCTCGCGAACCGCACCGGGGACATAGATCTCGCCCACGCGCAGGCGGAGCTCGCCCAGGCGTCCGCCCAGATCGCGGCCATCCGCAAGTTGCGCAAAATCCGCTAGTGCTCCAGGTCGTCGTCCTGGCCGCCGGCCAGGGCAAGCGGATGCATTCGGACCTCCCCAAGGTCCTGCATCCCCTCGCCGGACGACCCCTGCTCTCCCACGTCCTCGACGCCGCCCGCACGCTCGGGCCGCGCCGGCTCTGCGTGGTCGTGGGCCACGGGGCCGAAAGGGTCCGCGAGGGTCTTGCCGCCCCCGACATCACCTTTGCACTGCAGGAACGCCAGCTCGGCACCGGGCACGCGGTCATGCAGGCCCTGCCCGCGCTGGAGACGGGCGGGATGGTGCTGATCCTTTACGGGGATGTGCCCCTGATCGCCGCCGCCACGTTGCGCGCCCTCGTGGACGCCGCGCAGGCCGGGTCGCTTTCCCTGCTCACCCAGATCGTCGAGGTTCCGAAGGGATACGGGCGCATCGTGCGCGACCAGCGCGGCGCCGTGCAGCGCATCGTCGAGGAGAAGGACGCCACGGATGCCGAGCGCGGCATCCGCGAGGTCAATACCGGGATCCTCGCCCTGCCCCGGGAGCGCCTCGAGGCCTGGCTCGGGCGGCTTCGCAACGACAACTCGCAGGGTGAGTATTATCTGACAGACGTGATCGCCGCCGCGGTCGCGGACGGCGTGCCGGTGGAAGTGCGCCATCCGGCCGCTGCCCACGAATGCCTCGGCGTGAACAGCAAGGTCGAGCTTGCCGCCCTGGAGCGCCACTACCAGATGAGCCGTGCCGCCAAGTTGCTCGAGCAGGGAGTGACGCTCGCCGATCCCGCCCGGATCGACGTGCGCGGCGAGCTCGCGTGCGGGCGCGACGTGTCGATCGACGTGAACTGCATCTTCGAGGGCCGTGTCACCCTCGGCGACGGCGTGAAGGTGGGCGCGAACTGCATCCTGCGCGACGTCGAGGTCGGCGCCGGCAGCGAGATCAAGCCGTTTTCACTGCTCGAGGAAGCGAGCGTCGGCGCCAACGCCCGCATCGGCCCCTACGCGCGCATCCGTCCGGGCACGACGCTCGCCGACGACGTGCACATCGGCAACTTCGTCGAGGTCAAGGCAAGCCAGGTCGGCCGCGGCAGCAAGGCCAACCACCTCGCCTATGTCGGCGACACCACCGTGGGCCGCGACGTCAACATCGGCGCCGGCACGATCACCTGCAACTACGACGGCGCGAACAAGCACCGCACCGTGATCGAGGACAACGTGCACATCGGTTCCGACGTGCAGTTGATCGCTCCGGTGACCGTGGGCGCGGGCGCCACCATCGGCGCCGGCGCCACCATCAGCAAGGACGTGCCGCCGGGCGGCCTGACGCTGACCGAGAAGAAGCAGGTGACGAAGCCGGGCTGGCAGCGGCCCCAGAAGAAGAAGTAACGCGCCGCGCCATCCAGCGCAGGATTCCCTCCACCGCGCCGGCCGACATCCAGGCCTGTTCTTCCGGGGTGGGGTTGGGATCGTGGTTCTTGCGAAGGTCGTCCATGTGCAGCCTCGTGGTGCAGTCCTGACAGCTGCGAGACTACGCATTCGCCACGCGGACGCCCACGGACGTTTTAGCCGACCCGATGTTGAATATTCACGCCACGCATTCCTTACCGGCTCTCACGCGTCGTTGAGCGGCGCGTCCGCTCCAACGACCACCCTGCTGGTCACCACCTCGCCGGCGGCTTCTTGTTGATGGTGATGAAGCGATTCTCGACGGTGATGTAGCCCCCGGCGGTCAGGTCGCGGAAAATCCTGCTCACCATGTCGCGCGAGGCACCCACCCGCTCGGCGATTTCCTGCTGCGTGAGCTTGTCCGGGATCATCAGCTTGCCGTCCTTCTCCACTGCCATGTTGAGCAGCAGCCGCGCCACCCGCCCGTAGACGTCGAGCAGCGCCAGGTCCTTCACGCTGTTGGTGGCGAGGCGCGCCCGGTCGATGATCTTGGAGATCATGTCGAGGGCGAAGTCGGGGTTCTTGCGGATCGCCTCGCGGATGGGTTCGCGCGCCACCACCGCGAAGGTGCTGGGCTCCAGGGTCATCACCGAAGCCGACCGCGGATTTCCGTCCAGGGCCATCTCGCCCACGTACTCGCCCGGACCCTGGGTGTCGAGGATCATCTCGTGGCCCTCGGTGTCCGAGATGAACACCTTCACCTTGCCGGCGAGGACCACGAACACGGAATCGCTCGAGTCCCCCTCGGTGATGAACACGGTGTTCTTCGGATAGGTTCGCACCCGCCCGAGTGAGGCGAGCTGCCTCACGAAGGGATCGGCGATTCCACGGAGCTGCGCGGGGCTCGGAGCGTCTCCTGTCACTGTCGTTTTCGGAGCGCGAATCGGAAGGCGCAGTCTAGCACCGGAGGCTGCGCACGTTAAGATTGCGGCCATGCCCATGCGCGACGACGCCGGCTCCGCATCCCGTGCCCTCGCCGTCGCCGCGGTCGCGCTGGCCGGCCTGGTCTTCGCGCTGACGCCGCTTTCTTGGCGGCTGGACAACGCCCTGCTCGACATCCAGTGGCAGGTGCTCACGCGCCTGGACGGGCGGCCCGCTCCCGACGACATCGCGATCGTCGGCATCGACGAGGCGAGCGTGCGGGCGATTCCCGAGCCACCGGCACTCTGGCACGCACCGCTGGGCCTGGCGCTCGCGCGCATCGCCGCGGCAAAGCCGCGCGCGATCCTCCTCGACCACCCGCTGCCCGAGCGCTCCTACGACGGCATCAAGCCCGGCCTCGACCGCGCCCTCTTCGACGGGCTCGCGACCGCGGTGGAGGCGGTTCCCCTGGTGGCTCCGCTCAACATCGATCCGCGCACGCGTGGCGCGCGGCTCATCCACAAGCCCTACCTCGCCCTGCTCGGAGAGTCGCGACTCGGGCTGTCGCTCTCGGCCCGCGATCCCGACGGCGTCGCGCGCCGCTTCTCGCTCCTCATCCCGACGGAGGACGGCGGTTTTCCCACCCTGGAAGGACGCCTCTGCCGCGTCCTGAAGGCCGAGTGCACCGAGGGCCTCATCCACTTCGCGCTCGGCAAGCCCTACACGTACGTGCCGCTGAAGAACGTGCTGGCGATGGCTGACGGGGAGCTGCCCCGACGGCTCTTCCGCGACCGCATCGTGATCATCGGCGACGCGCAGGCGTTCTCCGGCCGCCTGGACGCGCCGGTGAACCTGGCGGGTTGGGAGACCGAGGCCGGCAGTACGCCTGGAGTCGTGGTGCGTGCGCAGACGGTGCGTACCGCCCTTGCCGGGGCGGCGCCGCGGGACGCCTCCACGCCGCTGCGCGGGCTGCTGGTCTCGCTGGCGGCGCTCGTCGTGCTCGTTCGCGACTGGCGGATGGCGGGCCTCACGGCGCTCCTCGTGGCGGGGCTGGCCGCAACCGCCTCCGTCACGTCGCTGCGCGCGGGGGTGCACCTTCCGATGGGCCCGGTCATCTTCACCCTCCTCGTCGCCGTGGCGGCCCGGGCAGCGGGGGCGCTACGCCGGTCGCGGTGACCGGTTCCCCAGGAAGGTGTCGGATATTCCGCTCGGGGGCTGTGCAGTTTCCCGCTGCGCCGGGAGGCCCGGGCAGGCACCATGGGTACAACTCGTGGGTCTCCTCCTCTCCCGCGAGCCTCGGGCGACGTGAGGCCAAGAGCATGCCGCCTGGTTCGAAACTCTCCCCGGTCCCCAGGCCGGGGAGAGCTTGTTTTTCCAGGTGCGGACACGCCGGGGCCCCATGCGACAATTGGCGGCCATGTGCGGAATCGTCGGAGCCATCGCCGGACGGGACATCGTGCCGGTCCTCACCGAGGGCCTGAAACGCCTCGAATATCGCGGTTATGACTCGGCCGGAATCGCCGTGCTCGACGGCGGCATCCGCCGCGTGCGCCGCGTGGGCCGCGTCGCCGAGTTGGAGGGCGCCGCGCGTGCCGAAGGCCTCAAGGGCATCGTCGGCATCGCCCACACCCGCTGGGCCACGCATGGCGGAGTAACCGAGCACAATGCGCACCCGCACGTGTCGCGTGGCGAGATCGCCATCGTCCACAACGGCATCATCGAGAACCACGAGGAGCAGCGCGCGCGCCTGAAGGCCCTGGGCTACACGTTCGAATCCCAGACCGATACCGAGGTGGTCGCGCACCTGATCCACCACTACCTGCGCGAGACCGGCGAGCTCTTCGCCGCCGTGCGCAAGGCCGTGGCCGAGCTGCAGGGCGCCTACGCCCTGGGAGTCGTGTCCATGGCGCAGCCCGACCTCATGGCCGGCGCGCGCATGGGTTGCCCGCTGGTGGTGGGCCTGGGCGAGGGGGAGACCTACCTCGCCTCGGACTTTTCCGCGCTCATCGCCCACACGCGGCGCGTGATCTACCTCGAGGACGGCGATGTCGTGGCGCTCACGCGCGGCGGCGTCGAGATCGTCGACGCCAAGGGCGCGCGGGTCGAGCGGACGGTGCACCTGTCGCAGCTCTCGGCGGACGCGGTCGACCTCGGCCCCTACCGCCACTACATGCAGAAGGAGATCCACGAGCAACCGCGTGCGATCGCCGACACGCTCGAGGCCGTGATCGACGCGGGTGGCATCGAGATCGACGGGTTGTTTGGCGCCGGCGCCTCGGGCGCCTTCCGCGACGCCGACTCCGTGCTCATCCTCGCTTCCGGAACGAGCTCCTACGCGGGCATGGTGGCGCGGTACTGGATGGAGAGCCTCGCGCAGGTTCCGTGCAACGTGGAGCTCGGCCACGAGTACCGCTACCGCGATTCAATCCCGAACGCCCGCCAGCTCGTCGTGACCATCTCGCAGTCGGGCGAGACGCTCGACACGATGGAGGCGCTCAAGCGCGCGCGCGAGCTTGGACACGCGAACACGCTGTCGATCTGCAACGTGCAGGAAAGCGCCATCCCCCGCGCCTCGCGCTTCGTGTACTACACGCGCGCGGGCGCCGAGATCGGGGTCGCGTCGACCAAGGCGTTCACGACGCAGCTCGTGGCCCTGTTCACCCTGGTGCTTGCGATCGCCAAGGCACGCGGCCGGCTCACGCCGCACACCGAGGCGGACGCGATCGGCCAGCTGCGATTCGTGCCGGGCAGCGTGCAGCACGCGCTCAACCTCGAGCCGCAGATCCAGGCCTGGGCCGAGCGCTTCGCGCCGCGCGAGCACGCGCTCTTCCTGGGGCGCGGCATCCACTACCCGGTGGCGCTCGAGGGCGCGCTCAAGCTGAAGGAGATCTCGTACATCCACGCCGAGGCCTATCCGGCCGGGGAGCTCAAGCATGGGCCGCTCGCGCTGGTCGACGCCAGCATGCCGGTCGTGGTCATCGCTCCCAACGACGCGTTGCTGGAGAAGGTGAAGTCGAACATGCAGGAGGTGCGCGCCCGGGGCGGCGAGCTCTACGTGTTCGCCGACCTGGACAGCCACTTCACCGAAAGCGAAGGCGTGCACGTGATCCGCACGCCGCGGCACGCCGGCTGGCTATCACCCATCGTCCACGCGATCCCGGTGCAGTTGCTCGCCTACCACACGGCCCTCAAGCGCGGAACCGACGTCGACAAGCCGCGCAACCTCGCGAAGTCGGTCACCGTCGAATAGCGGGGCCTCGCCTGATCCAAACGGCCCATCCGCTCGCGGGTGCGCTCCTACGCGGGAATCGGATGCCGCCAACAGACCGGAACTGGCGGTTCGGCGACAGTGACTTGTTGCAAGGAATCCGAAAACCTGAAAGGAGACAATATGAGCATCATCTGGGCAATCGTGATCGGCCTGCTGGTCGGTATCGTCGCGAAATTCCTCATGCCGGGCCGTCAAGGCGGCGGGATCATCGTGACGTCGCTGCTCGGTATCGTCGGCGCGGTGGTCGCCACGTTCCTGGGCCAGGCCATGGGCATCTACGCCGCGGGGCAATCCGCGGGGTTCATCGCCTCGGTTATCGGCGCGATCGTCGTGCTGCTGTTGTATGGCCTGATCACGCGCAACCGTCGTACCGTGCTCTGACGCGCGTTCAGAAGGAACGCGGCAGTCCCAGCACGTGCTCGGCGACGTGGGCGAGGATGAGGTTGGTCGAGATGGGCGCCACCTGGTAGAGGCGCGTCTCGCGGAATTTCCTCTCCACGTCGTATTCCGCGGCGAAGCCGAAGCCTCCATGGAACTGGAGGCAGGCTTCGCCGGCTTCCCATGAAGCCTTCGCCGCGAGGTACTTGGCCATGTTGGCCTCGGTGCCGCACGGCATCCCCGCGTCGAAGAGCTCGCACGCGCGCCAGCGCATGAGATTGGCAGCCTCGAGCTCGATCAGCGCCTGCGCGATCGGGAACTGGACGCCCTGGTTGGCCCCGATGGGCCGGCCGAACACCACGCGCTCGTTGGCGTAGCGCGTCACCTTGTCGATGAACCAGTAGCCGTCGCCGATGCACTCGGCGGCGATGATCGCGCGCTCGGCGTTCAGCCCATCGAGCACGTGCGCCAGGCCCTCGCCTTCGCGCCCGATCAGGTTCGCGGCGGGGATCTCCAGGTTCTCGAGGAAGACCTCGAAGGTCTCGTGGTTGACCATGTTGGCGATCGGCCGGATGGTCATGCCGTGCCCCATGGCCTCGCGCAGGTCCACGAGGAAGATCGACAGGCCCTCCGACTTGCGCCGCACCTGCGCGATCGGCGTGGTGCGCGCGAGCAACACCATGAGATCCGAGTGCAGCACGCGCGAGGTCCACACTTTCTGGCCGTTGACCACGTAGTGGTCGCCGCGCCGAACCGCAGTAGTGGTGATGGCGGTTGTCTGCGTGCCGGCCGAGGGCTCGGTCACCGCCATCGACTGCAGCCGCAGCTCCCCGCTCGCGATGGGCGGCAGCCACCTCGCCTTCTGCTCCGGCGATCCGTGGCGAAGCAGGGTTCCCATGTTGTACATCTGGCCATGGCACGCGCCGGCGTTTCCGCCGCAGCGATTGATCTCCTCCATGATCACCGAGGCCTCGCCCACGCCCAGCCCCGAGCCCCCGAACTCCTGCGGGATGAGCGCCGCGAGCCAGCCGGCCCTCGTGAGCGCGGCGACGAACTCCTCCGGATACGCACGCCGGGCATCCACCTCACGGAAATAGGCAGGCGGGAAGTCGGCGCACAGCGCGCGCACGCCGTCGCGGATGTCGCGGTGGCGCTGGTCGCCGATCACCGGGCCGCCCGGGTGGCTGCGTAGAATCGGAAGGAACCGCAGGCGAGGCAGGACATGAGTCGCGAAAGGATCCTTGACGGGCTTGGGGCGGTGAACGTCTCCGAAGCGCGCGCCCGCGAGGCCTTGGCCTTCGCGCGCTCCATCGTGGTCCTCACGGGTGCGGGCATCTCGGCGGAGTCTGGCATCCCTACCTTCCGCGATGCAATGACCGGGTTGTGGGCGCAGTACCGGCCCGAGGACCTGGCCACGCCCGAGGCGTTCCGGCGCGATCCCCGGATGGTGTGGGAGTGGTATGCCGGGCGCCGCGAGCGGGTCGCCGCGGTGGCGCCCAACGCAGGGCATGAAGCGCTGGCTCGCCTCGAGCGCCAGGCCGCAGCCCGCGGAGCTTCCTTCCTGCTGGTGACGCAGAACGTCGACGGGCTGCACGCGGCCGCCGGGAGTCGAAGCCTGGTCGAGCTGCACGGCAACATCCGGCGCGTGAAGTGCTTCGACCACGGCCACCCGGCGCCCGAGTGGCCGAGCGACACGCCCGGGCCACCGCCGTGCGCCGCCTGCGGCTCGCCGCTGCGGCCGGACGTAGTGTGGTTCGGCGAAGCGCTGCCCCACGAGGCCCTGCGCGACGCGCTGGAAGCCACCGCGCGCTGCGACCTGTTTCTCAGCGTAGGCACCTCGGGCCTGGTCGAACCCGCCGCCTCGCTGCCGTACTCGGCCCTCGAGCGCGGCGCCGCGGTGATCGAGGTCAACCCGCAACCTACGCCGCTCGCGCGGCGGGCCTGGGCCGCGTTCGCCGGCAGGGCGGGCGAGGTGCTGCCGCGGCTGGTGCCGCTGGAATCGGGCGCATGACGGAGGGCGACCTCGGCGAGGCCGAAATCGAGGGGAGGCGCGGCCGGGGGCGTGATCGCTTGGCGCAAGCCCTAGAGTAGAATCGGGCGCTCGACCTCCGCCTCGAAACATGCGTCTCTACGTGAACGACGTCGCCGTGCGCGACGGTTTCCAGATCGAGAAGAGCTTCGTTCCAACGGCGACGAAGGTCGAGCTCATCAACCAGCTGTCGCGCACCGGCCTGCACCGGATCGAGGTGACCTCCTTCGTCTCGCCCAAGGCCGTGCCGATGCTCGCCGACGCGGTCGACGTGCTCTCGGGCATAGATCGCGTGCCGGGCGTGACCTACGTGGCGCTGGTGCCGAACTTGCGCGGCGTCCACAACGCGGCGGCGGCGCCCAAGCGCCCCGACGAGCTGAACGGCGTGGTCTCCGCATCGGAAACGCACAACCGCGCCAACATCAACCGCACCCACGAGCAGTCCCTCGCCGAGCTCCCGGCCATGGTGCGCGCGGCCCACGAGGCCGGCATGAAGATCACGATGAGCCTGTCCACGACGTTCGGCTGCCCGTTCGAGGGCCATGTGCACGAGGATGTGGTGCTCGACTTCGTCGGGAACTTCGTCCGCGAGGGCTTCGACGGCATCTCGCTCGCCGACACCACGGGGATGGCGAACCCGCGCCAGGTGCGCGAGCTGGTGCGCAAGGTTCTCGAACGCTTCCCGCCGCCCAACGAGACCTACTACACGCTTCACTTCCACAACACCCGCGGCATGGGGCTCGCGAACGTCGTCGCCGGGATCGAGGCCGGCGTGCGCTCATTCGACGGCTCGGTGTCGGGACTGGGCGGGTGCCCCTTCGCGCCCGGTGCCACGGGCAACATCTGCACCGAGGACATGGTGAACATGCTCGAAGACATGGGCTACGACACGCGGGTCGACCTGGCCAAGCTGCTGGCCGTGGCGCGCCGCATCCCGGCGGTCGTCGGCCACGAGACTCCCGGCCAGGTGATGAGGGCCGGCCGGACGCTCGAGCTGCACGATCCGCCCGAATTGCTGAGGGACAAATGAGCGCACCGCGCCTTGCTGCCGCAGTCCTCCTCGCGCTCGCCGCCGTGCAACCGGCCGGGGCCGCCGAGTTTTCCTCCATCGGCGACCTTGCCCAGGGCGAGTTCCGCAACCTCACGAAGGATCTCGGCGCCGCGTTCTCCTACAAGGGCGTGACGCCTGCCACGCCGCTCGGTACGCTGGGCCTGGACGTGGGCCTCGAGGTGACCCAGACGCAGCTGGAGAACTCGCGGCTCTTCTCGATCGCCGGCGTGGGCGACACCTCGAGCGTGGTGATCCCGAAGGTGCACATCCACAAAGGGCTGCCGGCCAACTTCGACATCTCCGCCTTCGTCGGCGGCGCCACGGAGTTCGACGCGGGCGTCTTCGGCGGCGCGTTGCGCTGGACGCTCGCCGACCAGGGCATGGTCTACCCGGCGCTCACCATTCGGGGGTCGGGCACGCGCGCGACGGGCACCGGCGACCTCAAGGTCTCCACCGCCGCCCTGGACCTCGTCGTGTCGAAGACATTCACCGCCCTCACGCCCTACATCGGCGTGGGCACGGTGCGCACGCAGGCCTCGGTGTCGGGCTCGCGGCTCGTGGAGGAACGCGTCAACGACGCACGGGTGTTCGGCGGGCTCAACGTGAACCTGGTCGCGCTCAACTTCGCGTTCGAGGCCGAGAAGATGGGCGACAACGTCTCGCTGTCGGCGAAGATCGGCTGGCGGTTCTGAAGGCATTCACGAAGGAGGAAGCAACATGAAGCGATTCATCCAGGCGATGGCCGCGGCGCTCGTGTCCACGACCCTGCTAGCCGGCGGCGCGCACGCCCAGGCGCCCGAGAAGAAGAAGATCACCATCGCGGTCGGCGGCAAGAGCCTGTTCTACTACCTGCCGCTCACCGTGGCCGAGCGCAACGGCTACTTCAAGGAGGAAGGGCTCGAGGTCGAGATACCCAACTTCGCCGGCGGCTCGCAGGCGCTGCGGGCGCTGGTGGGCGGGAGCGCCGACATGGTGTCGGGCGCCTACGAGCACACCATCAACATGGTCGCCAAGAAGCAGCCGATCAAGGCGGTGGTGCTGCAGGCCAAGTACAGCTCGATGGTGCTGGTGCTGCCCAAGGACAAGGCGGCGAAGTACAAGGGCGGCCGCGACCTGAAGGGCATGAAGATCGGCGTCACCGCCCCCGGCTCCTCGACCAACATGTTCGTGAACAACCTGCTGGTGAAGGATGGCCTCAAGCCGACCGACGTGGTGATCGTGGGCGTGGGCACGGGCGCGGGCGCCGTGGCCGCGATGGAGAAGGGCGAGATCGACGCGCTCGTGAACCTGGACCCGGTGGTCACCCAGCTCGAGGCTACGGGCAAGTTCGTCTCGGTGGTGGACAGCCGCACCGAGAAGGGCATGAAGGAGGTCTACGGCGGCGACTACCACGCCTCCGTGATCTACGCGCAGGACGACTTCGTGAAGAAGAACCCCAACACGGTGCAGGCGGTGGTGAACGCCATCGTCCGGGCCAACCGCTGGATCTCAAGGGCAACGCCCCAGCAGATCGTCGACCTCATGCCCGACGAGTACAAGGCCGGGAACCCGTCGCTGTACAAGGAGGGGCTGCTCAAGAACATGATCGGCTACTCGGACGACGGCCTGATGACGATGAAGGCGGCCGAGAACGTCTACAAGGTCCTGGTGCAGTTCGAGCCCTCGGTGAAGGAGGCGGGCAAGATGGACCTGTCGCAGACCTTCGACAACTCGTTCGCCAAGAAGGCCGCCGCAAAGTTCAAGTGACCGCGGCGGTCGAGTTCGATCGCGTCACCTGCACCTTCGCGGCGCGCGCGGGCGTCGGTTCGTACACGGCGGTCAAGGACGTTTCGCTCTCGATCGCGTCGGGAGAGTTCGTCTCGGTGGTGGGCCCGACGGGCTGCGGCAAGTCGACGCTGCTCAACGTCGTGGCGGGCCTGTTGCGGCCCTCGTCGGGCAGGCTCATGGTCCTGGGCGAGGCGCTCGCCGGGATCAACCGGCGCGCGGGCTACATGTTCCAGTCCGAGGCGCTGATGCCGTGGCGCACGGCACTCGCCAACGTGACCGCGGGCCTGGAGTTCCGCGGCGTGGCGGCGCAAGAAGCGCAAGCGCGCGGCGAGGACTGGCTCGCACGGGTCGGCCTCACGGGATTCGGTGACCGCTATCCGCACCAGCTCTCCGGCGGCATGCGAAAGCGCACGGCGCTGGCACAGATGCTGATCCTCGATCCACAGATCCTTCTGATGGACGAACCCTTCTCGGCGCTCGACGTGCAGACGCGCCAGCTGATGGAAAACGAGCTGCTGGACCTCTGGAACGCGGACCGGAAGAGCGTGATCTTCATCACCCACGACCTGGAGGAGGCGATCGCGCTCTCCGATCGCGTCGTGGTGCTCTCGGCGGGCCCCGCCACGCGCCCGATCGGCGAGTTCCCGATCGACCTGCCGCGCCCGCGCGACGTGGCCGAAATCCGGCATGACGCCCGCTTCATCGAGCTGCACGACCGCATCTGGCACTCGATGAAGGAGGAGGTCCTCAAGGGTTACGCGCAGACGCGCAATCGCGTGGCCGGGCCGGGGGTCGGATGAAGCGCTACCTGTGGGTGTGGCAACTGCTGCTGCTCTTCGGCATCTTCGCCCTGTGGCAGGTGCTCTCGCAGCCCGGGCTGCTGCCCCCCATCGTGTGGGACAACCCCCACCGCGCGTCCTTCTTCTTCGGCGAGCCGGTGAAGATCTTCAAGGTGGTCTGGGAGTGGTTCGCGGGCGGCGCGATCTACGAGCACCTCTGGGTCACGCTGCAGGAGACCGCGCTCGCGTTCGTGATCGGCTCGGTGGTGGGCCTCGCCGTCGGGCTGTGGCTCGGCCTGTCGCC
>Ga0075428_100005877_pt1 | contig 13634 bp, 17 predicted proteins | sample RhiMetdeltSRZDD2_FD_75291 | JGI IMG/M metagenome (GOLD analysis project Ga0075428, IMG submission 75291) | Populus rhizosphere microbial communities from Tennessee, USA - Rhizosphere MetaG P. deltoides SRZDD2 | ecosystem: Host-associated > Plants > Roots > Rhizosphere > Soil | place: USA...
CTACTGGTGAGCGAGATGATTCTTGAAGCTGCTCCGACAAGGTGCTAGAAGAAATGCTCCAGTGGTCGCATAGCTCAGTTGGTTAGAGCGCGCGCCTCACATGCGCGAGGTCGTAGGTTCGATTCCTACTGCGACCACCACGCTTTCTCTTTCCACTCCGCACAATTAGGCGTTTCGCTACTTGTTTGATCAACATACGCGTTTGGGTATTTTTGCGCGGGGAATTGCCTCCAGAGTTGCCTCCAGGAATTGCCCCCAAATTTTGTACGGCTTCTTTCATGCGCTCTGTAACGGTGCGAACGTATCGCGAAGTTGTGGTCAGGCTCGTGTGCCGCATCAATTCCTTGACTGTGTTCGGATCCGTTACCTGTGCTGATACCTGGGTTGCAAAATAGTCTCGCAGTTCTTTGGTCGTGAGCTTCACGCCGCCAGGATAGCCTTGTTGCTTTAATTCCTTCCATGCCTTCATGTGCGGCGTACCTGGGTTTTTCTCCATGTACGCCCTGAACGCGGTGACTCGTTGGATTTTTTCGAACAACCGCCGCCGGCTATAAATCTTTTTGCCTTTAGTCTGCGCGGACCTACCGGGAAACAAGTAGGGCGAGTCATCTTTTCGGCTCGCAAGGTACGCTTTTAGTTCTACCTGGAGCGCGGGAGCCATCGGCAAATAGCATTCGCTTTCCTCCGTCTTTGTCCCCGGGATGTGAATCAAGCCGGTCTCGAAGTCGGGATCGGTCCTCAAAAGCCGGTTCCCCTCGTCCATCCTAACGCCGAGACACTCGTGCGTTCGCCACCACGCGCGTTCGTATTGATCCAGCACCTCAAATGCACGCGCGAAGTTTTTAAGATTGAGTGGTGGCTTCACGACTCTACGGTTCTGAATCGAATCAAGGTTCGCGCCGGATACCGGGTTACTTCTGACGAAAGGTCTCTTCCGCTCGGGGTTTTTCGTTGCCCAAAAGAACAGCGCGCGCAAATCCTTCACGTAATGCCAAACTGTCGAGTTCTTAACGCCGCGGTGTTTCTGATGCTTGAGGAAGTTCTCAACGTCAACTTCCGTGATCGCCGTCATTGGGGTTTCTGGATTAAAGAACGGGAGTATGAAGGCATTGAGGTTGTATCTCAGTGCCTCGATGCGCCATTTCGAGCGGCCACGCTCTGCGGAGTCGATAAGGTAGAGCGCCGCTACGTTACCAAGAGAATCGGCTCGCAAGGACGGATTGTTGAGCAGCTCAGTGCGGTGTGCGGCCTCCGCGTTTTTCGCCTCCTCCTGCGTGTCCCAGGCGTATCGCTTCCAAGACTTGCCGTGAAGGAAGAAGCGATATCCCCATTTTTTTCGGTTTTTTCTGAACTCTGTTGTCATTCTGGTCTCCTTGTAAAACCGGGTATTCGGTTCGCGATTTCAAATACTCTTCGACGTCCGTTTCCTTATACAGAACCTTTCCGCGCCCTTTGCCGACCCTCACTTTTGGGATCGGAAGCGTCAGAACCTTTCGTGGGCTTAGCCGCACAATCTCGGCGACCTCGGCCTTTGTGAGCAAAGGCTTCAACATCCACACCGCCTTCGATCATCCGCACCAAATTCGCCATGCGTTTGGAAAGAACAAGCTCCCCGCGCTCCTGCGGTGTCACACTCGTGGTCGTGGTTCCAATTGCCGCCGCAAGTCGTGCGTGTGACCAGCCAAGACGACGCCTTGTCGCCTTCAGTTTGGGTGCTCTCATGTGTGCGTAGCGTATACATCCAATCTTCCAAAAGTCAGAACGAGTATTGCTGAAACTATTTAGCATGTAAACACCCCTTGTCGAAAAAGCTTAGTAAAAACATATAGTTACGTATAGAGAGATATAGTCGCGAATGTATAGCCGGTTCCGGTTTCGAAGGTGGCAAATGCCAAGAAATTCCTGCAATGTTGTCGCAACATATAGAGAAGATATAGAAGAGAAGGGGTGAAAAATTTTTTGAGAAATTTCTTCTGGATCCTGATTTGGCGGCGGAGCATGGGCCCTCGGATGGCTGCGCCTCTCACCGTGAGCTCAAGAGTTCCGTGGGAGGACTAGAGCAGTCGGCCCTCGACGATCGCCGGCCTGTTTACTGTTCGTGTTCATGCCGACTTCTTTAGGGCGATCGTTTGCAACACCGCTCCGTTGGCTGATTCTTTCTGCTCATGTTTTTGCTGACGTCGTTTAAGTCTGCTCCACCGTAGGATGATATACTTCGCAGTCCAAGGTTGGCGGTAATTGTTCCCCCGGCGGAGTTTTCTTCCGTTAAACTCAACGGCCATTTCTTCATAGTCGAGGCCGCGCGCAAGTGCGTCTAAAATCGCCCGCCGGTGAAGCTCATCTAATGGCTGCGAGTTTTTCTCAGCCGTATGAAGTAGCCATTCAACCATAAAACGTGACCACTGCTTTCCGGACGGGCTCGGAAAACCATGGTCGTTAAATTCTTTCGCAATCCACTCATATGGCCGCCCCTCGCGACTAAGCTCAGCCGCTTTTTCTCGCAAGGAACGAATTTCCGCCGAGTGTCGATGCGGCTGGAGCCCCAGCTTACGCAAGATGGCACGAATCTGACCCAGGCACAGTACGGTTATCTGGCCGGTGGAATTTTGAGCTGTTGCGAGCCGCTCCCTAATCTCTGGAACCGTAAGATTTTGCTCGTGGAGCTCGCGAATCAAATTGTACCGGCCGAATCCGCGCCATATGGCTAGAGACGTTTGGCTGCCGGTTTTCCACACGATTGTCGCGTCGATCCTTTCTTTGGTTGCTCTAATGAGAATCTGATCGATCAGGCAGCGCAGGATCTCTTTTCGATCTTGGTTGGAGACCCCGGGATGATGCCATAAGGCCGGCACATCGCTCGCGAGGCGGCAGAGCTCCTTCAACTCCTCATCAGTTTCCGTCTGTTGGCTTTTCGCCTGTTGAATGGCGACCGTCCGCTCGAAATTTCCTTTTTCTACTAGGATTGCCTCGAATTTTTCGACTGCATGATCATAGACTCTCTGGTGTTTACCATAACTCCGATCGACGAGCTCTCGCGCCTTGCGCTCTTCAAGCTCGAGCCGCTCGTGCTCGGACTCAATCCAATCGAGGCGCCTCCGCTCTTGGTGCCGAGTCTCGTCCAACGCCGCCTGCAACATCTCCAGCGGTGGCGATTCAAGTATTTTGAAAACTCTTGCAAGCACATTCGTCTCGAATTCACAGCTGGTAAATCGTGTGCACGGTTCGGTATTCCAGCCGCACATATAGGTCCAGCTATTAAGGCGGTCATAAGTCACCCCCAACGCATTGTTGCATACTGCGCAGCGGAGTAATGCCTGAAGGATGGCCGGCCCGCGGCCGGGACGGTGGCGGCGCTCAAAGCGATTCTTGCTTAGAATAGATTTGATTTCTTCTTGTTGCTCTTGGGTCATGTACGGCGGGTGATGCTTAAAATGTTTTACCCAGCGTTCCTCGGGAACTTTGACACGCTGTGATTGGCCATTGGCAAGGATTGGCCCGCCGGGTTTAGATTGTGTTCTTCCATAAACGTACAGACCGGTGTAGGCGGGATGTAAAAGAATGTTTCTCACCCGTCCGATACTCGCTTTTTTGAACGACACACGCTCACCTTGCCTGAATGGTATTTGCACTCCGGCCTTTCTTAGCGCGATAACCGTTCGACGGATCGACCGGGTCTGAAAGAACGTGTCGATGATCGTTCGGATTATGTCCTTGGTCTCGGGGTCGTAGTCATATCGGCCGTCCGGGTCTTTAATCCAGCCGACGGGCAACACCGAAACCATCTCGCCCTGCTTGGCTTTAGTGATCCTCGCCTGGCTCATGAGTCTCACGCGCTGACGGTTTTCGTGCGACGCGAGCATGGCCGTGAGTTGCGAGAAAACGATGTCGTTTGAATCAGCCGGATCAACAAATCGCCCGTCGGTATAGATCAGCGTGTCATTCGCCGCGGCGATCAGACGAAAAACTTCGAAGTCGATCAATTGCCGTGACATCCGAGAGATGGTTACCACAAACACCGCGCCGACCTGCTTGGCGCCCACCATCATTTGAAGTCGCTGCCAGCCTGTTCGACGTTCGGCCGACGAGCCTGATAGTCCCAAGTCTTCATCGATGATTACAATGCTGCGATCCGCCCATCCGTACGACCGCGCCACGGCCGCCAAGCTTCGTTGGTATTCGGTGCTGCCGACATTGTCACGAACCTGCTGCTCGGTGGATTGCCTGATATAAATGACGGCGAGCCGTCGCGAATGATCAGGCGTGATCAGTGGGTGTGTCTGGTTGCTAGGCTCGTTGTTCATCTATTCCTATGCCCTTCTGAGTTAAGATCCTGGCCGCTATTTGGGCCAGAAGTTTTTGAGCTGCTTGAATTTCCGTTGGCAGATGGTTGAAGGTTACTTCCAAAGTTGCGCTCGGCATCGATCCGCGTTCTGATAGCCAAGACGGTCTTTCTAATAGCTTTAAGTACTTCGAGGTCGATAGCGTGTGTCGGATGTTTTTCATGTTTGTCGGTATCCGGTTGTACGGAGGCAGAACCGGTCTCCCGGATACCGACAAAAGATGCATTTCCCCGTGTGAAGCGCGCTTTGCTCATTTCTCTAACCTTTTCGATGACTACTGGCTCGATGATCTCGTCCGCGAACCATATCCAGCCCAGCTCCGCTAGATCGCCGTGTTTCTCGGACTGCCTTATGCCCGCGCCGTCTGGCTGCCGCCGCCAAGGGCGGCGTCAAGTTCTTGAATTTGTCCTATAGGCTGCCCAAGCAGGTTTTATCCTGTCTTGGCCATTCCTTGCGGGATCGGCCGGTTGGGATGCCTTGCGAAGTTTGCGGGTCACATAACTATTTAGGCGCGCGAAGAATTAGATCCGTGCGCTATCACATGTATATAGGTGGAGTTCGGCTAGGCGGGCCGCAGCCGCTCAGTCGCGGATGCCGATGTGGCTTCTCAATGCTGACTTCGAGGGGCGAAGACGCGCCGCGAACCTCGCATTTCTTTTCACCCGCAATCGCCTCAATGTGGCGATCTCTCTCGCGCAATGTCTAGCTTATCTTGTCTGTTCACCCCGCCTTCTTTAGACCCGCTCCAACTCGATCGATGACATGGAACTGCTCAACGCCCTCTGCCGGCTCGCCGAATACGCCAGCGAAAAAGTACTTAGCTTACTTAAGCATTACTGTCGTCAGTCTATTTTTCCGCGTTTCCCTGCTTCGGTCGCCGGTGCAGCGGCCGGAGTAAGGGTCCGTCCGCACGATTTAGCCAAGACCCTCGAAATCGTCTTTACGAGATTGCCGCTAAATAATTGATCATCAGCAGAAACCTCTCTGCTCGATGTGGCGGTCCCGCATGGTCGAAATCCGCGCATTCACGTTCGTAGCCGATTAATCCCGTATAAATAGGTATGAGGAGTACTGAAAGGATTTGCGACGGCCTTAGGCACGGGGAGTGGAGGGGCGAGAGGAACTAAAGCGTATTTAGGTCGCATAAACTAAACGGAGGTAGAAAAATGAAAATCGAAATCACAATGCCAGAGCTTTACAAGAATTATATGATCGTAGGCGTAGCTATCGAAACACCGAAACTGAAAGGGTGGAGATTGAGAGGCATTATTTACCGCAAATCAGGCAAAGAACTGAAGCAGCTGGAACTGAAACAGGCGACGTTCTCGGATAAGATAACGGCGAAATCTGACGCTCTTAGAATGTGTCGCTACTGGATCGACATTTATGGGTCTGAGTTGGGCCAATTACTGAAACTTGTGTAGAGGACGACTCAAAAAAGGGGCGTCTGATCCCAAGTGCAGCCGTGAACGGTAAGCTACGCATGGGCAGAAGGCACGCCAGTGTGGGGGCACTTTTAGGGGATGAGAATGGGATACAGTTTTGAATTGCGAGTTTTATAAAGCTTTTGCGCATAATGCTGTTGTTCGATGATCATTCGACTTGCCCAAAGTTTTTGTGATGCAAATCATGATGGAGCGCCGCAGAAAACGACCGAGCGATATCTCGACGTTTATAGCGGTCGGTTGCCCGTCAGTTACGATAAGAGATAAGAGAAGAGGCACTAATCCGAAATAGGATTACTTCTTGCCGAATTTTTTCTTCGCCGCCCAATACGCCTTCAATTTGGCCGACAATTTCGCCCGGGTAGCCGTACTGATTACGGTCTTTTTGGCGGCGGGTCTAGCAGAAGCCGTCGCCGGTTTTGAAGCTCGACGCTTTGCCCATCTTGCTTTCTGAGTAGCCGCAATCTTCTTTTTCACAGAAGCGCTCATGCCTGGATTTGTCGTCGGCGCAGCTCGCGGTGTAGCCGGCGCACCGAGAATGCCGCGCAGCTGTTTGTTCAGACCATCGATCTGCTCTTTGATCGAGGCAGCACGCTTTAGTTGCTCTGGTGTAAGGTCAAATAGATTCATAGGCGCAGTAGACATCCAAAGCGGCTCTAAAGCAAGGATCTGGTTCGCAATCTCTCGTCACAAGAGTTTAATAGGATGCACCTTCCAACATCCCCGCTGGCGGGGAATGCTGTAACCACAGCCTGTCTGTATTTACATAATTTTTGTCGCTCGTGTAAGTAAAAGTGCATCGAACTTTTTCTCGGGAGATGAGCCGCTTATCCGAAAAGGCAAACATCTCGCGGAGACGGGGTCGACAAAGCCTCGATCGTGAAGCCGAAGGCCTGAACTTAATCAGGAATTGCAAAAGCTGCGGAGAGCTGCAGTTTTTACGTAAGGTAAAAGCACCCGATGGCTCGCTACCTCGCTAGATCATGCCCACGCTGCAACGACTATTTGGAATCGTACTGAGAGAGCCGGGGCGCAACGTACCGCTGCAAGCGGTCAACGGTCATTGTTGCGCTGCGGTTATCGCGTGTCGTGGATCGTGATTCGAGGACGACAGCGATTCCACCGGAATGGGCGACACCGAAACAGCGAAGCAGAGCGGCGTTAAAGGCTTTGCGAAAATAGCGGAGGGGTATCAGCAATTGTGGTTATTGAACCCCCAACTGGGGCGGCCATAGAGACCCTTTTGTCCCGATTGACCCGAGCCGGAAAATACAACGATTCCGTTCTCGATCGACGTAGCGGGACGACTGTCCATCCCGTTGGTAGTAAACGGGTCCGTGAAAAAAATGAAATTCCCCGATCCGCCAGGGATTGGCGTTGTAGTCTCCACCACCCGCGTAAATGTTAACAAAATAGGCTCGGCTTGTCCGACCGTCGGTAGGCTGAGCAGCAGGCCCATCACCGCTGCGCGCCACCAGTTGCCGCGGTTCCAAGACTCTTTTCAGCCATGGGAAAGGTAGAGGGGTAATGGCTGACATCTCTCATGGACGAAGCCACTTGTTTTTGCATTGCACAGGGCGAGAGTAATCCAAGAAAAAAGAAGCGGCGAGGCTAGGATTGAACTGAACTCTCCGACTGCACAATCGCCCGGTGATGCCATTACTGAACCATCCGGTTCAGATTTTTCTTAGACACTCTTGCTGGCAGTCTTTTCGCTCCGGCCAGAAACTACAGTTTTTAATCATAAGCCGCCGTGGGTTCGAGGACGTGATGGCGCTGATATCGGCGTCCGCCACATCTTCGGTTTCCGGACATTCAATCAACCAATGGAGAATTCTTTCTTCCCGTCTCTCGCGTTCAAAGGATTCGCCGTTCATTTGATCACTCATTGGTTTCCTCCTGCGCCTGGATGCTAGACACCTTAAACAAAACTTGTGCCAGCCCCTATTATAATAGTACAAGGAACCTTCGCCTTTTCAGATCGAAGGTTATCTTGTCGTTCCCAATATTAACAATCAGCCAAAATGTTTTTCTCAAGTTTGGGAGCTGTGGAGGCGCTACAAGGCTTTAAGTCTCCGAACACCGGTCCATCTTTGTGAACGGATCGCGGCCGACTCGAAACTGTTTGCGACTGCACTTTATCTTCATTGACCAATCTTGCTCGTGGTGTCCCGGATCGGGATCCTCGTGGAAGAAACTTTGACGGGTTTATCAGACATGTCTGCTAAGATTCCGGTTAGCTGGGGCTTCATGAGTCGGATGCAAGAATCGGTTGAGACACCGATTTTAGAATCGTCGGCCTTACTGCAGCAAGCGGTTCATATCAATTTCGCAGCGGCGGCCAGTAGAGCAATAGCGGCACGGCCGCGTGGCGCACGCAAAATCCCGCGCTACTACCCATTACGAATCGCTCCGCGCCAGCGCGTGCATGGGTCGCCATTGCGAGCAGCGTTTCGGGCATGTCTTTTAGGTAGCGACAGAGCGCATCGCCCGGTTCGCCATGCAGCACTTCCCATTGTGCCTCGATTCCGCGACTGGCTTTGATTTCGGCAGCTTTTCGATGTAGGTAGGACGATTCCACGATATCCGCTTCTTCTTCGTGAGATAGGATCGCCCGCGGACGGTGCACCGGCAACGCCTGGAGCAACAACAGGCGCGCGGATAGCGACCGAGCGGCCCTGACAGCATAGGACAGTATCTTCTCGGAAAATGCACTGCCATCCAGAGCCGCTGCAATGGTGGTAATTTTCTTTGGCGCCTCCCGGTTTACCTGCGGCTTAAACAGGAGTACCGGTCTCATTGCTTCCCGGAGAACTCCCAAGGCGACGCTGCCCATGATCGCTTCGGTCCATGCAGTTCGCCCGTGTGTAGTCAGCGCCGCAATGGCACGCTGCTCTCTCATAAGCTCGGCGCGGATCGCGCGTGGCGGATCTGGAGAAACTGCGATTCGAAGCTGCGCGCCGTATTGGCGCGCGCAATCGTTCAGGCGCTCCTCTTCAGTCAAGCTTTCAACGGGATCCTGAACGACGCGCAGAAAGACTAGCTTTCCTTTCGTCGCTTGACTGATACCGTATGCCAAAGGAATGATCCTTTCCGCGGCAGCCGAGCCGTCCAGGCAAACCAGCAATTTCTCGAACACGATAACCTATTTTCCCGTTGTCTCAATTCTCTTTACTCATTGAGTGGCATCCGCTGCCTACGCGAGAAACAGTCTCTACTCGATATGCGTTGTTTGCTCGTGTAGTTTGACGGCGCCACTCTGCCGCCGCACGTAATCTTGAAGTTTACGCCCCGCAGCGTTGAAGGCGTCACGAATCGCGACGTACACGTCTGCGTGAGCGCCCTGCTTGCTGGCTTCGTGACTTTCGACCAGATCGTTCTCTGAGGCGCTGGCTGCGGTCAACTTGACGGCGGCCAACTGCTTGGGCACATGATTAATGACGATCTCCTTGCCGGGCACACTCAGATCGATACGCACTTGAAATGCTTTGCCCTTGTAGTGGTGCCGGTGCGGTGCTTCGACAATTACCCGACAGCTCGTGATGCGATCGCAAAACGATCCGAGTTTTTCTACCTTTTCACGGACCTGGTTTTCGACCGATGCTGACGGAGTCATGTTCCGAAAACTGATCGTGAGAGGGATATCCATAGTTGTTCTCCTTTTTCTGATGCTCATTCGGCCGCGAGATAAATGCAACAAGAGCCGTGCCAATCGAAAAATATTCACGCGGGAAATAAAGGGCTTGTTTTATAGATGGCTCTCGTTCATCCGGCGGGTTTTGCCAATTATTTCTTCGCAACGACAGGAACTATGCTCATCATGATTCGCACGGATGCGGATTCGCAGTTGCTCATCCAAAGGAAAGACGACTGCATACGCCGGGGCATGATTCTTGCGCTAGTTCACGACAAGCAGAAGGAGAAAAAACATGCCAATTATCAAAAAACTTAAAGACCTGTTCGATGACGCGAAGGTCAGTTATGAGGTCTATAACCATCCATTGGCGTATACGGCACAAGAGATCGCTCAAAGACAGCATTTCTCCGGCGATCAGATGGCCAAGGTGGTAATCCTCAAGGCGGATGAAAACCTGGTAATGGCGATCGTGACCGGAAGTCAAAAAATACACCTGCCCACGGTGCGCACAAGCCTCGGCGTCCATGACGTGAAGCTGGCGACGGAGGACGAATTTATTTCTAGATTCCCGGATTGCGAGATCGGCGCGATGCCGCCGTTCGGAAATTTATTTGGGCTACCGGTCTATGTGGATCCTGCCGTAACCAAAGACGAATCGATTTACTTCAACTCGGGAAACCACGTCCAAACGGTTCGGATTCGCTACAAGGATTTCGAAAGACTTGTAACCCCACAGGTTGCTCGGTTGACCGAGGAAAAGAAAAAGCGCGCAGCCTAGGTCCAGGTGGAACCTGGCTGGGGCCGCATATATTGCACCTTAGTTGGCTGTTTCTTTTGCAGTCTTGCTCATTATCGGCTGTTATTTTCTCACTGCTGATAATTCGCCCTCAGCCGATCCACTCCCCTAGCCTCTAAGTCTCTTCAGCATTTGCCGTTTCGCCACGCGGATTTCAATCAGAATTTGTCTGCGCGCGTTGTGCGAATGTTGGTTGGGCACATCCTTTGCCTTAGCTAACGCTTGGATGCGAAAAAACATGAAGAAGTTTGCAGATTCGATCCTTGGCTGGGTGCGCTGAAATTCTGGTGAACCGTTGCTGTGCGAACCATGCTCTGATCGCAAAAAAATTACAGGAGGGAGCTTATGAGTCAAACCTTCAAAAGGATTCTTTGTCCGGTCGATCTTTCATCGTTCTCTTTAGACGCTCTAAAACTCGCAGTCACGCTCGCTGAGACCAACGATGCTAGGCTCGACGTGCTGCATGTTATTCATAATCCGTTCGACGAAATTTACATGAGCGCGATTACCCAAACCGATCCTGCGCTGATGGAGGCGTACGCGACCGAGCCACAGAAGCGGGCGAAAATCCTGCGCGCGACCGAAGAGCACTCGGAAGTTCTGCTCAAGCAATTCTGTCATGAGGCGATCCCAAGTCATGTCAAAGTTCATTACCATGTGCGCCGAGGTGAGCCCTTGGAAAATATTCTTGACGGCGCCGAAGATTTTCTAACCGATCTCATCGTGTTGGCGACCCATGGCCGGACGGGGATCAAGCGCCTAGTGATCGGCAGTGTGGCTGAAAATATCGTGCGCCATGCGCCCTGTCCGGTGCTCACAGTAAAGCCCAAGATGGAGGGACAGCCGTGACCATTCCTAAGGAGACCCCGGATGACTGAGCGGGTGAAAGCAGAAGGCGAGCGCTTGATTCGTATTGTTCATCCTTCGGATTTTTCCAAGGCCAGCCGAGTGGCCTTTGCCCACGCGCTCAAGATTGCGTTGCAATCCAACACAGAGTTGGAAATCGTGCACGTGGAGCGCCACAAGATCGGCAATGAGACAGACATTCACTGGACCGATTTCCCAGGTGTGCGCGCCACTTTGGCCCGCTGGAAAATACTGCCCGCAGACGCCCAGCCGGAAGACGTTGCCAAATTGGGCTTGCGTGTGAAAAAGGTTCTGAATTCAGCGACCGACCCTCTGGAGGCGATGGTAACTTATTGCGAAGAGTATCCGCCTGATTTGCTCGTTTTAGCCACGCACCAGAGAGATGGCTTGTCGCGCTGGTTGCATAAAGCTGTCGCCGAGCCCCTGGTGCGGCGATCGCGCGCCATGACTTTGTTTGTTCCGGAAAGCGCCAGCGGTTTTGTCTCACCGGCGAACGGCGCCGTCAGTTTGCGACGCATTCTTGTCCCGGTCGATCACGCGCCCAGTGCGCAGGCTGCGCTCGAAGAAGCGTATTTTCTCGCCGCGAGTTTTGATCGCCGCGGCGTCGTATTCAAACTGCTACACGTGGGCACGGACCAAGGAATGCCGACGCTTTATCTGCCACACCTACCGGGTTGGAGGTGGGAAGAGAGTTTGGTCCCGGGTGATCCCGTGGAACGCATCTTGAGAGAGGCGGCTGGCTGGTCGCCGGACTTAATTGTCATGGCTACCCAAGGTCATATGGATTTTCTCGATGCCCTCCGCGGCAGCACCACGGAGCGCGTGCTGCGGGCTGTGCATTGTCCAGTGCTCGCGGTGCCGGAGAAACCAGCCTGACTAGGAAACTACGCGAGCAAGTTTCAGCTGGCGCCGAACCTTTGATTTGTGAACGAACGGGGGCGTTTGCTGAGGCAATGAAAAGATCTGTACTTTTGCCAGGTACCTGCTGGCTCGCCCTGCAAATCTCCTCCTGCGCAGACTTCGCCGCATGGGTGCGCCAATACACTTATCCGCCGACGTTTCACTACATTACCGACGAACAACTTCGGTCGACGATGTGGCGATTGGCCTATCATTCGCGTGAGCTGCGGGAGCTCATGGCATCGCCCGAGGAGACCGCGGTCCATCGCGCTGAAGTGTTGCAGCATCTTCGAATGATGGAGCAGGCGACGATTGAATTGAATCGAACCGGATGGCCGACCAATCACCCGCTGGTCGATGCCAATGGGTCAAGCTTGTTGCAGGATATTAGAACCGCGCAGGAGGCGGTCAGCCGCGATCCACCGAATTTTGTGCTTGCCGGGTCGGTATCGGGAGCCTGTGCCTATTGTCATCCTAGCCGGTGAGCAAAGCAGGTTGAATTACCCCGTATCGCAGCCCAATTATTATTGCTGCGAATCTTCCGTGCGCTGATTCTCCCTAGTGACAAATGCCTCGTCGATTTTGGGTCTTTTGGACCATTATCTAGAATCAGGAGGATAGTTGCTGATTGGCTTGTGCCTTGCGTTTTCAAAGAGGTAGAGACGATCCTTTGGAAAGGAGGTCATTATGGCGCTGCAAATGAATCGGTCGGATCGCTGGCAAAAGTGGTTGGGCTCTCGCGCCGAAGCGCGCGCAGCCGTTCTGAACGTCTTGCGCCATCGCTATATCAGAGAAAGCCAGCATGCCATGCGTTATCGCCAGCATGCCGAAAAAATCCATTATCCGGAGTTTCGCGAAGCCCTTATCAGCATCGCTGCGGAAGAGGAGAAACACGCTGAATCGATTGGCGCGAAAATAAAAGACCTAGGCGAAAAGGTCCCTGACGTAATTCCGATCCACGTCGCCAAAGAACAAAACAGCTGGTTTTACTTGCGAACCGATCTTGAGGAGGAAGAGCGCTGCGCCGAAGAATGGCAACACGATTTGCCGGCGCTCAGCGGTGAATTTCCTGAGGTCACGGAGCTGCTCCAACGCATTGACAGTGACTGCAAAAGGCATTGGCTCCGATTTCGCGGGATGCTGGCACACAGCGACCCCCTGTCGGCGGGGCCGGCGTGAACCGAACTGTTTCGATCACCTGGGTTTCCGGGCCTCGGAGTGCAGCAAATCTGGCAAAAGCACATCGAGGCAGGTTATCGGAACAACTGCGCGATCAGACTCGTGTTCGTTTATCAGGATTAACCGGCAACGAAACGACACTCGATTTTTGGAATGATCGAAACGGAATCAAACTTTCGCTAGAAGAATTCGGAGCGTCTTCCGCTCCGCCTATCAACACACCCCTTCTCCGACCGCTATAGCTATCGCGACGCGACTCTGCGGCGTTACTGGGTACGCCCCCGCGCCGCTGACCGGCCGAACCTGGTGCCTATCGATTCGGACCTGGTCGCGGTTCCGCCCGTCGCGCGGACTAGGGATGAGAATGCCAATCATCCCGACGATGCTTCGCCGAAAGGATCAAGTGAATAATCACGGTGAAGAGCGTGAGCAGCACTAGATAGAAAAGCTCGGTTTCGTTTGCCATAAAT
>Ga0075428_100005878_pt1 | contig 13634 bp, 7 predicted proteins | sample RhiMetdeltSRZDD2_FD_75291 | JGI IMG/M metagenome (GOLD analysis project Ga0075428, IMG submission 75291) | Populus rhizosphere microbial communities from Tennessee, USA - Rhizosphere MetaG P. deltoides SRZDD2 | ecosystem: Host-associated > Plants > Roots > Rhizosphere > Soil | place: USA...
AACAAGGTTTACGTTCGCAAGAATCGGGAGATCGTTTTCGAGGCCGTTTGCTCGACCGGAAAGGGGACCACGCTGATCGACAAGGGCCGGACGATGGTGTTCTCCACGCCGATCGGCAAATTCAGGATCGTGTCGAAGGAAGAGAATCCGGTCTGGGTTCCGCCCGACTGGCACTATGTGGAGGAGGCTCGGAAGCACGGACTCCGCATCGTTCGTCTGGACCGCGGCGATTCCATCGACGCGGATACCGGAGCGGCGACCGCGCCGGTCCGTGAAGCGAGCATCCTGTCGTGGCTGGCGCCCGAGAAGCCAGCCTCCACGGTCGCGCCCGTGCTGGAAGTACGAGGGGACACCGTGGTCGAGATCAGGAATGGGATCGAGCGCGAACTGCCGGCGGGAAAGATGATCGTCGCGGGAAACAGCGTGGTCATTCCGCCCCTCGGCGTCAAGCAGCGCAGATTCGACAAAATCCTCGGTGCCTATCGCCTGAACCTTGGCGACGGATACGCGCTGCATGGAACGCAGCAGACCGCGCAACTCGGCCGTTCTGTTTCGCATGGCTGTATTCGCCTCGGCGACGACGACATCGCCGCGCTCTACGCCATCGCGAACGTGGGCGACGAGGTGCTGATCTATTGATCTCACTGATCGCGGATCCGCGTTCTAACGCCGCGCGTTCTGCCACACGCCCTTCGCGTCCTGACGCACAACCTTGCCGTCGAACGTGAACCACGTGGTCCCGCTTTTCGTCGTGACGGCGATGTCGCGGCGCGAGTCGTGATTGCCGTCGAGGATTTGGAGATCTTCGATGGCGTCGTGTGTGTTCGAGCGGAAGACCTGACGCCACACCGGACGACGATCGAGCTTCTTCGGGTGGAGGAGGAGCAGGCTGTCGTTGGTCGCGACGACGATCTTCGGCGCGTGCATGTTCGTGGGCCGGCCGATGGCGACGTGCTGCAGCTGGCCGGCGTACTCGAAACTCGAACGTTCGCTGCCGTCGCTGTCGAGGATTGTTAGGCGGGAGCTGCGGGAGTCGTTCCAGAGCGCGACGATCTGATTCGTGTGCTTTTCGAAGAGATCACCGGTGGTGAACGTGCGCAGAGCTCTAGTCTCGCCGCTTTTCGTCCAGCGCGTCTGGCCGTCGCGATCGAGGACCAGGATGCGGTCATGAAGCCCGATCACGACTTCGTACATCGCATCGGCCTCGAGGTCGGCCGCGTCGGCGCGCAGGACCGGCTCGCCGAAGTCTTTTCTCCAGAGCGGGCGGGTGTCGTCGCTGTACGCCGTGACGATCGTGCGATCGACGGCCACGCGGATGCGCGAACCGGGCGCGCGCCAGCATTCAGAGAGCGGCATGTTCCGCGTCTCTCCTTCCATACTGATCTGCGTGGCGGGATTGACGGTGCGCTTCTTGTTGTCACGGATCCAGCGGCGTACCTCACGATCGACGAAGGTGTGTAGCGTCTCGACGATGACCGTGCCGCGCGGAGATGAAGCCTCGCAGCTCAATCCATCGAGCACGGCTTTGGTGAACACGCCGTTTTGGTGCACCTGATCATCGAACGCGTACTGGCCCGGTGCGGCGGCGTAGAAGATCACCTGTCCCTGGACGCGCCGCATCTTTTGGATGTGCGGTGCGGTTGCAGCGGGATCGGGAGCCGCGCTCCGCGAGCCCTGCCCGATGCGGTCGCGGCAGGCGTCGATGAAGATCAGCGAACGCCGCGACTGCGCCGCGGTCTCCAGGATGTCGGCCGTGCGCAGCGAGGTTTCGGGCGAGCCGAACGCGGACGTCGAGCCGAGAATATAGGCATCGCCGCGCTGCTGGAAACCGTGCGAAGCGATCGAGAGGACGAATAGTCCATCGTCGCCCGCAAGTGCGGCCTGCTCTCGCAGCAGATGAAAAATGTCGCCCGCGGTCGCGTTTCGTTCGATCCGCGTACCGGCGTCCTGCAGCTCGCGAAGCCGCTGTTTGGATTCTTCTTTTTGCGGCGTCCCGGAAAGTGCGAGCACCACGCGTCGCGGCGGAATGAGCCCGACGCGTTGATCGAGAGCGAAGCGGTACGCGAGATCGACCGCATCGTCGACGGCATAGGGCACGGTCAGGGTTTCATCGTGCGGAAACTCGCGTACGCCGACGAACAAACCGGTCGACGCTTCGCGCGAGAACTTCAGCGGCTCGAGCGTGCTCGCGAGGTGAAGCGGCGTCACCGAGCGCGCCTCCCGTTCCTTGCAGAACAGCGAAAGCATCAGCACGCCCGCGAGGAGCGATTTCGATGTGCTCACGATGAGGGGAACCCCGTTCGAGGAAAAGAGTGGCGTATTTCGCGCCGAAACGCCACCGCTGGCGCGGGTCGGGGTTTTCTCTCCATGAATGAGACGACTTCCTCACATCGCGCTTCTCCTTTTTTTCGCCGGCACTCTGCACGCGCAGTCGCTTGGCCCCGTCGATTGGATTTTCCTGGTCGACACGTCGAAATCGATGCGCGGCGTCGGTGGCACGAAGGACATCTGGACGGATGTGAAGGAGAGTCTCGATTTGTTCGTGAACGAAGCCGGCGATCAGGACACGTTGACGCTGTACGCGTTCGATCGCGACGTGCGGGAAATCGATGTCGCGTTGCGCGCGACGCTCGAGGCTAAAGGCAACCGCACTCACCTCGGTGCCGCGATCGCGCAAGGCCTCGCGCGTGCCGAAGAGCTGCGCGGGGATCCGACGCGCCGGCAGGTCGTCGTGCTCTTCACCGACGGCAAAGAAGATGTGCGCGGCATCGAGAACCCGATTCGGATCGAGGCGACGATCGATCGTGCCGGCGACGCATTTGTCTTCTTCGTCTCGATGGGCGAGCACGAGCCGAAGCTCGATGCATTTGCCGCGAGGGCCAAACGCGCGACGGTGCTCAAGCCAACGCCGGATGCGATCCGAAACATCGCTCGCGAAATCCGAGCGAAGATTCCTCCGTCGGCTCCGAAGCCAAAACCCAAGCCCAGGATGGTTAGGCGGCCGCCTCCTCCACCTCCTGCGCCGCGGTGGTGGCCTCTCGTGCTGGTTGTGCTCCTCGTGCCAATCGCAATCGTTCTCGTCCAACAGCAACGGAAGAAAAATCGCCTCGAAGGCGAGCTCGAGATCCTACGTCCCAGCGCCTCATTCGTCGGCCTGCCCGCTCTTCAGACCAACGAGATCGCGCTCAGCGCGATCCTGCCCGTCGACGCGTTAGGCGGCAGCGACGCGCGCCTGTTTGTTAGGCGCAAGGCGGGCCGCAAGAAAGTCTGGATTGCGGCGCAAGGCGGACCGCTGCGCATCAACGACGTCGAGACGCCGATGAGTGAGCTCTACGACGCCGACACGATCGAGATCGGCGAGGCGAAGCTCCGCTTCAACCGCGTCGGCGACGAACGTCCCATCGAATCGAGCCAGGAGGATGACCTGTGAAGAACAACGTCGTGTTTCGCCCGACCGTGGTCGTCGGACTCGGCGGTACCGGCTACAACACGCTGCTCAAACTGAAGAAGCGCTTCGTCGAGGCCTACGGGTCGCTGCCGCCGATCATCCGCTTTCTCTCCATCGATACGACGGAGAACGCGGAAGGCGGCGAAAAGAACGCGCCCGACGAGCGTCTCGATCACAACGAGACCTACGTGCTGCAGGTCGGCAATCCGGCGAACCTGGTCAACGGCACGAATCCGCACATCGACGAATGGTGGCCGCCGGAGATTCCGACGCAGGCCATCATCGCCGGCGCCGGACAGGTCCGCGCTCGCGGGCGACTCGCGCTGTTCGCGAAAGCGTCCGAGGTGTATGGGCGCATCCGGCGCGCGGTCGACGACGTGCGAAACATCCGGAATCAGAAGCAGATGTACGCCGACGAGTTCCAGGTTTCCGAGCGCTCCGGTGTCGAGGTGCACATCGTCGGCAGTCTCGCCGGCGGCACGGGCAGCGGCACGTTTCTCGACGTCGCCTTCATGGCCCGCGACGTGATCGGCAGCGACGAGCAATCGAACTTCACCGCCGTGCTGCTTCTCCCCGGAATCTTCACGCGCATGAACGGCGTGGCGCTGGTCAAGCCGAACGCATACGGCGCGCTCAAGGAGATCGAACATCTCTCGACCTCGCGCGCGACGTTCACGGTCGACTACGGCTTCCGCCGCGTCGACGTGATGCGTCCACCCTTCGACGTCATCTATCTCATCGACAGCGTCAACGAGCAGGGGCGCGTGGTGACGGAGCAGAACGATCTGCACACGCTCATCGCCGACGGCATGTACGTGCAGATCGGCTCGCAGCTCGGCACCGATGCCGCGAATGCGGTCGACAACATCAAGACGCAGATCGCCACGCATCCGCGCGTGAAGGGGCGCTCGCCGCAATACTGCAGCTTCGGCGTGGCGTCGCTGACGATGCCGAGCTTCGACGCGTTGCTGTATGAAGACGCGAAGCGCCTGGTCAATGACGATCTGCTCAACGGCGCGGTCGGGGATTCGGAGATCGAAGAGGAAGTGCAGCGCTTCATCGATGCGAACCGGCTGCGCGAGGACGAAGCGGACCAGGTCATCGAGACGCTCAGCCAGCGCGAAGGCGGCGGTCAACTGCGCGTCCCGATGCCGCTCACGCAACTGACCTTCGACGCCAAAGCCGCGGGCGCGATCAAGAACCTGCACACCGTGCATCGCTCGAAAGCGGAGCGGCAGATCGCGCAGGTCATCGGCGCGAACTTCGACGCGCTGCGCGACCAGTCGGTCGCGGCGATCAACGCGCTGTGGGAGTCGATGGTCAACCGCAGCAGCGGATTCACGCGCGCGGAGCGGTTCTTCGAGAAGTTGCAGGCGAAGCTCGAGTGGTATCGGAACATGATGGACGGCGAGGCCAAAGAAGAACGCGCGCGCCTCAAGGCCATCAGCTTCAAGCAAGCGGAGGATCAGATCGCGGAGGCGGCGGGCGCATTTCTGCGGCGCGAGGCGCGGGTCAAGACCGCATGCGAGGTGTACGGAGGACTCGTCGATCGCGAGACGGAGCTGACGATTCGCGTCGCGCGGCTGGAGAAGGCGGCCGAGCTCTATTCGACCTTGCACGCGCACACGCAAGCGATTCTCGACGGCTGCTATCGCATTCGCGAGAACCTCAGCGCCGCGCGCAAGCAATTCGAACAGCAGTATCTCGATGCCACGAATTCGCGCGGCGCGTCGCGCCTGTTCGAGCAGACGGTCGGCTTCGACCCCGGTGCGCATCGCCCGCGCGTGACCGGCGAGGATTTCGTGAAGTGGTACGCCGATCAACACCGCGCGTCGCTATCGCAGTGGGCGGGACTGCGCGCCGCCGAAGTGCACGCGGACATTCAGCAGTTCGTCGAGAAGTGCTACGAGCCGCTGACGTCACTGACGATGGACGACATCCTGCGCCGCTCGTCGCCGGACGCCGTGGCCCAGCAACTCAAGCGTCTCGACAATCTTGCCGTTCCACTCTGGCGCTACGACCTCGGCCGCATTCCGGTCGTCAATCAAACGCTCATCAACGAGTTCTATCACTACGGCGTGGCCGACGCCGACACGACGGTGCTGAAGGAATCGCGTTACGAGACCGGATTGCCGAAGGGGATGGCCAAGCCATCGATGGTCTCCACGCGCGACACGAAGCGCATCCTCCTCTTCAAAGTGAAAACCGGACTGCCGCTGTTCGCGATCGCGGAAATGGAGGACATGGAGCGTGCCTACACCGATCCGAACAAGATCATCTCCACACACGTCGATCGCCGCTGGCAGGAGCTGCCGAATCTGATTCCGCGAAGCGGCGACGGCGAGGCGCTGCGCTGGTTCGCGCTCGCGCAGGCGCCCGAGCCGTTCGCAATCATCCGCCGCGACGGCGCGTGGTATTCGATGAAGTCGAAGAACGGCCGGCGCACCGAGAACAACATGGTGCGGCTGGCGCAGGGGCGCGTGCCGGCGTTCGCGGCGTTCGAGAAGAGCCGCGACCTCGTGCAGGAAGCCGAGGAAGCGATCGATGCGATCGTGACGCGCGAAGGCGCGGTGCGCGCGGCGCAGATCCTCCGCGAGTATGCGGAGTCGCTGTCGAAGCAGATGGCCAATGCGGTCGAGCCGCAGGTGAAGGATCAGGTCGAGAACGAGATCCTGGCCATCGAGGATTACGTGCGTCGCATGGAGACGCTGGCCTGATGCTCAAGCCGGTCAGCATCCTCGCTCTCGACGACATCGTCGCGCCGCTCGCGCATGCCGTGCAGCAGCGCGTCGCCGCGCATCACGGCGTCGACGATCTCGTGCAAGCGCGCGTTTGCGACCACGATCCCGAAGCGGCGATCCAGTCGATGCATGCGCAGCGGCAGCGTCCCGATACCCCGCTGCGTCTGCGCGACGACATCGGCACGCGCGAGCTCGTGCTGGTGATGCTCGCGGCGGCAGGACCTGCGCGCGTGTCGCTGCTCGAGATCACGCGTCGCATGCGCACGATCTACGAGACGCGCCGCTTCGCGTCGTTCGTGTCCATCGAGATTCTCTGCCTGCTGCCGGAAGCAGCCGGCGCATCGCAGCCGGAGGACTACGCGAACGCGTACGCGCTGCTCAAAGCCCTGAGCGCCGCGGACGAAAAGCCGTTCAACGAAGTGTGGCTGCTCGACGCAACGAATGGGATGCGCGTGCGCTTCGGCGCGATCGATGCGTTCCTCGACGTTTACGCCGACGCGATCACGGGAGCGCTGACGTACGAGCCGGAGATGAGCGGCGCGCTGCCGGGCATTCATCCGCGCGGGATGCATCCGACGTTCAGCTCGTTCGGATACGCGTCGCTGATCTTTCCGCGCGATCTCGCACTTCAACGCGTCGAAGCGCGCTTCGCCGCGGAACTGGTGCGCGAGAAGCTCCTCGCGGGCGCGCACGCGATGCACGCGCAGCTCGCGGCCAAACAGCTCGTCGCCGCGCAAGAGTTCGCGTTGCCGCTGACGCGCATCGGCGTCGAAGGCGGCCAGTCGCTCTTTCGTCGCTTCCAGCCGAAGACCCACGTCGATGAACGCACGCGCAGCACGGAAGAGATCATCGCCGCGGTGCGAGATGAGTTGCGGGCGTTTCGCGATTCGACGCACCTCGCCAATCTGCAGAGGCTCGCGAAGCAGGGCGACGAGACGATGCGCGATCACGCCACGCTCCTCGGCCGCACGGCCGACGAGTCGCTCGACCGCGACGGCTACGACGCCGCGAGCGGATTGCTCGAGGCGCTGCTCGATCCACTCCCCGAATTGCGTCCCGATGCGGAGCTCGCGCCACGAAATCTCGTGACGGAGATCCGCGGGGCGACGGCGGCGCTGGATGCGCGATTGCGCTTCACCCCGAATACGACGACCAGCGACGCGGCGCGGCGACGCGTGCGCGAGCTCTCCACGCTCATCGAGGACCAGAAGATCGTCGCCGACACCGTCGCGCCGGCCGATGCGGCGGAACAGTTGGAATCGCTCGAGCGCGAGAAGTCTTCGCTGCTTCGTCAACTGCCGGAGATGATCTTTGCCGAGGAGCGAGAGAACAGCGCGGCGCGCACGGCTGCGCGGGAGGCTGAAGACACGCGGCTCTTGGCGGAGACGGAAGCGCACGAGCAACATTTCCGCGAATTGTTCGTGCAGCTTCCGCGCGTAGAAGAGGCGTTGCGCGAGGCGCTGGAAACGCGGCGAACGTGGCTCTGGCAACAGCTCCTCATCACGATCGCCATCGCGATCGTGTACGCGGCGGGCACGATGCTGCGCGTTCCGCTTGCGTGGGCGGTGCTTGTCGCGCTCGTGATCTTTGTGATCGTCACCGGCATTCGCTACGTGACGCGGATCATTGCGCTGGTGCGCGACGCTCGGGAACGATTGGCGCGTCTCCGGTCGCAGATCGCGGCCGCGGATCAGGCGAAGAACGCCGCGCACAACGCCGAGCTGCAATTCGAATACGACGTGACGCATCGCCGCACGGCGCTGCGCGTGCTGCGCGCGATTCACGATGCGGCGAAGGAAATGCGGGACGCGATGCGTACGCGGCGCGAGGAGCTCGAGTTGCTCGCGACGTCCTTCGCGCCGCCATCGCTCGGATCGGGCCGGCTGTCCCTCAGCGTGCTCGACGACGAGGAAGTCGATGCCTGGTACGCGCAAACGATCGAAGATCGGCGGCCGTTCGCGCGCGAGTTTCCGATCCGCCGGTCGGAGTCGCGACGCCTGGCCATCGATGAGATGCGGCAGCGGATCGCATCGCACGCGGCCACGGCGTTCGCTGCTTTTCGCAAGCTCACGCTCGCGACGGCGGCATCCTCGCTCGCCGATGAGGCGAAGCTCACGCAACGTTTCAAGCGGCTTGTGGATCTCAGCGCGCCGCTCATCGAGTTGCGTGAAGACGATCTGCAGGCGCAGCGGTCGATGCAGCGCGATTGCACGCTGTGGCTCGAGTCGGGAGACGCGAGGTGGATCGCGCAGTTGCAGCGGCGATTCCCCGAGTCGCATGTGCGATCCGCGCCGGATGCGCTGTCGGTGCACGTGGTCACGCGCGTGCTGCACTATCCCGGCTACGTACTCGGGCAAGTCGACTATTACCGCGCGCAGTACGAATCGGCTTCGAGTCCCGAGCGCACCGAAGTCGCCGATCTCGTTCCGACGGAAGTGGTGTTCGGCGCGCGCGTGCACGCTGCCTACGAGCAGATCCTCCTCGCCCGCGCCCTCGGCATCGTGAGCATGCGCGACGGCGAAACGCATCTCGCGGCGGCGCAACGGCTCGCCGCGCCGGAGAGCGCCGCGGATCGCGAGCAGCTCGACAACGCGCTCGTGCCCCGGCTGGAGACCACGCCCGACGTGACTCGCGAGCTGCGGTCGCTGCGCCATTCCGTGCCGCTCACGCCGCTCGATCGCAACGTCCTCAATGGCCTTTTGAAAAAGTACGCAACGCTATGAGCTTCTATCTGCGCAAAACTGTGTCGGTCGGACCGTTCCGATTCAACTTGTCCGGATCGGGCGTGGGCATGTCGGTCGGTGTTCGCGGATTTCGCGTCGGGTCCGGACCGCGCGGCAATTACGTGCACCTCGGGCGTGGCGGCGTTTATTACCGCCACACGTTTCCCGCGAATTCTCCGCCGCCGCAGGCAGCGATGCAGGAGATCGAGTCGGGTGCGGCGTCGGAGATCGTCGATGCATCGTCCGAGGCTCTGCTCGAGGAGATCCGGGCGAAGCGGCGCACGCTCGCGCTGCGGCCGTTCGCGATTGCATTTGGAGTGTTGCTGCTGATGATCGCGTTCGCTTCGGGCTCAGGATGGGCGCTCCTGTGCTTCGCCATCGCCGGTTGCATCACGATCCTCGGCGCGGGCTATCGCGATCGCATCGCGAAGACCGTCGTGATCCTTTACGAGCTCGAGCCGCAAGTGGAGGACGCGTTCCGCCGCTTCGGCGAATGGGCGCAGGCGCTGGCCGGTGCGGGTCGAACGTGGCACGTTACCGCGACGGACCGCGTGCGGGATCGCAAGTACAACGCCGGCGCGAGCGATGTCGTGCAGCGTCATGTGACGGCGGTGCGCCATGCGGAGCCGCCGTTCCTCAAAACGAACGTGCCCGTGCTGAGCGTCGGCGTGGGACGACAGACGCTCTACTTTCTGCCCGACCGGCTCCTGGTGTACGACGCCTCCGGCATCGGCGCGATCTCGTATCGCACGCTCGACCTCTCCGTTGAGAAACAGCGCTTCATCGAAGAGGGCAGCGTGCCCACGGACGCGACGGTCGTCGACCGCACATGGCGGTACGTGAACAAGAGCGGAGCTCCGGATCGCCGCTTTCGCGACAATCGGGAAATCCCGATCTGCCTCTATGACGAACTGACGTTTCGCACGCCATCCGGCTTGAACGAAATCCTGCAGGTCTCTCGATCGGGTGTCGGTGAGGGATTCGTGGCTGCGGTGCGCTATCTGGCGAGTGTCACTCCCTGAGCGCGAGCCTTTCCACCGCCTCGCGCAACTTCTGAATCTCGTCGCGCATCCCGGCGATCTCGGCATCGGTCTCTTCGTTCTCGGGAACGAGGAACCATGCGGCGAGCGCCGCGGAAAAGGCTCCGAAGAGGCCGACGCCTGCCGTCATCAGAATCGCGGCGACGATGCGTCCCTCCGCGGTGACCGGGTAGTACTCGCCGTAGCCGACGGTGGTGATCGTGGCGAAGGCCCACCAGAGCGCATTGCCCGCGGTCTTGATGTTTGCTTCGCCCGAATTTTCGAAATGAAGGATGGCGGTGCTGCTCGCGGTGATGAGGACGAGCGCGAGCAGCGTCGCGATCAACAGCGTCGACTGGCGGCGCTTGCTCAGAATCGCCGTCGACAGCACGCGCGCCGCGCGGATCGAGCGCAGCAACCGGGTGATGCGCACGATGCGGGCGAGTCGCCCCCAGCGCATCGGGTCGAGCATCGGAATCGCGGACAAGAGGTCGAGCCATCCCCACGTCGCCAGATAGCGCAGCCGGTCCGGCGCCGTCCACAACGAGACGACGAAGTCGATCGCGAACGCGATGCAGATCACGAAGTCCGCAACGTCGAGCACCGCCTCGATCTCCGGATCGTCGGATGCATGCTGGACGATGATTCCGGCGAGAGCGAGGACGCACAACGCCAGCATGAACAGTTGATACAGCGGCATCACGCGCGGCGTGGCGGTCATGTCGTTTACAACCTGCTCCCCAGGAAAGAGAGGCGACGCCTCCGGCGACGCGCGTCGGGGTCTTTCGATCGGGAGGCTCCTCATGAACACACTGCTGCTCGTCGCTGCTGCGGCTGTGGTCGCAACTCTCGCTGTCTTGTTGTGGATGGCCCTGCGTCGGCTCGCGGAAGAAGTGGGGCGGACGCGAAACGAGACGCACTCCGCGACGGCCGCGCTGCGGCAGGAAGTGGCCGCGACGGTGACCGCGCACGGAACGATGCAGCGGCAGGACCTCGACGCGATTCGCGCGTGCGTCGAGAAACTCACCGACTCGAACGAAGCGCGCATCGACGCCGTGCGGCGCATCGTCGACGAGCGCCTCCGCGAGATCCAGGCGATGACCGCGCACGAGTTGCAGGAGATGCGCGTCACCGTCGACGAGAAGCTCCAAGGCACGCTGACGCAACGCCTCGGCGAGTCGTTCGCGCTCGTCACCGAGCGGCTCGAACAGGTGCACAAGGGCTTGGGCGAGATGCAGACGCTCGCGAACGGCGTCGGCGATCTGAAGAAAGTCCTCTCGAACGTGAAGGCGCGCGGCGGATGGGGAGAAGTGCAACTGGAGACGCTGCTCGAGCAGATGCTCTCGCCCGAGCAGTACGAGCGCAACGCGGTCACGAAGGAGATGAGCCGCGAGTCCGTCGAGTTCGCGGTGAAGTTCCCGGGCAAAGGAGACGTTCCGCTGCTCCTGCCGCTCGATGCGAAGTTTCCGGTTGAGGACTACCAGCATCTTCTCGACGCGCACGACCGCGGTGATGCCGAAGGAATCGACGCGGCCGGCCGGCGGCTCGACGGCGCCGTGCGCAACGCGGCGAAAACGATTCGCGAGAAGTACGTCAATCCGCCGGTGACGACCGACTTCGCGATCATGTTCCTGCCCACCGAAGGCTTGTATGCCGAGGTGTTGCGGCGGCCGGGACTCGCGGAACAGATCCAGCGCGAGTGCGGAGTGCTCATCGCCGGACCGACGACGCTGACGGCGATCCTCAGTAGTCTGCAGATGGGCTTCCGCACGCTGGCGATCGAGAAGCGCTCGAGCGAAGTGTGGCGTCTGCTCGAAGCGGTGAAGACCGAGTTCACGAAATTCGGCGACGTGATCGCGAAGGTCAATCGCAATCTCGAGACTGCGCGCAATCAGATGGATGCGCTGGCGACGCGCACGCGCGTCGTGACGCGGAAGTTGAAAGACGTCGGCGAGTTGCCGGAGGCCGATGCGAACCTCCTGCTCAAGCTTGCGCCGCCGGCGGCGGCCGCGGCGGACGAGGACGATGAGGCCTGGGTCGAGGCGCGGCCGTGATCCCGATCGCGCGCGAGCTGGAGGCCGCGCGGCAGCGGCTTCTCGATCTCACCCTGCGCAATCGCCTGCTCAACTATCGCCCCAGCGCGTTGCGCAGCATCCGCGTCATCGGCGAGTTGCCCGCGGAGATCTACGACGCGCTCGTGTTGCGCGAGAAGGCGCTCGAGTTTCGCGGAACGACGAAGGGCGCCGCGACGCACGACGACACGTGGGCGGCGCAGACGACACTCGAGTCGCGGCACACCGATCGTTTTCTGCAGACGCCGTACGACGAAGAGTCGCTGGTGAAGAAGCTGTTTCGCGTCTACCACGAAGGACGCAGCGCGGTGGAAGAGCAGGGCTACACCGTCGCGCATCTGGCCATCGGCTTTCTGGAATGGTTCGAGAACGACGAGAGCGATGCGCCGCGGCGGGCGCCGTTGATCCTCGTGCCCGCGGAGCTCGAGCGCGTGCGTGCCGGCGATTTCTCGAAAGTGCGATGGACGGGCGAGGACGTGTTCGCGAACATCTCGCTCGCCGCGAAGCTCGTCGAGCACGGCGTCGTGATGCCGACGTTCGAGGCGCCGGAAGAGAAGAGCGGCATCGATGCGTGGCTGCAGCGCGTCGTCGAGGCGATCGCGCGCAAGCCGCGCTGGCGCGTGCTTTCGGAGCTCACGCTCGACTTCTTCAGCTTTACGAAGTTCGTCATGTTCAAGGATCTCGATCCGGCGACGTGGCCCGACCAGCGGAAGCCGCACGATCATCCGCTGCTGCAGACGCTCTTTCATCCGTCCGGAGAATCGAAGGGCGGCGGATTCGATGCCGGCGAGATCGATGCGAAGCTGACTGCGCGCGATCTGTGGCATGTGATGGACGCGGATCCGTCGCAGATCGCGGTCATCGAAGACGTCAAGGCCGGCCGCAACCTCGTCGTGCAGGGTCCACCCGGAACGGGAAAGTCGCAGACGATCACGAACCTGATCGCGGAGACGCTCGCCGCGGGACGAACGGTGCTGTTCGTAAGCGAGAAGATGGCCGCGCTCGAAGTGGTGAAGTCGCGCCTCGATCGCGCCGGTCTCGCGCCGTTTTGTCTGGAGCTGCACAGCCGGAAGTCGAACAAGAAAACCGTTCTCGCGGAGTTGGAGCGCTCGCTCGGATCGAAGCCGTTGGCGGCGTTGCCGGAAGCGGACGAGCACGAGCTGCTCAAATGCGATCTGAATCGCTACGCGCGCGAGCTCGGAGCACCGGCCGGCGCGTGGCAGCGCACGCCATATCAGCTCTTCGGAGTTCGCGAGGCCGCGCTCGCGCAACTCGGCTCCGATGCGTGCGCCGCGCCGCTGATCGCGAACGCAGCGTCGGTCGGCGATGCAGATGTCGCCGCAGCGGAGAGCGCGCTGCGCGATCTTGCGTACATCCTGCCGGCGGTGCATCCGGTGTCATCGCATCCTTGGCGGGCGAGCGCGCGTCGCGCGATGGTGCCGCAGGATGAACAAGAGATGCGGCCGCGTCTTGCACGTGCACACGAAGCAACGCGTGCCGCGATGGATGCCGCCACTGCGCTGGCTGCTGAGAGCGGAGTCGAGGAGCCGCGGAGTCTCGCGGAGATCACGCGTGCGACGAATGCGGCGGAGGTGACGTTAGGCGGCGGCGCGCCTACCGAGGCGGCGTTG
>Ga0075428_100005879_pt1 | contig 13632 bp, 12 predicted proteins | sample RhiMetdeltSRZDD2_FD_75291 | JGI IMG/M metagenome (GOLD analysis project Ga0075428, IMG submission 75291) | Populus rhizosphere microbial communities from Tennessee, USA - Rhizosphere MetaG P. deltoides SRZDD2 | ecosystem: Host-associated > Plants > Roots > Rhizosphere > Soil | place: USA...
CCGCCGCCGAGCGTGAAACTTTGGATCGCTGTGGCGGACCGCGGAGGCGAACTTAGGGTCCTCTGACAGCGAGCGTTCGATCTGCTCGAACAGCCGCTGCTCGTGCTCGGATAGCGGCACGGCACCCCTCCCCGGCAGACTCGACACTTCCCGAAGGAATACTTCCAGCAGTCGGACAACTGCTACGTGTCAGTCTACGAGGGCACAGGGCAGTTCGAAAGCAGGACAGGTTCAGCTAGACCCCTCGCTACGGCGGCGCACGAGGCTTGCCGGGCCGACGGCTCCCCGGCCGAAGCGCGCCCAGACCGCGTCGGTGGCGACCTCGGCGTCTCGCCAGGTGTGTTCTGGCTCGTCAAGGGCTGGTTGGCGGGCCGCGCCCTCAGTGTTGGTCAATCCCTCGAGCCGGACGCCGACCAGGCGTAGGCGCTGGCCACCGCGGGCGGCCTCGAGAAGCTCCCAAACCGTGCGAAAAATCTCCTGTGCCACATCGGTGGCGGCGGCCAGGGTGCGGGACCGGGAGATGGTCTTGAAGTCGGCGAAGCGGATTTTGACCGAGACCGTGCGGCCGGCCACGCCGCTGGCCCGGGCCCGCGCCGCCACCTGCTGCGAGAGCCACAGCACGGTGCGGCGGAGGGTGTCGGCATCGGACACGTCGACGTCGAAGGTGGTCTCCGAGCCCAGCGACTTGTCTATCCGGTCGGTGCTGACCCGGCGGGAGTCCCGCGCCCAGGCCAGGGCGTGCAGGTGCTCGGCCAGGGCGACGCCGACGGCCGAGCGCAGCAGGCCCATCGGGGCGTGGGCGAGATCGGCGATGGTGGCCAGACCGTAGCGTTTGAGCGTCAACTCAGTCTTCTCCCCGACCCCCCACAGCGCCGAGATCGGCAGCGGGTGCAGGAACTCCAGCTGCTTGGCGACCGGGATGACAATCATGCCATCCGGCTTGGCCCGGGTGGAGCCGAGCTTGGCCAGGAACTTGTTGCCCGCCACCCCGATCGAGCAGGTCAGCCGCAGCTCGCCGGCGATCCTGCGGCGGATCAAAGCGGCGATGGTGGCCGGCGAGCCGAACAGGCGCTGGGCGCCGCCGACGTCGAGGAACGCCTCATCGACCGAGAGCGGCTCCACCAGCGGGGTGATGTCGCGGAAGACCGCCATCACCTCGCCCGACGCCTCCACATAGGCCTTCATGTCGGGCGGCAGGAAGATGCCCCGCGGGCAGCGGGCACGCGCCTGCATGCCGGGCATGGCGCTGCGCACGCCGAATTTGCGCGCCTCGTAACTCGCTGACGACACGACACCGCGCGGCCCGGCACCGCCCACGATCACCGGTTGGCCGCGCAGCTCGGGGCGGCGCCGCACCTCCACGGACGCGTAGAACGCATCCATGTCCACATGCAGGATGTGGCAGCCGGCGTCGTCGGTCACAAACGAAGGCTACGACGGACGTATGACAATTAGCGGGATCGCCATCTCTACTTCGGTCATGGCCCCGTGCATGGCCACCAGCCTGGAGACGGTCGGCGGATCGAACGTCGGCGTCAACAGAGCCCAATCGTCCTGGCATACCATCACGACCTCACCGATGCGGTCGACGAAGGCCCGATCCACCGGCCCATACCAACCCGCCTCGATCGCCTCCTCGCGCGTGCCGACCCAGGCCGCCGGCCCGGCGATCAATCGCCACGCCTGCAACACATCCCGGGTCGCGCCCGGCAGGGTGTGCAGGTAACGCACCCGGGGTTCGCCGGCGATGACGCGGATGCCGTCGAGGTAGTCGTCGAGGTTGATCCGGTGGTCAGCCGGCACGTTGAGCTGGCCGTGGTCGGCGGTGACGATCAGCGCGGCGTCACGCGGCAGGCGCTGCGCGACCGTCGAGACCAGTCTGTCCACTTCGGACGCCGCGAACCTCCACTCGTCGGAGTCAACCCCGTAGCTGTGACCGGCCTTGTCCAGCTCTGGATGATATCCATAGACAATTTTGTGGGTACCCGTTAATGCCCTCAAAACCCCCGAAGCGACCTCGTCCACGCCGCAAGCGCCCCGATAATCGGTCCCGCGCGTGGTCACCTCGGTCAGGCCGCTGCCCACATACTCCGGCCGGTTCACGATCACGGGCGAAAACTCTTGCGCCGCAAGGTAAAGCGTCGGCACCGGCTGCCACACCTCGGGGATCGGGTAGTCCTTCCAGACGGCGTGGCTGATCACCATGTCGGTGCCGGGCACGGCCGCGAAGAAGGACAGGATCCCGTGGCTGCCCGGCGGGACGCCGGTGGCCAGGCTGACCAGGCTGGTCGGGGTGGTGGACGGGAAGCCGCAGGTGATGCGCCGCGCCGGGATCGTCGATATGTAGGGCCCCATCAACGGCAGCTGGTGATAGCCCATGCCGTCGATGAGCAGGACCGCCACCTTGCTCACGCCCTCGAGGCGCGCGGTGAGACCGAGCCGATCGGTCATGCCCGGCAGACCAAGCGCCGCAAGGGCTCCGGGGATCACGTCGGCGAGCGTGCCGGCTTGGTAGTCGGGGGTGATCATCGGCGGGCCAGCAGGTGCAGCTGAGTGGCGATGTCGCGGTAGGGCGGCAGGTCGGAGGCGGCCAGCTCGAACCCGACCAAGCCTTCCGGATCGGCGTCGGCCAGCACACCCGGTACCAGATCCGCCACCACACGAACGCCGTGCACCTGCTCGACCGCCAGCCCGGCCCGGGTGAGCAGCCCGGTCGCCCCCTCGATATCGAAGCGGCGCAACAGCGATCCCCGGCCCGCGACCCGGTCGGCGCCGGGCGTGAGCAGCTGCTCGGCGAGGTGGAACTGGCCGGCGATGGCGCGGCCGAGCACGGCGGCGCTGCGGTTGGCCACGAGCACGCTCGCCGCGCCGCCCGCACGCAGCACCCTGGCCAGGGCCGCGGCCACGCTCTCGGGGTCGTCGGCGACCTCGAGCACCGCGTGGCACAGCACCAGATCGGCCTCGCCCGGCGAGACCAGCGAGGCCAGCGAGTCGGCGTCGCCCTGCAGCCCGTGCACGCGGTCGGCGACACCGGCGTCGGCCGCCCGGCGCAGCAACGCGGCCAGGGCGTCCGGGCTCGGATCGACCACCGTCACCGTGTGGCCGGACTCGGCCAGCGGCACCGCGAACCCGCCCGTGCCTCCGCCCACGTCGACGACGTTGAGCTTGTGCCCGTCCTGCCCGGCCAGCTCGGCGCGCAGCACGGACCAGATCACCGCGGTCCTTGCTCCAACACGATCCACGGGCCGAGATTACCCGCCCCGGCTGCTACCTTCCCTTCAGCGGCGGGCCTGGTGGCCCTTTTGTATCACCAGCGCGCCGGAGTACCGGCCGGTCAGCTCGGCCACCTCGGCGTCGGACAGGTCGGCGGTCATGCGCAAAGCGCAGGCCAGCGGGTCGATCGCGGTGGCGAACGCCATCTTGTCGGCGCCCGGCAGGAACCGGCGCTTGCTCAGCTCGACCTGGAGCCTGGTCAGCTCCACCCACGACCGCGAGCAGGTCTGGACGCGGAACGACTTGCCGCCCGCGACCTCGGTCAGGGCCGCCATCTCCTTGGCGAGGTCGGCCGACTGGACCACCCCGACCACGAGCACGCCGTTGCCGTCCACACCCAGCCCGGTGAAGGTTTCCCGATGGCCGTCAACGTATTCGGCCAGGGTCTTGCCCGGCGACCCGGCGATGTAGACGACCACCGTCGCGCCCAGCTCGACCAGGCTGCCGCCGGCCGGCTCGGTGTTGACCACCGTGCCGGCGTCGGTCACGATCCCGGGCTCGTAGCGCAGGATCGGGACCAGTCCGGCCTTGATGAGCGTCCCGTCCGCCTCGGCGGCGCGCGACGCCACCAGTTGCGGCATGGACATGCGTTCGCCTTCCGGCGCGGGCGACTCGCTGGGCGCGTTGGCCACCGGCGTCGGGTGGGTCGGGGGCTGGGCACAGGCGGCCAGTAGGCACATCAGGCCCATCAACAAGAAGCGCATGCGGTTCACCATGTCATCAGCGTGACGGCGAGGTACCCCTCGATCGTCGCGATCGACTCGCCGTAGGCGATGGTGCCGCCCGCCGCCGAGGCGATCGCCATACCGCCGATGTAGGCGACGTTGTTGGTACCCCTGATGTAGATCGGCGCGCCCGAGTCGCCCGGCTGCATGAACACCGAGTTGCTGCGGATCGCCTCGATGAGCCCGTAGGTGCAGCCGTACCAGTCGCAGAACACGCCGTTGGTGGAGGTGATCCGGATGCTGCACAGCGCGCGGCTCACCATGCCGCTGAAGCAGACGAAGTCGCCGACCTGGGCGTTGAACCGCCCGACAACGGTGCGCGTCGACGGGCAGCAGGGGTCGACGTGGATGACGTTGTCATAGGTCTCGGCGCCCGAGCGGATGCCCAGGATGTCGTAGCCCGGGAAACCCCAACGCCCCCAAGTGAATCCGTAGTACTTCGGTCCGGAGTAGACATAGGTGCTCTCGCCGAAGCAGTGCCCGGCCGTGACCGAGCCGTATTGGCCGTCGGAGGCGTTGCGCCGCACCGAGAACGCGGCCGTGCAGGTGTTGGTGTAGCTGGGGCCGGGGCCTTCACGCAGGCCGGCGCCGCCGAAGTGCGGCCGGCCGTCATCGAGCCGTCCCGCGCGCCCAGCGGCGCCCAGCGTCACGACGGCCCGGTCACCGAGCTTCTCCCTCAGCGCGGCGGCGGCTTGCGGATAGCGGCTGTCGAAATTTATGTGGTACCGCGAATCGCCGGCCTGCAACGAATAACTGAACGCAGCCCGGACAGCGTCGGGGTGCCACAACCGTCCGGTTAGGACATTCTCGGCGTCGATGAGGTCGGCGGCGCTGTGGCAGCCGGTGATGACTTTGGCCCCGGTCACGTTGACCCCGTTCTTCAGCTCCGGGGTGGTAACGACCGTGACGGTCCGCGTCACCGGATCGGCCACGGTGCCGATCAGGCCGCGCCGCAGCTGCTCCGACACCCGCTCCTTGACGTTGGGCGCGCCCAGGGTGTGGGCCACGTTGTCCAGCACCGCGTGGTTGAGGTCCCGGAAGGCCACGTCGTCCTCGTACGCCTCCACGTTCACTAGGTGGGACAGTTCCACCGTGCACGGGGCCGGGGTGTCGGCGCGCGCGCCGGTTGCGGGGGTCACGGTCGCCACGATCAGTGCGATCGTCACCGTCATCGATCTACCTAGCACTCGGAGAACCTACCGATTCCCCGGGCATTCACACAAGAGAATGTTTATGCCTCGTTAGGCAGATAGCAACCACAAGATCACAGAGAGCGACAGCAGCGACAGGATGCTCGTGACGAGGACGGCGTCGCGGCTCAACCCGTTGGGCACGTTGTACTGCGTCGCATAGACAAAGGTGTTCTGCGCCGTCGGCAGCCCGGCGAAGATCGTCACCGCGATCAGGTCGATGCCGTGCAGATCGAACAGCCAGCGCGCGGCGGCATAGGCCACCAGCGGCTGGAGCACCAGCTTGGCCGCCGTGACCATCCCCAGCTCGGGTCGCCATAATTCTGTCGCGTGCAAAGCAACGCGCGGCGGCGCCGCGGGGATGGCCGGCGAATCGGCCGGGGCATGCCCGGTGCCGGCAAGCCGGCGCGGCGCCGCACCAGAATCACCGCGCAACGACATGCCCAGAGCGAAAAGGGCCAGCGGCGCCGCCGCCCCGGCCAGGATCTCCAGCGGCCGCAGCACGACGTCCGGCAACTTCAGCCCCACCACCGTGACCAGCGTCCCGAGCAACGATGCCGAAACCACGGGCACCCGCAGAGGCAGCCAGGCGATCCGCCGCCACCCGTTGGAGCTCAGGTCCAGCGCGGCCACGATGAACGGCGTGACGATGACGGTCTGGAAGGCGACCACCGCCACTACGAGCGAAACATCTTGCAGCACATAGAATCCCACCGGGATGCCCAGGTTGCCGGAGTTGACGTAGGAGGACGCCATCGCCGCCACGACCCGCTCCCGGCGCTCGCCCTTCACCAGGGCACGGCCCACCAGGTACGCCAGCGCGAAAATCACCACCGTGCTGACGGCGAACGCGGCCAGCGGCACCAGCGGAAGCTCCCGCAGCGGGAGCTTGGCCAGCGTGGTGAAGATGACCGCCGGGATCGCCAGGTGGAAGGCGAAGGAGGTCAACGCCTTCTGGGCGGCCGGCTCGAACCACCCGAACCGCGCCGCCACCCACCCCAGCAACGTAATCGTCCAGAGCGGGAGGAAGGCGGCCAGCACGCGCCAAAACTACTAGAGGTCAGGGGGCGTTGACGCCGATGTTCAGGGCGGCCAGGTAGCCGTCGCCGTCGGCCACGGTCGTCATCACCAGCCGCTGGTCGAAGATGCTGTCGTTGTTGTTGAATTTGTCCCGGCCGGAGTGGTTGGTGTATGGCGGTTTCTGGTAAACGAGCGCGTTCACCTTCTCGTCGAAGAACAGCTGGCTGGTGAGCAGCGTCGCGTTGTTGAGGTGCACCTTGAGGTGGATGTGCACGGTCCGGCCCCGGTACCACCCCGGATAGATCGTCATGAACTGCACCACGCCGTCAGCGTCGGTGACCTGTGCGCCGCGCAGGAAACGCTGCTCCTTGGCGGACTCAAAACCCGAATAAACGCCGCCGGCGTCTGCATGCCAGATCTCCACAACAGCATCTGGTACCGGTGAGCAGCCCGGAAGGTCTTGGACCCGCAGCGCCACGACCAGCCTCGCCCCCGGCCGGTCCTCGTGGATGTCCGAGCGCATCAAGTCGGCATCCAGGTAATACGGTCCCTCGGTCTGCTGCGGCGCCAGCGCGCAGGTGCCGGCCCGCGACAGCAGCTCCATCGGATCGCTGCCCATCGGGATGCTTGCGCCCGAGCCGTCCGGTCTCCCGATGTCCGGTGTTGCCGTGGGCGAGACGTTGGGCGTGCAAGCGGCGAGAAGGGCGCCGATCCCGGCCGTCCCGCCGGTGATCAGCGCCCTTCGCCTGGTAAACGGTGTCATGCACCCAGACTGTAGGGGAATCCTGTGCCTCAGCTGTGCCCGTCGTCCTTGCGATGTTCAGCGAGGAAGCGCTCCAGCTCGGCGCCCAGCTCCTCCGCGCTCGGCAGCGGCGTGTCCTGGGTCAATAAGTTGGTGCCGCGCCCCCGCATGAACGCGTCGTACTGCTCCTCCAGCGCCCTCACCACGGCGGAGGCCTGCTGGTTCTCGGTGAGCTGCCGCTCCACCTCGGCCCGCACGTTCTCCCCGGCGATGCGCAGCGCGTCGGTCGGCAGCAGCAGGCCGGTGGCGCGCGACACCGAGGTCAGCAGCAGCTCGGCAGCCTGCGGATACTCGCTCTCGGCGAGGTAGTGCGGCACGTGGGCGGCGAACCCGATCGCGTCCAGGCCCTGCTGGCCCATGCGGAACTGCAGCAGGTTGGTGACGCTCGCGGGCACCTGCACCTTGGCGATCCACGGTTCATAACCCGCGATCAGCTCCGGGCGGGTGCCGTGCGCGGTGACGCCGCCGGGGCGGGTGTGCGGGATCGACATCGGGATGGCGTGGATCCCGACCATGAGCCGCACGCCGAGGTCGCGGATCAGGCCGATGAGGGCGGCGATGAATCTCTCCCACTGCAGGTCCGGCTCGGGGCCGGTGAGCAGCAGGAACGGCGTGTCGTGGTCGTCGCCCAGCACGTGCAGCTCCAGCTCGGGATCTTCGTAGGACTCCCAGTGGTCGGCGGAGAACTGCATGATCGGCCGGCGGGACCGGTAATCGAAAAGCTGGTCTATGTCAAACTTGGCGATCATGGTTGAGCCCAGCGACTCCATCAGGTGCTCACGCGCGAGGCGCCCGGCGTTTCCGGCGTCGACGAACCCGTTCAGCGCGTGAAGGAGCACCGGCCGCCCGAGGTCTTCCCGCCGGGCGGTGAACTCATAGAGGCCCTTTGGATCTAGCACGAGTCTTCTCCCTCAGCGAGTTTGATACCGGTGGCAACGCTTTCAGCGTGGCTGAAATTCCGCGAGCCGGGCCCGCTCTCGGGCCGGAGCTCCCACCGGTACCAAGGAAAAAGAAAAGCGCACAAAGCGCCGCATTAGCCGCCGACTGCCCGCAGCCAGACCGCGGTGTCGGCGGGGACGGTGTCCGAGACCGGCGCGCTGGCCAGGATGACCCCCGTCCCGCCGGGCAGCGCCACCGGCTCCGGCCCGAAGTTCACCACGCACGCCAGCTGATCGCGCCGGAAGGCGATCACCTGCTCGCCCAGGTCCAGCCAGCTCACCTCGCCCTGCCAGCCGTGGCGAAGGGCGAGCGCGCAGCGATAGAGCGCCAGCATCGACGCCGGGTCGGTGGTCTGCGCCTCGGCGGTGAGCCTCGCCCACGACTGCGGCTGCGGCAGCCAGGGCGCGGCACCGTTCGGGCTGAAACCGAACGGCGGGGCGACACCGGACCACGGCAGCGGCACCCGGCATCCATCGCGCCCGCGGTCGATGCCGCCCGAGCGCGACCACCTCGGGTCCTGAAGCAGCGTCGCGGGAATGTCCTCCACCTCCGGCAGACCCAGTTCCTCGCCTTGGTACACATAAGCGCACCCGGGCAACGAGAGGGCCAGCAGTGCGGCGGCCCGAGCCCGGCTCGTGCCCAGCGCGATATCGGCATTGGAGCCGTTGAGATCCGGGATCCAGTAGTGACTGGTGTCGGCGCGGCCGTAGCGGGTCACATGCCGCACGACGTCGTGGTTGGACAGCACCCAGGTGGGCGGGGCACCGATCTTGAGGTGCGTCTCGAGCGTGGTCGTGACAACCTCGCGCATCAGGTCCGGCTCCCACGGGCAGGACAGGAACGCGAAGTTGAACCCGGTGTGCAGCTCGTCGGGGCGCAGGTACCGGATGAAGTCCGGATCCCACAGCTCGCCTACGAAGATGCGCTTGCGCGGGTAGCTGTCGGCGATGCGCCGCCAGGAGCGGTAGATGTCGTGCACGCCCTCCTGGTTGAAGTAGCCGTCCAGCCGGCTGAGGTCCTTGACCAGCTGGTTGGCGACGTCGATGCGGAACCCGTCGACGCCGCGGTCGAACCAGAACCGCAGGGTCTGCTCGAAATCCTTGCGCACCAACGGATTTTCCCAGTTCCAGTCGGGCTGCTCGGGCGCGAACATGTGCAGGTAGTACTGGCCGTCGGGCACTTGCGTCCAGGCCGGGCCGCCGAAGATGCTCTGCCAGTCGTTGGCCGGCTCGTCGCGGAACCAGAACAGGTCGCGTTCGGGCGAGCCGGGCTCGGCCCTCAGGGCGGCCTGGAACAGTGGATGCCGGTCGGAGCAGTGGTTGGGCACGATGTCGAGGATCACCTTGAGCCCCAGCGCATGCGCCTCGTCGATGAGTCGTTCTCCCTCGGCGAGCGAGCCGAACAGCGGATCGATGTCGCGATAGTCGGCCACGTCGTAGCCGGCGTCGGCCATCGGCGAGGTGTACCAGGGGCTGAGCCAGATCGCGTCGATGCCCAGGTCACGCAGGTAGGGCAGGCGGGCGCGGATACCCGCGATGTCGCCGACACCGTCGCCGCTGCCGTCGGCGAAACTGCGCGGGTAAACCTGATAAATAGCGGCGTTTTCGATCCAACTCATGAACGCAACTCTAGAACCATGGCGTCGGCCGGGTTGAGGCGTGATACTGGTAGGCCGATCGTCTCCAGCGCCCGGCCCGTCCACCGCGTGCCGTCTTCGGCGAAGCCGAACGTGGTGGGGACGAGCCCGCCGCCGTGGGGCCGCAACGCGATGGTGACGGTGTAGGTGGCCGACGGTTCGAGCCCGGGCAGGCGCAGCCGCATCGGATAGGGGCGCAGCGGGGTGTTCGCGACGGTGCTGGAGATCTGCGCATAGCTGAACAATGCCCGGCTGCGGTCGGCCGAAACCACCCCGTGCACGATCGCGCTCGGATCGGGCAGGTCCGGCACGACCACGGTGCCGCCGTGCAACAGATCCCGCGTTGACTTGTACAGGTTGATCCATGCCGTCAACGTTGACAGCTCATCGGCGTCGCACTCGGTGAGGTCGCGCTCGATCCCGGCGTGGCCGAAAAGCGCTGTGGCGCAACGCATCTCGAGATCGGTGACGCGGCCGGTGATGTGCGTGCGGGTCGGGCCGACATGGGCCCCGATCAGCTCGGGCGGCAGCAGCAGCCCGGTCCACAACTGGATCAGCTGGCGGTCGACGGGATCGTTGGTGTCCGACGTCCACACCCGATCGGTGCGCTCCAGGATGCCCAGGTCCACCCGGGCCCCGCCGGACGAGCACGACTCGATCTCCAGGCCGGGATGGCGGGACCGCAGCTCGTCGAGGAGCCGGTACACGGCAAGGGTTTGTGCGTGCACCGCGGCCCGGCCGTCGTGGGTGGTCGCCTCGCTGAGATCCCGGTTGTGGTCCCACTTGATGAAGTCGATCCGGTACTCCTTGACCAGGCTGTCCAGGCGCTCCAGCAGGTAGCGGTAGATCTGGGGGCGGGTGAGGCTGAGCACCTGCTGCCGGCGGGACTCGGCGGGCAAGCGGCCGGGCGCGGCCAGGATCCAGTCGGGATGGGCGCGCGCCAGGTCGGAGTCGGGGTTGACCATCTCCGGCTCGAACCACAGCCCGAACTGCATGTTGAGCGAGTGGACATGCTCGACGAGTGGATGCAGTCCATGTGGCCAGACTGATTCGTCAACGTACCAGTCGCCGAGCCCGGCATGGTCGTCGCGCCGGTGGCGGAACCAGCCGTCGTCGAGCACGAAGCGCTCGACACCCACCTCAAAAGCCTTGTCCGCCAGCGCCTTCAGCTTGTCGAGGTCGTGCCGGAAGTAGACCGCCTCCCACGTGTTGAGCACCACGGGCCGCGGCTTGCGCGGGTGCGCGGGGCGCGCCCGGAGCAGGCGGTGGAAGCGGTCGCGCAGACCGTCCAATCCCGACCCCGAGTAGGCGAAGTAGACCCACGGCGTCTCGTAGGTCTCCCCGGGCTCCAGCCGCACCTCGCCCGGGTCGAGCAGCTCACCGCCGCCCAGCGCCCCGACCGAGTCCGGCAGCCGCTCGGCGCTGTGCTCGTGGTTGCCGCTCCACCCGACGTGGACCGCCCACACCTGGCCGGTGCGGTTGGCGAATCCCTGGGTACCAAGGAAAAGCAAAGTCGTGGAGTCATGGCCGGTGCGCCCGCGGCGGTTCTCTCTACTGTGGACGCCGTAGCCGAATGACGATCGTTGCGGCATGCGCTCCAGCGCCCAGCGGCCCACCAGACCCAGCGCCTCCGTGGCGGTGTCGGGGATCGGCAGCACGCACCGCAGCGCACCCACCGTCCACGCCCCCTCGCCCCGATTGCGCAAGGTGTGCCGCGCCTTGACTATTCCCTGCTCGGTCAGCTCGAGCAGGCATACCACCTCGACCCCGGCCTCCTCGTCCACCAGGCGCGTCTCGACGCCGGTCTCGATGAGGTCGATCCCGTCAATGTGGAGCCTTAGGTGGGGCCAGCGCCCGTCCCGGTCGCCGGAGACGGCGGGCCGGCCCGCCCAGCCCTCATGCTGGGTGGGCAGCAGCGGCAGTGCCGTGAGACCGAAGGCCGCGGCCGGCACCGCGGGGCCGGGATCGGCACCCCAGTGCGCGATCCACGGCATCCCGTCGTCGGTCAGGGCGATGACAAGGGCAACCCCGTCCCGCCGCAGTGTGTGAACCTGGTGGATCGCGTGGGGCACAATGCGAATGGTGTCATGCCAGCTGGGCCGGGTCGAGCCCCAGTTCCCGCGCGGCCGTCAGCCGCATCCACTCGAAGGCCTGCCGCCGCGAAATCGCCTTCTCGTGCACCATCAATTGCACCGAGAGCCCGTCGATCACCGAGTTGATCCGCCAGGCGGCGCCCCACGGGTCCTCGCACTCGAACGCGCCCTCCTTGACCCCGGCCTCGATCACCTCGGTCAGCGCCTCTTTCCACCGCAGGTCCATCCGCCGGGACACCTGCTCGAGCTCGGGAACGCGAAGCGCCTCCGACCAGCCGTCGATCCACATCAGCCAGGAGCGCGAACGCCCTTGCGGGGCAAGGAGCCTGAGCAGCCTCCTGAGCTTGTCGAGGGGGAGGTCACGCGAGTCCATGACCGCCTGCAACCGGGCCAGATCCTGCTCGGCCGCGTACTCGAACGCCCGCGACATCAAGGCGTCCTTGGTGCTGAAGTGGTAAAAGACCAGCGCCTGGCTCACGCCGGCGGCCTTGGCCACGTCGGCCGTGCGGGTGTTGGCGAACCCGCGCTCGACGATGACCTCGACCGCCGTGCGCAGCAGGTCCTCCAGGCGCATCTGGGCGGAACGTCGTGTCACGCACCCAAACCTAACCCAGCCATGCCAGTCCCCACTGTCCCGCTTCGGCCCGAGCCGGGTTACAACTGTTGACACACGGACACGATTCCCGGCACGATCGGGCGGGTAACCGGTTACATCTTTGGGGGGAAGATGCCGCGCAGGCGCGTCGAGCAGCCGGTCGGTGGCGGGGGTGAGGAACGCCGCTCGACGATCCGCGACGTGGCGAGCCGAGCCGGTGTGTCGGTGGCGACCGTTTCGCGCGTGCTCGCGGGCAACTATCCGACCGCTGCGGCGACCCGCAGCAAGGTGCTGCGCGCGGTCAAGGAACTTGATTATGTGGTCAACGTGCACGCCCGCGCGCTGGCCGGGGTGGGCGGCAAGACCATCGCGATCCTGACCCGCGAGGTGGTCACGCCGTTCTACGCCCTGGTCATCCAGGGGGCCGAGCAGCAGGCGGCGCAGGAGGGACGGCTGTGCCTGATCTGCACCACCCGTTCCGAGCCCGAGCGGGAGCTGGCCTATGTCAAGATGATGCGCGAGCAGGGCGCCGACGCTGTGATCATCGTGGGTGGGGTGACCGAGACACCGGAGTATCGCCAGCAGCTGGCCCATTACGCCCAGGCGCTCGACTCGGCCGGCTCCCACCTTGTCCTATGTGGACGGACGGGCCTCGGCGACGACGTGCCGGCGCTGGTCGCCCACTACGACAACGAGGGCGGGGCCTACGCCGCGACCAGCCACGTGCTCTCGGCCGGGCACGAGCGCGTGATGTTCCTCGGCGGTGTCAAGGATTTCACCACCACGGTGCCCCGCGTCGCTGGATACCAGCGGGCGTTGGCCGATCGCGGGCTCGAACCGCTGGTGTACCAGGGGTCGCACGGGACGCCTTTCGGGTACCGGATGATAAAAGAACTTCTCCGCGACGGGCCCCTGCCGGCGACCGCGATCGTCGCCGCGGATGACGGATGCGCCGCGGGCGCCGTCATGGCCTTGCGCGAGGGCGGTTTGCGCGTGCCCGAAGACATTTCCATTGTGCGATATGACGATGTGCCGATGGCGGCTCACATGTGGCCGCCGCTTACCACCGTCCACATCCCGGCCGAGGAGCTGGGCCGCACCGCGGTGCGGATGGCGTCGTACCCCCATTCGATGCCGTTGCGCGCCACGATTCTCGGCACTCATATCGTCGTTCGCCAGTCAGTCGCGAGGAGAATCGCGTGATTCCCGCCCCGTCCAGTCTTGTTTTGCACCATGGGACGACCCTGGTGGTTAATTCGGGTTCTACGCGGCGAGGCTGAGTTCGAGTCGTGCCAGGTGGCTGGTTCGCTGCCGGTCCAGTGGGGTACCGGTCCAGAATGCTTGCAGGCGTAGGAAGTT
>Ga0075428_100005881_pt1 | contig 13628 bp, 12 predicted proteins | sample RhiMetdeltSRZDD2_FD_75291 | JGI IMG/M metagenome (GOLD analysis project Ga0075428, IMG submission 75291) | Populus rhizosphere microbial communities from Tennessee, USA - Rhizosphere MetaG P. deltoides SRZDD2 | ecosystem: Host-associated > Plants > Roots > Rhizosphere > Soil | place: USA...
CGGCGCACATGGGGGCGATCCCGACGACCACGCAGGGCCTCGCGGTCCTCGCCCAGCAGCAGACCAACGCGCAGGGCCAGATGGCCGGCCCCTTCTTGAACAACGTCCCCGCACCTCCGGGTGGTGGCAGCCCCGCCTGGTCCTCGTCGTTCGTCTATCGTGCCGACACCGAGCCGGGAGGTGCGGCCTCGCCTGGTCGGTTCGTGATCTGCGCCAGCGGCGATGGCTACACCGCCCACAGCGCCGGCGGCACGCGGAGCTGTCCGTAACCCACCCCGCGCGCTCTCGCCAGGCGTTTCCGTCAGAGGCCCAAGGCCGAGCCACGATAGCGGTTGCCGGAGTCTCGGCGCCCCGGTACACTCTCTGGCGCGTGGGCTCGTGGTGCAGCCTGGTTAGCACACTGGACTGTCAATCCAGAGGCCGCGGGTTCAAGTCCCGTCGAGCCCGCCATTAATTCCCAACGGTTAGGGGCGCCCTCGCGCCCCTAACCGCCCTCCAATCGGCTAGCTGTGCCCGTTCTCGCTCCGGGCTCGATCGCCGCCAGCTTGTCGGCCGGCGCGCGTAGATCCGCGCCGCTCACGATCGCGTAGAACGGCAGCGCCACCAACGGGTGCCGAAATGCCCCAGCGGCACCACTTTTGCGCGCGCATTGCTGATGACGGGTGCGACAGCGGTGGAGGAGGCGCTCAGATCCATGAGTGTGGTTGACGCAACGCGTGGTTGACGGGCGATCGGTATGACGATCCCAACTTGGCTCATGTTCCTTCTTCTCGGCATCGCTTCGCTCGGGCCCCATGTGAGCCTTTGGCCACGTGGGTGGATCGCGTATTACGGAGCCTTGCTGGTGTGTTGGGTCCTAATGTCGGTCGCTGACATGCGTCGAGCGGTCCGCGAAGAACGGCAGGCTCAACACAACCTCGCCAGGATGCTCCGGCAGTTCCGGGCCGTGCCGGAGACGGAGGCGGCGGAGCGCGACGCAAATTTAGTACGCCCCGCGCTCGCCGAGGAGCGGCTCATCATCGTTGCTCGGGACAAGGTAGATCTCTACGACCGCATCAGGAGAGATCAGGTGGGGCACGGGGTCGTCACGGTAATCGCGGACCGTCGACGTGCTGATCGGCGTCGTAAGTTGGAACTGTTCCTTCCCGAGCGCCGACTTGACGAGCGGCGGCACTGTGATGTCAGCCAGTTGCTCGTAACGCAAGGCTGGGCAGAGCTGACTTTGCCGAAGAGCTGATCGGCGCAGGACCGGGTTACTGAATTACCTGATTGCCGCGCAGTAGCAGGGATTTCGGGATCGTGAGCCCCGGCCTATCGCGGGGCGAGGCCTTAAAATTGCGTCGCGGATTTCCGAGCGCACGTCCGCGTCCGCGCAAGCGAGGTCGAGGTCGGTCGTGCCACGCCAGTAGCTCGGCTTACCTTTGGTATGGCAGTCGCCCGTCATGAACGACCAAGGGGGGTGGATACTGAGCCTGTGCGGTCCCCCGATCTCCACGGTAGCGCTCCGGACTACTCGCCACTCGTGCTGCTTGTGATCGACGCGATCAACGACTTCACTTTCCCGGAGAGCGATGCGGTGCTGGCCGCCGCCGCCCCCATGGCTCGGGCCATACACCACCTCAAGCAGTCGGCTCGCCGCCTCGGCATCCCCACGGTGTACGTGAACGACAACTTCGGTCGGTGGCGGTCCGACTTCCGGAGGCTGGTGGCTCACTGCCTGGGCTCCCGCGCGCGAGGACGCGCGATCACGAGGCTTCTCCGGCCGAGCCACTTCGACTACTTTGTGCTCAAGCCCAAGCATTCGGGCTTCTACTCGACCACTCTCGATCTCTTGCTCGAACACTTGGGCGCCCGAACGTTGATCCTCACCGGATTGCTCGCCGACAGCTGCATTCTGTTCACGGCGCAGGACGCTCACATGCGCGGATACCACCTGATCGTTCCCGAGGATTGCATCGCCTCCGGGCTCCGAGCGACACGCGCCGGGCGGTGACGCAGATGCGGCGGACGGTTCAGGCGGACACCCAGCCCTCGACGGCGCTGAACCTCCGCACCGAGCTACGTCGCGCGCGAGGTCGGAGAGCGTAGGCTGGAGGTCGACCCCGGCGCTCAGCCGCCGCCACTTCGACGTCGGATGACGCTGACGCTTCCGTCGGCCTCGATCCACGCACCCTTGAAAGACGACCGACCCCAGACACTGTGCGGTCGGCGCAACTGGCGGAGCTACGTCGCTGGTTGACTCTCACTGGCGGCGGGGCACTCAGCGCAGAAGGTCCACTCCCACGTGCCGGTCTTCGACCTCATGACAGGTGACACCAGCCGATCGGGAAACTCGGCAGCGAACTCATCTCGCTCAGCGCATATCTCGCGGTAGGTGCCGTGCCCCGGAAAGCGCAAGGGGTCGGAATGACGGCAGCGACGGGGCTCGGTCGCGCCGGAGTCGCTTGCGCCACCGATACTGCGGCGCCGAGTCACCAGGAACCGCGCGCGGTCCATGGCGACGTGGCTCAAGGCGATCCTGTGCTGCGATTCGATCAGCAGCCACTGGCTCGACCTGGCGGCTTCTCCAACAATCATCTACCTGGGAGGTTGCTCCTCTACCTGTCCAGGGTCAAGGAGGAGCGGCGGCCTTGTGATCAGGCTCGGAGCACGTGTCGTACGATCTCGTGAGCCAGGAAGGCGGGGTCGACCGGCTTGGCCAGGAACGCGCAGAAGTCCCGATGCTCGGGGACATCGTGGGCCGTCAGCGCAAGCGCAGGCATCTGCGGCGCCATCGAGCGCGCTTGCTCCAGCAGCTGGAAGCCGTCCAGGCCCGGCAGGACGAGATCGGTCACGAGGATATCGGGCGTGCCTCTTCGAGTGACCGAAGGGCTTCCTTGCCGGTGGCGACTGCTCGCACGATGGCGCCGCACTCGGTGAGGTAGCGTGACCACGCGTAGCGCGTGGGCTCGTTGTCCTCCACGACAAGGACCCTGATCCGATCGAGACGGGGCCGGTCGGCCGCGCCGCGAAACAGGGGTCGCCGTCGATCCAGCACGGCCCGGGAGGAGGTGAGCAGCCAGCGACTCGACGCCACGCTGGCCTTCGCGCGCAGACACCTGGCCATCGTGCTGTTCCAGGACGTCCTTGCTCGCGCCACCCGCTCGTCGAGACTCAACGCCGGCCACTCGGCGCGGGTAATTTTCACACTCGGAGCGTGGCAGTCCCGCCCTCCGGGCCACAAGCGGCGGCTGGGGGCGGTTGACCACCGCGGAGGTTCAGCGCGGCAACCTGGATTGAGTAAAAACCATGCGCGTGAGCAGTATCCCTCTCGCTGGCGCGAGACTTGACACGCCTGCTCGGAGGCGAGACTTACTTTCGAGCAGGGAGATGGCGCATGGACCCGGAGCACGGTCAAACGATGTCCCAGAGATCCGGTGCACTCGACGTCCACGGGCTCGTCGAGGCGCTTCCGGTGGCCGCGCTCGTACTCGGGCTGGACGATCGCCTTCTCGAAGCCAATGCGCGCGCGCAGGCGCTGTTCCACTTCGGGTCGACGAACGGACGCTTCCAGGACCTCGAGCTCTCACGGATCCCGCAGCTGCGCCAGGCGCTGGAGCTCGCCAAGAGTGGCGCGCCGGCGACGCTACCGAGTGGGACGAAGCTGGATGCACCGGGGCGGTTCGAGCTCCGCGTGAGCGCTCTACGCGGACGCGAGGGCAGACCAGCGGCCGTGCTCCTCCTCGGCTTCGATCAATCCGAGCTCGAGGCCGCACGGGACCAGAACGAACGCCTGCGAACCGAGCACGCGCAGCTCCTCGAGGCCCACGCGACGAGCCACGAGGAGCTACTGGCTCTGACCGAAGAGCTGAAGACCGCGAACGACGACCTCCGCCGCCAGGTCCGGCAGCTGGCCGCCGCCGAGGAGGCCGACGCCCGCAAGAACCAGTTCCTGGCCATGCTGGCCCACGAGCTGCGCAACCCCCTCGCGGCCGCGGTCAACGCGCTGCATCTCATCCAGCGCGGCGCGCGCGCCAATCGCCAGATCAGCCACGCGGCGCGGATCGCCGATCGGCAACTCCGTCACGAGGCCCGTCTGCTCGACGGTCTGCTCGACGTCTCGCGCATCGTGCTGGGCAAGATCACGGTCGAAGCGCGGCCGATCGATCTGCGCGAGTGCGTGCGGGCCGCGATCGAGGGCGTGAGCTTCGCGGCCCAGCAGCGGCTCGTGCCGATCACCCTCGACCTGCCCGAGGAGCCGCTGGTCGTGCTCGGAGATGCCACGCGCCTGGAGCAGTGTGTGGTCAACTTACTGAGCAACGCGATGAAGTTCACGCCCGCCGGCGGCAGCATCGCGGTGAGCGCGCGCCGACACGGGCCGCACGTGCGTCTCGTGGTGCGCGATTCGGGCGTCGGCATTTCTCCGGAGATGCTGGGGCACGTGTTCGAGCTGTTCGCCCAGGCCGACACCTCGTTGGGTCGCGCCCAGGGCGGTCTCGGGATCGGGCTGACGCTGGTGCGCAAGCTCGTCGAGCTGCACGGCGGGACGATCACCGCCGCGAGCGCCGGGCCCGGCCGGGGGAGCGAGTTCGAGATCCGCCTGGCGCTCCAGGCCACCGAGCTCTCAGGGAAAACGCCCGAGGAGATCGCCGATCCCCGCCCGCGTCGGCTGCTGGTGGTGGAGGACAATCGGGACGCCCGGGAGATGCTGCGCACGGTGCTGGAGGTGCAGGGGCACGCGGTGTGGGAGGCCGGCGACGGAGCGGGCGCCGTCCGTCTGGCGGTCGAGCATTCACCGGACGTCGTGATCCTCGATCTCGGCCTGCCCGACATGGACGGCTTCGAGGCCGCTCGGCGGATTCGCCGCCGGCTGGGAGACAGCGTCCGGCTGGTCGCCCTCAGCGGCTACGGCGACGACGAGGCGCGGCGGCGAGGACGCGAGGCCGGCTTCGATACCCACCTGGTCAAGCCCGTCGCCCCGGAGGATCTGACCCGCGTGATCGGATCGCTCTAGCCGCGCCCGTCACCGGCGCGCATGACGGCCAGGACGCCGGTGACCTCGCCCGTCCCATCACGTAGCGGCACCATGCGCAGCGTCCCACGGCGGGTGCCGCCGGGCATCGCATAGGGCACGTCGGCGACTTCACCAGCCTCGCCGGTGGACAGGACCCGCTGCAAGACCGCGTGCGCCCGCGGGACGACCTCGCCGATCGGCAGCGCGGTGAATGGGCGGTGCAGGGCCTGCTCCGCCCGGAGCCCCCACATCCCCTCGGCCACCTGATTCCACGTCACCACGACGCCGTCGCAGTTCAGCACGGCCAGGCCCAGCTCGAGACCGTTGATGAGGCTGCGATGGAAGGCGTCGAGTCGGTTGAGATCGCCGGTGCGGCTCTCAAGCTCGGAGTTCAGGGCCGCCAGCTCGGTGTTGGCCGCCTGCAGCTCCTCGACCGTGGTCTCGAGCTCCTCGTTGGTGGATTGCAGCTCCTCGTTGGTGGTCTCCAGCTCCTCGTTGGTCGACTGCAGCTCCTCGTTGGTGGTTTCGAGCTCCTCGTTGGTCGACTGCAGCTCCTCGATCGCCGTGGCGTGCTGCTCGGCGATCCGGCTCATCTGGTCCTTCAGCCGCACGTGCTCGGTGGCCTCGACCGCGAAGACGAGAACCCCGACCAGACGGTAGGCCTCCAGCAGGGGCAGGATCGAGATGTCGCTGTGGACGGTCTCACCGTTGCGCCGGCTGAACGTGACGTTCTCCATCTTGGCGGACGCGTGGCGCGCCTTGACGTCCTCCAGGCGTGCGCGCAAGCCTTCGACCCGATAGCTCACGTCGAGGTCCCGGAACTTGCGCGCGACCGCGCCGCTCACCGGGATGTCGAACAGGGCCTCGGCGGCGGGGTTCCAGGTGAGGATCGTGTCGCTGGTATCGATGACCATGACCGCCGCCGGCAACGCGTCGAGCGCCCGTAGGGCCCGCAGGGGCACGGCGCTCTCGCTCCGCGCCCCTGCCTCGGAGACCGCCATGCGGTGGCTCTCCTCGCGGTCGGGCAGGACCGCGGTGACCTGGCGGGGCACCGAGGGCATGCGCTCGAAGATCCGCCACTTGAGCTCGACGGGTCGGAACAGCCGCGAGCGGGCCATGAGCGACTCCGAGCGGCCGAGGAAGAGGTAGCCGTCCTCGCGGATGGCGTAGTGGAAGCGGGTCAGGATCCGCTCCTGCAGCTCGCTGTTGAAGTAGATCAGCACGTTGCGGCAGAGCAACAGGTCGATGTGCGTCAGCGGCGGCGCCTGCGTGATGTTGTGGGCGCCGAAGATGCACCAGCGCCGCAAGTCACGGCGGAAGCGGTAGATCTGTCCGTCGCGCGCGAAGTAGCGATCTACCAGCTCGGCCGGCACGTCCTTGAGCTCCTCCACGCGATAGGCGGCGTGACGGGCGCTGGCCAGCGCCTCCTCGTCCACGTCGGTGCCGTAGATCTTGATCAGATACTCGCTGACCCGATCGCCGAGATGCTCGGCCAGCAGCATGGCGAGCGAGTAGGGCTCCTCGCCCGACGAACACCCCGCGCTCCAGATCCGGATGGACCGGGAGTCCCCGACGCTCCGCACGAGCTCGGGGATGACCTCGGTGTCGAGGACTCGCCACGCCTCGGGATCGCGAAAGAAGGAGGTGACGTTGATGAGGATGGTGTTGAACAGTGCGACGTGCTCGTCGCCGTGCTGGTCGAGATAGCGCGCGTAGGCGTCGAAATCCGTGATGTGGAGCTGCGCCATCCGGGCGCGGATGCGGCGGGCCAGCGAGGGCTCCTTGTACTCGCGGAAGTCGAAGCTGTAGGTGGAGCTCAGCTTCTCGAGTAGGGACCGGAAGCCACTGTCCGTCGGTGCCGCCACCCCTTCGCCGCTCTCCTCACCGTCGGTCACGCGTCATCTCTCTGCGGCGGAACGACGAGATTCACGACGGCGGGGCCGATCTCCTCCAGCGGCAGGGTCACGTCCACACAGCCGGTGGCGCGGGCCGCCTGGGGCATGCCGGCGTGGGCGGCGGTGGCCGGGGACTGGGCGATGGTCGTGCCTCCCTTGGCTTTCACCGCGCGCGTTCCATCGGCGCCGTCGACCCCCGAGCCGGAGAGGATGACCGAGATCGCGCGATCGCCGTACGCGTCGGCGACCGACCCGAACAGCATGTCGATCGATGGCCGACTGAAATGCACCTGCTTGGTATCGGTCAGCAGCAGCCGACCGTCGCGGACGAGGAGGTGCGCATCCGGCTGCGCGATGTACACGGTGCCGGACTCGATGGGCTCACCGTTGGTGGCCTGCTTCACCCGCAGGCGGCAGCGACGGGCGAGCAAGCCCGCCAGCATGCTGCGGTGACGCGGATCCATGTGCTGGACGATCAGCACGGGCGCCGGGAAGTCCACGGGCAGAGCCTCGACCACGACGTGCAGCGCTTCGATACCGCCGGCGGACGCCCCGATCGCGACAACGTCGAACTGGGGGACGTCAGACGAGCTGCGCTCGTTGGTCACTTGCTCCCCCACGCGTTCGAGACATGATTCTTGAAATCGGAATCTCATCGTAGGGGGGGCGATCAGGGCTGTCAAGGATCGGGCGCCTGGCTCGCGGGAAGCGTGACGACGAACGTTGCCCCCTGGTTTTCTCCCGGGCTCGACGCGCTGACCTGCCCGCCGTGGAGCTCGGTGAGATGCCGGACGAGGGCCAGACCGAGACCGAGGCCGCCATGGGAGCGCGTGCTGGTGCTGTCGCCCTGGCGGAACCGGTCGAAGACGTGGGGCAGGACCGCGGGATCGATGCCGGGGCCCGTGTCGGAGACGACGATCTCCACGCTTCCGCCCACCCGGCTGACGTCGATGGTCACGCGGCCCCGGCTCGGTGTGAACTTGATCGCATTGGATGCCAGATTCCAGACGATCTGCTGGAGACGGTCCGGATCGCCGAGCACCCCGGCGTAAGGATCGATCACGCTCTCCAGGCGGATGCCTTTCGCCTCGGCGGCAGGGCGAACCGAGTCGAGCGCGGCTTCCACCACCGCCGGCAGCTTCACGGAACGGAGCTCCAGTCGCATCTTGCCGGTGACGATGCGCGAGATATCGAGCAGGTCCTCGATCAGGCGGACCTGGGCCGCGGCGTTGCGCTCGATGGCGTCGAGCGCCCGCTCGATGCGGGTCGGCTCGAGGGTGGTCGTCCTCAAGATCCGGGCCCAGCCGTACACCGCGTTGAGGGGCGTGCGGAGCTCGTGGGAGAGCAGGGCGAGGAACTCGTCCTTGGCGCGGTTGGCCGTCTCCGCCTCCGCGCGCGCCGACTGCGCGCTCTGCAGCGCCTCGTCGAACGCGCGCGCAACGGCGGCGACCTCCTGCGGTCCCTTCCGGGCCGCCGGGGGCGGTGCGGTCTGCCTCCGACCGAACGCGCCGACCGCGGAGGACAGCGCGGCCACCGGGCGCGCAATGCGCTGGCCCACCAGCAAGGACAGCACGACGGCCGCCACCAGGAAGCCCACGCCGCCGCCGGCCACGGCCCAGAGAGAGCGACGCAGCGGTCCATCGATGGTGGCGGGCGGAATGCCGAGCCCGACACCCCAGCCGGTCACCGGCGATCGGCTGTACGCCGTGTAGACGGGCGCACCCTCGAGCGTGTGGATGATCGCCCACCCCTCCTGGCTTGTGCTGAGCAGCTGGGTGAACTCGGGCGAGACGGAGCGCCCGATGAACGCCTCGATGCCCCGCGTCCGCGCCACCACCGTGCGCGTCGAGTCGAAGACCGTCCCGACCCAGTCGGTGGGGATCTGCTGCGTCGTGAGGATCTGGGCGATCGCGGCCGGCTCGATGACGCCGGTGAGCACGGAGACGACCGCGCCGTCGCGCACGACCGGCACCCGGACGGCGAACGCCTGCCGTCCGCGAGGCCCGGCGGTGATCCGGCCAATCGCCGGCCGCGCCGTGCGCAGAACGGTCTGGAAGCTTTCGGGCTCGACGAGGTCGATCTGGGCGGCGCCCGGTGGGGTGGCGAGGTCCATCACCCGCCGTCCGGTCGGGGCGAAGAGCGTGATCGTGATCCAGGACCGCTGACGGGCCAGCACCCGACGGGCATCCTCCTGGAACATCGCCAGATCGCCTCGCTCGAGGCTGCGCGCCGTGGCCAGGGTTTGCAGCGTCGTCAGCGACGCGCTCAGCTCGCGATCGACCGCGTTCACCAGCGCGCGCGCCGTCTCGACGCCGCCGCGCTCGACCGCGGCCCGCTGCTGCCGGTCGAAGGCGATCACCGCGATGGCCGAGAATGCGATCATCGGCAGGAGCATGGCCAGCGCGAAGACAAGCAGGTAGGTACGAATCTTCATGCCCGGGAGCTCATTCTATCGGCTATCGTCGCCCAGGGCGTCGTGAGCATCCCTGCCACCGCCGGCTTCACGGCTCGAGAGCTTCGCGCCCTGCGGGCGCTCCGCACACCCTACGGGGTGCAGCGTGCGCTCGATGCCATGCCCTATCATCACGCCGGTACGGCGTGGTCGCCGCGCCGGGTCTTGCGGTCGCGCACCGCTCACTGTCTGGAGGGGGCCGTGTTCGCGGCGGCGGCCCTGCGCGTGCTCGGCTTCCCTCCGCTGCTCCTCGATCTGGAGGCGGTGCAGGACACCGACCACGTGCTGGCCGTCTACCAGGTGCGTGGCCACTGGGGCGCGATCGCCAAGTCCAACTTCACCGGCCTGCGCTACCGCGAACCGGTCTACCGCACCGTACGTGAGCTCGTCCTGAGCTACTTCGAAAGCTACATCAACCTGCGCGGCGACCGCACGCTGCGCGCCTACTCCGCGCCGGTGAACCTCGCGCGCTTCGATCGCTCCCGGCCGGACTGGATGACGACCGAGGGCGATCTCTGGTGGATCGCCGAGCACCTGGTCCGCGTCCGCCACACGCGCCTGCTGGCCCCGGCGCTGGTGCGCCGGCTGCACCGGGTGGATCGGCGCTCACTCGATGCCGGGCTCGTCGGCTACCGCGAGGACGGACGATGACGAGTGTCCCGCCCGAGCGCGTGCGTGTCGTGCATGGGAACATCACGCACCTGGAGGTCGACGCGATCGTCAACGCGGCCAACTCGACGCTGCTCGGCGGCGGCGGGGTGGACGGCGCGATCCACGCGGCCGCCGGTCCCGAGCTGCTTGCCGAGTGCCGGACGCTCGGCGGCTGTCCACCCGGTCAGGCAAAGATCACGCGTGGCTATCGGCTCCCGGCCAGGTGGGTGATCCACACGGTCGGCCCGATCTGGCGCGGCGGCCAGGCGGGCGAGGACGACATCCTCGCCGCCTGCTATCGGAGCTCGCTCGCACTCGCGGCCCAGCACCGCTGTGCGACCGTTGCGTTCCCTGCCATCTCGTGCGGCGTGTACGGCTTTCCCATCCCGCGGGCCTGCCGGATCGCCGTGGCCGAGGTCCGCACGTTTCTTGCGGCCAACCCGATCCCCGAGCGCGTGGATCTGGTCTGCTTCGACACCGGCATGTATCGCGAGTACCGCGCGGTGCTCGGGATCGTATAATCGCCGGGCCATGGCCACCCCGATCTTGCTGGCGCTCGACTTCGACGGCGTGGTCTGCGACGGGCGCCCCGAGTACTTCGAGACCGCGTGGCGGGCCTACGTCGAGGCCTGGCCGCCGCCCGCGCTCACGCCCGGCCGTCCGGACGCCGTGGCCGCGCGGTTCGCCACGCTGCGTCCGCTCATCGAGAGCGGCTGGGAGATGCCCCTGCTCGTGCACGCCCTGCTGTCGGGCGTGAGCGAAGACGCCCTGGCGAACCGGCACGTGTGGCTCACGACCGCGAAGGGGTTGATGGCCGGCGCCGGGGTCTCGGCCGAGACGCTCGGCCGTGCCCTCAACCGCACCCGCGACGAGTGGTTCGCGCGAGATCCGGACGGCTGGCTGTCCCATCATCAGTTCTATCCGCGCATCGTGACGACGATGGTGTCGCTCGCTGAGCGCGGAACGCGCGTGGTGATCGTCACCACCAAGGCCGCGCGGTTCGTGCGCGCGCTGCTGGCCGCCCAGAACCCGGGGCTCGCGGCAATCGAGGTGATCGGTCGCGAGCCCGGCGCCCCGGTCCCCAAGCCCGTCACGCTGCGGCGTCTGGCCGACAAGTACGGTGTCGGCGTCGACGGCACGGGGCTGTGGTTTGTCGAGGACATGCTGGAGACGCTCGAGGCGACGGCCACCCGGCCCGAACTCGCCGGCGCTCGCCTGTTCCTGGCCGACTGGGGATACAACACCCCCGAAGACCGCGCCAGCCTGAGCGGCGCCCACCGCATCACGCTACTGTCCCTCGAGCGCTTCGCCGGCCCTCTCGACGCCTGGGGCTAGTTGAAGGGGGGGCCTCGACATGGCCCCCAAACCCGCAGCGCTCGTCGCGCCCCGGGGAACCCGGTTTCTCGTTTCTGCTTGGCGCCACCATCCGCGGCCCCGCCGCCCGGGCACAACCTCAGGATTGCGCGCTGCTCGGGGACGGGCTCGCGGGCACTGGGTTTGCTTGGTGAGACTCAGACGGTTCCTGGAGGTCAAAGCAGATGAAGAGCTTTTTCGTGGGTGCGGTGGCGGGCATGGTCGTGATGTGGCTGTGGGGCGACCAGCTCCGTGACGCCGTCGACAGCGCTACGGCCGACGTGCGGAGCCGGGCGGCCGGGCAGCTGCAGGGCGCAGCCGACACGCTGCAGTCCGTCGCCGAGACGGTCGATCAGGGCTTGGGCGGCGCGCCGCAGCACCGCGCCTCCTGACGTGTCGAGGACCGGGCGATCCGACGACGCACGCGAGTGGGTCGCCCGGATCTTCACACGCGCAGAGGATGTGGTCTACGTGGGTGTGGGTGTGCTGCTGGCCGCCAGCGCGCTCGCGCTGCTGGTGACCTCCGCCTTCGGCTTCGTGCAGAGCGTGCTGAACGGCGCGCTCGCCGGCCGCGTGGTCGATCTGCTGGATCAGATTCTCCTCGTGTTCATGATCGTGGAGATCCTCTACACGGTGCAGATCTCTTTCCGCGAGCACGCGCTCATCCCCGAGCCGTTTCTCATCGTCGGTCTCATCGCCGGGATCCGGCGCGTGCTGGTGCTCACCGCGGAGTTCGGCGACCTGATGACCAAGGGCGACGCCACCTTCCACAACGCGATGCTCGAGCTCGGTCTGCTGACCGTGATGGTCCTGGCGCTAGTGTGGGCGCTGGTGCTGGTCCGCCGCCGCGCGCCCGGCGCTGCCGCCGAAAAAGCCTAGCCCGCCCTCTCTGAACGCCGCCCGCCGGCGAGGCTAAGTGATCAGGTTCCGGTCGAGCCGAAGCCGCCGGTGCCGCGGGTGCTGGGGGGTAGTTCCGACACTGGGGTGAGGGTGACGCGCTCGACGCGCTGGACGACGAGTTGGGCGATGCGGTCGCCGCGGCTCAGCTTCACGGGCGTGTCGCCGAGATTGACCAGCAGGACCTGCAGCTCGCCGCGATAGCCGGCGTCGATCAGGCCGGGCGTGTTGAGCAGTGTCACGCCGTGGCGCAGGGCCAGACCCGAGCGCGGCAGCACGAAGCCGGCGTACCCGGGTGGGATCGCCAAGGCCAGCCCGGTGGGGACGAGGGCCCGGGCACCCGGCGCGAGGGCGACGTCCGCGGCGGCGTGCAGATCGAGGCCGGCATCGTCGTCACGCGCGTACGTGGGCAAGGGAAGATCGGCGGCCAGCACGCGCACGGGGAGCCGGAGGGGCTCGGTCATCGGTTGGCCAGCGCGCGCTCCCGGTCCGTCTGCACGACCCAGTTGGAGAGCCGGCGGACGAGCTCGACGGCGAGCTGGGGACGGTTGCGGATCAGCCAGTCCAGCCGCTCGTTCTTGATGACGAGCAGCTCGACGTCGTTCTGCGCGATGACGTCGGCCGAGCGCGGCGCATGACGGAACAGCGCCATGTCGCCGAACAGCTCACCCTCGCCCATCGTGCTGAGCAGCCGGTTCTCACCGTCGAAGACGCGGCGTGCCTCGACCACACCGGAGTGGACCACGTAGGCCTCGCCGTTGGCCTCGGCGCCCTCCTTCAAGATGACCTCGCCCGCCTTGAAGTGCCGGCGCTCGAGGTCGCCCAGCGTGAGGTTCTTGTAGATCTCCAGACCGATCGACGGCAGGGCCGACTTGGATTCCACCGGCAGGCGCGCGTTGGTCCAGCCCCCAAGTCCGCCCTTGAGGATGCGCACGCGCTTGAAGCCACGGTCGCGAAGCTTCTGGGCCACCACCGCGCTGGTCGCCTCCTCGGGGCTCGTGCAGTACACGACCACCATCTGCTCCGGCTCGACGGCCAGCTTGAAGTCGGCGGCGCCGAGCGACTCCGGATCCACGCGCACCGCACCCGGCAGCCGCAGGGGGCTCGTCTCGAAGTCCTCCTTGGTCCGCACGTCCAGGAGCGCGGGGACATCGCCTGCCTCGATGGCCGCGATGACCTGCGCGGGGAGGATGCGGAACCGGTTGTGCCACCAGCGCCGGGCGAACATCCCGCCATAGGCCCCGGCGCTGAGCAGCGAGACGCCGAGCGTGGTCCATGCCCACGGAAATGGCCGGGGCGGCGGATTCTTGATCTTGAACTCGGCCTCGGCCAGCTGGCGCTTGAGGTCGGTGAGGTTCGGCAGGAGCGCGTTGGCCTCCTGCAGGCG